>Ga0209211_10006868_pt1 | contig 16252 bp, 15 predicted proteins | sample RifGroA2_FD_183992 | JGI IMG/M metagenome (GOLD analysis project Ga0209211, IMG submission 183992) | Groundwater microbial communities from Rifle, Colorado, USA - Groundwater A2 (SPAdes) (version 2) | ecosystem: Environmental > Aquatic > Deep subsurface > Groundwater | place: Rifle, Colorado... | reverse complement strand
CCTCCGCCACGGTCGCGGTGGCCTCGCGCGGCCGCCCGCACGACCTCTATGCGCTGGCCGAGCCGCCCGTGGCGGCCGACCTGGGGCGCAAGCTCGACCTGCTGCGCCGGCTGGACGCGGCGGCGCGCGCCGCCGACCCGCGCGTGCGCCAGGTGATCGTCTCGCTCACGAGCGAGGAGATCGTGATGCTCATCGCGACCGCCTCGGGCCTGACGGTCGGCGACGTGCGCCCGCTCACGCGGCTCAGCGTCACGGTGATCGCCGAGGACAGGGGGCGCCGCGAGATCGGCTCGCACGGCGGCGGCGGCCGCGTGCCGCTCGACTGGTTCCTCGAGGGCGAGCGCTGGCGGCGCTACGCCGCCGAGGCCGCGCGCCAGGCGACGCTCAAGCTCTCCGCGGTGGACGCGCCCGCGGGCGCGATGACGGTCGTGCTCGCGCCGGGCTGGCCGGGCATCCTGCTCCACGAGGCCGTGGGCCACGGGCTCGAGGGCGACTTCAACCGCAAGGGGACCTCCGCGTTCGCCGGACGCCTGGGCCAGAAGGTCGCCTCCGAGCTGGTCACGGTGGTGGACGACGGCACGATCCCGAACCGGCGCGGCTCGCTCAACGTGGACGACGAGGGCACGCCGACCGGCCGCACCGTGCTGATCGAGCGGGGCGTGCTCGTCGGCTACATGCAGGACCGGCTCAACGCGCGGCTCATGGGCATGCAGCCGACGGGCAACGGCCGGCGCGAGTCGTACGCGCACCCGGCGCTGCCGCGCATGACCAACACGTTCATGCTCGCCGGCGAGGACGACCCGGAGGACATCGTGAAGTCGGTCCGGCGCGGGCTCTACGCGGTCACGTTCGGCGGCGGCCAGGTGGACATCACGAACGGCAGGTTCGTGTTCTCCGCGAACGAGGCCTGGCTGATCGAGGACGGGCGCGTGACCGCGCCGGTCAAGGGCGCCTCGCTCATCGGCGCGGGCCCCGAGGCGCTGACGCGCGTCACGCGCGTCGGGCGCGACCTCGCCCTCGACGAGGGCGTGGGGACGTGCGGCAAGGACGGCCAGTCCGTGCCGGTCGGCGTCGGGTTGCCCACGCTCCGCATCGACGACATGACCGTCGGCGGCACGGCGGTATGAAGCCGGCGCGCACCTGTCTCAGGCCACCCACCGGGGCACCGGCCTCACGGACCCCGCTACAATGAAGCCTGAGGTGCTCGTCGGGGTGCTGGCGCGCGCCGCCGCGTGCGGCGCGACCGCGGCCGACGGCTACCTCGTCGAGGACAGCCATGGGAGCGCCTCGGTGCGCCTCGGCGAGGTCGAGACCGTGACCCACGCGCGGCAGCAGCGCCTGTCCCTCCGCGTCTTCGTGGGCCGAGCCTCCGCCGCGGCGTCCACCTCGGACCTCTCGCGCGCGTCGCTCGAGCGCGTGGTGGACGAGGCGACGCGCCTGGCGCGCGCGACCGCCGAGGACCCGCACGCGGGGCTGCCCGACCCGGCCGAGCTGATCGGGGAGGTGCCCGACCTCGGGCTCGAGGACCGGAGCGCCGCGGAGGCGACGCCCGAGGCGCGGATCGCGATCGCGCGCGCCTGCGAGGCGGCCGCGCTCGCGGCCGACCCGCGCATCACGAACTCCGAGGGCGCCGAGTACTCGGACGGGCGCGCGCGCTACGCCTACGCGACGTCGCACGGCTTCGTGCGGGGCTACGCGAGCACGGCGTTCAGCCTCAGCGCGACGCCGGTCGCCGTGCAGGACGGCGAGATGCAGCGCGACTACTGGTACTCGTCCGCGCGCACGCGCGCGAAGCTCGAGGACGCGGCGTCGGTGGGCCGCACCGCGGCGGTCCGCGCGCTCCGGCGCCTCGGCGCGCGGAAGGTGAAGACCGCCGAGGTGCCCGTCGTCTTCGACCCCGAGACCGCGGCGAGCCTCGTGCGCGCGCTCGCGGGGGCGGCGAGCGGCCCGAGCCTCTACCGGCGCGCCTCGTTCCTGCTCGACCGGCTCGGCACGAGGGTGGCGGCCCCCGCGGTGACGATCGTGGACGACGGCACGATTCCCGGCGCGCTCGGCTCGCGCCCCTTCGACGGCGAAGGGCTCGCGACGCGGCGCACCGCGATCGTGCAGGACGGCGTGCTCGTGTCCTACCTCCTCGACACGTACAGCGCGCGGAAGCTCGGGCTCGCCTCGACGCACCACGCCGCCCGCGACGGCGCCGGCGTGACGGTCGGGACGACCAACCTGATGCTGCTGCCGGGATCCGCGTCGCCGGAGGAGCTGATCCGGTCGGTCCGGCGCGGCCTCTACGTCACCGAGCTGATCGGCTTCGGCGTCAACGGCGTGACCGGCGATTACTCGCGCGGCGCCTGCGGGCTCTGGATCGAGAACGGCGAGCTCGGGCATCCGGTCGAGGAGGTCACGGTGGCGGGCAACCTGCTGGAGATGTTCGCGGCGATCGACGGCGTCGGCAACGACCTGACGCTGCGCGACCGCACCGCGTCGCCCACGCTCAGGGTCGGCCGCATGGTGGTGGCAGGGCACTAGCACGAACGGGGGACGGTCCGCGATGATCATCGACACCCACTGCCACCTGCACGCCCCGGCCTTCGCCGACCTGCGCGAGACGCTCCGGGTCGCGCTCGCCCACGACGTCTGGGGGGTCGTCGGCGTCGGCTGCGACGCGGACACCAACGCGGCGACGCTCGCCGCGGCGGCGGCCGCCCCGAAGTCGGTCTGGGCGTGTCTCGGCTTCCACCCCGACCGGCCGCAGCTCGGCGCCGCCGACCTCGAGCGCGTGGAGGCGCAGCTCGCGCAGCACCACGCGCGCATCGTGGGCCTCGGCGAGGTCGGCCTGCCGTGGTACTCGCTCGAGGGCGCGCCGGACGCCGCCGCGCGCATGGCCGACGGCCGCGGGCGGCTCGACCGGCTGCTCGGCCTCGCGGCGCGCTGGGACCTGCCCGTGGTGCTCCACGCGCCGCACGGCGCCGCCGTCGGCGCCCTCGAGCTCCTGAAGAAGCACGGGCTCGAGCGCGCCGTGTTTCACTGGCACAAGGCGCCGGCCGAGGTGACGCGCGCGATCGTGGAGGCGGGCTACTTCGTCTCGGTCACCCCGGAGATCGTCTACCGCGCGCGCGACCGCGAGCTGGTCGCGGCGGTGCCGATCGAGTCCCTGCTGGTCGAGAGCGACGCGCCGTGGGACTACCGCGGCGAGTTCGAGGGGCTCGCCTCGGGGCCGTGGTTCGCGAGCCGCGTCGCCGAGGAGGTCGCGAAGATCAAGCAGCTCCCCGCGGAGGACGTCCGCCACCAGCTCTCGTCGAACGCCTGCCGGCTCTTCGAGCTGATGTGGGCGTGAGCGAGCGCCACACGGTCCCGGTCGCCGGCGGGACGGTGGCGCTGGTGCTCCACCTGCCCGGGACGCCGGCCCGCGTGCCGTGCGTCCTCGCCTGCCACGGACTCAACGCCTCGAAGGACAGCGACAAGTACCTCCTGCTCGGCGAGGAGCTGCCGCGCGCCGGGCTGGCGCTCGCCCGCTTCGACTTCCGCGGCTGCGGCGAGTCGAGCGGACGCGAGGAGGAGACGACGATCGCCACGCGCCTCGAGGACGCGCGCGCGGTCCTCGGGCACCTCGCGGGCCACCAGAGGCTCGACGGCCGCTTCGGCCTCCTCGGCTCGAGCCTCGGCGGCTTCGTCGCGCTCCACCTGGCCGCCCAGCGCGGCGACGCGCTGCCGGTGGTGACGTGGAACGCGCCGGCGACCCTTGAGGACCTCGCGGAGCGCGAGGACGCGCAGGGGGTCGGGCAGCCGTTCCTCCTCGAGTTCGCGCACCACCGCTACGCGCACGCGCCGGAGGGCGTCCCGCGCCACCTCACCGTCCAGGGCGCGGCCGACGACGTCGTGCCGCTCGAGCACGCCACCGTGCTCCACGCGCAGGCGGCCGAGCCCTGCGACCTCGTGGTCATCGAGGGCGGCGATCACCGGCTCACGGACACGGCGCACCGCCGGCGGGCCGTGGCGCTCAGCATCGAATGGTTCCGGCGCTTCTTCGAGGGGGCCGCGTGAGCGCCGCGCCGCCCGCCCGCGTCGGCGCGAGGGGGTCATGGGGCTGCTGCTGAGGGGCGGCGAGGTGCTGGACCCGGGGGCGGGCCTCGCCGGGAGGCTCGACGTGCGCGTGCGCGACGGGCTGGTCGCCGGGGTGGGTCCGGGGCTCGCGCCCGACGGCGACACGGTGCTCGACGTCGGCGGGGCCCTCGTGCTCCCGGGCCTCATCGACCTCCACGCCCACTGCTTCATCGGCGGCTCGGACCTCGGCCCGCGCACCGACGACGTCGCGCGGGCGACGGGCGTCACGACGTGGGTGGACGGCGGCTCGACGGGCGCGGGCACGTTCGAGGGCATGCGCGAGTGGGTGCTCTCGCGCTCGCGCGTGCGCATGTACGCGTTCCTCAACATCTCGGCGATCGGCCTCATGTACCTCAGGATCGGCGAGCTGAACCACCTCGCGTACGCCGACGTGGACGCCGCGGTCGGCGCCGGGCGCGACCACGCCGACCTGATCGTCGGCATCAAAGTGCGCAACCAGCTCGAGGTCGTGGGCGACGCGGGCGTCGAGCCGCTCCGGCGCGCCGTGCGCGCCGCGGACGCGCTCGGCGGACGCGTCATGGTCCACTGCACGAACCCGCCGGTGCCGATGGCCGAGCTGCTCGCGCTGCTCCGGCCCGGCGACGTCGTGAGCCACTTCCTCCACGGCCGGGGCCACGGGATCCTGGACGAGCGGGGGCAGGTGCGGCGCGAGGTCCGGCAGGCGCGCGAGCGCGGCGTGCTCTTCGACGTGGCCCACGGGCGGATGCACGTGAAGTTCCCGATCGCGCGTGCGGCGATCGCGCAGCAGTTCTATCCGGACACGATCTCGTCCGACCTCACGCTCGGCGGGTCCGCCGGGTGCGTGAAGGACCTGCCGACGACGATGGCGAAGTTCCTCACTCTCGGCATGCCGCTCCCCGAGGTGGTGCGCGCCGTCACCGCGACGCCCGCGAGGGTGCTCGGCCGCGCGGGGCGGCTCGGCACGCTCGCGCCCGGCGCGGTGGCGGACGTCGCGGTGTTCCGGCTCGAGTCGGGCGCGTTCGAGTTCGAGGACGCCCACGGCGAGCGCCTGACGGGGCCGCGGCGCTTCGTCCCGGAGCTCACGCTTCGCGCGGGCGAAATCTGGTGGCGCCGGGCCTGAGCCGCGGGGGTATCGAAGAATGGGCATTGACTTGGGGCGCCGCGGGACGAGAATCGGGTAGGAGTCAGCCGATGGACACGACGGTCGAGCTCAAGCGCCGACGGTTCTCCGTGAAGGAATATCACCGGATGGTCGAGGCCGGGATCCTCACGAAGGACGACCGCGTCGAGCTGCTCGAGGGCGAGATCGTCGAGATGGCCCCCATCGGATCTCCGCACGCCGGGACGGTGGATCGGCTGAACCGCCTGTTCACGTCGCGGCTCGGCGAGCGGGCGATCGTCCGCGTCCAGGGCCCGGTGCTGCTGGCCGCGGTGGAATCCGAGCCCGAGCCCGACCTGGCGCTGCTGCTCCCGCGCCCGGACTTCTACACGACGGGGCATCCCGAGCCGCCGGACGTTCTGCTCGCCCTCGAAGTCATGGACACGTCGGTGGAGAGGGACCGGCGGGTGAAGCTGCCACTCTACGCTCGCGCCGGCATCGCCGAGACTTGGCTCGTGGACCTCAACACAGGCTGCGTCGAGGTCTACCGCCGGCCCGGCCCCGCCGGCTACCAGGACTCGCGGGTCGCCCGGCGCGGCGAGTCGCTCGCGCCCCACGCCTTCCCCGACGTCGCGCTCGCCGTCGCCGACCTCCTCGGCTGACGCGCCGGCGTGTCGCGGCTCAGCGGAGCGCGACGGCGACGATGACCGCGGCGAGCGCCAGCCGGTAGACGACGAACGGCGCGAGCGAGCGCGTCCTGAGGTAAGCCACCAGGAACCATACCGCGAGCCAGCCCGAGAGGAACGAGGCGAGGAGCGCGGCCACGAGGGGCCCGCCCTCGCCCGCCGCCAGCCCGCCCCGCAGGAGGCGCAGCAGCTCGAGCCCGCCCGCGCCCGCGGTGATCGGGATCCCGAGCAGGAACGAGAAGCGCGCCGCCGTCGCGCGGTCGAGGCCGCCGAAGAGACCCGTCGTGATCGTGATCCCGGAGCGTGACGTGCCCGGGATCAGCGCGAGCGCCTGCGCGCAGCCGACGGCGAGGCCCTGCGGCCAGGTGAGGCGCTCGAGCGGGTCGCGCGGCCCTGCGGGCGCGCGGGCCGCGCGGCGGTCGGCGACCCACATGACGAGCGCCCAGGCGGCGGTGGAGCCGGCGAGCAGGAGCGGCGAGCGCAGGTGCGCCTCGATCGCCGCCCCGAGCAGCACGCCCGCGAGCGCGCCCGGCACCGTCGCGACCACGACGATCAGGGCGAGGCGGCGCGAGAGGGCGCCCGTCGCGAGCGCCCGGAGCTCGTGCCGGAAGTAGGCGAGCATCGCCGCGAGCGTGCCGAGGTGGAGCGCCGCGTCCACCGCGAGACCCTGGTCGGGCCAGCCGAAGACGCGCGGGACGAGGATCAGGTGACCGGAGGAGGAGACGGGGAGGAACTCGGTGAGGCCCTGGACGAGGCCGAGGACCACCCCCTGGAGGTAGGTCACCCGACGATGTCTTCGCCGCCGTCCACGCCGATCACGTTGCCGGTGATCCAGTACGTGTCGGGGTGGGAGAGCACGACGATCGCCCGGGCCACGTCCTCGGTCGTCGTCAGGCGACCGCCCGGATTGCGCCGGTGCGCCTGGAACTTGATGTCGTCGTGGCCCGGGATCTTCTGGAGCGCGGGCGTGTCGGTGACGCCGGCGCGGATCGAGTTCGCGGTGATCCCGCGCGGCGCCAGCTCCGAGGCGAGCTGGCGGACGTGCGACTCGAGCGCGGCCTTGGCGGCGGAGACGGGCCCGTAGTGGGGCAGCACGCGCGCGCCGCCCGAGGAGGTCATCGCGTAGATGCGGCCGCCGCGGCCCATGAGCCCGCGGCCGACGACCTCCTGCGTCCAGTAGACGAGGCTGTGCGCCATCACGTCGAGCGTCATGTCCATCTGCGCCTGGGTCACGGCGTCCTTCATCGGCTCGGCCACGTAGAGCTTGAGCGTGCCGAACGCGAGCGAGTGGAGGAGGACGCGGAGCGCGCCGGGCTCGCCCCGCTCCTCGAGGACGCGCTGCATCTCGGCCGCGACCTCCGTGCGCTTCTCGGCGTCGGCCGCGTTGGCGTTGAAGAAGCGCGCCTCGCGGCCGAGCGCCCGGATCTGGCCGGTGATGCGCTCGACGTTCGGCAGCGTCGCCTTGCGGTCGAGGTGGACGCCGAAGATGTGAAGGCCCGCGCGCGCGAGCGCGAGGCTCGTGGCCTCGCCGAAGCCCGAGGAAGCGCCGAGCACGAGCGCCCAGCCGTGGAGCCGGATCGGGTCCGCGTCCGCCATGCGCGCAATTCTAGCATCTCCTGCGGCTCCGCCGCCGGCCGCCCGGGTGATAGAATCCGGGGGCATGCCGAAGACCGCGGGCATCGTCCTCGTCGGCAACGAGATCCTCTCGGGGAAGATCGCGGACGCCAACGCGACCTTCCTGTGCCGCGAGCTGCGCGCCCTGGGCGTGGAGGTGCGGCGCATCAGCGTCGTCCCCGACGAGGTGGACCTGATCGCGGCGGAGGTCGCCGCGCAGAGCCGGAGCCACGACGTCGTCTTCACCTCGGGCGGCGTCGGGCCGACGCACGACGACGTGACCATCGAGGGCGTCGCGCGCGCGATGGCGGTGAAGGTCGTCCGGCACCCGCGGCTGGTGGCGATCCTCGAGGGCTACTACGGCGACCGCCTGAACGAGACCCATCTCAAGATGGCGGAGATCCCCGACGGCGCCGAGCTGGTCGGCGGCGAGCCGGTGCGCTTCCCGACCATCCTCATGCGGAACGTCTACGTCCTGCCGGGCGTGCCCGAGATCTTCCGCCAGAAGTTCGAGGCGCTCCGCGAGCGGTTCCGCGACGCGCCCATCTTCTTGAAGAGCGTCTTCGTCCGGGTCGGCGAGGGGACGCTGGCCGACCACCTCAACGGCCTGCTCGCCGACTTCCCGCTGCTGCTGCTCGGCTCGTACCCCGAGTTCGCCAACCCCGAGTACAAGGTGAAGGTCACGCTCGAGTCGCGCGACCACGCCTACCTCGCGGACGCGCTGGCGGCGTTCCTCCGGCGGCTGCCCGCCGGGGCGCTGGTGAAGGTTTCGTGATGACCCGTGGCACGCGCGGGTCGCTCGGGTAGCGGCTCCCGGTGCGAGGAGTTGCGCTCGGCGTCGCCCTGGTCGTGACGGGCCTGTACTTCGTGGGGCTTGGCGGCGCCCCGTTCGTCGACCCGCCGGAGGGATTCCACGCCGGGGTCGCCCAGTCGATGCGCGCCACGGGCGACGTTGTCGCGCCGCGGGCCAACGGCGTGCGCTACTTCGACAAGCCGCCCTTGCTCTACTGGCTGATGGCCGGGTCGTTCGCGGTCGCGGGGCCGACGCCGCTCGCCGCGCGGTTCTGGTCCGCGCTCGCCGCCGTCGGCGTGGCCGCGGTGACCGCGCGCCTCGGCATGCTGCTCGGCGGGCCGCGCCTGGGTCTGCTGGCCGGGCTCATGGTCGCCGCCAACCTGGGCATGTTCCTCTACGGCCGCATCGTGAAGCCCGACATGGTGTTCATCCTGTGGGTCCTGCTCGCGTACGCGGGCTTCGTGCTCGCCTACCGGGGCCGGAGCCGCCGGGGCCTCGTGCTCTTCTATACGAGCCTGGGCCTCGCGACGCTGACCAAGGACATCCTCGGCGCGCTCGGGCCGCTGATCGTGATCGGCGTCTTCTTCTGGCTCACGCGCGAGCGGCCGCTCGCGCCCTGGGTCCCGTGGTGGGGCGTGGCGCTCGCCGCGGCCATCGCGCTGCCGTGGTACCTGCTGGCCGAGTCGCGCAACCGCGGCTTCCTCTGGTACACGATCGTGGACAACCACGTGCTGAACTTCACCCGCCAGCGGGTGTTCCCGGACGAGGACGTGCCGCTCGGGTCGGTGGAGTTTCTGGTGGTGACGCTGCTGGCCTTCCTGCCGTGGACGCTCGCCCTGCCCTGGGCGATCCTGCGCGCGTTCCGCCGGCCGTGGCAGGACGCGACCGCGCGCCTCTGGCTGCTGTTCGGGCTCTGGGCGGTCCTCGTGGTCGGCTTCTTCACGGTGTCGCCGTTCAAGCTGCCGCACTACGGGCTGCCCGCCTTCCCCGCGCTCGCGCTGCTCGTGGCGCGCGCGTGGGACGAGACGCTCGACGGCGCGCCCGGGTCGGCCCGCCCGCGGACGCTCACGGCGCCGCTGCTCGTCCTCTTCGCTGCCGCGACGGCGGCCCTCTGGCTGGTCTGGGGAGGCGTGGTGCGCATCCCGGGCGAGGCCCTCGCGAGCCTCGACATGGCGACGCGCAACCTGGCGGCGCGCGGACAGGCGGGCGTGCAGGCGCCGCTCGACCCGTGGCTGCCGATCCTGCTCCGCGGCGCCGTGATCACGAGCGTCGCGACGGTGGCGATGGCCGTCGCGGTCTGGCGGCACGCGGCCGCGCTCGGCGTCGGCATCGCGCTCGCGACCACCATCGCCTTCCTGCCCGCGGTGGCGAGCGAGGGCATGGCGCAGTTCGGGCGCGCGCGCGCGATCACGCCGATTGCCGACGCGCTGGCCCGGCGCCTGGCGCCGGACGACGTGGTCGCGCACGAGGGCCCGATCGAGAACGGCGCCGCGCTGCTGCTGCGGGTCCCTCGGCCGGTCAGGATCGTCAACGGGCTGCAGTCCAACCTGGCCTTCGGCGCGACGTTCCCGGACGCGCGCGGCACGTTCTGGGACTCGCCGCGACTCGAGGCGGCGTGGGCGGGACCGCAGCGCGTCTTCCTCGTCAGCGGGGTCGGGCCGGCGCGGAGCGTCGTGCGGGCGCTGCCGGCCGGGCGCGTCCACCTGCTCGCCCAGGGCGGCGGGCGCCGGCTCTACTCCAACCTTGCCGACCGCGCCGCGGGTGACCGATGATGGGGCGGTGAGTATGGCCTCACGACGTTACGTGCTCAAGCCCGATCCCCACAGCAGCCACTCCGTGATCCTGCGCTGGCTCGGGGACGGACGCGGGCGGCGCCTGCTCGACGTCGGCGCCGCGGACGGGTTGCTGAGCCGCCAGCTGACCGCGCGCGGCTGGCGCGTGACGGCCATCGAGGGCGACCCCGCGCTCGCGCAGGCCGGCGCCGCCCACTGCGAGCGGATGATCACCGTCAACCTTGGCCGCTGGGTGCCGGATCCGGGCGGGCCGTTCGACGTCATCGTGTACGCCGACGTCCTGGAGCACCTGGCGGATCCCCTCCGGGTGCTCGTCGAGCTGAACCACTCGCTCCGGGACGACGGCTCGATCGTGATCTCGGTCCCGAACATTGCGCACTTCTACATCCGCCTGCTGCTCCTGTTCGGGCGGTTCGACTACATCGACCGCGGCATCCTCGACCACACGCACCTGCGCTTCTTCACCGAGCGGTCCTTGCTCGCGATGCTGGCCGATGCCGGACTCTCGGTGTCGCGTTTCACCGCGACACCCGCGCCGCTCTACCAGGTGCTGCCGGCGCGCTGGCACAAGCGCTGGCTGGCCGCGACGCACGCCATCAACGCCGTGATCGCGCGCAACGCGCGGCGCCTGATGGGCTACCAGTTCATCGTCCAGGCGCGGCCGAAGACGTGGTCGTCCCGGACGACCGGCTTGCATGGCTGAGGCGCACACGAGCCCCAAGGTCGTTGTGGTGATGCCGGCCTACAACGCGGGCCGGACGCTCCGGATGACCTATGAGGAGCTGCCCAAGGATGCCGTGAGCCTTGTCATCCTCGTGGACGACGGCTCGACGGACGCGACGCTCGACGTCGCGCGTCAGCTCGGCCTCGAGATCTTCGTCCACAACCGCAACTACGGGTACGGCGCGAACCAGAAGACGTGCTACACGGAGGCGCTGCGCGCCGGCGCGGACATCGTCGTGATGGTCCATCCCGACTACCAGTACGACCCGACGCTCGTGCCGAAGATCATCGAGCCGCTGGTTCGCGGCGCCGCCCACGTCGTGCTAGGCTCTCGGCTCAAGAACGGCGCGGCGCTCCAGCAGGGGATGCCCTGGTGGAAGTACGTGGCGAACCGGTTCCTGACGGCGCTGGAAAACCGGGTGTTCGGCCTCAAGCTCTCCGAGTACCACACCGGCTACCGCGCGTTCCGCCGCGAGGTGCTGGAGACGGTGAACTTCGTCGCGAACTCCGACGGCTTCGTGTTCGACCAGGAGATCATCGCCCAAGTCGTGGCCGCCGGGTTCCGCATCGAGGAGATCGCGGTGCCCACCCGGTACTTCCCAGAGGCCTCGTCGGCGGGCTTTGCCGCGTCGGTGGCTTATGGGCTCCGGATCCTCGCGGTCCTCTTCTGGTACGCGCTGCACCGAGGCGGGGTCAGGCGCTCGCGGCGTTTCGACAGCCTTCGCGCGCGCTACACTCGGCTTTCGTGACCCGGCTCGCGCGCGTCACCGAGGCGATGGCCGTCCTCGTCGCGCTCGGCGTCGCCCTCGTGCTCGTGACCGGCGGCGGCCGGGTGGCCGGGGTGCCGGTGACGCGGGCCGAAGACCTGCTGGTGCTGTTCGCCGGGCTCGTCGCGCTCCGCGCCCTCCTCGCGCCGATCCGGCTGCCCGCGATTCGGCCCGCGTGGGCCGTCGGCGCGGGCGTGGGCGCGTACGCCGTGCTGATGAGCTTCATCGTCGTGACCCGGCATGCCGCGCTGCGGACCCACGCGCTCGACCTCGGGTACTACGTCCAGGTCGTCTGGAGCATCGCGCGGGGACACGGCGCGTCCGTGACGTTTCCGCCCATGCACGCCTGGGGCGACCACTTCTCTCCTGTGCTCTACGTGTTCGTGCCGCTCGCCTGGCTCCTGCCGGTCGCTCCGGTGCTGCTGGCCGGCCAGGCGCTGCTCCTGGGCCTGGGGGGCGTCGTGCTGTTTCGGTACGCTGCGCGGCGCCTCGGCGAGCAGGCGGGTCGCGAGCGGTTGGCGGCCGGCGTCGCCGCGCTCTACCTCCTGAACCCTTCGCTGCACGGCATCAACCTGAGGGACATCCACCCGCAGGCCTTCGCGATACCGCTCGTGATCGCTGCGGCGCTGGCGTTCGACGCGCGCCGCTGGGGATGGTGCGCGGCGGCCCTCGTGCTGACCCTGATGACGCGCGAGGATGCCGCGATCGCCGTCGTCGGGTTCGGGCTGTGGCTGGCCCTCGCTCGCGGTCGCGTGATGCTCGGCGGCGCGGTGGCGCTCGCGAGCGTCCTGGTTCTGGCCGCCGACGTCACCTGGATCATGCCCTATTTCCGCGGCGCGCCGTACCCGCACCTGCAGCGCTGGACGTACCTGGGCTCGTCGCTCGGCGAGATCCTGGCGAACGCCGCGCTGCGCCCCTGGCGCTGGCTCGCCGTGGGGCTCGCGCCCGCGAAGCTGCTCTACCTGGTGAAACTCCTGGCGCCGCTCGGCTTCCTGCCGCTCCTCGCGCCACGGGCGCTGCTCGCCGTGGCCCCGGCGCTCGCGATGAACCTGCTGAGCGTCGATCCGATCCTCGTCAACCACCGCTCGCAGTACCAGGCCTTCGTCCTGCCGTTCCTGTTCCTCGCGGCGGTGGACGGGTGCGCGACCGCGCGCTCGCTGGGCGGAGCGCGACCGCGCGGCCGACGGCTCACCGCCGGCGGGCTCCTGACGGCGGGTGCGCTCGCGAGCGTGGCGCTCACCGCGCGGACGTTCAACGACTTCACGGTCACGCGCTGGCGGCTCGGCCCCGACCAGCGGGCGGCCTACGCGCTGATGGCGCGCGTGCCGCCGGACGCGAGCGTCTCGGCGAACGACCGGATCGTGCCGCACCTGGCGACGCGCCGCGAGATCTATCTCGCCCCGACCAACGTGGGGCGGAGCGAGTACGTCCTGGAGCGCGTCTCGGAGAGCCCGGTGCCGCCCGAGGGCTACCGGCTCGTGGCGCGCGCCGAGGGCTGGGTGCTCTACCGCCGCTAGCCGGTCCGCGGGCACCGGACGACGAGCGTGTCGCCCTCGAGCGCGAGCGGCAGCGGCGCGAGCCGGTCGCCGGCGCACGGGCCGGCGGTGCAGAGCCGGTGGCCGGCTCGAAGAGCGCGCCGTGGGTCGCGCAGACCAGGGCGCGCCCGTCCTCGGCGAACAGCTCGTTCGGCCAGAGGTCGAGCGGCGTGCCGCGGTGGGGGCAGCGGTTGACGTACGCGCGGTAGCGCTCGCCGTGGTGGACGACGAACCCGCGCACGGCGCGGCCGTCGCAGTCGAGCCGGAACGTGGCGCTGCCGCCGGGCGGCACGCTCGCGGCGGCGCAGCGCCACTCGCCGGGGGCCAACATGATCCCGATGGTATCATTTACCGGTATGCTCGCCATCGACGCGCGCGACGTGGTGAAGACGTTCCGCTCGGGCTGGCCACGCCGGCGCGAGACGCCCGCGCTCCAGGGCGTCTCGCTCGCGGTCCCGCGCGGCGCGATCTTCGGGCTCCTGGGCCCGAACGGCGCGGGCAAGACGACGTTCCTGTCCATCCTGGCGACGCTCCTCGTGCCGGACGGGGGCAGCGTGCGCGTGCTCGGCCACGACGTGGTGCGCGAGGCGGGAGCGCTCCGCCGCCGGCTCAACATGGCGAGCGGCCGCCCGTCGTTCCTCTGGAGCCTGCGCGTCGGCGAGATCCTCGCGTTCTACGGGCGCCTGTACGGGCTCGCCGGCGCGCCGCTGCGGCGCCGCGTGGACGAGCTGATCGAGCTCTGCGAGCTCGGGCCGCACCGCCGCGTGCTGTACAGCGAGCTGTCCACCGGGCTCAAGCAGCGCGTGGCGCTCGCGAAGTCGCTCGTGAACGACCCGGAACTGTTGTTCCTCGACGAGCCCACGCTCGGGCTCGACCCCGACATATCGGTGCGCATGCGGCGGCACATCGCGGAGCTCAGACGCGACCGCGCGATGACGATCGTGCTGACGACGCACTACATGCGCGAGGCCGAGGAGCTGTGCGACGAGGTCGCCTTCATCAAGGCGGGCCGGATCCTCGCGCGCGGCACGTCCGGCGAGCTGAAGCGCCGGATCCGCCTGGGCGAGGTCATCGCGCTCCGCCTCGACCCGCCGACCGCCGCGTGGCTCGCGGAGGCGCCCGGCGTGCTCCGGTGCGTCGCCGCGGACGGCTGGGTGGAGTGCACCGTGGACGAGGCCGAGAAGCGCCTGCCGGAGCTGCTGCGCGCGCTCCACGTCGAGGGCGTGGTGGTGCGGAACGTCCAGGTCCGCGAGCCGGACCTGGAGGACGTCTTCGTTGAACTGGCGCGCTGAGCTCCTCGGCGTGGAGGCGGTGCTCGTGCGGAACGCGCTCATGGCGTCGCGCAACGTGTTCTTCTTCTTCGAGCTCCTGTTCTGGCCGATCGTGGGCGTGCTCTCCATCGGGCTCATGACGCGGTTCCTGCGCCTGAGCCCCGAGCAGGCGTCGTTCGTGCTGGTCGGGACGATCGCGCTGTCGGTCGTGAACGTCTGTCAGCTCGAGGTCGCGTACGCGGTCCTGCTCGACGTGTGGTCGAAGTCCATGAAGCACCAGTTTCTGGCGCCGATCGGCATCCGCCACCTCACGCTCGGCTCGTGGGTGGTCGGGATGGTGCGGGGGACCGCGATCTTCGCACTCCTCGCGCTCCTCGGCTGGTGGGCGTTCGGCTTCGACGTGCTGCGCCCGGGCTGGCTCGCGCTGGGCGCGTTCCTCCTCGGCTGCTTCCTGAACGCCTGGGTGGTCGGCGTCGCGGTCTGCGCGCTGATCACCCTCTTCGGCAACCGGGCCGAGGCGTTCGCGTGGGCCAGCGTCAACCTCGTCCTGGTGCTCGCCGGCATCTACTATCCCGTCTCGGTGCTGCCCGAGCCGGTGGCCACCGTCGCGCGGGCGATCCCGCTCACGTACTTCCTGGACGCCTACCGGGCGTCCTTCGGGTTCGCCTCCGAGTTTGCGGCGCCGGTCGCGACGGGCCTGGCGCTGTCGGCCCTCTACGCGGCGCTCGCCCACTGGGCCTTCCTCGCCGCCGTCGGGCGCGCGCGCCGCACGGGGCTGCTCCTCAAAATGTCGGAGTGACCGCATGGACATGACCGCGTTCGCCGCGCTCTCGCCCACGACGTACTCGGACGTGCTCACCCGCGACCGCGTCATGGACGCCGGGATCCGCCCGCTGTGGGCGCCCATGCCGCGCGTCGCCGGGCCCGCGTATCCGGTCGCGTGTCCCGCCGGCGACAACCTGATGCTGCACGTCGCGCTCCACCGGGCGCCGGCCGGCGCGGTGATCGTGTGCGCGGCGGGCGACCCGAACTGGGCCATGGCGGGCGGCAACGTCTGCGCGTACGCGCAGCAGCGGGGCATCGCCGGCTTCGTCGTGGACGGCGTGATCCGCGACCTCGCGGAGACGCGCGAGCGGCGCTTCGCCGTCTTCGCGCGCGGCGTGATCCCGATCCCCGGCGTCCGGAAGACGCCCGGGCTCATCGACGTCCCCGTCGTCTGCGGCGGCGTGACGGTCGCGCCCGGCGACGTCGTCGTCGCGGACGAGGAGGGGATCGTGGTCCTGCCGAGGGGCCAGGCGGAGGCGATCCTCGCGCGGGCGACAGAGCGGGCGGAGAAGGATGCGAGCACATCCCTCGCGGACTGGGTGAAGGCGCACAGGGCGCGCATCGACGAGGCCACGCGGAGCCTCGGCATCTGATGGACGCGCTCCTCCCGGCGGTCCTCCTCGGCTTCGTGCTGGGGCTCCAGCACGCGACCGACTCCGACCACCTGGTCGCGGTCGCGACGATCGTGACGCGCGAGCGGCGGCTCGCCGCCGGCGCGCTGGTCGGCGTCCTGTGGGGCGTGGGCCACATGGCCACGCTCACGGCGGCGGGCGTGGTGATCGTGGGGCTGCGCCTCGGCGTGCCGCTCGGGGTCGCCACGGGGCTCGAGCTGGCCGTGGCGGCGATGCTGGTCCTGCTGGGCGCGCTGCGCCTGCGCGACGCCGCGCGCGGCGTCGGCGCGGTCCCGCGCGCCCACCTCGCCGCCGCCCACGACCACGGCCATCTCGAGGCTGTCCACAGCCACCCGCACGCGCACGGCGAGCGCGTCCACGCCCACCCGCACGTGCACCCGTCGCGGCGGCTCGCGGCTGCGCTCGCGGCGGGGCGCGGGCGGCTGGACCGC
>Ga0209211_10006864_pt1 | contig 16258 bp, 10 predicted proteins | sample RifGroA2_FD_183992 | JGI IMG/M metagenome (GOLD analysis project Ga0209211, IMG submission 183992) | Groundwater microbial communities from Rifle, Colorado, USA - Groundwater A2 (SPAdes) (version 2) | ecosystem: Environmental > Aquatic > Deep subsurface > Groundwater | place: Rifle, Colorado... | reverse complement strand
ACACTGGAGTCTGCTCCCCATAAAGGAAAACCCCTCGGAAATATCGGCGGGATCGTCATCAAAGAATTAAAATATAAAAATTTTCGATTTTATTTTATTACCGATGGATTTAAGCTTAAATGTATGAAACAAGAAGAATTGACAGATCTCCTTCTCAAATTTGTCCGGATGTCTGATAAAAAATATCAGCAAAAGACCATTCATGAAATCAAGCTGATTCTTACTACGATCGGTGCGAGCGGATTTGAGTAGAAAATATCAAAAAAAACTCAGTTATTCTCTCAAAATTGGAACTTCTTCAGGATGATGAAGAGATGGGCATCCTTTTCCTAAATAGAATGAGTGATCAAAGCTAAACCCCCATATTCGGTGTCTTTCTGGTTGCAGGAGAATATCAATAACCACCTTGTCGTTAGTAAATAGTTTATCACCAAAATACTCGGCAAGAAAAGTTCCCAGTGATTTTATTTTGGTAGGATCAATAAAACTCCTCTCGGTCGGGTGGGTAAATGCACAATGTGAACTGGTATAGACAATAACTTTTGCACGGGGATCTTTATCAAAAATCAATGTTTTGAGGCGTTCGAATTCTGCTTGTTCACTTTCAGTGGAAATGGTTTCCCGAGGATCATAAAAAAAGACAAGGCGCATACCGAGTGATTGTGCTTTGGTGATGACAGGCCCGTATTCGACCCAGTGAGGACCAAATACGATTTGTGCTTCTTGTTCAAGCCGGAATGTTCCCACATATTGATTTAATGAAATAGGACCTTCTACTGCGACATAGTTCCAGCCCTGTGTTTGGAAATATGGCAAGGCACCGGCCACTGCAGACCCGTCGCGTGGGTCGCCTCCTTTGATAGGATCATAATCAACACCAAAAAGGATTACGCGCGCTAATGCAGAATCTCTGAGAAGACCAGCGCTGTGCATCTCATCCCACCGTGTGTCAAAATCACATGCTTTCGCTGCTTTTTCAAGCTCGCTTTCCTCAGGTTCTGGCTCAGAAGGCACAACAGAAGCGGCACGCACGGGGATTTCAATGTTAGTTCTTGGAAAAAATCGAGAGACAAGATAATTAGCGTCAAAAGTATAAGAAAGTGTAAAGAAGAGTGCTAAAGAAAGAAACCCTGTGGGGGTGTGGGAAATCGATTTCTGCACCATGAGAACGCGAAAGAGAAAGAAAGTTTATAAAAATACCGAAAAAATGAAGAGACAGAGTTAGGATTCTGCAAAATATTCAACCACATACCGATAAGGCGTGGAACACCGCATCAACGAGAAGGGTTTCACGTTCTTTTGTGTAAAAATAACACGTCCATGGTGATCAAGAAACCAAAAATCGAGGTTTTTGCAGAAAAACGTATGAAAAACATGCTGAACATCGTGATCAAACACGAAAACATACACACAATGATCAGGTTTTCTGAACATCAAACCGAAAAGTTTGTCAAAAACAGATGAAAAAACAACAATGGGTGTTGAAGAAGAGGTTTTCGTGAGGGTTCGAACACGCGCAAGAAGCTGTGAAGATATCATTCCTAACACCTTGGGTAAAAAACCCTCTCAAACTCCCCCAGCTTCTTTAAAAATGGAAGTATTTATAAATTCTCTCTTCCTTTAAAACGTAGAGGTGAAATCCACAGGAGGGAGCCAAAATGAGTAATAAAGACATTAAAATCGTTAATATTGTTGTTTCTGCCTCACTAGGGAAAGATATACCCTTGGAAAAGATGGCTGCGACCCTATCTAACACAGAATACAATCCAGAACAGTTCCCCGGTCTCGTTATTAGGATAAAAGAACCTAAAACGTCTGCTTTAATATTCTCAAGCGGTAAAATTGTCTGTACGGGAGCAAGAACCATGGAAAAGGTTCAAGAAGCCATTGAGAAGATTATACAAAGCCTTGAGAAGATCAATGTCAAGATCACGATTAAACCCGAAGTCAAGATTCAGAACGTGGTTGCCTCAGGAAGCATTGGTATGGACCTCAACCTGAATACCTTGGCTATGAAGCTGGATAATACCGAATATGAGCCAGAACAGTTCCCTGGACTGGTCTATAAACTGCCTGAAGCAAAGGCTACCTTCTTACTGTTCAGCAACGGCAAGGTTGTCTGCACTGGCACCAAGAGCGAAAAAGAAGTCCATAGCGCCTTGGATATCCTTATTGAGAACTTAAAGAAGATTAAATAGAGTTTGACACCTTCTTTTTTTCAGTTTTTCTCTTCTTCTTTTCTATTCTTTTCTCACCCCGCCACCTAAATCATTTTAAATCTCAATCTTTTTCTCAATTTCTCTCACGAATCCGGAATTATCACGAAAACAGGGGGTCGAATTCGGAAAAATCACGAATTTAGGGTATCAAAACCGAAAAGTCTCCGAAATAGAAAGGCAAAGACGTATAAAGAATAGAATCTTAAAAAAAGCATATTAAAAAAATAGGAAAATACAAAGAGGGAGTACAAAGAGTGTGTTTAGATGGAAGTTGCAGAACAAATCAAAAAGTTTGAAGAATTTATCAGCATGCATTATGCTTCAAAATTGCTTGAACAGGTGCATCAAGGCCACAATTTCTTAGTTGTTGACTTTCAAAACTTGATTCAATTCGATCCCGATCTTGCAAATTTGCTTCTTGATCAGCCTGAAGAGGTGATGAAAGCCGCAGAAATTGCCGTAGCTGAGTTTGATCTTCCCAAACCGATTAAGGATTTTAAGATTCGATTTCAAAATCTTCCTGAAACACAGCGGATCATGGTTCGAGAGATTCGAAGCACCCATATTGGAAAACTTATTTTTGCTATGGGGATTGTCAGACAGAAATCAGATGTACGACCGCAGGTAACTTCTGGAAGATTTGAGTGCCCGAGCTGTGGAAATGTGATATCAGTTTTACAACTTGAACAAAAATTTCGAGAACCCTCGCGATGCGGTTGCGGAAGAAAAGGAAAATTTAGGCTTCTGAGTAAAGAACTCGTTGACGCACAGCGCATTGTGTTGGAAGAAGCAATGGACGAGCTTGAAGGGGGGGAACAGCCTAAACGCATGGATATTTTCTTAAAACAAGATTTGGTCAGCCTGATGACCGACAAAAAGACAAATCCAGGAACTAAGATTCTGGTTTCCGGCATTGTGAAAGAGGTTCCCATCACACTGAAGGAAGGCGGACAGTCCATTCGATATGATCTTCTTATTGAAGCAAATAATGTTGAAGCAGTAGAAGAAGATTTTGGATCGCTTCAAATTACTGAAGAAGAAATGGAAGCGATTAAGAAGATTGCAGCAGACAAAGAACCGCTCAAAAAACTGGTGCGTTCTTTGGCTCCCACGATTAATGGACATGATCAAGTCAAAGAAGCGATTGTCTTTATGCTGGTAGGAGGCTGCATGAAAATCAGCAGCGACGGTTCGAAAAGAAGGGGAGATATTCACGTTCTGCTTATTGGAGACCCAGGAGCAGGAAAATCACAGCTCTTGAAACGGGCGCAGTTAGTTGCACCCAAATCGAGGTATGTGACGGGAAAGGGGGTCAGCGGTGCAGGTCTTACTGCAGCAGTTGTCCGCGATGAATTTTTGAAAGGCTGGGCATTAGAAGCAGGAGCTCTAGTCTTGGCAAACCATGGAATTGTGATGATTGATGAGCTGGATAAAATGAGCAAAGAAGACCGAAGCGCAATGCATGAAGCATTGGAACAACAAACCGTTTCCATTTCCAAGGCAAACATCCAAGCAACACTACGCTGTGAAACAACCGTGCTTGCAGCTGCAAACCCCAAGTTTGGAAGATTTGACCCCTATGAACTTATTGCAAAACAGATTGATCTGCCTCCTGCACTCATCAACCGTTTTGATTTAATCTTCCCTATCAAAGATCTGCCAAGCAAAGAAAAAGACGAGCAGATGGCTGGATTTATTTTGAAATTGCATCAAACGATTAAAGAAAAACAAGAGGTTGAGATTGAGACGCCGCTTTTACGAAAGTATATTGCTTATGCAAGAAGGCGGTGCAATCCCCATTTAAGTGATGAGGCAGTTGAAGAAATGAAAGAGTATTATGTTTCGATGCGAATGAGCGGACAGGACGACAGCGGGATTAAGTCGATTCCTATTACGGCTCGACAGCTTGAGGCGCTGGTGCGATTAGCAGAAGCACATGCAAAAATCAGGCTTTCTGATCAAGTCTTAAGAGAAGATGCAAAAAAAGCTATTGAGCTGGTGGATTACTGCCTGCGCCAAGTTGGTTTGGATAAAGAAACAGGAAAAATTGATATTGATAGAATCAGCACCGGCATTACAGCTTCACAGCGTAATAAGATTGTAGTAGTGAAAGAAATTATCAACGAGCTTGAGAAGACGAAAGGAAAGACTGTTGCGATTGAAGATATTATTAAAGAAGGAGAGTTGAAAGGACAAAGCCCTGAATCCACCGAAGAAGTGCTTGAGAAACTCAAACGATCAGGAGATATTTTTGAACCCAAACGCGGGTTTATTACGAGGATTTAGTTGAGGGATGAACACCATGAAAAAACCCTCTTTTGAAGATCACACTTATCTGAATAGTCTACGACAAAGACAGACATGTGCACTTCACATCCATTGGGACGGTTCGATACCTTTTGGAACTTTGTGGAATTTTTATCAAAGAAGAGGGGGAAAACTATTTCTTCCTGAGAGATATAGTGATGGCAGGCTCCTAGAAGGAGATCGGGAGATTAAAACAAGAAAACAATTGTATGATCTAAGAGATGGCCTTTTTTCGAAGTATGGTATTGTTGATGTTTTTGAGGTTCCGACGAGGGCGATGCAAACTGCTGCAGATTTGAAAACCATGGCCAGGGCTCATTGCCATTATTTGCAAACACAAAATATTGTTTATGCAGAAACAAGATTCGCACCCTGGTATCATGCGCAAGAAGGAGGAAGAGGGAGTACGTTAACGCTGGATGAGGTTATAGGCTATTCATTAGAGGGTTTTGAACAAGGAAAGGAAAAAACAGGTGTGAAAGTAAAGCTCATTGTAAGTATTAATAGGGAAGTCGCCTCAGAAGCAGCAGAAAAAATTGTAAAGGCTTCCCTGCACTTTGCAGAACGAGGGGTAGTGGGAATTGATCTTGCCTGCTATGAACCTGCATCACCGCCAGAATTATTTGAAAACGCATTTGCTAGGACATTCGATTCTCCGTTAAAGAGAACGGTACATGCCGATGAAATGGTCTCGGAAGAAGAAGGAAAGAAAAATGTGCACACTGCAATTACCTTGTTAAGGGCAAACGGAATAGGGCATGCTGTTCATCTTCATAAAAACCCTGGCCTGATTCAATTAATGGTAGAAAACCATATCCGTCTCGAATCAAACCCCATCTCGAACCTTACCTGTGGTTTTATTAGGGATATAGCTGATCTCCATTTAGATACACTTGCCAAACAAGGAGTAAAAGTAACTATCAACCCTGATGACCCGCAGATGTGGAAAATGGGGGATTTGGTGCATAATCTGTATGGGTTAGGGAAATTGTATGGAGGCCAGTTTATCGATACAGTTTTAAGAAATGCAATAGAAAGTGCATGGGGTTTAAGCGATGAAGAGAAACAAGTACTTCGTGAACAAACATAAGAAATAACTAAATAAAACAAAAATGGATAATTCTTTCTTTTTACTCCTTCACCACAATCTTTCCCTGGCCAATCGGCGACACAACACCCTTCTCCAGTTTCTTCAGCTGATAGAAGAATACCCCTTCTTTCTTGAAGACAAAGCTGGTGTCTTTGCTCTTCCTAGGAAGATTGAGCAAGATAGCATAGGTTGCTGGATCTCCTTCTTGTTTAAAGTCGGCTGAGCCAGGAATTTCGAGGGTATAGTGCTCGTAATCAATATTCTGCCAGTACACCTTTGTTTTGGGCGTTACGACCAGCACGGAAGGCTCTAACACGCCCCCATCGACAAGAATAACTGATTGATCAAAAGTCGAAGAAGAACCGGTGGAAACACCTTCTTCAGGATATAAGGTGGTAACACGAACAGGTTCGTCTATAGGCTGAACACGGCGAACAGGGGAACCCACACCACGGGACGCATGGCCTGCGTCTTCGCTTGCGGTCTGACAACGGAAAAAGCTACCGTCCTGCGTGCAACCCAAGGGGCAGATCTTTGTTCGCTTCTGCACTTGACTGTCTCTGCAGTAATAATCAAGCAAATGCGTTCCTGAAAGGCAGAGATCATCTTTGACAAGAACATCTTCTGATTGTTGATAATAAACTGATCCCTTCAAGTCTTCAGTGCAGTGGAGAATATCCGTGCACATTCCGTTTTGGCAGATGCACTCCACCACTTCCGATTCCATCGCAGAACCCGTGCAGAAATAGCGTCGTTGGTAATTGGATGTTGACTTTTTAACATTCCCTCCGAGATCCGTGCAATAATTGGTAAAACGACGAGCATCTTGGGTCACGCCTCCTGCGTCATTGGAACAGGGTTTTTCGTCACCTTTCTGAACTTGTTCAGTGACAAAGTTTCCGGAAACGGTTTCAAGACCACCTGGCAAAGAGGTTCCTAACAGATAAAAGAGAAAAAGGAAAATACCAACCAACAAGAGAAAGGACGGATGAAAGCCTTTGCTAGCGCTCTCTTTAAGCTTCACAACCCTCTTTTTTGTCATATCTTCCTCTTTTCGCAGTTTCTTTATATAAAGTTTATTTTTGTTTTCAGTTTAAGAGTTCTCTGGTAGCTAAAAAAATATAAAGTGAAGAACATTAAGAGTCTTAAATCAATAGGTTACTATTAATCAAGGAAAAAAGGTATTGATAGATGGAACAGCCCACACCGCAACCCACACCACAATCTGCACCCCTGCCAAAACCCACACCATTTGGCGCGGAAAAACGCAATATTCAGCGCGAAACGGCCTTTAAACTGGGGATTAAAGATGTGGTTGAGGGAACCTACGCTGCACAAGAAGGATGGAAACCAAATTATTTGATGACCCGGCATGGAAAAGTGATGAGAATCAACCTGATGGGAGTTATTGTTTCTAAAGCAAATACGGATTTGCTTTCATATGATTTTATTATGATTGATGACGGCACTGCACGCGTAACGATACGCTCCTTTGACAATATGAAAGTTTTTAAGGATTTTGAAGTAGGACAGATTGTAAATGTCATTGGGAAACCGAGAGAGTATGCTCGTGAAATTTATGTTGTTCCTGAAACGATTCAACGTATGGACGACAAAACCTGGCTGGAAGTGCGAAAAAAAGAGATGGAGAGCTATCCCTATCATCTTATTCCCAAAGAAACCAAAGAAGAAAAACAACAGCAAAATGAAGAGATTATTATTGAAGAGGTAAAAGATGGAAAAGAAGCTTCTCTCGACAAGCTCCTTGCGCTGATTAAAAGTTTAGACAAGGGGGCGGGGGTTGAGATTGAAGAGATTATGCTCAAATCAGAACAAGGAAACCCTGAAACCCTGATCAAAACACTGCTCGAACAAGGGGATATTTTTGAGATTAAGCCAGGAAGGGTAAAAGTGCTCTAGACAGATTAAGAATGCCCCTTAAGATTGGTTAGAATAACACAGGAGTCACAAAAACCTCTATAAGAGCTCCAACAAACAAGAAAATCAAAGCAAGCACCATCAGATCTGCAGTGTCAAGAACTACACGCTCGAAGGATTCTGTTTTAAAGTCATGTTTGATGATGGCAACCGAAAGAATGCCTCCTGCAATGCCGCCAATGAAATATCCTGCGATTTCTGGAATGCCATGAATAAGATAGCGAAGGAACCCCACTGAAACCACAGAAGCATAGGTAGGAACATACTGCAAACTGAATGATGCAGAAAGACCAATCAGATTTTTCTTGATAAACGTGCCGATCGCAACTGCAACAACCGAAGCATTCCAACTCAAAATAAAGATCGCACCTGACCCGTAAAAAAATGAAAACAGAATACAAAAAATAAGCACTTTGATGTTATTGAGGAAGATTTTAGAAAATAAGCTTAAAGAAGAGAGATGACCCAGCAACGCATTGCTGTTGATGTTTTTGATAGTATTGACTTGAATTTCAAACAAAGTTGAAGAAAGATTGGAGGGAAGCAGGGTAAACCAGGCCGTAAATGCAAAAACAACACCGAGGAAAAGCATCATGAGAAAGGTCAGCATTTTGCCGTGCTCGCGCAACAAACGGCCCTCGCCAAATCCGAGAAGATCTTTTTGTTCTTCAAGTTTGAGGGAATTATAAACAAGGGGTAAACAAGCCATCACCGTAAGAAAAACAGCGATAAGGCCGGCCATACTTTCAAAAATTTGAATGCTGATGAAGATTGCAATACTGGCATACAAAGCGCCAAGAAAGAAGAGTTCCCAGGGCTTTCTTTCTGCTGAAAAAGGAGAAATAAGAGATTCAAGGACCATAGCTACCTATCACCACACCTCTTGGGGATGCAGTGGTTTATAAAAGTAGTGTTGAAAATGGCTCAACCCAAAAGAGCACGCAGAATGGGGATAGTGTTGCCACGTTGGCGGACGTGAGTAAGGGTATCACATAAAGATTTATAATCAAAAAGGTAACGCTTGCTGTGCATCTTCTTTAAGCAGAGACCATTTAACTTTAGGATCTGCTTTCCAGAATTTGTCTTTTCCGTTTTTTCTTCTTAAGAATACACAACCTGCACTTTCCAAATCCTTGACATATGTTGAAATATTAGAACGTGGGATCTTTAATTTATCAGATAACGATTTATTTGTTATTTCTTTGTGTTTTATAATTTCGCCCAAAACCTCCTTTTCTTTTGGTGTTAAAGTATTGAGATACCTTTTCTCTAAAATTTCATTTAAGACTCTTGCAAGCTTATTTTTATCGAGCAAAATTGGACTTTCTGTTGTGGCATGAAACACAGCCGTTGATAAACTATTCAATGTGTCCCTGATATTACCATCCATTAAGTTATAAAGTATTTTTAAGCAATTGTCGGTATAGGGATAGATTAGATTAAGTTTTTCTGAAATACGTAATCCTTCGAATCTTTTCTTTATTACCTCTTTTACTTCATCAAAACTTAATGTTTCAATATGGAAGGGGGTATCCGATAATATTGAGGAAAATCGTGGAACACTTTGGAGTATTGAATATGCCGTCAGGTTTCCAATGAAAACAAAATGAACTCCTTTTGTTTGGAAAAAATCTCTCAACGTATCAAATAAATTTCTGATTTTCTTTTCAGAGATTAATTCCAGATTGTTATAATGAATTATGACCTCTTTTGAGGTATTCCCATTTATTTCCGTTATTATTTCACTAAAAAAATTTTGCAGGCTAAATGATGCTAATACTTCAGTCGCTTTTTGTTGCGAAGCATAACTACCGCCAAAACCAGCTACCGATATTCCACCACTAATGCTTGTTTTACCAATCTCAAAAAGACTTTCCAATTTTTCATAAGTTTCTTTGCTTACAGGTCTTTCTTTGAGGAGTTTTAATGTTGAATAAATCGCAGATAAGGTATTCAAAACAAAATCGTCAGCACTCCATTTATCTTGGGTGGTTATTTCCTTAAAATGTGTAAAAAAACCTTTTTGAATGGCAGAACTCCTTACAACATTTACAAAAGAAGTTTTTCCGATACCGATATCACCATATATAAATGTTCTTGATCCGCCTCTAGAGCCAAGAATCCGGCTCAATCTTGTTATGTGCTCACTTCGCCCCACAAATGAATCAAGGGGTATAGAACCACCCACAACTAAAATAGGAGATGTTGAAAATGGATTCTCATTAACACCATATAATTCCCAAGTATCGTTTAGGTCTTTGTTATCCTGCATATCTATTGGTTATATGGATATGTTTATAAATTTTTCTATAATTATAAAAAGCCTGATAATTATTGAATTATATAGTTATAGATAAGTGTATAACTATCACATTATAACTATGCGGAAATCCAAATGAACATAAATAATAAAACAATAATTAGAAGCAAGAGAACAAAGAGCCAAAAACCTTACGAGGGAAGCCATATTGATTAACAGCCTGAAAGCCCCATAGATTAGATGACACCAGCAGAGATTAATTTATAAACCACCTTCATGTTTCATAGTCCATGGCAGAAGAGTACGAACAATTATTGGACAAGGCCCTGGCCGAAATGCCGGAGTTTGTATTTGAAAAACATCGATTTGAGATCCCAAAAGTAAAGGGACATCTCCAAGGAAATAAAACGGTTATTAGCAACTTTCTCCAGATTGCCGATCTGTTTAGAAGAAGACCTGAACACATGCTTAAATATGTCCTGAAAGAACTTGCAGCTCCGGGTGGCATCCGAAGCGGACAAATGATTCTCGGAAGTAAAATTCCTGCTTCGAAAATCAATGAAAAGATCCAAAAATATGCCAACGAGTTTGTTTTATGCGGTGAATGTGGAAAACCCGACACGCAGCTCGAGAAAGAAAAAACTGTCACATATCTGAAATGCACGGCGTGCGGTGCAAAGAATGTGGTGAAAGGAGCCTAGGGAAATTAAGGGGGCAGACGTGACGGTTGCAATCAGCCAAACCACGCTCCCAACCCCGTTTGCTTTTCTTTATCCTTGCCAAAAACTTCTTCGATTCGGGTTTTGGTCAAGAGGAGCGTCTGCTGTAAATAAGCAGGAACGTGATATTTACTTGCCAAACTGATGGAAGGCCCAAGATATTTGATCACAGATCCTTCGGCAACCGTGAACAGCAAATCACCTTTGCATACCGTGCATTTTCCGACAAGAGGCGGACGGTGAAACTTCTCATTGCATTTTACGCAACGAAATTCCTGCTTTGAAAACCTACGCAGATTTCCTTTCGTGTCTTTCAAAAAGTGCTTTTCAATAACCAGCTGAGCAACGGTGCTTTCTTCAACTGCGCGCAGGCGTTCTGCAAGCTCCATCTGACCCCTCAATTTTTCTTCCATAGACGGAAGGGTTTTATAGGATGAAACACGGACGCCGACATTGATGTTGTTCACAGGATGCGTAAAACCCATCTTCTCGTATTGCAAAGGGGTTTTCAGACGGTGGCGAATTTGTTCTATTTTAACTTCCCAAGGATTTTTGTATTCCGCACAGGCGCGATAGAGTTCAAGAGGATACTCCCACACTACATCAACGCCGTGCGCCTGATCATCCACTTCAGTAGGAATAACTTTGTAGCTTAAAACAAGCGGAGAATCCATAGTTCGGGAGCCGCGTGCATCAGGAAGAAACTGCCGGGAAAAATTAAGCAGTGCATCCAGCAACAGCATGACGCAGGCCTCGTCGCCGTCGCAGTCGCGCCTCATTGCTGCATGCATGAGGGGATGGCAATAACATCCCTGGGTTTGGGAAAATCCAATAATCCTGCCGACTGTTCCTGCAGAGATGTGCGGAGCAAGCCCGATCACGAGCTGGCCGACAAGGTCTTCCTTAGTTTTGAGTTTATAAAAAGGCTCAAGACCATACAGTGCAACAAGAAGGTCATCAATAAAGCCCGCTACACGAAACAAGACGTCACTTGCGGGCTCATCAAGCGTGTCTTTGCTTCCCGGAAGGATGAAATCTTGGGGTTTGATTTCAATAACTTGATCAGATGAGGTAATAGGAGTTCCACGAATATCGACGGTATAGCCGAGTGCTTGAATTTTTTCGACCGAAACGCCTATTTCTTTGGGTTTAAAATGAGTGATGGGAATTTCAGACATATCGTAGCGTGTTGTTCCATCTTTGTTGACATAGATATCATGCTTTGCTCGAAGAATGCCCTTCACCAGATTTTCAGGGATATGATCCTTATTCGAAGTTCCTCGCACGCCTTTGATGAGGTCAGGATAACTTGTCAGTCCTGTTTTTTTCAACGCGGCCTGAAAATATTCAGCAATGGGAATTTCTTTTTCTCCGAACGCCATGCAAGGACCATGGGTCGGACAAACAGGTTTTTGCCGCGGACCACATTGCTTGCAGGTGTACAACTTTACCGTTTCTTGATTGCAGAGCAAACAGGTTGCATAGATCGTTTCTTTATTGCAGACAAGACAGATGTAAGTGGGAAACTTAGATCTGATCATGCCCGCCTCAAGTGCAGATTGAAAACTGCGCATTCTGCCGCCCTGATCTCCTACCGGAAATAAGATTTGCGGCGAACCATCAAGTTTCCTCATTTTTGCTTTTTCCGGCCTGCCCATTCTTGCCCCAATAAACGTTCCGCATTTGTCGCGAATGGAAACAAAAGAATAGGCGTTGATCGTGTCCAGAATATGTGATGACCCGGTGAGTGGTGATGACGCAGAAGATGTAGGAGATGCAAGAGACGGGGGAGGTGCAGGAGATCGCAGGTTTAATTCGACAGGGTTTGTCAATTGTAAAGTCAACTCTGCGATGAGTTTATGCAGGACAACCTCATCGCCAAGTGGCAGCGTCAAAAAAAGAGCAACAGCCTGGGGTTTTGCAATAATGACGTGCTCGATACTCACGGTGTGAGGGAGTCCGATCTCTTCAAGAACAAGTTTTGCATTGCGGTCGTTTTGGGTTTGCAAAGGCACAATAATTTTTTCTAATGAAAGAAAAGAAGCTGAGGATGGTATTTTTTTATCAACGCTGTCTTGCACACCATACTGCATCCTTCCTTTCTGAAGCCAACGCAAGAGGTGAAGAAGCTGTTCAGCAGGAATGGCATTCCAATAGTGGGTAAATTGAGGATGCAACGGTAGATGAAGCGTGTTGCAAAGGGTAAGAGTATGGGAAAGTTCTGCTCGGTGGGTGGTGAGATTTTCAAAAAGATGAAGAAGATAATCAGCCGGAATGTTCGTTTCTGCAACAAATTGTGCAATCAACGACGCAACACCGGGTGCACCACCTGCACCACCCACGGGTTGTTCTTGAACCAGAGATGACCCATATTTCTTTTGAAGCGCTTCTTTCAATTCCTGCACATACCATTCCTCGCAGTAGCCGACAGGAACAAGCATGTGTCCATTTTCAGAAAAGTCCCCATAGTTAAAGAGGATATCGCCCAGAAACAAAACCCTGTCAATCTGAGCAAGGATCTCCTTTGGCTCTACAACGGCATTGAGCTGGAGCACATCACCATTCTTTAACCGTACAATCGGCCCCTCGAGTGCTTCACAGACAGTAATAGCAGCTGCTTTCCCGGGCCGTTCTACTTTTAATTGGGTTCCTGTTGCCACATAATGATCTAATACAAATTGAGTGGAGGGGTGTACCGCAGCCGCACTGAAGCCCGATGTTCTTGTCCTTCCCAAACGCAGACGAAGACCGCCGACACGCATGGGCAACGACAAAACAGGACGTCCTGCAACAAGATCCGCGATGTACGTGAAATTGGGAGTGAGCGTTCTCTTTCCATCCTTAATTTCTTCTTTTTTCCCTTTTGCCTTCATGCGTTTTTGCAGCACTAAAAACTCCTCAATAAATCCCCATTCCAAACCAAATTCCTTGCCCCAGATTTGAAGGCGCTTCCACAGTTTTGCTGATTTTTGCGTGAGCCCTTCGGCAACAACCAGGCACATGCCACCGCGAATTCTGTTCGTTGGAATCCGGGGGAGGCCTTTATAGTTTGAAACCTCCAAGGTTTCGGTGGGATCACCATCGATCTCAACCGGAAGATGGCTGACCATAAAAACAATTTCTTCTTCAGAGGGGCGGTATTGGAGATTGGTGATACGTTCATGGTAATCATTAATTTCAGTCACAAAACGTTTGATTTCTTCAGGGCCCGGATCATAGGGAGCATAGCCCATTTTGACACGGACATAGTCTGCAATCATCACCGAGACGGATGCGGCAGTTCCTCCCGCTCCCCGAATAGGACCGGCATACCCCAATGCAAAGTATTCCTTGCCGTCACGCCGTTTTTTAATGATTAATTCAATAAATCCCTCGAGCGGTGCTGCAACAATTCCTGCGGTGGTATATGCCATGCCTGCGCGAATCCCAATTTCCATGGCAGTTTTTTTATCAACAAACGCGCAGAATTCCTGTTTTGCCACTTTTTCAGCAATGAGAAGGCCGACTTGCCAGGCGCCTGCACCATATTTTTTTTCGAGGTGAAGAATTTCTCCTGTCATTCCCGAACCAACGAGCTCAGGAGCAACAGCCGAAATTAAACCCTCTACGCGTTCAGCCATGTTTTTTGCAAGAGGAATATCTACGCGTTTTTCAGGATCATACCCATTCTTTCGTGCAGCATCGGCAAGCACATAACACCGCTCAACTTCCTGCTTCAAGGTGTCAAAATACTGCTGCATATCTTCACTTTCTTGCGGAGCCTCTTGCTGCAGTTCTTGCTGTGGTTCTTGTTGCAGTTCTTGTTTTGTTTCAGGTGATTTCGAAATAGAGTCATCAGTCAACGAACACCACCTGGTTCTTTTTTCTGTATTCCATCTTCCCCCACCCCCCCTTTCTCGTCGTCTTTATGTTTTTCAAAATTAAGCATGGTGCACCGTCGTGTCTGGAGATTAACAATGGGAACCCGCGCCGGCTCAGGCTTGTGCCCCATCTTTTCTTGGAAAGGAGTCAACCCCTGCCAGCAGCTGCTGCACAGCAAGGTAACATTGCGATACTGCGCAATGGCTGCTTTGTGAAGATGCCCGCAGGCAAAGATATCCGGAACTTTGCTGAGAACAAGCGGATCCTCTTCGTCATCGGGAATGTAAATTGCAGCGCTGTGGCTGGGAGAAAGATGGCGCCTTTGCAAAAGGAATTTCATAACAAGATCAGCACGATCATACCCTCCGTTTTCACGGATATGATCAACGGTTGCGATGTAGTGGTCAAAACTGTATCCGTGATACATCAGAACATCAAAGCCAGGAAAATTCTTGCTCTTGTGGATATTCACCACTGCAGGATTGCTTACTAGATGGAGATTCGGCCAGCCGTAGAGCGACTGCGCATATTCTTTGTGCAACGGCGGCTGAGGCTCCTCAAGACGAACAGCATCGTGATTGCCGGGTGAAAGAATAATCTGGATATGGGGCGGTACGCGTTTGAGGTAGCGGGCAAGCTCTTCATATTGTTGATAAATATCTTTGATAATAAGTTCCTGCTGTTGCAACGGATACACACCCACGCCATCAACAACATCGCCCGTGATAAAAAGATACTGCACTTTTTTTGCAATTTCACGGTGTTGGGGGCTTCCGAGCCCACCATTCAACCAGAGAAGAAATCGTTCAAATTCCTCAGGAAGAAACTGCTTGCTCCCTACATGAATGTCTGACAAAAAAAGAGCATAGACTTCGTCCGGTGCTTTCTTTAATTCCTTGTTCAGCGGAACATCAGGAAGCAGAATGTTATTTGCGAAAATGATGTGGTCGCCAAGCGTTCCGACAACCCCAATAACTTCATCCAAAACACATTGCTTGATCAACGCAAAAAGATCGGATCTGGTTTTTGTTACAAGAACGTTGATGAAGCCCGTTGGGTCTTCAACCACCAGAATGATATTCTTATTTGCTGTTTCTCGCTTTTCTTTGATCATACCGATCACGGCAACGCGCTCCTGCACAGGGCGATCGGCGGCGTCTGCATTGGCTTCGCTGCGATCTTGTTTCCACGGGCGATCTTTATTCCACTGCTTGCCGGAAAAATTTCCTGAGAAGTTTCGTGAGAAGGTATGGGGGTGTGGGGGTTGTGTTTGGAGGCGGGAGATGGAAGTTACATTTTCTAATTCCTGCCGGTTTTGAAGAATTTGTTTGATGCTTTGATAGCGTTTATTGAAATAAGAGACAAAACTTTTCACTTCTCGTTTTTTGCTTGCTTTGGTATAGTGAAAAAGAAGTTCGACGGTTCCGAGGGGCTTTGTGTGGGGGGTGGGGAAGGGGGGTGAGGGGGTTTGCAGGGGTGGTGTTTGTTGTGGTGGTTGTTGCAGTGTGGGTTGTTGTGATGGTGTTGGTTGTTGTAGTTGTTGTGCGGCTGATTGGGTAGTGGTTGATTGTTTTTGCTCAAGGTGGGTTTTGAGCAAACGAAGAAAAGATGAACCTGTCATGCCCGTGGGGTGTGTTTGTTTTGCTTCGGATTCATAGAGTTGAGAAAGGAGTGAGAAGCTAAAGGAGAGCGGAGAGTCCTGTGTGAGATCATCAAGAATAAAGAGCGACGCTTCGTCAATCAAAATTTTTCGGTCTAATAAAAAACCAACAAGGAGTTTCTTAAGATCCTGCTGATTAGGGGGAGGGGGGGTGCCGGGTGGTGTTTCGCTAGGGATTGTGGAGGCCGTTGCGGGGGCTTCCGG
>Ga0209211_10006863_pt1 | contig 16259 bp, 6 predicted proteins | sample RifGroA2_FD_183992 | JGI IMG/M metagenome (GOLD analysis project Ga0209211, IMG submission 183992) | Groundwater microbial communities from Rifle, Colorado, USA - Groundwater A2 (SPAdes) (version 2) | ecosystem: Environmental > Aquatic > Deep subsurface > Groundwater | place: Rifle, Colorado... | reverse complement strand
TTTCAAGAGGTGACGATTACCGATTTGGATCCTCCGACGATTTTATTGAAGAGCCTGCCCGCTCCGATTTCTGTCGGATCTGATGTATCCGATATCAACTTTTTATCCTATATCGTCAGCATCTCAGATAATTATGATCAGTTAGATATGTCAGATGTCATATTTCATCATGACATCGAAATCAATGTTGTCGGTACTTACCGAATTTATTATATGGTTATAGATCACTCAGGCAACTTAGCCGAAGAAGAACTCATCATCAAGGTCTCAGATCTTGAAGCGCCTGATATCACAATCAACATTCCGTTTATTTATCAGGTTTTTGATAGCGAACCGCATTTGATCAATCAGTTCAGCTATTCTGATAATTACTCAAGAATGGAAGAAATGACATGCAAAATCACAGCAACCTATAAAATGAATGTGGTAGGTGATTACCCGATCACGATTGAAGTGACGGATCGAGCCGGGAATAAAACGATTTACCGCGGATATATAGAAGTTAAGGATGTACATGCACCTATGATTACACAGCTGAACGACATCATCATTACTGATTTTGAACAAAAAGATCTGACCTTTTACTTCTCTACGGAAGATAACTATGATCCTGCATCCAAAATCTCGATATCGATTGATGATTCGGATGTGGATTATGAAAAAATTGGAAGCTATGTCATTGATGTGGAAGCAACCGATCAGTCAGGAAATGTGAAGATGGTGGAGACCGAAGTGATTGTCATTGATATGATCCAGCCTGTCTTGACGTTATCCATAAAAGCTTTGACTGTCGAAGTGGGAACAACCCCACTAGACTTAACAAAATATATTGAAGAAGCTACCGATAATTATGATGATTTAGATATAAACGCTGTCCTGATCACTGATTCCATCGATTATGAAGTGCTCGGTGTTTATCCAGTCATTTATTTACTTAAAGACACATCTTTGAACGTCACAGAACTGACTTTATATCTAACAGTTGATGATCGAACACCTCCAGTCGTCGAATTTACAAAATTGTCACTATTTGCAGGATCAACATTCAATCCTCTAGAGGGTGTTCAAGTGAATGAACAGTCCAATAGCTATACCATTCAATATTTCCCGTATCTTTTAGATACGTCAATACCGGGAAATAAAACAATCACCTATATCATCACCGACGATAGAGGCAATTACACAGTGAGCAACCGCATCATCGAAATCATCCCGGAAAGTAACAATCCATCCTTGATTTCATTCCTTCCGGTTGTGCTGATCACCTTGATTGGAGCAGGTGCATCCTACTATTTTTGGAAACGAATGTAATAGGTTGTTTACTTTGACAAACTAAACAAATTCTAATATAATTAAAAAGTAGATAAAAGAATAGTTGATATCAAAGGAGATATAAAAATTATGGCGAATGTACTGATTGTATATTGGAGCGGCACCGGAAATACTGAAATCATGGCTGAAAAAATTAAAGAAGGACTAGAACAAGCTGGAGCAAGCGTTGACATGAGAAGTGTTGATGCAGTAAAACCAAGCGAGATTTCTGGTTATGATAAAATCGCATTTGGATGCCCATCCATGGGTGTGGAAGCATTGGAAGAAGATGAATTTGATCCTTTCTTCTCAGAAGTTGAAGGTTTGATCAAGGGTAAGAAGGTTGCATTATTCGGATCCTACGGTTGGGGTGAAGGCGAATGGATGGATGCTTGGGTAGAACGTACAGTTGCTACCGGAGCTAAGCTATTCCAAGAAGGTTTCAAGGTCAATTCAACTCCAAGCAGTGAAGAAGAAGAAAATTGTGTTGAATTCGGTAAAGGTTTCGCTAAATTCTAATATATAAAAATGCTTGCGAAAGCATTTTTTTTATATTTTCAAGCATATTTACATCAAAAGTAAGATACTGTTGGTATATTGAAAACTTTCTTCACGCTGCAGTAACATTATTTAATCGCTCTAAAAACAATTTTTTAAGGTAAAATAGAAATAAGCTAAACCAAGGGGGTTTCTATATGCCACATTATAATTCTACACAGCAAGACCAAGAAAATTTCAACAGAATCATCAACGCTCACGGTTCTGGACTTTCTAAAGATAACCGAAATGGTAGAAGTCGTCGTGATATAGAAAAGGGAAATAATATTGCTTTATATGTCGGCTTAGTTATTTTTATTGCAATGGTCGCCATTATCATTTATGGCATCCTTTTCTTGGCTTAATAAGAAAATACATCAATATTAAAATATTTACACACCAAGGTGATTGATTTGTACGGAGTTTTGTATCTTCAAAGTTCATATAGCATGTTAAAAAATACCATCCCCCTACCTTCCTTAGTCAAGGAAGCTAAAGTCGGGGGATATGATTTTATCGCATTGAGCGATGAAAATCTTCATGGTATGCTTTTACTGTTTGCTGAAGCGAAAAAGGCTGGAATCAAACCGATTTTAGGTCTTAAAATCACTGTATCTCTAGATTTGGAAGAGACAGGTTTTTTAGTTTATGTGAAGAACCAAGAGGGGTACAAAAATCTATTATCCATCCTGCTCAGCCAAAGCGAAGGACAACTATCCTTCAACAAGCTCGTTGAATACCAAAAGGGATTGATTATGGTTTCATCAGGTGTAGATAGTATCATCGATCATATGATTTTAAAAGAAGATTTGGAAAAGGCGAAGACCTACTCATCCCTCTTTTCATCATCCTTTGACGACTTTTATTTAGGACTCTCTTTAGATACGTTTGACATGGAGATGAAGGTTGCTCCCAAATTGAGTGCAATCAGCACTTCACAAGGTATCAAGATGCTTCCCGTCCATCAAACTTCTTACCTCACCAAGGAAGATAAAGAGGTTTATGAAGCCCTCATTCAAATTGATAATGAAAAGAATGAAATGCCTAAGGATGCCAATTATGCATTATTGAGCAAGGAAGAAATCAAGGAATTATTTGCTGACTACGCATTCATTTTCAATCATTTGACATCCTTTGTTAATAGTGTTTCTTATACCTTTGAAGATCCAAAATTTCAGATGCCCGTGTATAAAATCGAAGAGGGAACAACCTCTGATTACTTAAGATCTTTAGCAACTATGGGACTCAAGAAAAGACTCAAGAAACTTCCAAACGCGAACGTTAAAACCTATCAGGAACGCTTGTTGTATGAGCTTTCCGTCATTCATAAAATGGGATTTGACAATTACTTTTTAATCGTTTATGATTTTGTCAAATACGCAAAAACACATGATATATTAGTTGGTCCAGGCAGAGGTTCATCTGCCGGATCTTTAGTTGCATATTGTTTAGGAATTACCGATGTCGATCCTATCACTTATGACCTTCTTTTTGAACGGTTTTTAAATCCGGAACGTATCAGCATGCCGGATATCGATATGGATTTTCCAGATAACAAGCGAGATGAAGTACTCCAGTACGTCAGAAATAAATATGGAGATAAGCATATCATTTCGATTGTGACATTTGGTACGTTCGCCCTTCGTTCATCGATTAGGGATATCGCGCGCGTCATGAAAATTGATCCAATGAGAGTCACTGGAATCATCAAGCGCGTCACGGATGAAAAACTGGATTCGACTGATTATGAAATGATGCGTCTTGTCCGTGTCGCGAAAGCAATCGAAGGTCTTCCAAGACATACGGGAACGCATGCTGCAGGAATGATTTTAGCTGAACAAGACTTATCACAATATATCCCTTTGCAGAAGGGTCTTTATGACTTTTATCAAAGCCAGTTGGAAGCGAAGGATCTTGAATCCTTAGGCTTATTGAAAATCGACTTTTTGGGCATAAGGAATTTAGCTGTGATTGATGATGTCATCAAAGCGATTCATCGACTTGGTGAACCCTTCATTTTAGCGGATTTGACCTTAGATGATGAAAAAACTTACAAGCTTTTGGAATCAGCGGACACTTCAGGTATTTTCCAGTTGGAATCATCAGGCATGCGTGCTTCTTTGAGAAAACTAAAACCCAACACATTTGAAGATATCGTTGCTATTTTAGCCTTATATAGACCGGGTCCGATGGATAACATCAATGAATATATCGAACGCAGAAACGGTAAAGCATTCAGCTATGTGCATCCGAATCTTGAAGGCATCTTAAAACAGACCTATGGAATCATTGTCTACCAGGAACAAATCATGCGGATCGCGCATGAATTTGCAGGATACACCTTGGCGGAAGCTGACTTGCTCCGACGCGGTATTTCGAAGAAGGATAAAAACATATTAGACAGTGAACGCAAACGCTTCATTGAAAAATGCAAGATCAAAAACTATAGCGAATCCATTGCGGAAGAGATTTATGATTACATCGTCAAGTTTGCCGATTATGGATTCAACAGAAGCCATAGCGTCGCATATTCTTTAGTCGCTTATCAGATGGCTTATTTAAAAGCCAATTACTTTCCTATTTTCATGACGGTTTTATTATCTTCAGTCACAGGAAATGAGGGAGTTACCTCAGAATATATCAATGAAATCAGAAAACAGCAAATACCCATCCTTCCTCCTGATATCAACAAGAGCACAGACCAATACATCTATGATCAAAAATCAATTTACCTTCCTCTTTTAGCAATCAAGAGTTTAGGGAAAATCGCAGTCAATAAAATCATGGAAGAACGTAAGAAGGGTGAATTCAAGGATTATCAAAATTTCAAATTACGCATGAAGAAAGATTTGAATGATAAGAACTTGGAAATGCTGATTCATAGCGGTGCCTTAGATTCATTCAAGTTAAACCATAAAACCATGAATTATCATAAACAAATCGATGATGCAGGATATGAACAGTACATCACCGATTTCAAATTGATGGTCACAGATGATTATGCATTCGCAGAAAAGGCGCAATTTGAAAAAGATGCCCTTGGGTTTAATATTGTTTATCATCCGATCAATGCTTTTCAAGATGTTATTAAAAAGTATAAGCTCAAAACCTTATCTGTCTTTGAAAAAGAACTAGAAGCTAACGTTTTGGCGTTTATCAGAAAAGTGAAGGTCATTAAAACTAAAGCAGGCAAAGAGATGGCATTTGTAGAACTTGATGATGGAAGCACCCAAATGGAAGCAACCTTATTTAGCGAAACCTATGAAAAATATGCAAGTCTGTTGACAAATGACGTACAAATCTTCAAAATAAGAGTCAATGATTATAAAAATCAAAAAACCTTCCTGATTGAACAGATCAAAAAGATGGATTGATGCGAGTGGAGAAAATCAATGAGATTCGATGAATGGACAATTGAACAAAAAACAGATATCGATATTGACTACCAAAATCGTTTTGGCGGTCAAATCCGAGTCTTGAAAAAACTATATAAAACCAAACAGGATCCTATTCTGCTGGATGAACTTCTTGAAAATGTAAGTTCTGTTTTATTTCAAGCCATGCAGCTTCAGGGAGTCGACCATGCAGAGGCGTTATTAGAACGCATGTTTCTTTCTGTATTGGAATATGATATAATCATCTTTGACGAATCCGAACTGAATGAATATACAGTTAATGTTTATTTTTATAATGATTACCAAACACTTGAATATTCCGATATACGGATTAAGAATGCTTATGACATCAAAAAACTGATTCGAATGATCCTGCATATAGGAATTGTTTATGACAAACTCCTGAATCGTGATCCGGATGCTGAAAAGCATCTGAATGATTATAGGCTCTTAGAAGGATTCGATTCCGATTTCGTACCAGAATCTGGTCAGGGACACACAACTAAAAATATCAACTAGAAGGACTTGCGCATGACAAAAGAAAGCAGAATTGAGATATTAAAAGCCGTCAAAATAGGACTGGCATTTAATGTTGGTCTCGCAATATTGAAATTAACATTTGGAATCTGGGGAAATGCTCAAGCCCTCATCAGTGATGGCTTGAATTCTTTTTCTGATGTCTTCATTAGCATCATGCTCTTGGTGATCCTAACGATTGCTACAAAGAAGCCTGATCATGACCATCCTTATGGACATGAAAAGTTTGAAGGTTTGGCCTATTTCGTGCTTGGGGTGATCTTTTTCATCACTTCGATTTTTATTGGAATCTTTGCTGTTGAATCCATTGTCGCTTATATAAAGCATCCAGATAACTTTGATTCCCCGCATGTTTTAACCGTTATTGTCTCCATCATCGCACTCTTGATCAAATTCGTTTTATATAGATATTACCTGATCATCAGCAGGAAACACAAAAGTCCGACACTTAAAGCAGATTCGAAAAATCATCTTTTAGATGCTTGGGCGACATTATTTTCTGTGATCGGGTTAACGTTAGCGCAGTTTGGTCTGATCATCTTTGACTTTATCGCTTCGATCATCATCGGTTTATTCATCTTAAGACTCGCGGTTCAAATCTTATTGGAATCTGTTGCGTATCTTGTCGATCAAGCGCCTTCAGACGAAGAAGTTACCAGAATCCACGAAGTTATCCTATCCATTGAAGGCGTCGTGACTGTCGATGATTTGAAGGTTAGAAATCATATGACTCAAAAATATGTGGACGTTGAAATCGGAGTCAAGTCAACATTGACATTGAGTTCTGCGCATAAAATCGCAGAAAATGTTCATCATAAGGTCGAATCTGAGTTCCCAGAAGTCATTCATTGCATGGTTCACGTCAATCCTCATCGTCAATGATTGCCATTGATAAGCCCTAAAGGGCACATAAATATATACGTAGATATATATGATTGTGTTTATAGGGCTTTTTTGCTAAAATAGATGTTAGAAGCAAGAATGAGAAAGGCGGGATTCATATGCCATCAATGCTGTTGATTCAATGGGGTGTGTTTGGCTTTTTCGTAGCTATCAATTTCCTATTGGGATTTTTCAGAGGTACCAGTAAATCTTTATATTTCACGGTCGTCAGTATTTTCCTAACGATTGTCACATTAATCATCGTATCCTCGATTTCGCTAAACTGGTTTTTATCAGCAACATTTACCTTTCAGGATCTGATTGCACTGATTCAAGGTTACTTGCCGATTACAGTTCCAGCGGATATCCTCGCTTATCTGATTGACCCCGCACTCACGGGTTTAATTGTTGCTATCATTGACTTAGTCATCCGCGTGATCGCATTCTTTTCACTATATCCAGTTATCAAATCACTTTTAACGCTCATTATATTCAAGCCCATCTGGAAACGTATCATTCTCAAAAAAATGCTTGCTAAACAAAATGAAAAAGAAAAACAAGAATTTGAAGAAGATTCAGAAAGAAATTCAACCAAAAAGAAATTTGTTCCTAGAAAGAGATTGAACAAAAATATCATGAGCCGTTTCTTCGGCGGCATGGTGGGCTCTGTACGCGGAGCTGTTGTAGGGTTCATCTTCTTATTGCCAGTCCTCGTCTTCTCAGGCTTCATTGCAGGTTTAGGCTCTGAACCAACCATCGAATCCAATAACAATGCACAACTTGGTGCAGGAAACCAACAATTAATCGCTCTACCAAGCATGGTTCAAGACTATTTGGATCAAGTGAAGGAAATGAACGAACAAGGATTGGCATCCATCACTTCACAAATTTTAATCGAAGGTAAATCCATCGACCGCTATGTCTTTGACATGGTTTTTACGGTCGATGTTTATGATTTTGAAGATGAACTGGAAGAAGCAAGCGAATTCAACTTCGGCCAGGAACTAGAAAGCATCTTAGGGATTGCTACCATCTTGATGGATGGCGGTTATTTGGACGAAGGGTATGATTTCAATACCATTTCCAGTGACAACTTAGGAGACATCGAACAAATATTTACTTATATCAGCAAATCCAATCTGCTTGGATACATGATTCCGTTTGCTACACAATATGGAATCGAAAATTTCATGCCAGATGATTTAGCATATGATTTCAGTACAAGACCAAACGGCCAAGCAGCATTAGATGCATTCACAGAAGTAGATTGGTCCTTGGAATTCATGAGACTTTATGACATTATTGAAGCGACATTAGAATTTGGTTCACTTGCAGAAATCATGGGTTACCTTTCAGATCCAACAACAATGCTTGAGCTTACCGCTGAACAGGGAACCAATCTTGCAAATATCGTACGTGCATTCGGAAATTTGGAATCCTTAGCGATTATCCATCTGGCTGCAGACTTTGCAGTATCGAGCACACAGGCTCAAGACATGGTTACATGGGTTGATCCGGCAGATCGTGAAGCCTATTTAACTGAAGAATTATCATTTATCTTTGATAATGCCGATTTCTTCATTGGTGAAACCGGTCAGTTTGCTAGAATTGCCAATTTGATTGACGCAATCTTCACAGATGAATTCGGTGATGTGGATCTAACTGCGCTTGCAGAAGCATCTTCAGATCCAACACAATTTCTCGCCCTCCAAAATGAAGAGTGGATTTCCAATATATTCACAAAAATCACAGAAATAGAAATGCTTGTCGAACTGATTCCGCTTGGAGTCGATTATGCACTTTATAGTGCATTAGGCGACCAAGTCGATGCTGCATTGGCAGATGAGATTTCAACAGCGATGAATGAAATCGAATGGGATACAGAACTTCAAAATATCGGTAGCATTTATATTGAAGCGACTAAATTGGGTATCGCAGCTCTTGGCGGCGATACAGATACCATGGTGATTGTCGACGAAGTTGTCACCAATCATATGGATACTCTTAGACTGATTGTTGAAAAGATATTTGAAGACAGCCAGGTTGTCAATGCCGCCCTCGAACTTGCAAGTCCAGCAATCATCGACCAATTCGTCACCGACGAATTGCTCAATGATGTCGTCACAAAGACCTTGATGAGCGATCCTGCAAGCGGAGTTGTCGATTTTAACTTCGGTCAGGAAATCAATAATATCTTAGACATCGTTGAATCGATATACTTATTCACGTCAGCATCAGAACTTACAAGCTTCTCAGATATGATTTTGGATGATAAGATTCAGTTGTTCTCAAGCTTCGGTTCTCTGACACCAGAACAATTCGCTGAATTCTCCACATCCTTTGAAGAACTTCAGATTATCCAAAGATTAGGAACGACAGGACTTGAATATCTGCAGACGACTTTAGATAACGATATGCTCTATATACCTGCAGAAGTTGATTTAGGAAATGAAATAACAACCATCTTAGGATTGGTCTATACTGCAGCTGCTTATACCTATGACAATAGAGATGTTTATCCTTCCTATGAAGAAATAGATTTCGCCCCACTATTGGCGGATGAAGTTTTCAGATCTTATTTGATCGATACGCCTCTAGATAATCATTCAGACTTTTTAATCGCGAATATCGCACACAACGTATTGACATTCAGCGCTGATGAAGCCATGTCAGCATATATAGCTGTGCCATCGACGTTGGCGCTCGAAGGACCTGAATCTGCAGCCTGGGCTACAGAAGTCAACGCATTAATTGGAGCGATCTTTGATATTGGAGCATCCTTTGAAGGCTCTACCGTGCTCAAACTTACCTTGAAAGATATAACGACATTGCAAGCAGATTCTTCACTCTTAAGCTTGGAAGTCATTACACAATTCTCAGATTTAGCAAAAGCAGAAGATACATTCAGCAGCCTTGACTCCTCACAAATACTCAGAACCAGCTTGGTTTCAATCATCGATAGCACGCTTGGATCTGCTACAGCTTCAGCATTAAACGGATATGAAGCGAAGACTCCAGTAGCAGCCTTGGATGGCGATATGCTGAAGCTTGGCATGTTTGTTGAATTCATTCATGGTTTGGCAGTTGTTGCAGATGATATGTTTAACTTGATGGGTATTGAAACATTAGGTGATTTTAATGCCATTGAGGGTTCGGATGCTTATCTTTCCGCATTCTCTGGTTTGCAGGATGAATCGATTGAAGCATTCAGCAATATCACCATCATCAGAGGCGTGATCAGTGAAATGCTGATGAGCGCTGAAGTTCAATCCTATTTGGTTGAAACTGTCAATACCGCTCAAGATATCATTGCTTTGGATGCAGATTTCTTTGCTCTAGATCCAATTCTGCTCGATGTTGATCAAGAAGCATTATTGCCAGAAGAAGTTACCAATTTATTATTAGCCGTGAAGGCGATGGGTTTGACGGATCAGGCAGCGCTTGATTCCTTAGGACCGGATACGTTCACATTGATGATCGATAGAAATATTGATCTGATCACAGGAGAAGATGATTTTGACAGAGTCTTGAATTCAGGATTCATTTTCATCACGCTCGATAAGATGCTTCAGCTTGACGGACTTGGAGATTTCGTTGGCTCCATGCTTTCTGATTCCCTAGGCGTTGACATGGGAACATTTGATTTATCCTTACCAGCAGCGATGCTCGGTAACGCAATTGATCATGAAGAAATCGAAGTTGGAAGGATTCCTAAAGAAGAATTCAGAAATATCATCAATGCCATTGGTGTTCTAGGTGATGTGACTGCATTGGATTTAAATGTTATTTCTAATTTGGTTGACCCATATAGCAATGAAGATGACCTGACGACCGTCTTGGAATCTGACTTTATTTATATCGTGCTCGCGCGTTTATTTGATAATGATGGTATCGGAAGCTATGTTTCCGATATGCTAGGCACTGCATTTGGTGATGATCCAATCACACTTGAAATGGGTGTTCCAGAAGATGCTAAAGGATTAACAGGCGTTGAAGAAGGATTAATGACCAAGGTTGAACTCAGAAACTTGATGATTTCATTCTCGCTTTTAGGATTGGCGGATGGAACTGATGTTTCTATTGGAACCATCATGGATATGCTTGGTGGAAATGAAGTACTTGGTGTAGATGATTTTGATCGTTTCCTTAATTCCAAGTTCTTATCAGATAAGATTTCACAAATGCTTTTATCCGATCAAGTGAAGACGTTGATTGCTGCTGGTCGTTTTGATGTTATTGATTTTGTTCTCCCTTCATCAGCGACTGTTACTGTTGGTACGACGGAAAGACTGACGAACGATGAAATATATGCATTATTCAACGGCATGAAGATGCTTGGCATCACAGATGCTGAATTCGCGTTTGAAATGTCGACATTGACTTCTATGACAACTGATGAAGTCAATACATTACTATCATCCACTTATTTATATGTCGTCCTTGATTTAATGATCAAGTCTGAGGATACTCTGACACTTCCAGGAACCGTGTTTGAAATTGGCGGAGACTATGACGGCATGGTGAAGAAGAGTGAAATCACTGATATCTTCCTAGCCTTAAGTATTTTAGGTGTTTCTGATTTGAATACAACCCCAGATCCTGCAACGATTACACTCACTCAACTCAACGATCTGCTTGAACAAACTGATTCAGGCATTGTACAATATTTGATTTCACAAGCAATTATTGATGCGCTTGGTTCGGATGCTATTCCAATTGATGCCTTTGATGGACTCGAAGTGGATGGATTGCTGACAAACGATGAAATCGATGCATTAGTTGCTGCATTAACTATTCTTGCAGGCGGTGATGAATCGACACCGATTACAGAAATTGATACTGCGAATATTACAGTCGGACAGGTCGCAGACCTTAGCGATTCAACATCAGTCATTATTAAACAATTGCTTTCTGATGCAATCGTCGATGCGATCGGTGAAGCAAACATTCCTGATGAAGCTTACGGTTTATCATCCGGTTCCTCAGGATCTAACATCATGAAGATGGGATCCTCTACAATCAAGCCTCTTGCAAGCACTTCACCAAGATTATCTGATGAAGAACTAGATGCGATGATTGATGCTTTACTAATTCTTGCCAATGGCGATGAAGACATGCTCATTACAGCAATCAGCACGGATGTCAACGTTGGACAAGCTTCACAATTAAAGACTACAGAATCACATATCATCAAACAATTGATTTCGGATGCAGTCATCGATGTTTTACCTCCAGAAGATATTCCTGTTGATGCATATATCGATAGCAATCCGCTCAACCGCTTGAAGGATTCTGAAATTTCAGCGATGATTGATGCGTTAGTGATTTTAGCAAACGGCAATTTATTACTTCCAGTTACGGATATCAGCACAGATGTAACCGTTGGACAAGTCAATGATTTGGATACAACTGAAACAGGTTCCGTCATTATCAAGCAATTGATCACCAACTCGATTGTTGATGTCATCGATCCGCTTGATGAAGGAAAGATTCCAACTGAAGCGTATGACCTGGTTTATACAGGTCGTTTCAGCAATACAGAAATTGACGAAATGATCAATGCATTAGTTATTCTAGCAGATGGAGATATGAACTTATTGGTTACTGCTATTTCTACCGATGTCACAGTCGGTCAAGTCAAGCAGTTCAAGGGAACAGGTTCTTATACCATCAAACAACTCGTTTCAGATGCAATCATTGATTCCATCGGTTTAGCGAACATTCCTGATGATGCGTTTATTGATTTAGACAATACAAACAGATTAAGCGATGCAGAAATCGACGCGATGATTGATGCGCTTGATATTTTAGCTGAAGATAACGTCTTAGTCACTTTAGTCAGCACCGATGTCACCATCGGCCAGGCTCAACAACTGAATACAGGTGTTGATGGATCCGCTACCATCAAGAAGATCATTTCAGATGCGATTATCGATATGATTGATCCACTCAATGAAGGTAAGATTCCAGCTGCTTCCTACCATTTGGTTTACACAGATCGTTTATCGGATGAAGAAATCGGACATATGATTGATGTCTTGGGATTCCTAGGAGATGAAACCGATTTAGTGACTTCAATCAGCACCGATATCAACATCGGTCAGCTCAAGGATATCAGCACTTCCCCATCCTTGATTATGAAGAAACTCATCTCAGATTCAATTACAGATGCAGTCGGCGCAGATAACGTACCGCTTGATGCTAGAATTGATGAAGATTTGAATAAGGATTTAACACAAGCAGAAATCGACGCGATGGTCATCGCACTCGAAATTCTAGCTGGTTCAGTGGTTCCAGGCGATGTCGATCATATTTTGGTCGCTTCAGTCAGCACAGATGTCACCATCGGACAGGCACAAGCGCTTGATACGACAAATACAGGCTCATCCATCATCAAGCAAATGATTTCAGATTCCATCATCACGATGATTGATCCTTTAGATGAAGGCAAGATCCCTGCAGCATCTTACCATTTGGTTTATACAGACCGTTTATCAGATGAAGAAATCGGACACATGCTTGACGTCTTGGGATTCCTTGGCGATGATGCTGATCTCGTTTCAACCATCAGCACCGATATCAACATCGGACAACTCAAAGATATCAGCACTTCTCCATCCTTAATTATGAAGAAGTTAATTTCTGATTCGATTATTGACGCAGTCGGAGTAGATAATGTTCCTCTAGATGCTAGAACGGATGAAGATTTGAATAAAGACTTAACGCAAGCAGAAGTTGACGCGATGATTATCGCACTTGAAGTCCTAGCCGGTTCTGTAGTGCCAGGCGATGTCGATCATATTTTGGTCGCTTCAGTCAGCACAGATGTCACCATCGGACAGGCACAAGCGCTTGATACGACAAATACAGGCTCATCCATCATCAAGCAAATGATTTCAGATTCCATCATCACGATGATTGATCCTTTAGATGAAGGCAAGATTCCAGCAGCTTCCTACCATTTGGTTTACACAGACCGTTTATCAGATGAAGAAATCGGACACATGCTTGATGTCTTAGGATTCCTTGGCGATGATGCTGATCCAGTTTCAACCATCAGCACGGATATCAATATCGGACAACTCAAAGATATCAGCACTTCTCCATCCTTAATCATGAAGAAGTTAATTTCTGACTCCATCATCGATGCTGTGGGATTGGCAAATGTTCCAGATGATGCTTATATTGATGAAAATACAGCAAACAATTTAACGCAAGCAGAAGTTGACGCGATGATTATCGCTTTAGAAGTTCTTGCGGGTTCCGTAGTTCCAGGCGATGTTGACCATGTCTTGGTATCAGCAGTCAGCACAGATGTCACCATCGGACAGACACAAGCGCTTGATACGACAGCTACAGGTTCATCGATTATTAAACAAATGATTTCAGATTCTATCATCACCATGATTGGCGCACCGGATATTCCTGCTGATGCATACCATTTGGTGTATACAGATCGTTTATCAGATGCAGAAATTGGACACATGCTTGATGTATTGGGATACTTAGGCGATGATGCTGATCCAGTATCATCCATCAGTGTCGATATCACCATCGGTCAATTGAAGCAAATCAAGGACTCCTCATCCCTCATCATGAAGAAGTTAATTTCTGACTCCATCATCGATGCTGTGGGATTGGCAAATGTTCCAGATGATGCTTATATTGATGGAAATACAGCAAATAATTTAACACAAACAGAAGTTGATTCCATGGTTGGAGCACTAGAAGTATTTGCAGGATCAACAGTTCCAGGAGATAAGGATTTAGTTCTAATCTCTAGCATTGTAACAACCAATGTTACCGTTGGACAGACTCAAGGATTGAAGACCAATGCTTCAGTCATCATCAAATTCATGATTTCCGATTCAGTCATTACGATGTTCGGTGCAGAAAATATTCCTGATGAAGCATATCACTTGGTTTATACAGATCGTTTAAGCGATGCTGAAGTTTCAGCGATGATTGACGCATTAAGCGTATTAGGAGATCCAGAAGATTCAGTCACAACATTGAGCACGGATATTACCGTAGGACAGACTCAAGACTTAGATACAACAGCAACCGGTTCAGTCATCATCAAACAGATGATTTCCGATTCGATCGTTGATATGTTGACAGCTTCAAGAATTCCTGATAGCGCGCATATCGATAGCGATCCGCTCAAACGTTTAACTGATTCTGAAATTGGATACATGCAAGAATCCTTATTACCGCTTGCTGGTAATGATGAAAATGTATTGGTATCCGCAATTACCGTAACTGAAAGCACATTAAGTGTAAGTACGTTGCAAGCATTCCCAGAAGAATCCATCATCTTGAATAGAATGATTTCAACAGCATTGATTGATGGCATAGATAATATTCCTGATGAAAGCTACACAGAATTAGTCGTTAAGAAGGATATCAAGAGACCAGAAATTGACAACATGCTTGATGCACTCGTCATCTTGAATATCGGAACAAGCGGCGCAGGCAGTATTACGACTGCTCAAATTACATTCGCTCAACTTGATCAGGTTGCTGCATTAGGTTCAGCAGACTTAGTGAATTATCCTGATGGTTACTCACCACTCATCGTTCATATTCTTTCTGAACCAATGATTGCTTCAGTTACCGATATTAGAGGCGGATTCAATTACGGCGTTCCTACAACAGCATACCGAAATACATATGATTTGAAGTATGATGAATTATTAAGCTTGATTGCAGGCTTGAAGGTTATCGGCAATGTTCCAGCAAATGACCCAGCAACTACAACATTGGCTGCTGCAGTGCTTGGATTAAATCCATCAGCATTCGGACCAACGATGTTAGCAAATCTGATTGCAGTGGATTCACTCGTGATCTACCGTATGATTTCTATCGGTATCAATGATTCCAATATTGATACGCTTGAATCACACACGATTATCGGTGATGTTAACCATGATGCCGGATTACCTGGTGTTCCTGCTATATACGATGTTAAGATTGCTGAAATGAACCACATCGTGGTATCGATGAACATTCTTGGTATAACGAATATTGCGGATGTTGCAACATCGATTACAGTTGCAGGATTGCAAGCATTGACTCCTGCTGAAATTGAATTGTTGGTAGAAGCAGGCACAGAAGGTCCAAACACAATTATTTACTACTTGATTTCTGAAACTGTTGATCCAAGCAACAACCTGTTTGATACATTATCCATGTTTGACCCAATAACTTATCCAGACCCAGATGTATATTATGTTTATGATGGACCTGTTAGAGTCAGACTCAAGAGAAGCTCGATTGCGACTGCACTCAGTGAACTCTAATCTTTAACCGAATACAAAAAGAACCGTTCCGGAATATATCCAGAACGGTTTTTCTTTTGGAGTATTGCATTATAATTGATCGATTAGGTTCAAATAAAAGTTAACGCCTTTAACTACATTGTCAATTGAAATATCTTCATCGATTCCATGAATCTTAGCTAAATCAGCTCTGGATACATCCATGGGCGAGAACTTATAAACATGCTCGCAGATCTCATGATAATGTCTTGAATCTGAGGTAGCGACCATGAGGTAGGGGGCTGCAATGACTTCAGGCCAGGTGAGATTGATTGCT
>Ga0209211_10006861_pt1 | contig 16262 bp, 17 predicted proteins | sample RifGroA2_FD_183992 | JGI IMG/M metagenome (GOLD analysis project Ga0209211, IMG submission 183992) | Groundwater microbial communities from Rifle, Colorado, USA - Groundwater A2 (SPAdes) (version 2) | ecosystem: Environmental > Aquatic > Deep subsurface > Groundwater | place: Rifle, Colorado... | reverse complement strand
ACCCCGAAGTTTCTTTGGGCGGAGTTTTAGCCAGCTCAAAATTCTTTTTTGCCGCTTCCGCTTCTTTAAAAAACAAATCAATAATTCCAGCGCCGTTCAAAACCGCTTCCCGGGATAGACGGGAAAAGTAGGCGTCGAGGATTGGGTAATAATCTTCATGATTTTTTATAGAAAAAATTTCTGCTGTCTCATAATTTCCTATTTTAATATTATCAATTATTACCAACGGAAAAATAGAACCGTCTTTGTCTCTCCCATAGCCGAACTCGGCTTCTCTTTTTACTATTTTCGGCTTAGCATATTTTCCATCATTTATCGTATCCTTGCTGAAAAAATAATTATTGGAATAATTGGCCAAATTTTCAAAGTATTCATCCAAAGAATTCAAAACAACCGGGCTTTTGTTTGCCTTTTTTAAATCTTGGGCAGTATTTAAATTTTCTCTGGTAAATCGCTTGGTGTATTCTTCGTAAGGCGAGCCGTAATCTCCGGTAACAATCTGCAAATCATGGGCGTGAGTGTCGTTTCGGGTGTGGTCGGGCACGGTCAAGTCCTCAATCAAGTGCAGAATAAATCCCAAAGAATAAAAGGCCTCTTTTTTATCGCCAGTAGCATATTCGTAAATCGCCCGCTCCCAAACGCGGTTTCCTTTATAATCTTTGTACTTTGATTGAAGCTCTTGGTTGTTGGCCCAGTTTTTTGAAGAAACCGGTTTTTGGGTGGAAAGAAAAGTAAAAGAAAAAACTCGCATTAATTCTTCCGGCAGCCAGCCGGTATATTGGCCGGTCCAGCCCTGCTGGTAAATCGGGTCGTAAAAATGATTTATCCATCTGGGAGGCGTGTCTTCGTCAACTGAACCCCGAATAAGCCATTCTTTTTCTTCGCTGGTTAATTTATTGTCAAAACTTAAATTATAAAAATCAACAATTTCATCGGTTAATCCGGGGTGGGTGGTGGTGTCGCCGTAGCCGGAAACGAACTTAAAAACAATCAGCGAGTAAAATAAAACAGCCAAAACCAAACTCCATTTCCAAAACCTCATATTCGCATATTAAATCTCAACTATTTTCCAAACGCCGTTGGGATAAAGAAGGAATTCTACTAAAATTGGTTTTCTAACAAGATAATTATCACCATTAGTGTTATAACTACCCTCTTCCATATTTATTTGCCTCAATAATCCTAAAACATTTTCTATATTCTCTTTAGGCGCACTTTTTAAACTTTCCAATTCATCTGTCTGCTTCGGGATAATAAAATACTTACTTGCCAGCTCATAATCGCCTTGCTCCACGGCATTAATAAACATCTGCAGAGTTTCTGCCGGGGTTTGGCCGCCAAAAGTGTCGGCCATTGCCATTTCATAATCTTTTTTCTCAATGTCTCTTAAGGCTTGGGCTAATTTGTCCACTTTTTTTGTTTCCTGCCAAAACTTGTATTTTCCCATTGCCCAATCCGCTAAGAAAACTCCGGCCGCAACAATCAGAATAATGATGAGAACTTTTTTAAGGAGTTTGTGTTTATCCATTGTGTTTTAATTTTAAATTTTTAATAAACTGACGAAATATAAAATTCCCAAAACAATCAGAATAATGGCCAAGAATCTTGCCAAAAATTTAAAAAAAGTTTTATTGAAAAATCTCATCTATAAAATTAATTTTAACCAATTAAATAAATAAAATCTATCAAAACTTCAAAACTTATCCACAAATCCACAAAAGATAAATAATAAAAACAAAAAACCAATAACTTACGATCGTAGGATATTGGTTTTTTCTCAAATTTTTTCTTTTTTCTTTCTTTAATTCCTAGAAAGGTTTAAAGATTAAACAAGATTAAATTTTAATTTCAATTCTGCTTCGTTATTAATAAACCTAGCTTCAATATATCTAACATACGGTCTAATTTCAAAATACTCCGTAATAAAATCAATTTCGTCCCGACAGGAAAAAGGATAAATAAAAACACTTTTTTGCAGCTCCAAGAAACCCAATTCCCGCAATTTGTTGCGCAGGGCGTCCCTGGCTCTCCTTTTCTTTTCAGGAATATCAAATATTGTTAATCGCCAAAGATTATCCCACGACCCCGGCTGTTTAATCTTTATTTCGTCTATTTTGTATTGCAATGCCTTTTTTCTTCCCGATTCGGTCAAAATGATAGTTGTAGAACCGTCAGAATTTTCTTTTAAATCAATCAAACGATCGCGATAAAACTCCCTGACAAGACGACGCAACTTTTCTCTGTCTATATCTTTCCAAAGCTCCGGCAAGATTTTATAAATCCTGAAATGCTGTCTTGGAGAAGAATTAAATCCTAAGGCTACACCGGCTAACAACAATAAAAGAGCTTTTTTCTTATAGGTTGAAAATTCTTTTGACATAAATATTAACAAAAAGACGGGAAAAATACGATCGTGAAATTTTGGGCTTTTTGTAGTGTTTTAGAGAAATAAAAGCTAAAAACGATTAAGTTCTGTTTGAATCGCCTCGTTTAAAGGGTCAAGAACTAGAGCTTTTTCATAATAAGTTCTGGCTTTGGCTTTGTCCCCGATTTCTTGGTAGTATTGGCCAAGAGTGGTTAAAACACCTATGTTTTTAGGGTCTTGTTTAAGCGCTTGAAGCAGAATGTCGTCCGCCAAATCCGCTTTTTCTTGGTAGGAAAAGCGGTAAAGTTCGTGAAGATTCTGATAAACCATCATCTCGCCGGGCTTATTCTCAATGGCCTTTAGAAAATTCTCCTCGGCTTTGGAATAATCTTTTAAGTAGAAATGGTAAAGGACACCCAAATTGTTAAAAGCCAGAAATTCTTTGGGCCTGATTAAAGCGGCGAATTTCCAGGATTCTTCCGCGCCCTGATAATCCTCAATGGCCTTTTTTAAAAGCCCCAGATGCAGCCAGCCCTGGTAATAATCAAAATTGCCTTTCAAAAGCTCGGAAGCGTCTTTGATTTGTTGGATTAAATCGGCTTTCTGCACTTCGGTAAAATTGCCTTTAACGACAATTTCCTTGTCCAAACTCGGCATTCGGATTTTGAAATAATCGGCTGTTTCTTTTGCTTGGCCGGCTGATTGCTTTTCAGCGGTGGAAGTGGCAATTTTCTCCCCCGCCTTGGCGGGGCTGGCCGGGTTTTTTGAGCCGATTTCTTCTTGAGTTGTTTTTTTGGTTTTCTGAAAATCTTGCCAAATGAGAAATCCGGCCGCGGCTAAAATAACAATAAGAATTAAAATAAAGTATTTGTTTTTGATAGGCATATACTTTGATTATAGAAAAGAAATCCGCCTTCGTCCAGAAGGACTTCGGCGAGACGTAAAAAGAAAACCCTCCCGCTAAAGCGGGAGGGTTTTCTTTTACTAAACTAATCCACAAGGAAGATTAGTTAGTACTGGTGAAGTATTCAACGGTCATATTAGTGGTAGGCAATCCGGGTACAAGATAACCATTGGTCCAATCAACATCGTCTTTGGAGTTAGCGGTGGTAGTGGAAATCGGAGACCAGATAAAGTCGTTGTTAGTGTCGGTATCTATTGAACCTATTCCTCCGCCGGCTGTGGAAGAAGCAACACCCATTGGTCCGTAAGTGCCGGTTAGAAGAACCGGATAAGCCGCGTCTCCCTCAAGGTCAACACTAATACTGGTTTGAACTCCGCTTATGGCCTCAATGCCAATCGTGCTTGCTTTGAACGTAAAATATCTTGTTGCTCCTGATGGAATGATATAAGTGGTGGTGGCGGCGCAAGCGGTTGTTCCTTTGTCTGGATAAATGTCAATAAGAATGGGACTATCGGCTTCTCCCGCGGCTCCTCCCGGCACGGCCGTGGTGGCAAGAACATTATTCCGGCCGTTGACGCAATTTCCGTAGTTAATCAATCCATCGGAAGTGAAAGTTGAATCAATTGTGTCCGCGCTGTCGATGTAGGTGTACAATCCGTAAGTGGATGTTGTGCCAAGTATTGATGATGAACTGACACTAAATGACCATTTATACACCGCTATGTCTCCGTTACTGGCGGTAATGCTGAATCGATAAAGAGCCTTACCGCTTACGCTTCCCGATGTTAAACTATTGCTCGGAACTGAAAGCTTTGCCAAAATCGGGTAGGCCTTCATAATCCGCACTCCGGAAGCCGCGGTGTCGCTGCCGGAAGGAGTGACATTGTTTCCAGAAGAAACTCCCACTCCGTAAGTGCCGTTGGCCAGCGCGACGCTGTCGCCGTCATAATTCACAACCAACAAATCTCCGGAGCGGGCTACGACATCATCGGTGCTTATTCCTGCTAAATCGCCCTTAACAGTAAGCACTTTTGCTCCGTTTCTCGGAACTATGAAACCGGTAAGACTGCTGGAAGTGGCAAAATCACTGGTTGAGAAAACAGCTTCTCCAACTTGAGTTGTGCCGTCCCATAAAGTTACTTTTCCGCCAACTAAGTTCTGGGGACTGTTGGAAGCGACATTGGTCAACTCTAAAGCCACTTTCTTAAGGTCAATATTCTCATTGGCAGCCGCAAATCTAATTTTTACCAGTTCAACATTGGTGGTTCCGGCCGCAACAATTTTGTAGCCGGGGGAACTGGTGTCTTTAGTGACAACCAGACTTCCGCCGGTTTGAGCGGTCATTGCCTGGCCCATTGAATCGGTAACGGTCTCAACAATAGTCTGACCGCTGGTCAAACCGGTTGCTCCGGTGTAGGTGCTGGCAGTATCGTCCAAAGCTCCGTCAATGCCCCAGAAATATTTTCTGTTGGCTGTCACATTTCCAAGAACATCGCATTTAAGAGCGATAGTTTTTGTGGTTCCTTTGGTGATTGTCAAACCGGGGCTGTCAAAAGTAAAGGTGGTGGAAGAACCGGAAGAACCAATCGCACTCGGATTAACAACATTGGAGCCGGTGGTAATAGTATTGCTTCCGTCATACATTTGACAATTGGTAAGGTCAGTTGCAGCAGCACTACTATCAACCGCATCGTATGCAACCGGCAGACTGGTTACTCTGACATCCTCTCCGGAAGCGGTGCCATTAAGAATATAATTGGCAAAGGTGAATTGGGAAGTGTTGGCAATCACGGTTTGAGCGGCCGGGGCGGATGAAACGCTGATGGCCAAAGCGCCGGATTTAATCGTCATCTGGCTGAAGGTCAGAGCGCTGTTGGGATTAACAGTAATGGTGTTGCCGGTAGTCAGACCAGTTGCCGTTCCAAAATTTCTGGGAGTGGTTGACGCGGTAACCGTGTCGTTATTGACAAAGTCAGTTCCGAACTTGCCTTTTAAGGTATAGGTGTGAAGTCCAACAGGGAAATTTACGGTGTCGGAGAATCGGATTTCTCCGTAATAATTAGTTCCAGTCGCGCCATTATTATCGCTCTCTGTGGCTGTTCCATCAACCGGGCCGGCCACAATCTTGCCGTTTTCGTCGTACATAGCAACATTAGTGATATCAGCAGCAGTGGCAATCGCGTTCTTAGTGCCAGCCGAATTAGCTGAATAGACATTGAAAGCAATGGCGGCGATGGAAATCGTCTCTCCTTTAACATTGGTGGTGAAAGAAGCCAGGGGCTGATTGGCCAAGTTAATGGCGACATTCTGGGCCGGAACCGCGCTGGAAGTGGAAACGGTTATTGTTCCGGAAGAAACCGTTACCTGGAAAGCGTCATACCACGGCTCGGATGATTGGTGGAAATTGCCGTCGTCGCTGCCGGAAGTGGTGTCGCCGTTGGGCGGAGTTATGCCGTAGCCGTAGGTTTCGCCTTTAACGCCAAGGTCTGTCCGCTTATTAAGGTCAAAATCAATGGTCCGGGCTGAACCGCCGGCAATGTCGCCCTTAATGGTAAGTTCTTTGGAAAAGCCCTTGTCAATAAGAAGGCCTTTGTCCGGGAAAGTAGTGGTGTAGTATTTTCCATTGGAGCTGACCGAAACATCATAGGCAGTGCCGTCAACATATGTCTTTACATTTTCCAAATCGCCCGAAGCGGCCGAACCGGATTGATACCAGCGGACTGACGAAAGATAAACTTTCTCATTGGAGCCGGCAGTCACTTTCACGGATGAAAATGTATAACCTGTGGTGCCAATCTCTTTTGAGGTCGCGTTCGCGCCCGGGTCAAGCGAGCCCCTGTTCATTGTTACCGAACCGATGGCTAATGTTTCGTTGATGGTGTGGCCGGCGCCGCTTATAGGCAAAGCGCCGTCAATAGTGGCCGTGCCGGCATCCACTGCTACTAAAGATAAATAAGCAATTTCACCGGCATGAGTACTGGTGTCTGCTCGGTTTCCAGCAATAGTCATTGTTTTGGTCGTGCCTTTAGCAACGGTAAAGGCCTCGTTCAGCGTAACTTGGTGAACTGAATTCAAGGTTCTGGCCAAACCAACTTGCGCTCCGCTCTCGTCAAGCAGAAGAATGTCGGAAAAAACCGCGTCATTGGCTAAACCAGTCCGCTCAACAGTCAAAGAACTGACCGTGATGTCCTGGTCGGCCGGAGCGGTGAATTTGACTACGGTAAACGGAATTTTTGCGGCATTATCCGGCGCCAAAGTGGCGGCCGGCTGGGTTCCGGCTTCAACCTTAATTTTACCGGATGCGGCCGGAACAACAACAGTTGTGTCGGTTCCGGTGCCTGTGCCCGTTCCAGTGCCTGTTCCTGTGCCGGTTCCTGTGCCGGTTCCTGCGCCGGTTCCGGTTGTGCCGTAAAGGGCGTTTAATTTAGCCCTGGTCATTGAACCGACATAGCCGGTGCCGGCAGTTAATCCGACCGGAGTCAAAACATCAGCGGCATATTTGTTCTGGAATTTAATCACGGCCGCTTTGGTCAAAGAGCCAAAATACGTTGACTCATTGCCGGGCGAACCAACGCCCGAAGCGGCAACCTGGGTGGCGGAATCAGTGTTAAGAGCAATTTGCAGATTCTTAACATCCTGTCCGGTACTGCCAACTTTCAAGTCTGTTGAGAAGGAGAGGCCGAGCCCTGCGCCGGTTGTTCCTCCCTGAAGAGTTGTCAATTGGCTTTGAAGAGTTGCAATCTGCGCGAGCAATATTTGAATTTGCGCCTGCAACTCATCTGCTGTTAGAGTTAGAGCCTGCGCCGCTGTCGGCATTAAGGCGACTGCGCCTGAAAGCCAAATAGCGGTAGCGGTGCTCACGAAAACTGAAACAATTTTTTGTCTAGTTTTCCTTTTTAATATGGTATTCATAAATTAATCTTTAACTTTGCGTAGATTAATCCGATCTCGACAAAACTGGATGTCCTACGCGGTTATTTTATATAATAATCGCTAAACATTATGTTATTTCTGAATTTTGGAGCCCGAGCCTTGAGCCGCCCGGCGTTTTTTATTACTCGACTTTTAAACGCCTCGCGGCTTATCGACCAAGCTTCACCCTGCTCCATCGATAACAAATTAATAATTAAGTTCAACATTCTGCGGCTTAATTCAATTTTCAAAGTCCTGTCTTTTCTGGGGTTTCATCTTTTTTGCATCCAACGAACAACCACACACCGCAACTTTAATTTCTAACTTCTATAATGTTATGGTTGCTCGTTAAACGCAAAACTTTCCAAATACTTCAAAACAGCCAATATTTTGGCTTCTACACTCTGCAATTTCATTATAGCTCGTTATAAAGAACCGTAAAGAAATTCTTGTGGATAACTTTTTCATCTTCAAACATCTTATATCTTAAAGGATAAGTTTTTTAAAAAATCAGTCAAGTAAAATATGAATAAAACCACTGATATGTAAATTGTCAATTTGTTTTAAGAGCGTATTTGCGCCATCTTTTTTCTCCGATTGTTTTTAAGAGACCCTCGTTAATCATAGCGCTAAGCTCTCTTTGGACGGTTTTCGGACCAACATCTTTAAAGGCGAAAATAATGTCCTTTATGCTTATCCAATCTTTATTATTATTCAATATAGCTATAATTTTACTCTTTCTATCAATATCATCTTTAACGGACATTTCTTTGGCTAATATTTTATTATTATGTCTATTATGTCCTTTATCATTTGCTTGGGTCAAGGAGTTAATATTGCTGGGAAGCGGCTGAATTAAAACTGGCTCGGTTGGCAAAAATTCTTCTTTCCTATCCTCAATAAAATTAACCAGAGCCAGATATTCCCTTTTTAAAACTTCAAAATTAAGCTGGGAAATAAAACTGGCGGCCGAAGCCAGCTCCAAAAAATTCAGGATGCCGGAAGTGCTGTGGATAATCTCTTCAAGATTGCGGGCTTTTTTATAGATGGGAATATCTTTTAATTCCGTGATTTTTGAAAAAATGCCCATTGCCCTTTCTCTCAAGCTCCATTTTAGCGGCTCTTGTTCCGGCATTAAATCGGTAACCCGATAAAGGGCTTCGGTGATTTTCCGACATTTATCCGTCAAGTCCTTAAAATTTTTCAAAACCAACATCTTGCTCCAATTATAGTCTATTTACCTCGCCTATGAAATAGGCGGGTGTATTTTTAATTTCAAACCTGCTATTTTAAAAATAATATGTTTTTCTTTTTATTTGAATTTCTCTCAATAGCTTTTTTCCTTTTGCTCCTTGGCCGCGAATTGATAAAAAAACGAGGACATGTTTACACTCTTGCGGCCGGAGCTATTTTCGGCTTTCTGCTGGAATTATTTTCCACCCATGTCAGCCATACTTACACCTACGGCGATTTTTATTTTGCGCTCAAAGGCGTTCCTATTTTTATTGCCCTGGATTGGGCAATAATATTTTATTTGGCCCTGTCCTTTTCCGACCAGTTTGAACTTCCCTGGAGCGTAAAACCTTTTCTGGACGCTTTGATTGCCATCAATCTTGATTTGGCCATTGACGCCATTGCCATCCGGGCCGGGTTTTGGACTTGGGTGATTCCTTTAAACCAGGAGTGGTACGGGGTTCCTTTTGAAAACTTGGCCGGCTGGATTTTAGCCACTTTAACTTTTTCTTTTCTCATTAGATTTATCAGAAAATTCAATCCCCGAAGATTATTGGTTAAATTGGCCAAGCTCGCCTTGCCTTTTTTGGCTTCTATTATCTACCCCGTCCTTTCCGTAATTTATATTTCTCTGGCTTTAATTCCTTTCCATATTGACCGGCTTTTTAAATGGTCTGAGCTTTGGCGGCTTTACAAAAAATTCAGCTATGCCGGCTTGTCTTTCCAGCCCGAGGTGGCGCTGTGGAAGCTGATTATTTTAACCTTTATGCTCGCGCAATTGGTTAATATCTCTTTTTATTTTTTAATCAGGCACGGCCGGACCAAACATTTTGATTTTGTTTCTTTTTCCTTCTTCACTTTGTTCCATCTGATATTTTTATTCGGCTATTTTATCACCGGAATGTTTTGGCAAGCGCCCTTCCTTCTTTTTATCGCTTTAACAATGCTCGGTCTGCATTTTTTCCTTCATCTTATTTTGCCCTTGGGGCTTATCAACTTATCCTGGTTCAGAAAAATAAAATCTCTGGTTTCAAATTAATTTTTTGGGAGTAATAAAATAAATCAAACAACAAAAAATGGGGAGTTATTTAAAACTCCCCTTTTATCGCCTTCTCTGTTATTCATTTCACTAATTGCGCTCTTCCGCCGAGCTTTTTCCCCGCTATTACTATAACTATGTCTAAAAAAACCGGAATTAAAACAAAATCAATAAAACTGCGCGCTACAAACGGCGACGCTAAAATCCACACCCACCATTTCATAACCGTCTCCTTTTTGAATGAAATAACTTTTTACGCTCTATAATGTTTAATCGCCTCAAATAATTTTTTGTTTCTTTAAACTCAAAATCCTCTTAATATTATTGAAGTCTATTATTGAAGTCGGACTTCAATAATCCCTACGGATCTCGCAGATCCGTAGTTCCTCTTAATTCCATGGCTTTGACAATTCTTCCGATGGCTAAAGCGAAAGCCGCTTCTCTTAAAGAGATATTTTTTTCTTTTGATAAATTCCAAACTTTTTTGAAAGCGCCAACCATAATCGGCTGAAGTTTTTCCAAAACCTCTTTTTCGCTCCAATAAAATCCGGAGTTATTCTGAACCCATTCAAAATAACTGACTACCACCCCGCCAGCGTTGGCTAAAACATCGGGCAAAACAATGAGACCTTTTTTAAATAAGACCTCGTCGGCTTCGGGCGCGGTCGGCCCGTTAGCCAGTTCCAGCACGATTTTGGCTTTAATTTTATCGGCGTTATCTTTAGCGATAACGTTATCAAGGGCGGAAGGAACTAAAACATCGCATTCAAGTTCAAGAATCTCATTGTTGGAAATTTTTTCAATCCCCTGTTTCTGAAAATTAATTACCGACCCTTGCTCCATTTTTGTTCTATTTACCTCCTCGGGATTTAATCCATCGGCTTTGAAAATTCCTCCTTGGCTATCAGAAACCGCGATTATTTTACAGCCGAGATTATAAAGAAGGATGGCAACATAATAGCCGGCGTTTCCAAAACCCTGAACGACTATTTTCAATCCCTCCAGTTTTAATCCCAGAACTTTAATCAATTCTTCCAAAACATAAACTCCTCCTTGGGCCGTAGCTTGATTTCTTCCTTGGCTACCGCCCAATTCCAGAGGTTTGCCGGTAATCATTCCGGGCTCGCTATGACCAACAATTTTTTCAAACTCATCAAGCATATAAGCCATAATTTGAGGATTGGTGTAAATATCCGGAGCTGGAATATCCTTATCTTTTCCAATATAGGGCGAAAACTCGCGCGCCCAGGCTCGGGCGACTTTTTCAATGTCAGTCTCGCTAAAATCCTTAGGATTGATTTTCACTCCTCCTTTGGCTCCGCCCAAAGGAATATTAACCACCGCGGTTTTTATGGCCATGGCCGCGGCCAAGGCTTTGACTTCTTCAATATCAGCTTGAGGATGAAACCGGATACCGCCCTTATAAGGGCCGCGAGCATTATTAAATTGAACCCGATAAGCATTAAATTCTTTTTCTTCTCCTTGGTCGGTGGCAATTTTAATTTTTTTCTCAATTATCCGATAGGGGATTTTTAAGGCCTGATAATATTTTTCTTCCAGCCCCAAAATCTTGGCGGCTTTTTCCAGATTTTTTAAATAATTTTGAAAAGGAGTATTAGGCGACATAAAAAAATTATATCAATTAGGCGCGAAACACATTCGCGATTACAGCGTAGTGGTCGCTCAGACCGCTGACAAGTTTCACATTTTTGATATTAAAATGAAAAGTGCTGAATAGCGCATCCACCATACACATAAGATGACCGGCCTGATGAAAATTGCTATCAATACTTGTCTTGTATTTTTCAGGAATATTATCTTTATAGCGCTTGGCAATAGTATTAAATATTTCCCCGCCTCTTGGAGTATTGAAATCCCCGCAAAAAACAATTTCCGGAAAATCATTAAGAATGGCAAATAGAGCTTTTAGGTCTTTACGTTGGTAATTATCCGCCTTACCATCGGCATTCCAAGTGAAATGGGTTGTGCCGATAGTGAATCGTTCGCTGTTTTTTATAACATCTGCATGAAAAAAAACCCTGTTTATTGTTGTTCTGTCTCCTACTACCATTTCTTTAAGTTCGCTCCGCCCGCCGTAATAAAAATCTTCTTTTGGATTTTCAATCGGCAGACTGCTGAAAAATCCAACGCCATAGGGAATTAAGATTTTCTCTCGGCCTTTTTTAAATCCCTGACTTTTTGCCATAGGAATAAAAAATCCTTTCATTTTGAGGTTTTTTTCAAAATCCTCAAAATCAGGTTCAAACAATTCCTGCAAACAAAAAACATCAGACGCTTGTTTTTCCAAAAAGGGGAAAATAATATCCAGATGTTTGTCTAGTTCTATATTAAGCGAGACTAATTTTATATGGTTTTTTGTTTCTTCGTTCATTAAAAAATTATATCATAAATATTTTTTCTTTTTTAATTTATCCGGCAGAAAACTTTCTTTAGAATATTTTTCATATCCTTCGGCATAACCCAGGTCTTTCATAAGTTGGGTGGGAGCGTTTCGCAAATTCAAAGGCACGGGCAAATTGCCGTGCTTTTTCACGTCCGCCATAGCCAAGATATAGCCGTTATAAGCACTGCGGTCTTTTTTGCAGTTGGACAAATAAACCGTACCGTGAGCCAAATTAATGCCGCATTCCGGCAGCCCGATGGTTTCCACCGCCCGAAAAACCTCATTGGCCACCACCAAGGCCGTGGGCTGAACCAACCCAATATCCTCGCTGGCAAAAATCACCATGCGCCGGGCAATGAATTTGGGGTCTTCGCCGGCGTCAATCATTCGAGCCAAATAATACAAAGCCGCATCCGGCTGGCTGGCTCTCATGCTTTTAATAAAAGCGCTGATAATATTATAATGCTCTTCGCCTTTTTTGTCGTAGCGCAGAAATTTTGACTGTAAGGCGTTTTTTAAATTTTCCGTTGTAATCTTGCCGTATAAATTAGAGGTGTTTTCCAGCATGGTGATGGCCTGTCGGGCATCTCCATTGGCCATATTTATCAGCCAATCTTTGGATTTTCCATCAATTTTAAAACCGGTCTTCTGGATTATTTTTTCCATATCTTTTTCCGCCAGTTCGTTTAAAACAAAAACTCTACATCTGGAAAGCAAGGGCGAAATAACTTCAAAACTGGGATTTTCCGTGGTGGCTCCGATTAGGGTAATGGCGCCGGTCTCCACATAAGGCAATAAAAAATCCTGCTGGGCTTTGTTGAACCGATGGATTTCGTCAAGAAACAAAACCTTGGGCCGGCTGTCCAAAGTGAGGGAAATGATTTTTTTAATATCGTCCTTGCCGGCCGAAACCGCGGAGAGTTCAAAAAAGCGCGCGTCCAAACTGCGAGCATATATTTTGGCCAAGGTGGTTTTGCCCACTCCGGGCGAGCCCCATAAAATAAAAGAAAACAAATGTTTGTTTTGGATGGCCAAATTAAGGGGCTGACCTTTACCTACCAAATGTTCCTGCCCGAAAAAATCCTTCAGGGATTTAGGCCTGATTTTTGACGCCAACGGTTCCATGAAAGCATTTTAGCAGTTATTTTCGGCTTTACAATCTGTTAAAAAGTAATAACCGAACTAGTCAAAAATCACCTCAATAATTTATAAATTGTTTTTAACGATGTTAATGATTTTTTGAACAATTTCCGCATGAACTTGTTCTTCAGCCGCTATCTCCCTAAATGTTTTTTTTACCTCTTCGTCTTCTACTCTGGCGTCCGAGGCGACTTGTAAATAAAAATCTCCAGCCGAGCTTTCAATTTCTTTCATCTGGCCAAACCATTTAAGAAGCGTCTCTTTTTCTTTAATTAACGGCATTGTTGTTTAATTTATTTTTTAATTCTAAAAATGCTTTTTTGTGGGCTTCGGTATCTTGAATTAAAGTAGTTAAAAAATTTCTAATATTTTGGAATGTTTCTTCCGTTAAATTAGCCGGCCAGCTTTGCCGGTCTAAAAGATCGCCATATACGTTAAGGCTCATTGTATCCTCGATATCTAAAGCCGAGGCCAAGAAACCGGCTATAACTTTCACCTCCGCGTTATTTGGATTTTTCTCGCTAAAATCGCTGTTCATATCCTCAATGGCGACAAAACTAATTTTGAACTGTTGTCGTTAAATATTAAGGATTTTTGGGAGTTTAAATAAAGAAATTAATTATAATTTCCAACTCGAAAATTAGGAACGTCAGTGCCACACGCTCCAGCACCACCTCGAAGCCATGCATCCATACCAGTGTTGCTCAAGTTCGTAGTACTCTGATTTTCTAATGTAGCATATAAAACATAAGTAGTGGCAAGAGCATTATTGCCGACATCACACTCAATATATCGGTTACTTATATACAAATATTGATTATTATAGCAATCACCGGGAGTAACTGGGTCTGCTGGAATTGTAGACAAAAATTGTTTTAATTTTGGCTCTAACGCAAGACTGTTTTTTATTTTATAATCAATATTTGGACATGCGCTTGAAGGATACCCACCATAACTATCATAATACATTTCAAGTGCTTTCCGTATTTCAGAAAGATCTGCCTTACGTCTGGCATCTCTAGCCTTTCCTCTTGCTGTATTTAGTGACGCCAAAACTACAGATGATAAAATTCCAATAATAGCTATTACTACCAGCAATTCAATAAGAGTAAATCCTCGTTTCATAAATATTAATTAATAGTGGGGCACAGGAGGTCTATCTTGTGGCATTATCTCTAATAATTGACTTTGCTGTGCTGGAGTTAATTTTTGACTTCTATTAGAAGTAACAGAGTTATAAAACAAAAACAGCGAAATAATAATCGCCACCGCCACAAACCCAATCAAAACATATTGCGCTTGTTTTTCGTTTTTTATTAATCCACCCGAGTATTTGATAACCCATTGAATTATTTTCGGCGTTCCGGGATAGTATGAACGCGGCATCCTGTATTCGTCAAACTTCACGCCCGTACCAGAATCTTTGAGCGAACCGCTTAAATCTATTCCTTCATCATTTTTGTTTTCTTGGTCCATATTTTTATGAAAGTTTTGTTGCGGTTTTAATTTTCCACAACTATTTCAATTATATCACTTACGCCCCCCCGCAAGAAAAAAGTGGACTACTTCAACAACTTATCTACTGAAACTCCAATTTTTAGATATTTTTAAAATCTCAATCTTATGGATTTTTCCGTCTTCTTTCATATTTTATATTACTGTCTGTCCTGAACGAAATCCGAACTTTTTTCCGCGAAAATCCGGACGCCGATTTTTGATAATTTTCGCTCGGGCGGGCAAAAAGGAAGGGGGTTGGGGGGAAGGAATTTTTGCCCGCCCTCGCTTTTCCGCCGCCGAATTTCGTGCCCCGCAAAGCGGGGTGCGCCGCTTAAAATTTATTCATTCTCAACAATAAATTTTGCTCTTTCAAAAATTTCGTCGTAAGTAATAATATCAATGCCATGAATGGATTTCCTGAACCGCTGAAAGGTTTCTCTTTTATTTCTATCTACCAACTGGCTTAATGAACCGATTACAATAATACCCTTTGGCTTGACAGTGAAGATAGATAGTTTCTCTAGTTTATCCCGATTTTCTGGTTGTTCGGATCCTTGTTTTTCCCATGTTTGGATATTCGCTTGAATTTGAGAAAGGGCATCTGTAAGATTTTTTGATAAACTCCATGCCCCATTTCTTATTTCTTGTGTTCCTTGCAAAAGTGGAGTCGCGGGAGTCTTGATCTCAACGAGAACTGTGAAATTTAGATCCCCGGTTGTAGACATTAAATTATCACCTCGTTGTCCACCCTTTCCATCCATTTTAACTCCACCATATGTTGGTTGAGATTGCTGTTGTCTTAAAATCTCATAATTTAATCCATATCCGAAGATCCATTTATTTTCTTCAAAAAAATCTTGCCACCAACCTTCATCTGACGAATGCTCAGTTAATGCTTGCTTGAATCCCACCAATTTTTCCCTCCTTCTTAAAAGAGAATTTATATCCTTTTGCGTTAATAAAACATCAGGATATGTAGAAAGTTGTTTGATTATATTTACAACGCTATCAGTCCCGCGACCACGCAACGCTGATACAATTTCGCCTTCATTTTGAGATACGAGAGAAAATTTTTCCTTCGGGAGTTCTATGTCGCGCAAAGATTGAAGAAAAGATATTAATTTCCAAAAATTATCATAACAATCATCTAAACTAACATTTGCTTTAATGTTTGTAGGCGTTGTCTCTTGATTATCAATTATTTTTTTGGTTTTATCGCGAACAGAAAAAGTTAATCTTGGTGTGAATTTATCACCTTTTTTTATTAAAGTTACTCTGCATATGTAATCAACTTGTTTTTTCTCATCAAGAACGAATTGCTTTATCAGTCTTCTATCTTTTTGATCAAAAAAATAATAAAACTGCTCAACTGCTGGAGTTGAACTTATTTGTAGATCTGAAAAGTTGTCTTTACCGATAATAAAGTCATCGCTTTTTTGAGACCAACTTAACACATTAAGTATTTCTTTTGAAAATTTCATGAAATATTATACTTTCTTAAAATTCAAAATATATTGATGATGATGATTCATTTTGTAAGCATAAGGGTAGCCAAAAGGATATAGCGGTTTGTTATTTTGTACTAATACAACCGCTCCTTCAAAACCAAAACCTACATCTTGCATAAGTCGTATAACATCACCGCTCGCGTTCGTCTCTTTTTTATTTACCGTAAAATCACTAATGATAATCGAGCAGTATTTTTTATCTCTCAATTTTTTATAAACTTCCGTCATCGCTTCTTTTAATAATCGCAAAAAATCTTTAT
>Ga0209211_10006859_pt1 | contig 16263 bp, 8 predicted proteins | sample RifGroA2_FD_183992 | JGI IMG/M metagenome (GOLD analysis project Ga0209211, IMG submission 183992) | Groundwater microbial communities from Rifle, Colorado, USA - Groundwater A2 (SPAdes) (version 2) | ecosystem: Environmental > Aquatic > Deep subsurface > Groundwater | place: Rifle, Colorado... | reverse complement strand
CACAAAAGACCAAATCTGAGCGCGCGGATAAGTAATACCATTAAAGATAGAGAGAGGTGGCAAAACCGTATCCCAATTTTGGCCATTAAGGCCGACACCGGTAGCACTGAGCACACCACTGGAGCTATTCAAAGATTTATCACCTTGAACAATAACATGATATCTAATAGTTGGGTCTAAAGGCGTGTCAATTATAAACTGAGCAATAGTTTTAGTTACTCCATTATCCAGAATATCATGGCTAATGGTTTTACCCTTAACTACGCAGAAATTGCCAGCCGCGGTTGCTTCTTGACCACTAATATTGGCCAGCCATTGTCTAATTTTATGCCAAGCCCTTTGTAGCCAATTACCATCGTTAAGATTAAAAGCTAATTCAGTTAATAATTCAGTACCCGTAGGGCAGAGGCTAGCACCATAATCTCCCGCCACAATAATATTGCCATTGAAACTGCCACCATTCATTTTTTGATCAAAGGCTATACTGATTAAAGTATTACGGCAAGCATCAATTTCTGTTGGCTCGGGATAGACCAATTCAATTTGAGGGCGGGCGCTACAACAAGTACTCAAACCACAACCCACCAATTCCGGATCACCACATTGGGCATCACTAGTGCAACCACAACAGGAACCACGTTCTTGGCCAGTACATTGTCCCGTATTGGGCTGACAGGTTAATTCATCACTAATTTTTTTACAAGTATCTTGTTCAGCCGGTAATTTAGGGTCGCAACAACACTTGCAAGAATCATCATTGCCCTCAGGCAAACAGCCCACACCACTATCACCATTACCGTCTAAACAGGTATAGCCAGGAATGCAACTATTACTACAGGCACCATATTCATCATAACAACCACTGCCCACAGTTTTCGCTTCTGAAACGCAGAAACAGTCATCATTACAGACTGGTTTGTCAGTCGGGCATAAATTAGCATCTTTTTGACAACCAGCTTGAGCCACGTCGCCGTCGCAGGATATGGGGCACTTATCAGCGCAGGTTGTTAAATTATCATAGACACCATCGCGAATTGGTTGTTGACAACCATCGGTACATTGATAGTAACCGCAATATTTAATGCCAGCTTCCACAAGAGTACTCCTCTGCTCTGGATTACCGTCATCATCTTGGTCAGGCAGTTCAACGCCGGTACAAGAATTACCTTTTTGGTAATCAACACAACAAGCCGCATGATTAGTACAATCTTTAACATCACCAATCTGAGCGCAATCACGACAAAGGCCACCGGGTACTGAAGTATCACAATATTTGCCAGTAGTGCCCGTACAATTACAAGCGCTATCATGTTCTACTTGTGTGGAACCAACATCAGCGCAACCAGAACAGGAGCCCCATTGGTCATCGCTATCATTGGGGTCAGTGGCACTGCTACCACAACTATTACCGCAAGTTAAAGGTGCGCAACAAGCGGCATTGGTCTGATCAGGATTATTTTGTGTCTTGTCGCAACAACATTCACAGGACCCAGTACTGCGGGTGCAAACCTTATTAATACATTGATAGTTATTAGCACAAACCGGGTAACGGCTGGCGCAAACGCCAGTACCATTATTGTCATAGCAAGTTAAACCACTACTACATAAATCGCAACTGCTGGTCATATCCACACAATCGCCACTCGGCGTCTTGGTAGGAAAATCAGCTGGACAAGTTTGGTCGGTGGCTAAATGCCAACGATTAGCGCCATTGTAGACAGCGCAGTATTTTTTAACTGGTATACCATTAATATCTGGGGCGGTACTGCTCAAACTGCACTGGGCAACATTGGAGACACAACGATTTAAAATATTATTAAAACTGGTATTGAGATAGCCCAGGAGTGAACAATCACAACTACCGCCATAGGTAATAATTTTAGAATTTTGACTACAGCTACCCGGAGAATTAGGACAATAGATGCTGTCATAGCACATTTTGGAACCATAGCCGGAACAAGAATTGTCATCAGTACAAGTAGTCTGACCACTATTAGTTAGATCTTTGCAGTTCTTAAGAGCTGAGCAACAACTACCATCACTACACTGGGCCGGTTTACTATCTGGACACTGGGCGTCATTACCAGTAGAGAATTCCCATTCATAGACTGAAGATTCAGTACTACCAAAACAGCGATCAGGCGTTGTCTGACAACGGCCGACTTCTGGTGTGCCATCTGGACAACAGACTCCTGCTCCGCAATCAGCATCCTGTTGACACTGACCGATGGTAATATACATATCATTGCTGACCAATTCTTGATTCTTCTTACTATCCCATTTAACAATATTAACCGGGCCACTAGCTGCTTGTTGATGAATGGTGGTAATAGCCTTGTCAGGACGAGTACCTAAAGTACTTTTATCAACGTCCCAATAGGTAATGGCTGAGCCACTTTGGTCTTGGCCTAGATAGAATCTAACCTTGTTGTTAGTATTGGTTGTGCCAAAATATTCTCCCCAAAGTTGCATTTCATCATTGTGTTGACCGAACATGGGATAGATTAAACAGAGGCCAGGCGTCAACATCAAATCCTTGTCATATTTAAATTTGGTTGGACTAATGGCCGTTTGTGTGCCCACAACCACGCTGATATCATACAATTCATCGTCAGACAAGCCCTTGGGCACTTTAACAATAATCTGATTATCATTCCAAACACTGTTAGCGCAAACTTTGGGAAAAGAAAAATTAGCTTCCTCTTTGCCGAAATAGACTATGCTCTTGCCACGAACTGTACTAAAACCGCTACCCGTAATAGTCACATACTGACTTTCTGGTCCGGTGATGGGACTAATAGACACAATCATAGGTACAGCAGTGGCTTCCACTTCTTTTATAAACTCCAAATAATTACTATTAGGTTGGCTACCGGCCTGGACAAAGGTACTGGTGCGTCCGGGTGTAATATTAGGTACCACGACCTCGCCCTGTAAATCACTGACAAAACTAGAGCTATTAGCTTTAACATTTTTAACTAAATTGCCAAAATAGGCAGTCACGCCGGTTAATTTCAAACCAGTATAGGTAATTAGAGCATCAGTTGGTCCACTGATAGGAGCAACCTGGCAAAGGCCTGGTCGCTGAATATTATTCACCACAAAATCAGGTAGGTTGGGTCCGGGCGCCAAACTAGTGACGTCGGAGCCATTAGTGGCGACTATTTTTAAACCACCCGTCTGGGCTCCGTTGGGCACCACAACAATGATTTCTGTGTCTGTCCAACTCTTCAAGCAACTGCTATTAACCGTCACTGCTAGGCTAGCCGATTGACTATAATCAGCCCCACCCCAAAACAGTACTTGACTAACAGCTGGATCATAAGCTAAAAAGTTCTTGCCATGAATAGTTACTAAATTACCTACGGCGCCATTGGGCGTGCCTTGATTACAAGCACCGCTGGAACAATCGGAGTTAGTTTGACAATAGGTGTTGGGTGCACTATCACAAAAACTGCCCACCGGGGTAACATTGTCTATAACCGGCGGACCACTGCATTCACAACGGCTACTGGTCGCATTAAAATCGCAAGTTAAATAATTGGCACATTGGTCAGAGTTCTTGTTACAAGTTGCTTGATCCTGTCCATCACCGCAAGGATCGCCGTAGCCGGACTTGCTTTTACAAAGACAGGATCCGGAATCGCAGTATTTGTTGTAAGCCAAACAAAAATTATCATCTTCCTGACAACCGGGTAGTAAAGTGTTACTGTCGCAAGCTACATCAGCAGTGGCTCCTGAGACACCGCAGTCAGCGCCAACACAAGGCCCCCAAATACTATTAGTACAGGTGCGCCAACAATCACCGGGCTTACACTGTTCTGTTGCGCCAGTTACACAGGAACTGGCCGAAGTCGCGCCCGTGGCATAGGTTAAACGATTTAAAATATAGGTGACTATAGCAAAAGACGCTAGAATGATGAGTAAACCAATAACGGCATTACGAATAATCAACTTGGCCTTGTCTACTGATTCGGGATTGCCTTGGGCGGTCATCCAAATCCAGCCACCATACATAATCAAAGCCACAGCAATGACGCCCAACAAACCTAAAATTATTCTAATAATATTAATAACTATGACCCGAGGATCATTCTTACCTAGGCCCACTTCTTCTAACTGTTGAGCACCAAAATCTTGGCCAGAAATTTGATCGCCCCATAAATCAACCTGAGTTTGGGCGATAACTGGCGTTAAAGAATAAACAGCCAAACTGCAGAAAATCAGGAGGAAAATAATGACTAATTGTTTAGATATTTTAGACATATTTTAAGGGCAGCTATTACCAGCCAAAGGATTATCATCACAACAAGTTGGCTGTAAATTACTAGCCGGGCAGCTGAGACTGCCACTGGGTTTGTAACAATTTTGATAAATATCTTTAAGACCTGAACCATAATGGACGCGATAGCGACTGGAATCACTAAAGTTGGCATGGTGTAGTTGAGCAATGGTTTCATCAGGCTCATTATCAGCTGGGGTGCTGGTCTCTACTGTTTGTTGTGTCGTCCAATAGCCCAGAGCTCGGCCGTTTAAGGCCCAAACATTCATTAGTTTATGAGTCACGCTTTTGTTATTCTGAGTAATAATCAAAGCTCCTGTATTAATTGATGAAGACATCATCAGTTTGTTAAAATGGGCTTCAATTACTTGACCGGGGTGAACGCCAATTTGTTGTGGCGCAATATTGGTGCTTAAAATCTTAGGCACTGACAAATCTAGAAGATCGCTGATCCAGAAAGACCATTGATAATTGTCGCCCTTGGTCAGATCGTTAACATTAACATTGTAGAAACTAACTGGACCTTCAGCTTGACCATTTTTGTTGCCATCCAAAGAATTGTCAGCCAAATCAAAGACACCGCTAGCTGTCTGACCCTGAGGATAATTAGCATTGGTTAGATTGTCATAGCACAAACCGTTGTTACAGGTGCTAAAGGGGAAATAGGTAACGCAATCAGCATCGGCGGTGCAGACGGCAGCTAAACTGGCCGCTAAAATATCCACGCGGATATTAGTATTACCAGGCAAGCAATAGACTGGCTCACCGCAGGCATTCACCCCACATTTCAGATCAGGTATAAATTCAACGGTGCGATACTGGTTGGACAAAACAAAGGTACCGGCAATAATCTTGTTATCTTGCAAATTTACCACCCTAATATAATCAGCTAATTGCTCAGCTGTACCGGACAAGGTGACGGGATTCATGGCTTCATTAAAATTCATTTGAATAATGGCGTTTTTGGGCTTATCCGCTAAACCATTAACAATAGTCTGTAATTTCTTGTCAGCTCCTCCTGTCATAGGCGTGATAATTAAAGTTGTTTTATTACTAGTTTGCAAACCTAAACTATTACCAGCCACGCCAGCGCTGACTGCTGTAATTATTATTAATTGATCATCCAACGGACTGATGGCCACGCTTAATTGTATTTGATTGGCCAAAGCAGTTCTAATACGTTGAGCTAAGGTTGAGAGATTACTATCAATTTCTATTTCTTGAGCTTGGGGCGCTGTGTCTACAAAAGTGTAACGCTGGCCAGCCACCATTAGGAAATCGGCGTTTTGACTAGTTTGTAAAGTTAACTGCCAACTATGACCGGCTTGGTAACCAACACTAAATTTAATACGTAAACCACAGGCAATTAAAATTTCCTCACCTAAAATATTTAAATTAGGAGTGTCCACAAAGCCTGCCATATTGTAGGACACATTGGCTGTTAAAGGACTGGCATTATTAATACTAATATCCACTGTGCCATTACAAGTATTACTTTGGGGATTGGGTATATCCAAGGCTACGCTATTGGGGTTGGTTTTAATATAACTCACACTATTATCTCGGGCTGTTTGTGGCAGAGCTGTAACGCGAATAGAACCCTTAGCCTGAGTAGCTGAGGTTGCAGCGCCTTGACCGTCTTGGACATCATCTGAACCAGGGAAAATACTGGCCACTTGAGGTGGCGTCAAATCCACTACAGTACTAACTTCAAAGCTCCAATCAAAACCGCCAAAACGGAAAGCTTTGTCACCATTAGCTTTTTCAATATCATTAGTTAGGGCCACGGTGTAATCAATGGGTTCAGTTTGCGAACCTAACAGTTGCGTTGGTTTAAAAACAAAAGTTTTGTTATCGATTGAACTCACTAGCACATCAGTAACATTGTCATTGCCACTGCCCATCTTGGATTTAAAAATTTCAATACTGTCCGGGAGAATCTTGGTGCCAGGCACACAGAGATTGTTGGCTACTTGATCACAAATAGTGGCTGGGTCAATGGCTTCACGGAAAGAGACAACAATGGCCGTGTTGCGGGGTACATCAGTTTGGCCAGGGGCTGGATAAACACTGCGCACAATGCCACTACCCAAAGCACCCAAACCCACGCCCCCCTGTCCGCTATCTACTAAGCCAGCATTACGAGCACCAGTGGAATACAACAAACGATTGATGATGAAGGTAGCCAGAGCAAAGGCTGACAAAATAATTAAGAGACCGATGGTGCCATTGCGTAAAACTTCCTTGGCCTTAGTTACTTTTTCTTCATCACCATTAGCTGTCATCCACATATAACCGCCATACATCATAATCACTACAGCAATAATACCCAGCAGACCTAAGGCAATTTGAATAATACGCACCACAATCAAACGCGGATCATTGTTGCCTAAACCAATTTCCGCCAGTTGTTGAGCGCCAAAAGCCTCATCAGTTAACTGATCGCCCCAAACATCAATTTCGCTAACAGTTTGGGCCGTCGCTGTTTTAGTAGACACGATAAAACCAACCAGCATCAGGTTGGCTAAGAAAAAATAAATTAAGAGCAACTTTGGCAACCGCATGGGCTTAGTTAATTATGAAAAAATTTGATCTAAATTAAAGCAAAAAAGCTTCTTGTACTTAAGCGGGTTTTTTTGACTATTGCTTGACTTGTCTATATAATAATTATAGCATAAAAGATACTTCGCGCCAACTATGACTATTGAACAAATTATCCATCAAGTTAAGGAGAATAACCCCCAAGCAAAAATTGAAACTATTCAATCTGCCTATGATTTTGCTCTGGCTGCCCATGGGACACAAAAACGTAAAACTGGCGAGCTCTATATCCAACACCCTCTCCATACCGCCTATATTCTAGCCCAAATGAAAGCTGACGTACCCACTATTGTGGCAGGTATGATGCATGATGTGCCAGAAGACACCAACACCACTCTAGAAAATGTCAAACAAAAATTCGGCGATGAAATTGCCAACTTAGTGGCCGGAGTGACTAAATTGAGCAAAGTCCGCTATCGCGGTGTGGAACGCTATCGTGAATCTCTGCGCAAAATGTTTTTAGCCATGACTGATGACTTACGCGTCATTCTCATTAAGTTTGCTGACCGCTTGCACAATTTGCGCACTCTGGAAGGCGTCAAACCTAAAAAACGTTTGCGCATTGCTAAAGAAACCATGGAAATCTATGCCCCCATTGCCGGTCTGCTGGGTATTTGGCGATTGAAGTGGCAGATGGAAGATATTTGTTTTAAATATCTCTATCCTGAAGAATACAAGGCTATTGAATACCGCTATGAAATTGAAAGAAAAGTAGAGTTAAATCAATATATTCAAAAAGTTAAAACTATTGTGGCTGACAGACTAACTGCCGCTGGTATTGAGCATAAAATTGAAGGGCGTTTCAAACATCTCTACAGCATCTGGCAAAAAATGACAGACAAAGACCGTAAGTTTGATGAAATCTATGATGTGTTTGCTCTGCGTATTATTGTACCCACAGTGGCTGACTGCTACAACACCCTAGGTATTATTCATGCAATTTGGAAACCAAACTACAACCGTTTTAAAGACTATATTGCCGTACCCAAACCCAATGGCTATCGCAGTCTGCACACCACGGTTTTCGGACCGGAAGGCAAGGCCACAGAATTTCAAATCCGCACTGAAGAAATGCATCAAGAATCCCTTTATGGTATTTCTGCCCACCTGCACTACAAACAACACAGCAAAAATGACACCAAAACCATGCGTTGGATGCAAGAAGTTCTTGATGCCCAAAGAGAAAACAAAGACACTCAAGATTTTATCCAGCAAATTAAAATCAATGTTTTTCAAGATCGCATCTTTGTCTTTACACCCAAGGGCGATGTCTATGACTTGCCTAGAAATGCTACGCCCATTGATTTTGCTTATGCCGTCCATACTGATATCGGTAACAAATGTGTGGCCGCTCTAATCAACAACAAAATGTCTAAATTACATCAGGAATTAAAAAATGGCGATCTGGTAGAAATCGTCATTGATCAGAACCGTAAAGGCCCTAACTACGAATGGCTGGACTTTGTCACTACTAAAAAAGCCCGCGACAAAATCAAGCAATATGCTAAGAGATTCAGTCTAGCCAGAATCCGTAAGATTATGCCTAAGATGCCAAAATAAATCCGCTAAATTATAGCGGATTTATTATTTTACCAACGTTTTTTTGTTTCATCGAGCTTGCCGATGCGGCGAAGATATTCTTTCTTCTTGCGTAATTCTAAACCGATTAAAGCACTAGTTTGCATTTGTCTTTCATTCTTATCTCTGTGATGATAGCGACCCCGACGAGCCTGCATCAATTTGCCACTCTGCTGCAATCTTTTATTAAAACGCCTTAAAAAGCTTTCAAAACTTTCGCCCTTCTTGCGCTTAAATTGTACCATTTGAGCTTACACCCAACCTTTCTAGATTATATAATACGTAAACTGTTTTGATATTAGCTAATATTCAACCTTTTGTCAAGTTCATTAACTACCTTGCGAATATCAATGGTTTCTTGGACTCCGGATTCCATATCTCTAATCATAATGGTGTTATCTAACAACTCCTTCTGGCCTAGGATCAAGGTATATTTCACTTTAACCTTTTCCGCTTCTTCTAACTGCAGCTTCAAACTGTCCTGAATAAAGTTTTCTCTAACTTTGAAGCCAGCTCGGCGCAGTTCCTCAAACAACAACATGGTTTTGCACTTAGCTTGATCGCTGATCTGAGCAATGAAGACATCGGCCTGCTCGCCATTGAGCAAAGCAATGTTTTTGCCTCTAATTTTAGAAATAGTTTTTTCTAAATCAATACCAAAACCGCAAGCCTTAAGGTTGTAGTCGCCCATCTTGTCAGCCATGATACTAAAATTACCACCGCCACCTAAGGGTACCGACTTAACTCCGTCTATGATAGGCACAAATTCAAAAATAGTATTGTGGTAGCAATTAAAACCACGACTAGCTATCAGAGAGGTGTCTAAATAGTAGGGAATAGATAAACTATCTAGATATTCCAAGACAACTTCCAAGTGCTTGCGACAACCATCGCAGAGGTGATCAACAATTGGCGGAATTTCATCAATAATTTCTTGGCACTTTTCATCTTTGACTGTCAAAATTTGCAAAGTATTTTTTTGCAAAACTTTTTTAGCTTCAGCTGACAGCTTAGCTTTCTTACCTCGCTCTTTGAAGTAGTCTTTAATTACTTCTAAATAATTATTAGCGCAATCTGGGCAACCTAGACTATTGATATGGACTTCGATATCTACTTGTAATTCTTTAAAAAAATTATAGCCAATGAGGATTAATTGAGCATCAGCTGAGGGTCCAAAACTATTACCCAAAACATTAAGACTGAATTGATTGAATTGTCTTAGCCTGCCACCTTGTGAACGATCATAGCGCACCACTGGGCCCAGCCACAAACTCTTGAAAATTTCTCCGGGATTAATAGCACTATGTTCTAAAACGGCGCGAATCAAACCAGGGGCGGTATCAGGTCGCAGAGCTATGCGTTCGTTGGCCTTAGTAACATAGCTGTATAATTCTTTACCGACTAAATCACTGTTTTTACCGCAGGTTCTTTCATAGAGCATAGTATTTTCCAAAAAAGGCAAATCCAAACGCTTGTAGCTGTAAAGTTTGGCTAATTCCACGGCTTTACGGGTTACCAAATCCCAATATTTATATTCCTCAGGCATGATGTCCTTCATACCTTTAAGTTTGTTGATAATCTTGCTGGGTTTATTAGCAATCTTGTTAAGCGGTTTTTTAAAAGTTGATCTATGGGAAGCTTTTTTGTGAACAAATTTTTTAGTTGTATTTTTTTTAGGCATATGTTTATTGTATTTGATAATCAAGTGGATAATCTACTCCTTCAAATAATTGAATCTTACTAAACGGCCAACCTCGAAAGAAAACTCGACCGATAATAAAATTTTTAGCTACGGGCCCAAAACTGCGAGAGTCTTTGGAAGCATAGCGATTATCACCCAGAACAAAATATTGATCAGCTGACAATTCTACTGAGGACTGATCAAACCCATTAGTTTGTAAATTAACGTCTAAATAGGTCTCTGGTAATTGCCAGCCTTCTGGGTGTTCAGTATTAGTTACATAGACATGGCCATCTCTGAGTTGCACAGTTTCACCGGGCAAACCGATTAAACGTTTTATAAAAAACTCTTGAGGATTAAAGGGATAACGGAAGACAATAATGTCACCTCTTTGGGGTTCATTAAAACGATAGCTGATTTCATCAATAATCAAATATTCATGATCATGGAAATTAGGTTCCATGGAAGCGCCCTTCACATAAAAGGGCTGAATTAGAAAATATCTAACTGGAATAATAATGGCTAATGAAATAACAACCATTTTGGTTATTTCCCAAACAAAAATTAATAATTTGCGCATAAAGAATTATATTAACTATTAGACTATAGCCTAAAATAAGGCATTAGTCAACTACTTTCTAGTACGATGTTTAAGACGTTTTTCTGTCTTAACCAGATCCATGGTGGTTTTGATGACAGTGTCAGGGTTTAGAGAAATACTGTCAATGCCACAATGCACTAAATAGCGAGCAAAGTCAGGAAAATCACTGGACGCTTGGCCACAAATACCAACTTTTTTGCCACGCTTGTGAGCGGCTTGAATCAAAAACTTAATTAATGTTTTAACTGATTCATTATTTTCATTAGACACACCCGCCACCTTAAGGGAGCCGGCATCGCGGTCAATGGCTAGAGTGAATTGAGTTAAATCATTAGAACCAATGGAGAAGCCATCAAAGACTTTGGCAAAATCATCGGCTAAAATAATATTAACTGGTACTTCAGCCATAACATAAATATCTAATTGATCCTGATGCTGACGTAGACCATGCTTGGCCATGATACTGATGACCTTTTTACCCTCTTCAACAGTACGACAAATGGGGATCATGATTTTAATATTTTTCAAGCCCATATCATGACGCGCCTTGTAAAAAGCTTTGCACTCCAAGGCAAAAGCCGGCACATACTTAGGGTCATAATAGCGACTAGCTCCTCGCCAACCCATCATGGGGTTAGACTCAATCGGCTCAAATGCTGGCCCGCCAATCAAATTAGCATATTCGTTAGTTTTGAAATCTGACAAGCGCACTATGACTGGCTTAGGATAGAAAGCGGCGGCAATCAAAGCAATGCCTTCAGCTAGACGATCAATATAGTATTGTTTTTTGTCCTGATAGCCAGTAGTTAATTCATCAATTTGCTTTTTAGCTTTAGCGTCTTTCAATGTTTTATAATTAATCAAAGCCAGAGGATGAATCTTGATGTAATTCGCAATGATAAACTCTTCGCGGGCCAAACCCACGCCATCATTAGGAATAAAGGACTGAGAAAAAGCGGTATCAGGCGTACCAATATTCATCATAATTTGTGTTTGAGGCCGTTGTAAATTTTTAATGCTCGTCCTATTAATCTTAAAGGTAGAAATCCCGTTGTAAACAAAACCGTCATTACCCTCGGCACAGGAAACAGTTACTTTGTTGCCGGATTGCAGAACACGGCTGGCCTGTTCGGTGCCGACGACGCAAGGAATGCCTAATTCGCGGGAGATGATTGCGGCATGACAAGTTTTGCCACCCTTGTCTGTAATAATGGCTGAGGCAATTTTCATGATTGGCTCCCAATCAGGATCAGTCATGTCAGTCACCAACACTTGACCCTTTTTAAATTTTGAAATATCCTTGGCATCCATAATCTTGTTTACCACGCCCACGCCAATCTTGTTGCCCACACTACTGCCTTGTACTAAAATCTTGCCATGTTTCCCCAACCTATATTCCTCCACCACATTGTGATCACGAGTGCTATGGATAGTTTCCGGACGAGCCTGGACGATATAGAGCTTATGTTCCTGACCGTCAATGGCCCATTCCATATCCATAGGTCGGCCATAGTGTTTGTGAATAATCACGGCCCATTTAGCTAGAGTAATAACATCCACATCGGCAATAGACGGCTTGTTCTGTTGAGCTTCCGGCACAGGGACATCTTTGACCGGCTTACTACCTTTACCAGTTGGGGCATAAATCATCTTGATTTTTTTGATACTGGTCTTACGGGAAATAATTTTCATGGTTGGTTTAAAAACAAAAAATTCATCAGGCGTTACCTTACCCTGAACAATATTTTCACCTAAACCGTAAATGGAATTGATGAGAACGACATTGGCAAAACCGGATTCGGTATCAATGGAAAACATCACACCAGAAGAGGCTAAATCACTGCGTACCATTTTCTGGATACCCACTGACAAAGCAATATTAAAGTGGTCAAATTTTTTATCTACGCGATATGAAATAGCGCGGTTGGTAAACAAAGAAGCTACGCACTCTTTAACTGCCTTGAGTAAATCTTTGTCGCCAACAATATTTAAATAGGTATCCTGCTGGCCAGCAAAAGAAGCATCGGGCAAATCCTCGGCCGTGGCTGAAGAACGTACGGCTACTGAAACATTCTTGACTCCACATTTTTTAGATAGCTGACGGTAGGCTTTGAGAATTTCTTTTTCAAATTGCGGTGAGAGACTGCTCTTGAGAATAGCCTGACGCACCGCTAAGCCACGTCGACCCAAATCTGTAACATTGTGGGTATTTAAACCTTTTAATATTTCCTTAATTTTCTTTTTCAAACCAGTTTCTTCCATAAAGCTATTGTAGGCATAAGACGTAGTCGCAAAACCATAGGGTACATGGACACCCTTCTTGCCTAGCTTCTGATACATCTCGCCTAAAGAAGCGTTTTTACCGCCGACACTAGGGACATCTTTGATGGTTAGTTCGTCAAAGAACTTAATAAATTTAGACTTGGGCATAAAAATAATATTAGAGTATAAAAATAATTTGTTATATTTTTTATAAAGCAAAAAACTGATCCGACAGATCAGTTTTTATTATACCATGTTTTATCATGGTTGGCCAAAAAATAATTAATCCAAACGTCGTATTGGACTAGCGCCCCATTTAACAAGCTGGGGTTTTTTATTTTTACCTTTAAAAACAAAGACTGCGGATTCTTCTGTTGCAGAAAAATTCGATGAAGCATCTATTAAAAACTGATGTTTAATTTGTGGACGTAAAATGTCAGCTGTTTTTAATGGAAATTTATCCTGAGATGAAATAGCTACTAAATTAGATCCTAAATTAACAATAATCGTATCGTCCCAACGGTTGCGATAAACTCCCTCGTAAATGCTCGCACCCACTAAACAATGCCCAACAAAATATTTTTTAGGTTCATCAACTAATCGGTAAATTGTATCAAAAATGCCATCAACAATCATTGGTGCTTGATCGTCATTAACATTAGACAAGACAATCACACCCAGATCATTAGATGGGTCAAAAGCAATACGGGTAACAAAGCCGGCAAAACCACCACCATGCCCAATGATTTTGCGTTTTCTAATAGTATCAACGGATAAGCCTAAACCATAACCTTTATCAGTTGTAGCTTCGCCTGTTAATTGTGCTTTTTGTATCAGCTGTTGTTTTGACGCCTTAGATAATAAAGTATTATCAGATAAGGACCAGGTTGCTAAATATTTTGCCAAATCAGATACATTAGACAACCAGCCAGCTGCCGCAACATAAGCTTTAGTCTGAACGTGCCTGAAATGAGCGCGATTTTGACCAGGAATAAATCGAGCATAGCCAACGGCCAAGCAATTCTTATATTTTTCAGAAAAATCTGGCGCGGTCTGACTCAATTTCAATTTTTTAATAATATATTTATCAACATAATCATTATAACTTAAACCGCTCACTTGATTAATAATCTGGCCCAGTATAGCGTAACCAAAATTAGAATATTTAAATTGTTGATCGCTTGTAAAAACCAACGTATTGGCAGAGATAGATTGTTTTAATTTTTGTATATCAGGGAAACGACCATCAACCCAATGCGGGGTATCGCCATCCCTCCAGACTCCTCCTCTGTGTGATAATAGCTGTTGTATGGTGATATTATTGGAATTAATTTTAGAACTGTTCATTTTAAACCAGGGCAAATGTTTTATTACCCTGTCTTCTAATTTAATTTTTTTTTGCTCAACCAGTTGCATAATAGCCACAGCGGTAAAAGTTTTAGAAATTGAGGCTATACGATAACAGGTTTTAGCAGTAGCCAAACGCTTAGATTTAATATCAGCGTAACCGAAACCCTGACTATAAACCAATCGTCCTTTATAGATAATACCAACTGATAAACCAGGTACTCGATTATATAATATTTTGTAGGGCAACCAAGCATTAATAATTTTGGTCGTATACTTAATAGCTTGATTAAGATTACGCTTCATATTATTTTTTTGCTAATATAAGATGTTGGTGCGGGCGGAGGGACTCGAACCCTCACGCCGTGAAGCACTAGCTCCTAAGGCTAGCGTGTATACCAGTTTCACCACGCCCGCAATCATTTTTTATTGTGCTGTAAATTACGACGAATGTCAATATTGACTCAGAACTAGTTTTGATTTACATTTATCTGCTGATGAGCTACAATACTTTAATATCTTTTTAGTCTATGTTAAATAATACCGAACAAATCTTCAACCAAATCAACAAAGCTAACAAAATAGCTGTTGTTTTTAACAAAAATTGGTTTGGCGACAGCCTGGCCGCAGCTCTGGCTTGTTATTTATTCTTGCAAAAACTAGGCAAAACCGTGGATATTATTGCCGAAGACAATGTGGCTAGCCTTTTTAGCTTTTTACCGGCTTTTACAAATATTAAGAATAAGCTGATTGGTCAACAACCCTTAATTATTGAACTCAATACTGAACAAACTCCAGTTGACCAAGTAAAATATCAAAAGTCCGACCAAATTCTGCAATTCATTATCACCTCCCAGCGAGGTCATTGGCAATCTAGTGACGTGACAGTTAGGGCCGGGGCACCAGAATATGATTTGCTCATTAGCCTAGGCTGTCCTGACCTAGAGGCTTTAGGTAGTCTCTACCAGCAACATACTGACTTCTTCTATATCACTCCCCTGATTAATATTGATAACCAAGCCAGCAATGAAAATTACGGCCAAATTAACTTAGTTGATCTCAATGCTGTAGCCAGTTGTGAAATTCTTTTTGATTTACTCTCAGCTCATGACAGTAGTTTGCTGGATAGCGATATAGCTACCTGTCTGCTAGCCGGCATTATTAGCCAAACCAAGAGTTTCAAAACTAACAATACTACACCCCAGGCTTTGTTAACAGTTTCCGAATTAATGCAGTTGGGTGCTAGACGGGAAGAAATTATTAATCATCTTTACCGCAACAAAAATGTGCAAATTCTCCAACTGTGGGGCAAAACTCTAGCTAATCTGCAAGGTGGTTTAAACAACAAGTTTATCTGGTCAGTCCTAACTGCTGAAGACTTTCAACAAACCCAAACTACTCCAGCCGACCTGACTAACATTATTGATGAATTGATTATTAGCATCCCCCAAGCCATGGCCATCATGTTGGTAGTGCAAAATGGTGACGGCCAAGCCACAGCCTTTGTCCATTCAGTGAAGAATATTAACAGCCTAGATTTGATCAAAGAGTATAATCCTAGCGGTAGTAAGTACTTAGCTAAGTTAAAACTAACTGTTGAACCACATCAGGCCGCCCAAAGATTAGCTGAACTCATTATTAGCAAATTAGAAAAATTAGATCTCTAAGTTGCCCTCAATCGTTTTTTGATATATAATATTAGTAAATTAACTAATATTTTTATGTTTACACAACGCTTTTACAATTTAATCGCTATTTTAGCTATAGTCAGTTTCCTACCTAGCTTAGTCTCAGCTACCACTAATATTGACAGTGCTGACAAATATGCTTGGTCAGAAAAAATAGGCTGGATCAATTTTGGCACTAGCTCTGGTAATGTTCAAATAACTAATACCACCCTTTCTGGCTATG
>Ga0209211_10006857_pt1 | contig 16265 bp, 26 predicted proteins | sample RifGroA2_FD_183992 | JGI IMG/M metagenome (GOLD analysis project Ga0209211, IMG submission 183992) | Groundwater microbial communities from Rifle, Colorado, USA - Groundwater A2 (SPAdes) (version 2) | ecosystem: Environmental > Aquatic > Deep subsurface > Groundwater | place: Rifle, Colorado... | reverse complement strand
CCGGCGCTCTAATGTTTGCATTAAAATTAAACCGGTGTTTTCTTTGTTTTTTGAACTATTCTCAAAGTATTTTCTAAATTGTTTTTCCAAAACCCCAAAAATGTATTTGGCCTTTTGTTTTTCTTTTAACCTTAGACCATAGTCCGAAACTTTACGCGATCGGAATACTTGCTCCAGACTTAACCCTAGTTTTTTTGCCTTTTTTTTGTAAGGACCTCTAAAACGAGCCATAGTTTACACCCTTCTCCTCTTTTTTGGACGCGGGCCATTGTGCGGCATTGGTGTAACGTCCGCCAGAGACAAGATTTGCAACCCCGAAGCTTTTACAGCCTTAACCGCCGCATCCCTGCCCCAACCCGGGCCTTTCAAAAAAACATCCACCCTTTTTAGCCCGGCGTTTTTAGCCTTCTCCGTAATGTTTTTAACTGCCGTGGTAGCAGCAAAAGGGGTGGATTTCCTGGAACCCTTAAAACCGCTGGACCCGGCGCTGCCAGAAAACAGCACCTGACTGCTTTCATTGGTAATAGCAATAATAGTATTGTTAAAGGTAGCGTAGATGTAAATTTTTCCCTTTTCGGGGATGACAATCTTTTTTTCTTTAGCCATAGAGTTTTTAAGTCTTTTCTAATTTCCTCTTCAATCCTCCTACTGTTTTCTTACGGCCTTTTCTGGTTCTGGCGTTATGTCTGGTTCTTTGTCCCCTGGCCGGCAATCCCTTCTTATGGCGCGACCCACGGTATGAGCCAATCTCCATTAATCTTTTGATGCTTTCCCTGACTTGAGCCTTAAGTTCGCCCTCAATTTTGTAATTTTTTTCGATCAAACGACTAAGAACTGCAATCTCAGCCTCACTTAAATCTTTGGCTTTTTTTATCTCATCAATCTTGGCTTCGGCCAAAAGTTTCTTAGCCGCTGAGCGACCAATGCCTTTGATATAAGGCAAGGAATAAAGAATCTGTTTATTATCTGGTATCTCAACGCTAGCAATTCTGGCCATATTTTTTAGGTTTTAGGTTTCAGTAATAAAAAATATTTTCTAACACCTGACACCTATAACCTGGAACCTGATATTTACCCCTGTCTTTGTTTGTGCTTTGGGACATTACAAATCACATACAACCGACCCTTACGCCGAACAATCTTGCAATCTTTACACATTTTTTTGACCGATGCTCTAACTTTCAATGTTTTTAGGTTACCTAGATTACCTAGGTGACCTAGCTATATCTGTAGTTTATTCTTCCCCGATTTTCATCGTACGAAGAAAACTCCATTCTTACCCTGTCTCCAATAAGAATTCTGATGTGAAAAAGGCGCATTTTACCCGAAATATAAGCCAAAACCTCCCGGCCACTGTCTAGTTTTACCTTAAAGGTCGCATCCGGATAGGTCTCAAGGACAATGCCTTCTTCTTGTTTCTTATTTTCTTTCATAATTTAAAACTCCAGCGCGATGTTAGCAGAGAAGAAGTCTGAAGTCAAAGGGTTAAAATTTCAGGGCTTTGATCTGTCACCAAAATTGTTTGTTCAAATACGGCTCCTAGACTTTTATCTATAGTTATCGCAGTCCAACCGTCAGGCAAAATTGCCAAATCAGCCTGACCTTGCACATACATTACTTCTATAGCCAAAGTCTGGCCATTTTTTAATCGCTCGCCCTGCCCTGCTTGCCCAAAACATGGAATAGACGGCCCCTCGTGCAAGGAAAAACCCACTCCATGTCCGCAATAATCACGGACCACGGAAAAACTATTTCTTTCAATAATCGTCTGAATGCAATTTGAAATATCGCCAACCCTTCCTCCCTCAACCGCGCTGGCAATTGCCTGTTCTAAGGCTTCTTTACCTACAGCTAGAAACTTTTCCTTTTGAAGATCTTTTTCTGCGCCGACGCAAAAACTTACCGCCGCATCAGTATATATTTCCTCATATAAAACCCCGGCGTCAATTGTGACCAAATCACCTTTTTTTAGCCTTTTGCCAAAAGGAATACCATGAAGCACCTCGTCATTCAGGCTTAAACAAATGGCGGCCGGAAAACCGCGGTAACCCAAAAAAGCTGGTTGGCCAGCGCCAGCCTTGATCAATTGTCGCGCCTTTTCGTCAAGTTTATCGCCGGTAACGCCAGTTTGAGAAATCTCTTGCAACTCTTTTAAAACTGCGGCAAGAATCTTGCCACCCTTTCGCATAGAGTCAATTTGCGTTATTGTTTTTGGGAAAGGCATAAAGATATTTGTTGATAAATTGCCTCAATTGAACCAATTCCGTTGATCTTTTTTAGAATTCCCTTCTTTTGATAAAAGTCCAAAATCGGTGTTGTTAACTCTTGGTATTCCTCCAAACGACTGGCAATCGCTTGAGGTGTTTCATCCATTCGGTTCTCTGATTTTGCCCTTTTTCTTAATCTTTCCAAAATCTCTTCTTTTGGAAGATCTATTAAAAATACCCAATCAACCTTCTGGCCGTTTAATATTTTTGTTTCCAGAATCTTTGCCTGACCCAAACGCCTTGGATAACCATCTAAAACAACGCCTCTTTTTAAATCTTGCGCATCAAGCCATGACAAGATAATTTCATTCATCAAATCATCGGGCACCCATTTACCTTTTTCCACATAGCCCTTTACTTCTGCCCCCATAGGATCGTCCGTTTCAACTAAATCTCTAATAATTTGTCCGGTTGAAACATATAATAAACCTAAGTCGTGGGCTATCTTTTTTGCTTGAGTTGATTTACCAGAGCCGGCTGGCCCCATCACGATGATATTCATAGGAATCCTTCATAACTCCTCATCTTTAACATGGCTTCTACTGATTTTACTGTCTGTAAAACCACCGAGACTAAAATTAAAATACTGGTTCCGCCCAGAGATAAAGTAGCAATTGAAGTTAATCCTTTGGCCAAATATGGTAAAACGGCAATCAGTCCCAAGAATAAAGCACCGACTAAAGTTAAGCGCGTTAAAATCCAACCGATATAATTGGAGGTAGTTTTACCCGGCCTGATACCGGGGATAAACCCACCGCTTTTTTGCAAATTTTCTGCTACTTTGTCCGGATTAAAATTAACCGCGGTGTAAAAATAGGTAAAAACCACTACTAAAGAAAAATAAAAAACAATGTAAAAAGGGCCGCCACTTGAAAAAAACTGGGAAACTTTTGCGGCTAAAACAGCAATGTTTGCAAATTTTACTTGGGTAAAAAAGTTGGCTAAAGTACCGGGAATTAAAACAAAAGCCACGGCAAAAATAATGGGGATCACGCCGGCCGAGTTTAATTTAAGCGGCAGGTGGGTAGAAACTCCGCCAGTTTTACCGGTGGCCGTTCTTCTGGCGTATTGCACCGGAACCGGTCTAAACGCTTCATTAACAACAATAACTGCCGCCAAAACGGCCAAACTTAAGCCCCCAAAAATAACCAGGCTAAAAAAATTAGTTGACCCCGAAATTGCCAAAGTTTGACCAAAAGATAAAGGTAGAGAAGAAAGAATGCCGGCAAAAATTAAAAATGAAACGCCATCGCCAACGCCATATTCAGAAATTAACTCTCCCAACCATAACAAAAAGATTGCGCCGGCAGTCAAGGTTAAAAGCAGCAAAAACAAATCCAAAGGCAAAAGATTTAAAATGACTTTTTGCGAACGCAAAAGTGCGTAAATAGCGACGCCGTTTACAAGAGCCATAGGCACAGTTAAAAAACGGGTATAGCGGTTAAGCTGACGTTGGCCAGCTTCGCCTTCTTTACTTAGGGCTTCTACTTTGGGGAAAACCATTGATAAAAGCTGCATGATGATGGAGGCATTAATATAAGGATTTAAGCCCAAAGCCAAAACGGAAAAATTGGAAAGAGCACCTCCGGAAAAAAGGTTTAAAAATCCCAAAAATTGATTACTATTAAAAAGGGCCTTTAGAGTAGAAAGGTCAACCCCAGGTACGGGCAAATGAGCTAAAGCCCGGTAAATCAATAAAATACCCAAAGTAAAGAAAATCTTCTGGCGGACTTCCGGAGTTTTAAAAATACTATCAATGATTTTTAGGAAGCCATTCATTTAATCTTCCCTCCACGTCGTTCACGAACGACATGGCCAGCCCTATTGCCAATCCCCCTCATAAAGGGCAGCCTTTTGATTAATTTAAGTTGTCCACCCTCAAAACCCACCGCGACTTTCCCCCGGGCTTTTTGCCCTTTATGTCCACGGCCGGCGGTTTTACCCTTTCCTGAGCCCAAACCCTGGCCTAATCGCTTTTTCTTTTTTGATTTACCTTTTAATTTTGGTAAGTTGAATAACTCCATTATAGGTTGCCTAGGTAACCTAAGTTACCTAAACCGCTGGTTGGCTTTCTTAAGGTTTATCAATGCCTCAAGAACCGCGTGAACATTAGCTTTTTTATTATTACTACCCAAAATTCGGCCGGTTATATTTTGAATGCCTGCCACCTCGAAAAACGGCCGCAAAGGACCGCCAGCCCTAACTCCGGTACCGGCCTCAGATGGCCTCAAGATAATTTCTACTGCCCCTTTTTTAATTCTGACCGAGTGAACAATGGTCTTGTCGCGGGTCAGCTCAAAAGAAAACATCTTTCTTTTAGCCCGGCGCACGGCTTTTTTGATGGCCTCACCGACCACGCTGGCTCGGCCTAATCCCAATCCCACTTTGCCATTTCTGTCACCAACTGCCAAAAGAGCGGTAAAAGAAAAGCGATTACCCCCTTTGGTCTTTTTTGAAGTTCTGTTAATCTCAATAACTCTTTCTTCAAAATCGGAAAAGCCCGACTTTTCGGAAAGCAAAGCCTGAGCAGCCTGTGTTCCAAGATTTGGAGTCTTCCCCACAGGGGGTACTTCTAGTTTGACTTTTCTGCCTAAGGGGATAACTGGTGTTCTATCGTTTGTCATCAAAAAATTAAGCCTGCTTCTCGGGCATTTTTTGCCAAAGCCGCTACTCTACCGTGATACAGAAATCCGCCACGGTCAAAAACTGCCTTTTTAATTCCTTGTTCATTTGCATTTTTGGCCAATTTTTGGCCGACCAAAGCAGCCTTTTGCGTTTTAGTCAATCCTTTTAACTCTTTTTTTTCTAAATTCAAATCGGAAAAAGATACCAGAGTTTGCTTTTTTTCATCGTCAATCATTTGCGCGAAAATATGCTTGTCTGATCTAAAAACCGCCAAACGCGGACATTCCTCCGTACCAAAAATTTTACCACGGATTCTTTGTCGCCTTTTTTCCCTAATGTTTGATCTTTTTAGCATATTACTTGCCCGGCGTTGCCACTTTGGTGGCTTTGCCGGCCTTTCTTAAGACTTTTTCACCCAAATAACGGATCCCTTTGCCTTTGTAAGGCTCAGGCGGTTTGATTCGCCGTATTTGAGCTGCTATCTCACCAACTAATTGTTTGTCAAAACCTGAAACCTTGATCAAATTTTTATCGACCTCTAACTTTATATTTTCTGGAGCCACAAATTTGACGACGTGGGAAAAACCAACAAAAAGCTCCAAACCCTCAGTTGTTTTTTGCGCCTTGTATCCTAGGCCCACCATTTCCAACTCTTTAGTAAACCCTAAACTCACGCCGTAAATGGCGTTTGCAAGCAATGTTCGCCATAAACCCCATAAAGACCTGGTCGTTTTATCCGCGTCCATTACTTTTACTAAAAGAAAGTCTCCATCCCTTTCAACCTTCAAAACACTGGGCAATTTTAAAACCAAACTCCCCAAAATGCCGGAGGCTTTAACCGTTTGGCCCAAAATTTCTATTTGGGTTTTTTCTAGGATTTTGATAGGTAATTTACCGATTCGAGACATATTATTTATAGTGAGCCTGTCGAACTACCAAACCTCCGCTAAGATTTCTCCGCCCAAACCCTGGCGGTGGGCATCCAAATTTGACATTAGACCTTTAGATGTTGAAATAATAGCCAAACCAAAACCTGAGAGAACCGCTTTTTGTCTTTTGCAGGACCTGTAAACCCTTAAACCTGGTTTTGAAATTATCTTAATAGATTCTATAGCCGGTTTTTGTTTTCTTTTATCTTGATAAAGAAGGTTGACTTTTATTGTCTTTTTTTTATCTTTTTCGGAAACCTCAAAGCTTTTGATAAAGTTGTACTTTTGTAAAACCACGGCCGCCCCCTCTTTTATCTTAGAATAAGGGCATAACACTTCGTCATTTCCGGCCATGTAGCCGTTTTTAATTCGTATTAAAAAGTCTGCTAAAGGATATGAAAGCATATGTTTACCAACTGGCCTTGACTACTCCGGGCAACTCACCCTTTAAGGCCTGTTCCCTAAAACAAATACGACAAAGACCAAATTTTCTGATATACGCGCGCGGCCGGCCGCAAAGCTGGCAGCGGTTGTGAAACCGTGTTTTAAACTTTGGTTCTTTTTTCCATTTTTCAATCTTTGCTTTTGTCGCCATATTCATTCTTTCTTAAACGGACAACCTAATGCTTTTAATAAAAGATAAGCCTGCTCATTATCTAAAGTTGTTGTAACAATGGTAATCTGCAAACCTCGTAATTTATCAACCTTGCCTGGGTTAATTTCGGCAAAAACCGTCTGGTCGGCAAACCCTAGAGAAAAGTTACCCGACCCGTCAAACCCCTGTTTTGACAATCCTCTAAAGTCCCGGGTTCTGGGAAAAACAACATTAAACACCTTATCTAAAAATTGATACATTCTTTCTCCCCGCAAAGTTGCCATCAAACCAATCTCTTGACCGGCTTGTAATTTAAAGCTGGAAACGGCTTTTTTGGCCTTGGTCACCTTTGGTTTTTGGCCGGAAATTAATGCCAAATCCGCCTCTGCTTTTTGCAGCTCACTTTTATCCAAAAGAGCCTTACCCACCCCCATAGCTACAACTACCTTTGATAAATGCGGCAACGCCAAAGAGTTTATACTCTGCTTACTCGATCCCGCCTTTGGCGGGAGAGAGTTAGCGAGTATATAACCGGCTAACGAAGGTTGCAAACCTGAGTTAGACGGAGATACAGTATTTAGCTCCTTTTGCAAAAAAGGCACTGTTTCTTTTTGATATAAACTTTTTAGTCTTGAAGTCATAAAATTCCACTACATTAAATTAATGCAGCACATTCTTTACATACGCGATAGCGCTTTCCGTCAGGCTCCTCTTTTTTCCCTACTTTTGTTTTTTGAGAACACTTTGGGCAAACTAACATTACTTTGCTGACCAATAAGGGCAAGGCCAAGGTCTGAATACCTCCCGGACGAGAGCCTTGAGCTTTACGATGTTTTTTTACCAGATTAACGCCGGGGATCAAAACCTTGTCCTCTTTAACAATAACTTTTTCCACCACGCCAGTTTTACCACGATCGCGGCCGGATAAAATAATAATTTTGTCGCCTTTTTTAATTTTCATAGTTTTAATAAATCTCCTCGGCCAATGAGGCAATTTTGGCAAAACCCAAATCTTTGATCTCGCGAGCAATTGGCCCCAAAATCCTTGTTCCCCGAGGGTTATTATCCTTGTCAATCACGACAGCCGCATTGTCATCAAAGCGAATATAAGTACCATCTTTACGCCTTCTCTCTTTGCGCGTTCTGACCAAAACGGCTTTTACTTTCTCATCATCCTTAATTATCCCATTGGGATCGGCCTCTTTCACAACCGCGGTAATAATCTCGCCTAAAAAGGCCTGACGTCTGTTGCCACGATATGGCACATTAATACAACGCAAAGCCTTGGCTCCGCAGTTATCAGCTAGATTAAGGATTGTACCAGGTTGAATCATAGTTTTTCACCAAAAGATTTCAATATTTTGATAACCTTCCATTTTTTAAGATGTGAGAGCGGACGAGTTTGTTCCAAAAGAACTGTATCTTTTACTTGAGATCCCAATAGATTGTCGGCATAGACTTTTTTAGTACGTCTAATTCTTTTACCATAGCGCGGATGAACAAACAAGCGTTCTACTAAGGCAACAATCGTTTTGGAACCTATCTTTTTTTGTACAATTGCTTTGATATTCTGCTTATTTGAATTTGTCATACAAATGAAAATTAGCGAATATATAACCGGCTAACGAGAGTTTCAAACTCGAGGTAGGCGGGTATATATTTTTAGACATTTTTTTGGCTTTCTTTGATAATTGTTAAAATTTGGGCCAACAATTTTTTTTCTTTGATTAAATCTGAAACCTTTTTTAAACGGGAAACGCCTTTTTCCAACTTTAGGCGCGCCAATTTTTTTATTGCCTCTATTTTCTCCAATTGGAGTTCTTCTACTGTCTTACTCTTTAAGTTTTTTAATATTTCTTTATTTTTTGCCATATTTAAATTTCCTTAGCTACAAAAACGGCGTCCACGGAAAGTTTGTGCGCTGCCAGCCTCAAGGCTTTTTCCGCCAAGGCTCTTTCAACTCCTGCCAGTTCAAAAAGAATCATGCCAGGTTTTACCGGAGCAGTAAAATGATCAAATGGCGCCTTGCCAGAGCCCATTCTAGTTTCCGGCGGTTTTTTAGTCACCGGTTTGTAAGGAAAAATTCTAATCCAGACCCGACCACCTTTGGCAGCATAATGCCTAATTACTTTTCTAGCTGCCTCAATCTGAGCCGAAGAAATAAAACCCAAGTTCATGCTTTTCAAACCAAAATCGCCAAACTCCAAATCATGCCCACGCCAGCTCTTCCCACGATTGCGACCCCTAAAAAGAGTTGGGTATTTCATTTTTTTCGGTTTTGAGACGTCCATAGGTTGCCTAGGTAACTTAGGTTACCTAAATCTTGTGAATCCAAACTTTAATGCCAATAGTTCCAAATTTAGTCTCAGCCAAGGTCAAGGCATAATCTATATTTTCATCAATGGTTGAAACCGGCACTTCGCCGCGGCTCTTTTTCTCGGTTCTAGCCCGCTCCAAACCGCCTAAACGCCCGCCGATCTCCACTTTTATGCCCAAAGCCCCGCTTTGCATTGTTCGCTCCATAGCTTGATCTACCGCCCGGCGAAAAGGATAACGTCTAATCAACTGGCCGGCAATATTTTCTCCAACCAGTTTAGCTGACAAATCACCCTTTTTGCTTTCAACAACATTAAAATTCTTCAAACGGCCGGTTATACTCTTTTGTAAGTCTTTCTTTAGAGCCTCAATCCCTAACCCACCGCGGCCAATAACTAAGCCTGGCCTTAAAACTACCACCGTAATCCTGATATCATTGACGGATCTTTCAATTTCCACTCTTTCTAAGCCCGCTGACTTTAAACGATTTTGTAGTAATTCCCTGATTTTCCGATCTTCAAAAAAATAATCTCGATACTGTTTTTTGTCGGCAAACCAAGCCGAATTCCATTTTTTATTGACAATCAGCCTAAAGCCGATTGGATTGACTAAATGCGGCATATTAGTTACCCTCCTTTTTGTCTTTAACCACAACCCTAATTCTGGCTGTTCTGCGTTTGATCGTGTCACCTTGACCCTTGGCACGCGGGCGCATTCTTTTAAAAGAAGCTCCGGACAAGACCTGAATACTTTTGATTTTTAGTTCCTCTTTTTTAAGGCCGGCTTTTTCTTTGGCGTTTGCAGCCGCTGAAAGTAACGTCCCCCGCAATGTCCCAGCTGACTTTTTAGACCATAACCCCAAAAGAATCAAAGATTGATCCAAGGACTTACCCTTAATTTTATCAACCACCGCCTTGACCTTACGCGGGGAAATATTAATAATGCTGCTTTTAGCTATAAATTCCATATTTAATTTAAGTATATCCATCTAACTCGGGTTTGTACCCTCGTTAGCTGGCTATATACCCGCTAAACTCATGTTTGCGTTGCAAACCTGAGTAAGCTGGGTATAACCTAAGTTTCCTTAGTTACCTTAACCTCTTCAACCGGTTTTTCAAAGCCTTTCTTGGAATGAGCAATAAACTTTCTGGTCGGCGCCATTTCACCTAATTTATGGCCAACCATATTTTCGGTAATAAAAATCGGAATATGAAAACGGCCATTATGCACCCCAATGGTGTGTCCCACCATTTCCGGAGTCACGGAAGAGGAGCGCGCCCAAGTTTTAATCAAGGTTTTCTTACCTTCAAGGTTTAATTTCTCGATTTTTTGTAAAAGTTTGGGGTCTACGAATGGACCCTTTTTTGAACTTCTGGACATCTTAAATTATCTAGATAACTCCGGTTACCTAGACCTCTTTTGCACAATTAAAATATTGGTTCTTTTGTTTCTTTTTCTGGTATTTCTCCTGGCTTTTTTACCATAAATTGTTTTGGGAATCCGGCCCGGCCCGGTTCTGCCTTCTCCGCCGCCGTGAGGATGAACCCCAGCCGGCATAGCCACCCCCCTAACAGTTGGCCTTATCCCCATATGTCTTTTACGTCCGGCTGTCCCCAGCTTGACGATTGAATGTTCCGGGTTGGATAATTGTCCAATACTGGCCCGGCAAGACAATAGCACTTTATGCACTTCATTGGAAGGAAAACGAAGATGAGCATACTTTCCTTCTTTGGCCAAAACAACTACTCCGACGCCGGCGCTTTTGGCTATTTGTCCGCCTCTACCTGGAGACAATTCAACATTATGAACCAAAGTACCAAGCGGAATGCTGGAAAGCAGTAAAGAGTTTCCCAATTTTATCTCCGCGTCATCTTTTGAAACAACAGTATCGCCAACCTTAAGACCCAAAGGACACAAGATGTATCTTTTCTCTCCATCACTATAATTAATTAAAGCAATCAATGAGTTGCGGTTTGGATCATACTCAACTGTAGCAACAGTGCCTACCACTCCAATTTTATCACGCTTAAAATCAATAAGGCGAAAAAGTCTTTTTTCCCTACCACCCTGATGCCTAACCGTGATACTGCCCTGTGAACGGCCGGACTTTTTTGGGAGCAAGCTCAAGAGCTTTTTCTCTTTTTTGCCCATCTCTAAGCCCTCGTATAAAACCCTGGTCATAAGACGGCGGCCGGGTGTAAATGGTGCATACCTTCTAATTGCCATGTTAATTTTCCTCCTTAATAGTTTCAAAAAGATCTATTTTTTGGCCGGGTTTAACTAAGAGCGTCGCCCGCTTGACAGAAGGTTTTTTAATCTTAAAACGTTTACCGCCTTTAAATTTGTTTTCAGCGGGAAGATTTTCGATTAGAACTTGTAAAACATCAACCCCAAAAATCTTTTTGGCCGCATCAGCGACCTGTTTTTTGTTGGCATTTTTGGCAACTGTAAAAACATAGCGCTGCTCCCGTGCTTTAATCAAGGATTTTTCGGAAATAATAGGCTTTAGCAAAATTTCGTCAAGCCGCATTTGTCAAAAGGCGTTTTTCCAAAGTAGAAAGCGCCGATTTTTCTAAAATTAAGGAATCGCAATTCAAAATAGCCAAAATATCAACATTCAAAGCCAAGGCAACATTAATCCATGGCAAATTTTTGCATGATTTTTCAATTACTTTATTGGCGCTATCCTCTACCAGCAGAATTTTCTTGGCTGGGCTGATTGATTGCAACAAATTTTTTGCTTTTTTGGTACTAATCTCTGGAAAAACAATTTTCTCTAAAACTGCTACTTTACCCTCTTGCCATTTTTGCGAAAGTGCAGAAATTGTGGCCATCTTTTTCATTTTATCGTTTAAAAACTTTTCCCTTTTGCCGGGTTTTGGTCCATGAGCGACCCCGCCACCAACAAAGATTGGAGCTGAAGCCGCGCCGTGGCGAGCCCGACCGGTATGCTTTTGCGCGTACATCTTCCTAGTAGTCAGAGATACTTCGCCCCGCGTTTTAACTTTGGCTAATCCTAAACGCTGATTTCCCAAACTAACCAAAACAGCCTGCGCCATTAGATCAAAATTGGGTTTTGCTCCAAAAACAGCTGTATTAAGGCCTATCTCACCGGATTTCTGCCCTTTTTCATCATAAAGCGGAGCCGAAATAGTTTTTGAAATGGTTTCTTTGATATTTTTTGCCATATTTTAAAAAAACCTTAAACCTTTCTGATTAAAACCTTGCTTTGACGCGAACCCGGCACGGACCCGGCTACTTTGATTATTTTCTTGTCATTATCAATGTCTACTATTTTTAGGTTTTTGACGGTTACCTTTTTTTGCCCCATTCGTCCGGCCATTCTTTGGCCTTTCCAGACGCGGCCCGGATCGGTTCCCGCGCCAATAGCTCCGGGAGCACGATGCCTATCGGATTGACCATGGGTTTTGGGGCCACCGTGAAACCCCCACCTTTTAACCACACCAGCAAAACCTTTGCCCTTGGATTTTCCGACAATAATTAACTTATCCCCAATTTCAAACTTAGCCTCAATCGGTTCTTTTGAAACCAAAAGAGTAATTGGCAAGACCTGGCCCGCCTCATCAAAAATCTGCGCCATTTCTACTTTTTTAAAAGTGTATTCTTCGGTTGACATCTTGTTACCCCCCGATGGATCCGCCTCCGCTAATCGCTTCGGCGAGATAACCCGTTCTAACGCATCAAATCTTCTGCTCTTTCGCAGAAGATTTCTGCGAAGAACGGGTAAAAAAAGAAAACGAGGCCAGACTGACCCCGCTTCTTAAAGCTTCTAAGTCATTCAGTTGTAGCCTAAGCGCTACTTAATTCTGGCATAGAACGGTTGAATGATAACACAAAAAATCTCAAAACGCAAAACTCACATTTTAATCTCAATATTCACTCCGGCTGGCAAATCAAGATTGGAGAGAGCGTCCAATGTCTTTGGCGTTGGCTCATTAATATCAATCAATCTTTTGTGCGTTCTAATTTCAAAAGTTTCCTGTCCTCTTTTATCAATGTGCGGACCACGAATGACAGTAGTCTTTTCAATGTCAGTCGGTAATGGCACCGGACCAGCCACTTTAGCGCCAGTCCTAAGGGCTGTATCAATAATTTCTTGGCTGGTTTGATCCAGAACCCGATGATCAAAAGATTTTAACCGAACACGAATGCGTCCTTTAGGCATAATCAATTTCTAATTGGTCTAATTTGTCAAATTAGTCTAATTAGATAAATACTGATAGCGCCGCAAGCCCCACGTCCCTTGATAAGACTTGGGGCTTGTTAACGCTCCTTAAGCCTTTACTTTGGTAACCACACCTGCTCCAACCGTGTGGCCACCCTCTCTAATAGCAAAACGCAAGCCTTCTTCTAACGCTACCGGAACAATCAATTTAACAATAAAAGTAACATTGTCTCCCGGCATGACCATTTCAACGCCAGAAGCTAAGGTTACTTCGCCAGTCACATCAGTTGTCCTCAAATAGAATTGCGGCCTGTACCCTGTAAAAAACGGCGTGTGTCTACCGCCCTCTTCCTTGGACAGAATATAAACTTGCGCGTCAAATTCGGTATGAGGTTTAATGGAACCAGGAGCAGCCAAAACCTGGCCACGCTCAATCTGTTCGCGCTCAATACCTCGAAGCAATAAACCAACATTATCTCCGGCCATTGCCTCATCTAAAGTCTTTTTAAACATTTCCAAGCCGGTAATTACAGTTTTTGAAATTTCCGGTTTCATGCCGACAATATCAACTTCATCGTTTAATTTGGCTTTGCCGCGATCTACCCTGCCAGTTGCCACTGTTCCACGACCAGCAATAGAAAAAACATCCTCAATTGGCATTAAGAACGGCTTGTCCACCTCACGAACGGGAGTTGGAATATATTCATCAACCGCTTTCATTAAATCCTCAATAGACTTAACCGCGGCGGGATCGCCCTCTATTGCCTTTAAGGCTGAACCACGAATAATGGGCACTTCTTTGCCCGGATATTCATATTTGGTCAAAAGATCACGAATCTCCTCTTCCACCAAATCTGCCAATTCTGGATCAGTTAACGCATCCATCTTGTTCATAAAAACCACAATCTTGGGAACGTTAACCTGATGAGCCAAAAGAATGTGCTCCCTTGTTTGAGGCATGGGGCCGTCTGGAGCGGAAACCACCAAAATAGCACCGTCCATCTGGGCGGCACCGGTAATCATGTTTTTGATGTAATCAGCATGACCCGGAGCATCAATGTGAGCGTAATGCCTATTGGCAGTCTCATATTCCACGTGAGCCAAGTTAATAGTTACTCCACGCTCTTTTTCTTCCGGAGCGCTGTCAATGGCGCTATAAGCGCGATATTCTGCCAGTCCTTTATCAGCCAAAACCTTAGTGATAGCTGATGTTAAAGTAGTTTTACCGTGGTCAACATGACCAATGGTTCCAATGTTGACATGCGGTTTTGTTCTTTGAAAAACACTTTTAGCCATAATATTTATTTAAATTAATTCACCTCCCTTGGATAAGTTGATGTTATCATAAAAAACATAATTACCACAATAGTTTAAATCCAAAAACAACGCCAATCAAATATTTTTTAATTTTCAATTTTAAATTTTCAATCAATTTTTAATTCTTAAATTTTTAATTTAAAAACAAGGTTGCATAAATCTGTCCTTTATTTAAAAATTACAAATTTGTTAATTTCAAATTGAATAAAAATTAAAAATTTCAAATTTCAAATTAAAGAATGCCCTACTTCTCTGTGACCTTACGCTTTGTAGCCTCACGCAAACTACTTTTTGATAATCCCCTCCACAATATTTACCGGCACTTCCTGATAGTGCGACGGCACCATGCTAAATGTTCCCCGGCCTTGGGTTTGTGACCGCATTGTTGTGGCATAGCCAAACATTTCCGCCAAAGGGATAACTGCTTTGATAATGCGCGTATTGCCACGAAGTTCAGTTTCAGTAACCTGGCCGCGCTTAGAGGAAAGGTCGCCAATAATTGTGCCCATAAACTCTTCCGGCACTACTACCTCCAAACTCATAATCGGCTCCAAGAGAACAGGAATGGCTCTTCTGATCCCCTCTTTAACGGCAATCTCGGCCGCCAATTTAAAGGCAATTTCCGAAGAATCTACTTCATGCCATGAACCATCGGTCAGAGAAATTTCCAAGTCAGTAACCGGATAACCTGCCAAAACACCATTATCCAAAGCTTCAATCACCCCTTTTTCTACGGCCGGAATAAAGTTTTTGGGGATAGCGCCGCCCTTGACAGCGTCAATAAACTCACGGCCTTCGCCTCTGGCCTTGGGCACAAGTTCTAAAACAACATGACCATACTGGCCCCGGCCGCCGCTTTGCCTAATATATTTGCCTTCCTGGTCTTCAACCTTATTTTTAATGGTTTCGCGATAAGCAACTTGAGGCTTGCCGACATTAGCATCCACATTAAATTCCCGCTTTAATCTGTCAACCTTAATTTCCAGATGCAGTTCACCCATGCCGGAAATTAAGCTTTGCCCTGTTTCACTATCATATTTTAAAGTAAAAGTAGGATCCTCTTCCTGGAGTTTTTTTAAAGCCCCGCCCAATTTTTCCCGATCAGCCTTGGTTTTGGGTTCAATGGATAAAGAAATAACCGGATCCGGAAACTGGATATTTTCAAAAACAATGGGGTTGTTTTCATCGCATAAGGTGTCGCCGGTAACCGATTCTTTTAAACCTACGGCCGCGCCTATCCCGCCCACTTTAATTTCTAATAGTTCCTCACGCTGATTGGCATGCATCAAAACAATACGGCTTAATCTTTCTTTGACTTTTTTGGTGGAGTTAAAAACAGCAGATCCGGCACTAAGTTTACCAGAGTAAACGCGAATATAAGTTAAACGGCCCACATAAGGGTCAGTCTGAATTTTAAAGGCTAAAGCGGAAAACGACTCGTTTTCGTCAGCTTTTCTTTCAACCTCTTCTCCTGTTTCCGGATTTAAGCCTTTGATTGCTGGCCTCTCCAAAGGTGAAGGCAAAAAGTCGCAAACCGCATCCAATAGCGGCTGAACACCTTTATTGCGCAAAGATGAACCCGCCAAAACCGGCACCAATTTGTACTGGGTAACCGCGCGTCTTAAAGCTAGCTTTAACTCTTCCACTGATGGTTCATGACCGTGGATGAATTTTTCCATCAACGAATCGTCAGTTTCAGAAATTTTTTCAATTAATTCATTGCGATATTTTTTGACTTCGTCCAAAAGATCAGCCGGCACTTTTTCAATCTCAAATTTAGCGCCTAAAACCAATTCATCCCGCCAGACATAAGCTTTTTGTTCTAAAAGATCTACAACGCCCAAAAAATTTTGCTCTTTGCCAATAGGTATGGTGTAAGCTACGGCTGGCGACCCTAAACGATTACGGATCATACCTAATGTTCTAAAAAAATCAGCGCCTAATTTATCCATTTTATTAATAAAAAAAATACGGGGAACTTTGTATTTATCAGCCTGCCGGGAAACGGTTTCCGATTGCGATTGCACTCC
>Ga0209211_10006855_pt1 | contig 16267 bp, 12 predicted proteins | sample RifGroA2_FD_183992 | JGI IMG/M metagenome (GOLD analysis project Ga0209211, IMG submission 183992) | Groundwater microbial communities from Rifle, Colorado, USA - Groundwater A2 (SPAdes) (version 2) | ecosystem: Environmental > Aquatic > Deep subsurface > Groundwater | place: Rifle, Colorado... | reverse complement strand
CTTAGTGATCGTAAGCTTGGGCAACGCTGTAAATGTTGCTGCAATTGAATGGTTGTCATCAGTTATTGATTCAAAGGGATATTTATAGTTTCTTGAACTCCCTATCTTATACAGGGAAATGTCAGCAAGAGGCGTACCATCAACAGTTATTGCAGATACATAATAGCCTGAGTTCGGTGTTATGACAAACTGCTGGTTAAACCGCTTATCTTTATTAGGCTTTACCTTCACAACCGCAGGGGAACCGCTTCCCGGAGGTGTTATCTTGCCGTTTGTCCCCTTTGTAACGGCTAAAGTGTAGTATTTCCTTTTGAATGCTGCTGTCACGCTCTTGTCTGCAGTCATTTTCAGGCTGCACTTGCCTTTACTGCAATCACCGGACCAGGCATCAAAGGCTGAATTTGGATCAGGCGTTGCGGTAAGGGTGACTGTTGAGTCCTGGGTAAAAGCAGCCATGCAGTCAGCGCCACAGGTTATGCCGGCTGGTTTGCTTGTAACAGTACCGCTTCCAGTACCTGTTTTAGCAACAGTAAGATTGGCAGTAGCGGAATAAGAGGTCCCGTTATATGCCGCCAAAAAAACAAATGCAAGGGATATAATTACCAAGACCGACCTTTTCATTTAATGCCTCCTTAAAAATCATATTAGCTAACCGTTGATTATTACACAAAAAAACTATAGATTCAACAGGGAGGGAATAAGAGACTTTTAAAAGTCCATTAAAAGCGTTATCAGATAGAGCACCGGGCCGGCAAACAATACGCCATCCAGCTTGTCGAGGATGCCGCCGTGGCCGGGGATGAGCGACCCTGAATCCTTCACTCCTGCGTCCCTCTTGAACATTGATTCAACAAGGTCGCCAACAATTGTTACTGCCCCGACCACGCCGCCTGTTAAGATCAGCCAGGGCAGCCATATATCTTTAAGCAAAAGACCGCCCAGGAGCGCCGCTGAAACCATGCCGCCGATTACCGAGCCGAAGGCACCTGCCACAGTCTTGTTAGGGCTCATTTCCACGTAAAGTTTTTTCTTTCCCATGCCCTTGCCGATGTAATAGGCAAGGCTGTCCGAGGCCCATACGCAGCCGTATAAAAGGAGTATCCATTCGTGTCCCCTGAGCCGCAAAAACCACTGGGCTGTAAGCAGGACCGGTATGTAAACAAGTCCTGTTATGACAGGTGATAAGTCCTTAAGCGAGGATTCCGGGTCTTTAACCATAAAGAGACGGATTGATGAGATAAGCATAAAGCCTGTCATCAGGACTATCGCCTGAAGCCCGGAGGTCCCGGCTGACAGGTAATATGAACCGAGGAGCAAGGCCCCGGTGACGATGCCGGCCACGGACAGTGTCCTGCCTGCTTTATACATGGCATAAAATTCAACCTGGGCCAATACAGAAAAAACAGTGAGAAGGACAAGGAACGCTGCAGGAGATAATTTTGTTATGCAGAGGTAAAAGAGGGGCAATGCGAAAGCGGCTACGACGACCCGCTTCCAATGCATTACGGTAACACCTTGCCGAATCTCCTGTCCCTGATCTGGTATTCGTGAACGGCCTCCAGGAGCTCTTCTTTAGTGAAGTCGGGCCATAAGGTATTTGTGAAATAGAATTCCGAATAGGCCGATTGCCAGAGCAGGAAATTGCTCAGCCTCTGCTCACCGCTTGTCCTTATTATAAGATCAGGATCATGTGCTCCTGCTGTGTCCAGCAGTCCGCTGATGAGCTCCTCTGTAATGTCCTCAGGCTTCAGGCCCATGCCTACGGCTTTTTTCACGGACCTGATTATTTCGTCCCTGCCGCCGTAACTGAGCGCGCACTGGAGCAGGAGCTTTGTGTTGTTTTCAGTCGCCTTTTCCGTATGTTCCACTACTGCCCTTACGTTTTCCGGAAGCCTTTCCCTGTTGCCGATGGCCTTGAACCTGATACCTTCCTGCATAAAATTCAGGAACTCGCCTGACAGAGTAGTTTCGAGGAGTCCCATTATGATTGATACCTCCTGTTCGGGTCTCAGCCAGTTCTCTATGGAAAAGGCATAAAGGGACATTACGTCAACACCTATCCTGCTGGCTGCTTCGATGATCTCCCTGATCCTTTCCACGCCCCTTTTGTGGCCTTCAAAGCGCTGGAGTCCTCTCATCTCGGCCCATCTGCCGTTGCCGTCCATTATTATGGCTATATGTCTTGGTATGTTCCTCTTTTCCAATTATATGCCTCCGGTGACTATCTGCCCTTCAGTGAAAAGATATACAGCATTGTTCCGAGGGGGTTCTGACCTTTTAATATATTCCCGAACCGTATCCCGAATAAGGGTTTTGCAAGCACTATCAGCCTGTCGCCGGCTATCGCATAATCAAGTATGTCCCCGCCTATATCATCGAGGAAAACCCTCTCCTCGACATTGGAGCCATTCCACCAGAGGCCCTTTAGCACAGAGTTCTTATATCCCAGTCCTCTTGCCATTCCGGCAAGGGGGATGTGTTTCGGCACAAGTATTTCGCTGCCCTTGGCTATGAGCCTGTCCTTTACAGACCAGGAGCCCCTGTCAACCATAACAGTAGGCGCATCTTTTTTAAAACTCAGGGAGAAGCCGCCAAAATCTTCTTTGCCTATCCATGTCTTTGTTCCTTTTTCATCATAAAGGCCGATAAAACCATTATCGTCCCACACCAGAAACCCCTGCCTGTTATCAGGAGAGGAGATGTACTGGAAATCATAGATGTTTACGTCCTGCGGCAATTTCAGGCTTGGGCCTTTTTTGTAGGAGTTCTCGGCGCGCTCAATGTCAAAAACACCTCCTGAATATCCCTGGCCCTTATAGTATTCCTGCCCTGCTATACCATTGCCGAGCTTTCTAATAAAGGTGTCCCTTGCACTCCAGACCTCTGTGAATCCCCCCTCTCCTTCTTTTAATGCCTGATTGAATTCGAATATGTAAGAGGTGACATCATCCTGCTGCATGGAGGTTATAAGTATCCCGGCCTTGCCATTTTTGCCAATGTCCGCTGTATCTATCCATAAGATCTCGCTTGTTGCAGGCACTTTGAATTCCCACAACATCTTCAGATCAGCGGCAGGCTTGTAGCCCCTTATATAGTCTCCTGAAACAAGGATTATCTCCGGATTGCCGTCGCCGTCAACATCTCCCACAGCCAGTCGCCTTGCTCCCGACGCCAACTGGAAGGAGAGAAGCACATCACCTTCTTTTGGGCCAAAAAAACCTGACCTGGACATCAGCTCCCTGGCCCGGCTGACGTCAACAAGGACCTTTTTTGAAGAGAACTGTTTTTGGTCTTTTACCCATAAAAGTCTCTGTTCAAGTTCAGCGCGGCCCTTTGATTCAACTGAATTCAGCATTAACACGGCCTCTGCACCTTTTGCCTTTGCATCTGAAATGATTTTTGCGTCATCACCCGCTTCAATGCCGGTCTCCAGCAGCTCAAACCGTCCGCTGTCTCTGAGCATCTGGAAATAAGTGTCGCCCACAAACCAGTCTGCATTTCCCTGATAGAACAGTATCCTTATCTTTGTTGCCGGGACCTTGACCTTTGCCTTTGAAAGGTCTTCAGGTTTCCCTGAAATGATAGCGGCTGTTGAGTCATCGGCATTTGTTCCTGTTATCTCAATGCTCCCTGCTGGCAGCTCTATCCTGCCGAGGACTTCCTTTGTGACAGGATGGGTAAAACCGCCCCCTTCCTTAATTGCGTTGAGGCGCATTCCTGCCTTTACGGATTTTCCTGAACCTATATCTATCCTGACAGAATTCCCTTCCACAGAAGTGACCTTTCCGGAAACAGGCTGGAAATAGGACAAGACCTCGTTTTTCAGTATATTGAGCGGTTCTTCAGGACTTTGGGGGCCTGTGGGGGCCGGGGCGGGCACGCTTTTTTCTGCAAAAGCGAATTGCGCGCCAAAAGATATGACAACCAGAAAAAGTAATGTAATTGCAAAGCCTTTAATCATTCGTCATCCTTTTACAGTTTAAAACTTTTTTGCCACAGAGGACACAGAGCATGCAGAGAAAATAAAATTTCTTTTTTTATTGATCGTATCTCTGTGACCTCTGTGGCTGATTTTATTGTTATACTGAGGTCTGTTTTTGATTTAAGTATCAGTTTAAAATATAGGCTGGTTATAAGTCAAAACCCTTGACTAAAGAGGAGATTAAAGGTTTAAATAATCTTTATGAAAAATAGCCTGACAGAGAGAAAATACCCCATGTTTTTAACTAAAGCGCTTTGCTTTATGTGTTCAATCCTCTTTTTATTGACCGCCTCCTGCAGCAGCAAGGTCGTGAAAAAAGACGGGGTCTTTGATCCTGAAAAATATCTGTCAACTGCAGATAAACTGGTCTCTGACAAGGAATATGATGAGGCAAGGAAGATATTCCTTGAGGTCAAGAACAGGGACACTTCAAAAAAATTCACGCCTGTTGCCCATCTCAGAATTGCAGAGTCATATATAAAGGAAGGGGAGCCTGACCTCGGGATTGCCGAATACAGGAAGTTCCTTGAGTTCTACCCCGACAACCAGTATGCTTCACATGCCCAGTACCAGATCGCTATGGCTTATTTTTCACAGATAGAGTCAGCAGACCGGGGGTCAGGAGAGGCTGAAAAAGCGCTCAGGGAGTTCCTGAAACTGAAAGAACTTTATCCGAGGAACCCTTACAGGGATGTTCTGGACCTGAGGATTGAAAAGTGCAGGACTGTGATAGCTGATGGTGAATTAATGGTCGGAGAGTTCTACTTTAAAAAGGAATCATACGATGCAGCTATAAAAAGACTTGAAGGTATTTTTAAGAAATTCCCTGACTATAAAAGGGGTGATGAGGTGCTGCTGCTCCTTTATAAATCTTACAAGGCCCTTAAAAATAACGACAAGGCAAAAGAGACCCTCGATAAAATGGTCGAAAAATACCCTTCAAGCAGGCGGACTTCAGAGGCAAAAAAAGGCATTAAAGGTAAGTGAAAGGAAGAACTGCCAAGTTGCCGACACCCGGTCCCAAACAACCTGTAACCCCTGCTTACTATCCTGCGTTCATTGATCTGAGAGGAAAGGAATGTGTTGTTGTGGGGGGCGGCAAGGTCGCTGAAAGAAAGGCGCTGTCCCTTCTCCGCTGCGGCGCTGACATCAAGGTAATAAGCCCTGAATTCACCGGTCTCCTTGAAAGGGAAGCGACTAAGGGGAATATAAGACTTGTTAAACGGGCCTATAAAAAAGGGGACCTGAAAAATGCTTTTCTTGTTATTGCCGCAACATCTGAAGGAGTTATAAACAGGAAGGTTTCAGAAGACGCGGCCTGTCTTGTGAATGTGGTTGATATGCCGGGGATGGCTAATTTCATTGTGCCTTCAACAGTCAGGAGAGGGCCTTTGACTATCGCGGTGTCCTCCTCTGGCGCGAGTCCGGCCATGGTAAAGGCGATTAGAATAGAGCTGGAAGCAATGTACGGCAAAGACTTCGGCCGGTTCCTGGGTTTTTTGGGCGGCCTTCGCAAAAAAGTGATAAGGGACATTACGGATAAAAAAGCAAGGGAAGGGTTCCTTAAAAAAGTTGCATCAGGGAAGATGTTTGACGTTTTACGCAAAAAGGGTTTTAAAGAGGCCAAAGAATTAGTCATGAAGGAATTAGAAAATGCGAAGCACAAAGCGTAAAAACACCATGCCTATCAATGCAAAGTAACGCAAGGAATGGAAGGAACTGAATAATTTTATGATTAATGTAGGCGTCATAGGGGTTGGGTATCTCGGCAGGCATCATGCCCGAATTTATTCGGGACTGGAAGGCGTGAGGCTCGCTGCTGTTGTTGATTCAGACAGGGCGGCTGCTGAAAGGATTGCTGCGGAATACGGGGGTGAGGCATGTTCTGATTACCTGGAGATTCTTGGCAAGGTTGATGCCCTGAGCATTGTTACTCCGACTACGGCCCACTTTGGAATAGCCATGGAGTGCATAAAACTGGGCAAGCACCTCCTCATAGAAAAGCCGATTACGGTCACCGTTGAAGAGGCTGACAGCCTGATAGAAGCGGCGGAGAAGTCCGGTTCCATAATACAGGTGGGACACCTCGAACGGTTCAATCCTGCGATCAGAGCGCTGTCTCCGCTTCTGGGGGATCCTGTTTTCATTGAGGCTGAGAGGCTTTCACCCTTTCAGGGGCGCGGGATTGACGTGGACATAACCCTTGATCTGATGATCCATGATATTGACATCATACTTTCCATTATAAGGAAGCAGGGAAAAGAGGAAAAGTCTCCTGCCATAAAAGATATAAAGGCGACCGGCTCGATGATGCTGACAGGCAACATTGACATTGCAAGGGCCTGGCTCGAATTTGAGGGCGGAGTTCAGGCATTGATGACCGCAAACAGGCTTTACTCTGAGAAATCGCGCAAGCTCAGGGTATTTCAGGAAGACTCTTATTTTGTTGTAGACTACCAGGACATGGAAATAAGAAGGTTTTTCAGGGAAGGCGACAATATAATTGATGAACTTATTACTGTTGAAAAAAAGGAGCCGCTTAAAGAGGAGCTCAGGGATTTTGTAGAATGCATTGCTGACAGGCGCAAGCCTGTTGTTTCCGCGGTCCAGGGAAGAGACGCATTGAAGATCGCATTACAGATAAATTCAGTAATCAGGCAGTCGGCTGATAGGAGGAACATCTAATAATGAAACCGATGATAGATTTAAAAAAACAGTATCTTGACATCAAGGATGAGGTGCTGCATGTGTTGAATGAAGTGCTTGAAAGCGCCCAGTATGTCCTTGGTAAAAAAGGCGCTGAACTGGAAGAGGGCATAAGGAAGTATCATGGAGTAAAAGACGCCATAGGCGTAGCCTCAGGTACCGACGCCCTGCATTTGTCCCTTAAGGCGCTCGGCATAGGAAAGGGTGATGAGGTCATAACCACCCCCTTTACCTTTTTTGCAACAGTAGAGGCGATTCTATATACCGGCGCAGTGCCTGTCTTTGTAGACATTGAGCCTGAGACATATAATATTGATGTGTCACTTATCGAGAAAAAGATAAACAAAAAAACAAAGGCGATTGTACCTGTGCATATCTTCGGGCATCCGGCTGACATGAAGGCTATCATGGACATTGCGACAAGACATAAACTCAAGGTGATAGAGGACTGCGCCCAGTCCTTCGGCGCGTCACAGGATGGAAGGAAGACCGGGAGTTTCGGGGACGCCGGGTGTTTCAGTTTTTATCCGAGCAAGAACCTCGGGGCATACGGTGACGGGGGCATGGTTGTGCTTAACAACAGCCAGGTCGGAGATGAGATAAGGAAGCTGAGGAACCACGGTTCAAAAGGCGGGTACAAGCATGAATGCCTCGGGTACAACAGCAGGCTTGATGAGATGCAGGCAGCAATTCTCCTTGTAAAATTCAGGAGGATTGATGAACTTAACAATAAAAGGCATGAGAAGGCTGCGTTATATAACCGCCTGCTCTCTGATGCGGTCATATGCCCGGTAGAAAAAGACGGCAACCGCCATGTATATCATCAGTACACGATCAGGACCCCAAAGAGGGACCTTATGCAGCAGTACCTGAAGGAATACGAAGTGCCTTCTGTTGTGTATTATCCGGTTCCTTTGCATCTGCAGAAGGCTATGGGTTTTATGGGCCACAGGGAAGGGGACTTCCCTGTAACTGAAAAGGTGTCAAACGAAGTGCTTTCTTTGCCTGTTTATCCTGAACTCGATGAAAACGATATACACCAAACCTCTGAATTAATACATAAATGCTTGAAAGGGTAATGATAATCTCCGGGGAAAGCTCCGGAGAACTTTACGGCGCATTCCTTGCAAAGGCATTAAAGGCGCATAACACCGGGATAAGAATTATAGGGGTCGGCGGGGACAGGATGAAGTCAGCCGGGGTAGAACTGATTTCCAGCATAGCAAGTTCATTTGGCATTACAGAGGCCATAAAAACCTTCGGCAAGATCAGGAAGACGTTCCGGAAAGTCTGTAATGCCCTCAATGCCTTCAACCCCCAGGTCCTTGTGCTTATAGATTATCCTGATTTCAATATGAGGGTGGCACGGGAAGCAAAAAAAGCGGGCATAAAGATACTCTACTACGTAAGCCCCCAGGTCTGGGCCTGGAGGAGCGGCAGGGTCAAAACTATTGGCAGACTGGTTGATAAAATGGCAGTCATACTGCCGTTTGAGGAAGACATATACAGGAAGGCCGGTGTATCGTGCGAGTTTGCAGGCCACCCTGTTATGGATGAGATCAGGGAGGTTTTGCAGCATTCAGGCTTCGGGACAAGGGACATAGGATCGGCAGCGTTGAAGACAGCGATGAGAAAAGACCTTGGATTGATTCCGGACAAACCCGTATTAACCCTGATGCCGGGAAGCAGGCCACATGAAGTCTCGAAGTTATTGCCTGTAATAACCGATGTGATAAATGAAATGAAAAAGCTCCATCCTGATTACCAATTTGTGATACCCGCGGCCCCTAACCTTGAAACCAATGCGTTTTCCGAAATGGTAACGCATAACTCCTTACTTGTAACTCATAACTCGATAAAGGCCCTTCTTGCAGCAGACTCTGCTGTTATCGCATCAGGCACATCCACGCTGCAGGCAGCCATGCTGAAGGTCCCGATGGTTGTTATATATAAACTCTCACCAATCACTTTTTTCGTGGGAAGGTTTATCGTCAAGGTAAAATATATATCCCTCGCAAACATACTCCTTGATTATTTGCCCTCTGACTATGCCTCCCCGCTGCGAATTAAGGAATTATTACAGGGCGAAGCGAGCCGCGAAAATATTATAATGGAACTGACCAGGATCAGCGCTGACCAGTCATACAAAGATGAGATGGTGTCACAGCTTGGGAAAGCAACTCTTCTATTTATGGACAAGGAGGCTTCTCTCAGAGTTGCCGGCATGGTTGAAGAACTGGGAGCGAAGGGGTGCAGAAATGCTTAAGAAAATAATCGGCCTTGTTAAACCCTATTGGCCCCGGATAGCGGTCGCTGCAGTAATAAGCCTCCTGATATCAGGCCTGAACGGCGGCATAGCGTGGCTTGTCAAACCTGCCCTTGACGGCATATTTCTCAGAAAGGACGCGGCCCTCCTGGCTTTGCTGCCTTTTGCGATCCTTGGCATCTTCCTGTTAAGGGGGACCTTTTCTTTTTTACAGAACTATCTTATGAGCTCAACCGGCGTCAAGATCATGAGGGACATAAGGAACAAGCTGTACGGCCATCTCCTTTTTCTGCCTGTCAATGAATTCAAGAGGGAATCAACCAGCGCGCTCCTTTCAAGGATGATAAACGATGCGGCCCTGCTCCAGGGGCTTCTGGCCTTTGTTGTAAAGGACATTTTTGTAGAAACAGGAACAGTCATTGTCCTTATTTCCATTGCTTTCTACAGGAAATGGGAGCTTGCAGTGCTTGCGGTAATAGTCCTTCCGGCTGCTTTTTACGGGGCGCGCAAGCTCGGCAAGAGACTTAAAAAAGTGGCAAAGGCGGCCCAGGCAAAGATATCCGTAATCACTGAATTCCTTGCCGAGACCTTCTCAGGGATAAAGATGGTCAAGGTCTTTGGACGAGAAGGTGCGCTGACCTCTGTTTTTCAGGACAAAAACCAGGAATACTACCGCGACATGATGAGGTCAACAAGGATTGTAGAATTCACCACCCTGATGATGGAAGCAGTGGCAGGCCTCGGCATAGCTTTTGTTCTCTGGTACGGCGGGAAACTGGTGGTCAGGGACGTTATAACGCCCGGGGATTTTTTCTCCTTTCTCACCGCTGTTTTTATGATCTTCACCCCTGCCAAAAGACTGGCAAACGCTAACAACAACATCCAGAAATCAAGGGCGGCCCTTGAAAGAATCGAAGAGATGTTTGAGAAGGAAAAAGAAAAAGAAGGTACAGCCGACCTCAAGCCCATCAATGACAGCATAGAATTTAACAAGGTCTGTTTCAGGTATCCTTCTTCAAAACATGACATCCTCAGGGACATTGACCTGAAGGTAAAAAAAGGAGAAATTACAGCCATTGTCGGCAGGAGCGGCGCAGGCAAAACGTCGTTCGTAGACCTTATACCGAGGTTCCATGACCCTGCCAGCGGAACGATCTCTATTGATGGAATTAGCATAGCTGATGCCACGCTTAAATCTCTCAGACAACAGATCGGGCTTGTGAGCCAGGACATTATACTCTTCAATGATACGGCAAGGGCCAACATAGCCTTCGGCAACCCTGAGGCCTCTGAAGAGGATATTATCAGGGCCGCAAAAGCTGCCCATGCACATGAATTCATTCTCGAACTGCCTGAAGGGTATAACACAATGATCGGTGAAAGGGGCGTTATGATATCAGGGGGGCAGAGGCAAAGACTATCAATTGCAAGGGCAATACTCAAAAACCCGCCCATACTGATACTCGATGAGGCGACCTCTTCTCTTGATACCGAGTCCGAGATGATGGTGCAGATGGCCCTCGATACCCTGATGGAATCCAGGACGACCTTTGTCATCGCGCACAGGCTTTCAACCGTACAAAAAGCGGACAGGATCATTGTGCTTGAAAAGGGCCGGATAGCTGAAATGGGACCGCATGAAGAACTACTGAAAAGAGGCGGACTTTACAGGAAACTCCATGACCTCCAGATATCACCTTCCTCAACGCCGGATGAACATAATTTATAACATATTATATTTTACGGCACTTGTATCTATGCTGCCTTTTGAATACTTCAAACGTCCGGCTGAGATAAGGGGCCGCTGGCTCAGGGAGAGGTGTGGTTCATTACCGCAGGTTACAGGCCGCAAGGTCATATGGATACACGCGGTCTCTGTCGGGGAAGTCATAGCTTCGGTCACGCTGATTAAGAAACTGAAAGGGAAATGTCCTTCAACCAGGATTGTTATTTCTACTGTTACCGATACAGGTCAAAAAGTCGCAAGGGAAAGGGCAGGCGACCTTGCAGAGATAGTATACGTGCCGTTTGACCTGCCCTTCATCATCCAAAACGCATTCAGGCGTATCAGCCCGTCACTTTTTATAATCATGGAAACAGAACTCTGGCCGAACATAATAAGGATTTTAAGCAGGCATAAGGTGCCTGTGGTGCTGATGAACGGCAGGATATCTGAAAAGTCTTTTTCCGGATACAGGAAGCTCGGATTTTTCATGAAGGGCGTTCTGAATAATATAAATCTGTTCTGCGTCCAGAATGAATTATATGCCGACAGGATAAAGGCCCTGGGTGTAGCTGAAAAAAAGGTAAAGATTATAGGTAGCTTCAAGTTTGACACGCAGCCTGCCTCTAATATTCCTGAATGGACAGGGACTTTGAAAGGGCCGGTTGTGATTGCAGGAAGCACTCACAAGACAGAAGAAGATTTGATAGTTGAAGCGTATATGAAATTAAAACCAGATTTCCCGGACCTTAATCTTATTCTTGCCCCAAGACATCCAGAGAGGTTTAATGAAGTTGAAGAGCTGGTCAGGAAAAAAGGACTTGAGTGTGTGAAAAGATCTGATATGAAAAACAGCCCCCAGTCTTTCGGTCTTGTTGTGCTTCTCGATGTTATTGGAGAACTCTCTTCTGTGTACGGCGCCTGTGATGTTGCGATAATGGGCGGGACTTTTATAGAGCACGGTGGCCAGAACCCTCTTGAGCCCGCATACTGGTCCAAGGCGATAGTCTGCGGCCCTCACATGGAGAACTTTCCGTTCATTGATGACTTTTATTCAAGCGGAGGCGCTGTAAAAACAGAGGCTGCCGATCTTAATCAAACATTAAAGAATCTCCTTGAGGAGCCTGAAAAAATGTCAGCCATGGGCAAGATCGCAAAAGGCCTTTATGAAAAAAACAGCGGCGCAACCGACAGGGCATTAGAAATAATAGAGCAATACCTGCAATAGTCGCTACGGAGTAATACCCACCTTTTAATGAGGCAAAACTTGCGTAAGCTTTCTGATAATATTGTTTTATTCCGGTATATTATTCTTTACATCCAACGCTCAATAATGTATATTTAGTCCGTATTGTCAAGCGGATGATATTAATTGCAAGGAGGATTCAATTATGAGAAAGATGTTTTTTGCGGTTGTCATTGCTACTATGCTATTTGCCGGCAACGTGTTCGCTGCCGATGGAGTAACAGACACAGAGATAAAACTCGGCATGGTGAATGCCCAGTCCGGTCCTGCATCAGGGTTGGGCAAGGGGATGAGAAGCGGGGCAGAGGCTTTTTTTAAAGAAATTAACGCCAGGGGCGGCGTCAACGGCAGAAAAATCAACCTCCAGGTGGCAGATGACGGCTATGAACCTGAAAAGACAATAGATGCGACACTTAAGATGATTGAAGAGCTGAAGGTATTTGCGCTCTTTGGGTATGTAGGTACGCCGACTGCTAATGCAGCCATGCCTATTGCAAAGGAAATGAAAGTGCCTTTGATAGGACTTTTTACAGGGGCTATGACATTGAGAAAGCCTGTTACTCCTGAAATTATCAATATCCGTGCAAGTTATGACGACGAGGCTGAGGTCCTGGTAGATCGCTTTATCAAGGACACCGGCGCCGCTAAATTTGCAGTCTTCCATCAGGATGACGGCTTTGGGCTTGCAGTGCTTTCAGGGACAGAAAAGGCCCTCAAAAAGAGGGGAATGGAAGTGGTCGCAAAAGGGACGTTTCAGAGAAATACGGTAGCTGTGAAGACCGGGCTCTCAGCGGTCATGTCTGCAAAGCCTGATGTTGTAATAATGGTAGGTCCCTATACCCCCCTGTCCGTTTTTATTAAAGAAGCAAGGACAGAGGGACTGAAGGCCCATTTGGCCACCGTATCATTCGTCGGCACCGGGAACCTGGTTGAAATGGTAGGTGATGCAGGCAATGGTGTTGTAATATCCCAGGTGGTCCCGTTCCCTGAAGATATGGGCATACCGGTTGTAAAAGAGTGCGCTGATCTTATTTCCAAATATTTCCCGGGGGGAAAGCCCGGGTTTGTGGATCTTGAAGGCTGTATCACGGCAAAGGCCCTGGCCCTGGCCCTTGAAAAAGCCGGCAAAGAGCTTACAAGAGAGGGACTTATCAAGGCTTTTGAGAATATGAAGAATGTTGATATCGGCGGGCTGTCGTTTACCCTTGGAAGCGATAACCATCAGGCATCCAACACAGTCTTTTTGACACAGATTAAGGGCGGTAAAATAACCCAGATCAAAGCGATAGGAAAGTAATTAATATTTATGATCGGCCAAAAGACGCTCTGCCGAGGGCGTCTTTTGGCCATACAGATCAGGAATTAATCTATGACAATTAAAAAGAGAATGTTTGTCAGCGCTGCACTGACAACAGCAAGTCTTCTGGCCATTGTTGCGCTGAGCCTTTACACAGTTTTAAAAATCAAATCAGATATCAGCCTCCTGACAGGACAGTCAGCTCCTTTACAGGTAAAAACCCTGGAGCTGCAGCAGACCATAGAGGGGATTTCAGCCGACTTTTTAAGGCTCGGCATGTCATCTGAAAAGGATGAAATTAAACGCTCATCTGATGAAATAACCCTCCACATCAAGTATATGGAGACCCTGAATTCCGAAATTAAGGGCCTTGGCTCTTCAACCCCGGGAGTTGACACGGCGGTGTTCAAAAAAGTACATAAAGATGTTATCCAGGGCCTTGAAGAGAAACTTAGCAATGTTTCTTTATTTAAGGCTGAAGCTTCTAACGTAAATGCCGCGCTCAGGAAAGTTGAAAATATCATACTTGAAATCAGGAGCAGGATTACCGGTCTGAATTCGGAAGCTGTGACATCCGTTAATAAGGCCCAGCAGTCGAATCTTGTTATAAACAATACTGTCAAGAAGCTGCTGCTGTTACAGACAAAATTGAAAGACCTGGAAGTTGTAATGAGTGATATGGAAACTGTCAGGAACAAATTTAAGCTTTCGCCGATCAGGGAAAAGGTAAGGGCCATTACAGATTCGATCCGTGCTGTGAGTTATGAAAAAGGAGAGCCGACCGTAACAAAAGAAATTAAAGACGCGGTTTCCGATATTTATGAGCAATTCACCAAAAATAACGGCTTGATTGCCTTGAAGACCGAACTCCTCTCCAATAATGGCAATACGGAAAATAATTACCAGACACTTAAAAAAGAGATACTGAAGACCCTGGACGTTTTGAACTTAAAGCTTTCAGAGTCCATAGACCCTCTTGAAATCCAGCTGAAAAAAGAGAGACAAAAAATGGAAGAGTCTTTCGGTTTTCAGAACAATGCAAGCGATATTAATGCCATAGGCAATATGATAAACATCGATCTTAAGGAACTTAACAATAATGTGCGCCTGATAATGCTGAGCGGTTCGAATGCGGAACTTGATAAGATATCCGCCGACATGCGGAATATTAATGGACGAATGCTTGGAAATATCGTAAATATGAAAAAACTTCTCACCCAAAGCGGTCAGGCTAAGCTTGTAAAGGACACAGACAACATGCTTATAGCAATTAAAGCCACGAATGCCTCGATAAGCAGAATAATGTCGGCCAGGAAGAGCGTATTGGTCAGTGATGCCTCAATGCAGAAAGCAATCGACACGGTCAAGGCAGTTTCAAAGGAGCAGTCAAAACTGGGCGACAAAAATGTTAAGGACATAAAAAAGTCCCAGGAGAAGGTGGTTTCCGGCTTAAATATTACAATAAAGGGCCTGCTGACAATGATAATTGTAATTTCTCTCGTAATCGTTATTACAGTGAGCGCTTTAGGCATGAAAACAACAAGGAGTATCACGGAACCAATCAAGGTCACAAAAGAGCTTATAGCGGACATGTCCAAAGGCGACCTGACCAAAAAGATAGAAGTCAAAGACAGTGATGAGATCGGAGATATGTGTAAGGATTTGTCTTTTTTCGTCAGCAATTTGCATGACGCAATCTCCCAGGTTGCTGAAAAAACGAATGCCGTGGCTTCCAATGCAAAAGGCCTGTCGTCCACAGCAGAACAGTTGTCGGAAAAAGCAAAAGCACAGGCTGATGACGCCCACTCGCTTTCAGCGTCAGCGGATGAAATGTCGGCCACAGTTATTGATGTGGCGAAAAACGCCCAGTCGGCATCGGATTTTTCAAATGACATAAAAGAAAAAGCGGTAAAAGGCGGCGATGTTGTGAAGCAGGCGATAGAAGGAATAAAGGCTGTAGCTGTATCCGTAAAAGGTGTAACAGGCACAATGGACGAGTTGGCAAAAGGGTCTGACAAGATCGGTGAAGTCGTTTTGCTGATAAAAGAGATTGCAGACCAGACAAACCTGCTTTCGCTTAATGCTGCTATCGAAGCGGCAAGGGCAGGAGAACAAGGGAGAGGATTTGCGGTTGTAGCTGATGAGGTAAGAAAGCTTGCAGAAAGGACCTCAGGCGCCACAGTTGAGATATCGGGAATGATCAATTCCATACAGGCGGATTCTGAAAAGGCCTTGGCTTCCGTTAACGAGGGCCTCGTCGACGTGGAAAGCGCTGTTGCCCTTGCCAACAAGGCAGGAGGGGCCCTCAATGAAATAGTGCAGGGCGTTGAAAAAATAGCCGAAATGATGGGACATATAGCTGCGGCCTCAAATGAGCAATCGTCGACTGTTGACATGATGGCGTCAAACATTACCCACGTGGCGGACGTAGCCAGGGAGTTCACTTCCGGTACAGCACAAAGCGCTAAGGCAACTGATGACCTCGACAGGATAGCGCTTGAGCTCCAGGAATTAGTCAGCCGTTTTAAAATTTAAATAACCAGCCTTTTATTTACCCGGGCTTGCCGCGAAGAATCTTTAATGTTATATTGTGCTTATGGAATCCGCTGTTTTCCCGGTACAAAAAATGGACAAAGGCATAACCCGCAGAGATTTCCTCAATGGCATGCTCCTTGGCACAGGAGCCCTCCTGCTTGAGTTACCTTCCCCTTTTCATCTGTTCGCGCAACCTTCGCAGCAGTATGGTTTTGGCGGGGTTGGGGATTATGCAGGTTCAAATGGGAATACAGAGGAAGTCTTACGCGCCTTCCAGGCAATTGAAGGTGGCTCTTCGCGCTCTCAGAAGCCGGAAATCGTTGATACAGGTGAACTGTACGATTTAGTAATAGTTGGCGGGGGGCTGAGCGGATTGGGCGCCGCGTATGAGTTCTACAAGACCTCGTCAAAGCAGGCACGCTGTCTTGTGCTTGAGAATCACCCGATCTTTGGCGGCACTGCAAAGAGGAATGAGTTCATAGTCCAGGGTGAGCGGCTTATAGGCCCGCAGG
>Ga0209211_10006852_pt1 | contig 16273 bp, 12 predicted proteins | sample RifGroA2_FD_183992 | JGI IMG/M metagenome (GOLD analysis project Ga0209211, IMG submission 183992) | Groundwater microbial communities from Rifle, Colorado, USA - Groundwater A2 (SPAdes) (version 2) | ecosystem: Environmental > Aquatic > Deep subsurface > Groundwater | place: Rifle, Colorado... | reverse complement strand
GGCACACACCTGCGTCCAGTCTGTCGCACAATAATAGAGCCGCTCGGGCAGCTCAATACTCACCGCATCAATGCGTCCATCACGATCCCGTTCTGCCTCGTAACGAATCAAATTGAAGCTGTCGCCACTTTCCTTTATTTCTGCTGGCGGGCGCATGTTCGTTGTGATCTTGCTTCCGGCGAGTCTATCCAGCGCCTGAGCCAAGCCATCGTATTGAGCCCCGCCGTTCCCGCGTTTGCTGAAATCAAGGAAATCGCGTGCAGTAAATCGCAGATTGCGACTCAAGTCATTGTGCCGCTCATCAAACATGGCATTGGCCAGCCAGCTCACGCAGTAAATCAGGACATCCTTATCGCGCATGGTCGGAAGCCCCGTTGCGCTGGGTGTTATCTCGAAAAATTGTCCATCCAGATCGAAGCGTCGAGCCTCTAAATCCCCAGCAGACAAAGCAAAAGGTGGGCAATAGACAGGATTGCCGGAAGTGTTGTCGGCACTCAATACACCCGCAAAGTAAATGTAGGTAAAGGACGCGGGCGATATATGAACCGGCATGGGTGGTGTCGCGAAATGAATGTCTTGGGATTTTAGTTTCGTTCGATGTGGCGATCTAGGGAGATTCTCTGCAATTTTGCAGAGAATCTGCCGAATTTTATTTTCTCGTCCATCAATAATTCGCAAACGTGCTGGGGACGCTCTGTGGGCGTTGTGATGATCTGGTCAGGAGCGGCGGTTTCTCCAATGTGTGCTGTAGATGCTCTGTGGCTGCGTTGATGGTGATATCGCGAATCGCGAGCTTCAATTCAGATGCGCTGGGGACGTGCCGGGGCGTTTATTGGATGCGGTGGGCAGCGAGGCAGGCGTGCTGGAGACGCTCTGGGGTTGTTGTGAAGTTAATTTAAGGAGAAAGCAATGAGCGTGATTGGAATGGATATTGGTTACTCGAATCTGAAGATTGCCTATGGCGACAAGGGGTGCGACCCGATATTGGTGAACCGCCCGGCAGGCGCAGCCCCGTCGGATCACATCGGGCAAAGGATCATGGGGGATGACGATGCCGTGCGCGTCTTGGTGGATGGCCGCGAGTTCGCCGCTGCGATCAGTCACGACAGAATCGAAAATTGGGCGCGCGAGCTGCACAAGGATTACACCGCAACAGACTCCTACCGTGCATTGTTTTATTCCGGCCTGCTGCTGTCCGGTTTGAGTGAGGTTGACAAGGTGGTGACCGGACTGCCAACCAGCCAATACTTCGATGCAAACCTTTGTGCGCGTCTGGTCAAGACCATGAAAGGCGAGCATCAAGTTACGCCGCGCCGGAAGGTTGTGGTGAAGGATGTAAAAATCGTGCCTCAACCTTTGGGCGGGTTTGTGGACTACTTGCACGGCCTTGCTGATCCGAGCCAGGTTGAGGATGCCAGTGTTCTGGTGGTCGATCCCGGTTTCTTCTCGGTTGACTGGGTATTGCTGGTCAATGGCGAATTCAAGCGAGCCTCATCTGGAACAAGCCTGGATGCGGCCTCGGTCATTCTGGATGAGACTGCGACGTTAATTTCCAGGGATCATGGCGGCAACCCCGGCAGGGGCAAGCTGGAGAACGCGATCAGATCAGGACGCAACACCGTATCCGTGTTTGGGGCGCGGATAGATATTGCCCCCTATCTGGCAGATGCATCATCCAAGGTTGGCCACATTGTTGGCGCGCAACTTCAAGAGTCACTTAGAAAAGAGGATTCTGACATCGACATGATTGTGTTGGTTGGAGGAGGAGCTCCGTTCTACGAAGCGGCAATCAAAGCTGCTTTTCATCAGGTCCCGGTATCCGTAGCTCATGACTCGGTATTCGCTAATGCGAGAGGGTTCTGGCGTGGGGGCGCTGCCTGAGATGCGCATCACCATCAATTATTTCGAGGGGTATCCGGAATTGCAGGCCGACTTGTCTGCTTTTCCGTTGCGCGCCAGAGCGGAACGGATGCGGATGCTCGCCTCGCATGGTTTGTCGGCTCTGCATGGCGGGAATGCTCTGGCTGCCACCCATGCTCAAAAGTCCACTCCTGCAAGTCAGCCGTCCGCTCTACGCAGTCCGTCCGGGATCGTGAAGAGCATATTCGATCAGGTTTGATGGCAACGTTTCTGACAACTTGGAGCAGGAAGACCTCTGATTATGCGAACCCGTCATTCGGAGCTAAAGGGTATCTGGAGAGGAAAAATATTGGAACTACTTGAGTGGGCAGGCTGCGCCACCGGGCTTTGTGGTGCGGCATTGTTGGCGTTGAATAATCGCTACTCCGGCTGGGGGTTTGTCTTGTTTCTGGGATCGAATGTCGCGTGGATATTTTTTGGGCTGTTCTCCCACGCAATCGGTATGGTCGTGATGCAAATCGGCTTTACCGCAACCAGCTTGATTGGGATTTGGAAGTGGCTAGTCATGGCGCGCAAGTGAAGCCGGGATTATCCACAGAATCTGTTTGTAACCCTGTGCACAACCATTGCTGGTGATCGAATTTGAGTTGCCTTGTTGGGGTTTGCTTAGGAATTGAGCAATCGAGGCTTCACGGGAGATTGTAGTGCTTGCGGAAACACAAATTATCGTTGAGATGCGTCCGGCAATCGCAGTTGAGAGAAAAATCGGACGGCATCACATCGCTTTTTTTCGGGCGATCATCCTAGGTATGGACATGGGCGAAATGTCCGACCGGTATCTTGAAACTGGGATGGATTTGCGCCGCGCAAAAACAACGCTGGTCTGGATTCAGGATACGCTACGTCAGGCGGCATTGAGGTGCGGCAAGCGTCGTGATGCTCATCTTTTCAGAATGCGAATCGCGGCAAGCTCCGGCACAAACGAGAGCGCACCAATCCCATCTCTTGATGAGTACCGTGCAGAATTTGATCCTGACGGTTTTTTTCTGGAAAAAGAACTCATTCAGTCTTACTTGGATGCGTACCCGCAAGCGGTCGATACCAGGCACAAAAAAAGACAACGGCTGATCGACAAGCAGGTGGCGGCACTAAAGTGGATTGAGCCATTGATTACCGCTGAACCGGTGCGTGATGATTGGGTTGCAGCCTGGTTTGATACGACGATTTCCAATCGTCTGAATCTGGCGGGGATACCAACAATAGGCTGTCTGGCCGACAGGATTGCTGAACGCGGTTATCGCTGGTGGGTTGGCGTGCCGAGGTTGGGAGTCAAGGGCGCAGCGCGGATTGTTGCGTGGTTGCGGGGTTACGAGTCCTCTCTTGGTGCGTTGCCGCTGCAATCCCTCGCACCTTCGCGTAGCTTGCCTTCAGGCTTGATTGCCCAAACACGAAAACAGCAAACCAATGTTGCCCCGCTGGAGTCCTTTATTGTCCCATCTGACATGAGTGGTCGATCCGGCTCCAACCGGTGCCCCGGTGCCCCGCGTATTAATGCGCCAGACGATTATCGAGCCGTGTTTGCTTGGCTTGCCACAAAATCCGGTAATCCGAATACCCAGCGCGCCTATCAAAAGGAAGCCGAAAGAATTTTGCTGTGGGCGATACTGGAGCGAGGCAAGGCAATGTCTGATTTAACCGTTGAGGATTGCGCATCCTACCGAGACTGGTTGTCCATGATAGGAAGAACCGAGCCCGGCAGCTGGCCTTTCCGCATCCCTCAATCCGAATGGATTGGAGCAAAAAAAGTTGAGCGGCATAAACAGGCCTGGAAACCATTTGATGGCGCGCTATCGGCCAGCAGCGTCAGACACGCGCTGGCAATCATAGGCAACCTTTTTGAGTGGCTGGTTCGCGTGCAGTATTGCTCGTTCAATCCGTGGAGTGCGGTTGCAAAGTCCCTTGCTGCACATGACGCTGAATCTGACCCTGATGTGGAGTTTACGCGGGCTTTCTCTGTTGGCCAGTGGGGTTATATGATGGAACGATTGCTTGAGCTACCGGTGACGCCCTGCTCGACCCGCTTACGTTTTACTTTGCCATTCTCACATGCCACTGGGTTACGATTATCTGAGCTGGTCGATGCAACCATTGGTCGAATGTACACCATGCCGCTATCGGATGGTTTAGGCGTGCGCTGGATGCTCAAGGTGTACGGAAAAGGCGGAAAGTGGCGAACTGTGCCATTGCCCGGTGCTGTGATCTTGTTGCTGCAAGAGTATCTGGTCTATCGCGGAATGAGCTCGGACATCATGTCTAATCCAGCGGAAACCCCGCTCATTGCCGGTGTGGCATCAAACAGACCGTTGACTACGAGTGCTCTATCCAAGGCGATGCGGTCGTTTTTCGGCGACACCTCACAATCGCTTAAAAAGAGCGGTAGGCACGTTGAGGCAAAAGCATTTGAACGCGCTACTGTTCATTGGCTGCGGCACACTTGCGGCAGCCATTTGGCGTTGTCCGGCGTTCCGGTGAATGTCATTCAGCGACTTCTTGGGCACGCCAGCCTTCAAACAACAAGCATTTACACAGATACGTCAGATGAAAATATGTGGCGCGAGGTAGAGGGCGCGAGACTGGGGGTGGGTAATGCGCATCGACTTTAGAACCGCCCAGCGCGGATATACGCTGGTATTGTGCCAAGATTTGTTTGGCGCGTATGTTCTCTATCGCCGATGGTTTGGGTTGGCCAACAGAAGAGGCGGGATGAAGCAACAAGTCTTTGTCGCAGAGGAGAAAGCGATACGGGAAGTTGGTCGAATCAGCCGTGCCAGGATCAAGAATGGGTATGAGCTGGTTCTGGCGCGGAGATGACCGCATCCATACAGTGGAGGTATGTTCAGATCGACTATTCAGGCCACCCAATACCGGACGCTGATGATGGGCAGCAAACGACCTAAGCGAATATCGTAAGCATTACATGAAGCTGACCCTTTAGCTCTGGCTAGTGCCAAAAACGCCGCGCTTCCGTTCCGAAACCCCGCCATCCTCTCGGGCTGACGGCGCGTGGCTGAGTAGTGGGCTCGTCTTTGCCTCGTAGAGGTTCTTGCACCCGGAGGGTGTGCCCACGCGGTTAGAATCAATCATATTCCAGTACCGCACTATCCATCGCTCCAGCCCAAAGGGGACGGGTTCGAATTGTTTACACGATTTCAAAATCTCCCCATCCTGAACAGCCGCCCATGATCGCCACCGTCATGAAGTTCGAGAACGATTTCTTCAAGCTTAGGGCAGAGGCCGGTGGTATCTTCGGTGCTCGGGAGGTCTTCGTCGATGGTGCTGAGTAGGTATTGGATGCCATATTCATTGCAGGTGCGACGGATGACCTGGAGCAGAGCAAGTTTGCGTTTGCTCTCTAGGCGCTCCAGGCCACCATCATGGTAGACAAAGTGGAAGAAAGGTTCGCGCGCATACGTGGTGAGGACGGCAAGATCGAAGGCAATGCAGAGAATCTGCCGGAAGCTCGTCCCGTGTCGTTCCTGAGTGGGAGCTTCTGTGTCGGTATCAGTGAACTCAGCATGAAAATCCAAATTACCGCTATCATTTTGTCGGACATAAAGAACCGCGCTACGATGGAGGACTTCTTTGACAATGTGGCTGAAGGTTTTTTGGATTTCGCTGAACCGCACCGAGCTATCACTGACGAGCGTCTCTATGGCAACAGTGAGTTCGTCGCATTGTGTCTTGGTGCGGCGAAGGTCGTCGTTGAGATCACGGATCGCTTTTAGCCTAGCAGCCTTTTCCTCCATGAGAGCGAGATTGGTGCGATCACCGTCGAGCTGGCGCTGAAGGTCTTTAAACTTTTTCAGACTATCTGTTCCGCCCAGAACCTGGAGAATGCTTCGTCGCCTCTCAGAGAGGGCGGTATTGGATACCTCTAGCTGAGCAATCTCAGTCCGCAACTCTTCTGCACGTTTTAGCAGGTGGGCGCGTCGCTCCGTGAGTATGCGACGGTTGAACTCGACTAGGTCGGTGTAATCGCGGGCGAGTTGATCGGGAAAGGTGATCTGCGCCTCGGAGAAAACGCGTTTCACATCGGTGAGATCAAATTTAATTTCATCCTGCAGGCCGCGCTCTATCTGTGCGAGATCGAATCGGGCGGAATAGAGAAGTTCGTTTGTGGCAGCAATTTCCTGTTCGACCTGATCGGCGAGCTCTTGGGTAAGTTCACTTTCCTGTTGGTGGAAATCAAATTGATCGATAGCAGAAACTTTGCGTTCTACTTCGTCCCGCTTCACTAAAATACTTGCCCGGAGTTTTTCGTAGTCGGAAACTTTGACACTAACTTCGGCCTGAAGCTCATTGCGTCTGGTCTCAATGCGAGTGTGCTCGGCATCAGCCTCGTATTTGCGCGTCAGCAGATTGTCGTCGAAACCAAGAACTTTAGCGACGTAAGGCTTCCAATAAATGTCGCGGCCTCTGGATTTTGAGAGGCGGAATTCATCGCCGTAGTCTGCTTGCCTGCGCATGAAGTAGCTGATGCCAGTGCGGTAGGGCCACGGCTTAATCGCAGTGAGGCTAAGGTAACTATCGAGCAGCTTCACTGACGCACTCAATGAGACATCAACGTGATCCCACTGGTCATTGGGTAGCGCGATAAAATTCTGGTGTGGCTCCGTATGCCGCTTAAAGGCGATGCTTGTGGCTTCGCGCACAGGACGACGAACAGTTACAAATCCACCGCTGTGGAGGCGAAGCTCCAGAAAGAAAACCAATTCACCGAACAAGTCTTCACGGGTCTTGAGGAAGTGATCTTTCGTGCCAACATCCTTCAACAAGCAGAAGTCGAGGACGTCAATGAGACGCGACTTGCCAAGATTGTGTCCAGTTTTTTCATGCTCCTTCGGATGCTGGATACGGGCGAGAATGACATTCAGCCCCTCACGAAAGCGGATTGGCGCAAAAAGGTCAGGCTTGTTGGTATAGAGATGACTCAGCTTCATACACCGCTCCCCGGCTGGATGTATTCGAATGAATCCGTCTGGGAGTGATAGTTCACTCGACCGAGAAGAAACAGGAAATGGATAGTGGGCAGAAATAGAATGTCAGCATCGGGATCAAGACCCATCAGCGAGCTACGTAGCGCTTCATATCCGCACAGGCGCTCGGCCTGTAGCTTGGCGAGTAAACGACTGGAAGCACGGAGAACGCAAGTATTCAGGTTGAGATGCTTGGTTGCTCGGATCATGAACCTTTTTCTCCGATGTCGCAGTTCACATACATGTAATGAATAAAAACCTTCGTTAAAATACGGCGAGGCGCGGACTGAAGCTCTGGGCTACGCTCATGCATGAGCTGATAAACGTGCTCTAAGGCTTCATCAAAAGTGATGAACTGTTCCCGGTGGGTAATGATCTGGCCTTTCAGTTCATTCGCGGTGGCGTGGTATTGCTCTGCAAACTCCCAATTACGAGGGTTCTGAAGAAAGCGGCGGATTTCTGGAAATCGCGGCTCTGAATCGGCAAGGATGTATTCGTTGAAATAAGTGTCGGTCAGTCCATTGATCTCATTCTTCCGTGGCAGACCAGGGTAATCTCGAAAGTCGTACTGGCTGTCGAATGCAGTTGCAATCACACCACGATGCTTATGGAAGGCTACGATCACGTCGCGGATATCATCCGGTACGAATTGGATTGAGGAGCGAAGCTTGCCAAGACCGGAGAGCTTAACGATATCAGGGTAGTGGAGCAGGTCACGCTCGATGTCTTCCAGTCCACGAAGCCAAACATGCTGCACCCCGGTTTCGGTCTTGATACGATCTGGGATGCGGTCTTCCGCGCCGCCAGTTTTTCTGCGGTTCGTGAAAATAAGGTAGTGCGTAAGCCGCCCTTCGTCGAACTGGCGTTTGATCTTGGGTATCTCTTCTTTCCCAACGATTTTTGTCTCAAAGTCGTAATCGGAGCAGGAGGCAACAGGGTTTGAGGTGTGCTTAGCCTGGATGATGAATTTTCCAGAGGCTGGATCTGCCGTGCTCGGGAAGGAGGCAGCCGTGCCCTCAAACTTCGCGTCTTTCCCACCGTCGGGTCCGGGTGCGAACGACGTGACGCCTGCGCCAAGGATATGGTGACAAATTAGCGTCACTAGGTTTTCGAACTCGGTGTCATGCAGTTGATGAATGGGAAATCGCGGCATTGAATATGCTGATTCTGGTACGGAAGAACTGATGATAACGGCAGACGCAGCCACCCGCAATAATTGCTTTCTCGCTTTGGCGACTTTTCCTCGTAGCCGTCCGCTTCACGGCACTCAACGTCCCGTCGGTTCTTGAATTAACCTTCCGTTAAGCAGCCGTTCAAACAGCACTGAGCTGAATATCTATCTTTGTTCTTGTTGACATCTTGTTATCCTTACTTTAATGTAAGGCAAGTCTTGAATAGGAAGTTTCATGTCAACCGCAACCATAACCAGCAAGGGGCAGATCACCATTCCCGCCGTCGTGCGAGCCGCGCTAGGAGTTGAGGCCGGTGATCGAATAGAGTTTGTTCAAGTCGAGCCGGGACGGTTCGAGTTGGTCGCATCTACGCAGTCTGTGAGTGCATTGAAGGGGTTGGTGCGCAAACCGACATCGCCGGTAACGATTGGGGCAATGAGTCAGGCCATCGCCGCTCACGGAGCAAAAGCCAGATGATTGGCCTGGATACCAACGTTCTCGTTCGCTATATCGCGCAGGACGATCCAGTGCAGTCGCCCAAAGCAACGCGACTGATTGAGTCGTTGGCTGCGGATGAGCCGGGCTACGTTAGCCTTGTTTCGGTGGTGGAATTGGTCTGGGTGCTGACGGGCTGCTACGCATCAGCCAAAGCTGAGATATGCGTGGTGCTGGAGACGTTGTTGCGCACCAAAGAAATTATCGTCGAGAATGCCGACGTTGCCTGGAAAGCGTTGCGACTTTTCAAGGCAAGTAACGCTGATTTTGCGGACTGCTTGATCGAGCGTTCTGCCAGCGAAGCGGGGTGTAGCTATACGGCAACATTTGACCGAGGTGCGGCCAAGAATTGCGGGATGAGGTTGATCGGCTAAATTGCAAAAATGCTTTGGATACAGAAGGCGAAAATGGGAATCCTGATTTTGTTGGCTATCGCGGTGGTAACGATATTTGCACTCTACTGGATGGCTGTCGGCGCGTTCCGGTTGCTGCTCCGCCTGCTCGGTCTTCCAAAATACCAGGATGTGATCGTGCCGTCCAAATATGACTTCGAAACCGTAGTTGAGTTTGATAACCCGGTTGCCCAGTACGTTTACGATTTGATGGCTGGATTTAAGCATGTAACCGAAGATGGCGGTATCAAGCTTGGATTGAGTTTTGTGTTCTTTGCCGCCTTGGGTGCGATGGTGTCTTTTGTGTGGGTGTTAGTCATTGCGGTTATAACCCTGTGGTTTTTGCTTTGGGCATCCCCCTCCGCGATGAGGGCAGAAAGAAGGAGAGCCAGGAGGTTCAAGGGCTGCACCGCTGACGACTGGCACAAGACTCATCTGTGGGCGATGAAGTCCGAATTGCGCCAGCAGGAAATGGCGAGCGCAATCAGACGGAGCGGAGTGGGCGGTTTGCATCACTGAGGTGTACTAATCCAGACTTGATCGTACAGTCAGTGTCAGATCGAGCGGCTTAGGACGACCCAGAACTTTCCGGTTGAGGTCATTCTGAAATACTTCCGCTTTTCGGCCAGCGGTCATTAGTTACAGACCAAATTTTAGATTACTGCGAACGTCTACTTATCGGAAAAGCGAATTGGTGCGAAGTTACAGCGAGCGGTATACTGGTGCAGGCAATAATTCTAAGCCGCCTCTGTGATCGACATGCCTCCAAACCCTCACAATATCCGCTCCGCAGAAAGGTAATAAGTGTCTGGAGATATTGCAAACAAAGGGCCCGGAATTAGTCTCTCTCAAGAAATTGGCGAAGATGCGCGCGCAGCATTAAACGCAAACAAACCGCGGCGATGGGATTTTGGTGGAGGGGAAGGCAACGACTACGGATACGACTTTTCAGTTACTGCTCTTGATTTGGATGGTGCTGGTGCTCAATTTGCTTTCAATATTCAGCTGAAGGGCACAACCCAAGAGAAGGCTCGCATTGCTGATGAAAAACTTCTTTCATACTCTTTCAGTCGCACTACTCTCAACCTTTGGTACAAGAGCCAGTTTGTTGTTCTGGTCGCCATCGCTGACTTCATCGAAACAAGAGATCCAAAAGTAGCAAATATCTACTACCTATTTGCCAACCCGGTTCTCGATGAAATACTTTCTTCACTTCCGCCGAAACAAGAAACTGTAACGCTGCATATACCGACAAATCAGCTCGTACATCGCGAACTCGATATTCTCCCCATAGTTCAACCCTATCTGGACGAACTAAGTGAAGCACGACAACTGGCTAAAGAAAGACGATTGGCAGAGGGAGGGGTTGCATCTGATTCAGCGTCAATAGTTTCCATCCAAAGCAGCGCAAGCGTGACGCCAGAAATAATGTCTTCTGGGGAGGAAATAGAAGCCCTCATTGACACCCTTGCTCACAAGGCAGAACTCAAGGCAGCACTTGCTGCCCAGCGATCTGGCGACTATGAACGTGTTTTGCGTCTTACACCGCCCCCTACGCTTGAAGAAATGGAATGGTCACAACAAGAGACCGCAGTCAGCGCATATCTTCATGCAAGAGCATTTGAAGCAATTGGCGACTCAGTCAAAGCGGAGGCGATGATCAATATCGCATCGGCGCTACTGCCGAACAACGATGACATTGTCGCATTGGCCGCGCAGTCAAAATTCGACTCCATTAATTTGGGTCCACAAGGCCACGAAGCCCGACAAGTGTTGCTTGAAACACTTCAAAACAACGTAGGCCCAAGCGTTACCAGCCTGAAGGCAAAAATATTAGCCTTGGATAGAAACTTCGATGATGCACGAAAAATTTTGGCGCATTTGTCACCAGATAAATCATTAACAACGATGGCAGTTATTTCTATCATCGAGCATGATTGGGATCGCTCCATAGCTGAGATTGAAAGCTGTCGTGCACTGCCCACGATGAGAGAAAATCAGCTTCTCTGGCTAAACGCACTCGAAGCAAAATCACACCTTGAGGCTGCCTTGGCTGGCGCGGCGAGACCTACTGAAGGCGATTTCGTAATACCCTCAACAGGTCTTCCTGGCATCAACTACAGCAGACTTCGTTTTGCATACGAAGCAAGCATGAGAACCATGTCAGCAGGGCAGCGACTAAACTGGCCCGCAACTATTCAGTATGTGATGGATGTACTCCCTATCTCATCAATGCTACTTGGTCATACGGAAGACGCACTACCATTGATGGCAGCCTGTGCATTTGCCCGACCTACTATTACCCCGATACGTGAAGTGGTAGCTAAATTCGCTGTTCAGTTTGGTAGACCGCAAATTGCCGAACAACTCGGCGAACTAGCAGGCGACTCGGCTCGATTTGAAAACGAAACTGCCGTGATGGCAGTAGCTACTTATAAGGCTGGGAATATAACTAAAGCGCTGAGTTATGTCACAGATGAGTTTTTAGCGGACACCTCAACAGCAGATGTTTACTTATCTGCGCTCATGGTGTTGGGTATTGCAGCAGGCTCGACACTACAAACTGTGTTGCTAGAAAAGATTCGGGCAAGACTGGATGTTGATATTGGCTCTCGCCATTACCGTGCAATTTTAGATGCAGCTGTTCAAGTCCAGAAATCATTGCTTCGTCGCCGTGAAGCGATCAAGAGTCTCTATGAGTACTGGCAAACACATAATCGTCCTGCATTAGTCGGCTATCACCTATTAGATAACTCTGACCCATCGGATAAGGAAGAGGCGGCACTCATCATCGAGGTCACTACGAACATTGAAAACATGAATTCGCTGGGAGCTGACCATTTTGCCATCTCCAGCCAAGCTCTTCTCACTCTCAATAATGTTAAGGACGCAATAGCGCGTCTTAGGGTTGCCTGCGAACGGTATGACCAAGAACCCCGCTTGAATTCACTTCTAGGAATAGCATTAGAACTAGATGGGCAGACCCCCGAGGCCTATAAAATAATTGGCCAGCTATTGGAATCTGGTAAGGCATCAGAAACTGCAAGGCGCTACTTTATACAGATAGCTGCCAGAATGGGATTCTTTGAAAGGGCAGAAGAACAGGTACGTGCAGCACTTTCAAAGGCGACGGGTAATAAATATCGCCTACAGCATCTAAATACATTGTTTCAACTGTTACTTGCGGCGGGAGACCGACAAAAAGATGTAGAAGAGGTTGCTTGGGAATATGGGAAATTATCGAATCAAGAGGATGAACGAGAGGAAGGAATTTTCCTGCAAGAATATTTCATGGCGACGCTTCCGCAGGAACTTGAAATACAACCAGCCCGTATACAGGAATTTCGCCAACGCCTAGATGCCTACAGCGAACGCTTTCCGAAATCAAAATACTTGTGGCGAGGAAATATACCATCAGAGGGCTCGCCAGAAGCTATTTTGGCAGCATTGCAGGAGGCCGCAGGAGTCACTGACCAAGATATCGCCAAGGGTATAGAAACTGAGCGAAAGATGGATCTTGGCGCACTTTTGGTTCCATTTTCTTGGCGGCCTCGGCGTTTTCTTCAAAATATATCTGATGTATTTATGTTGTGGCAGGTTCGAAAACAAGTACCCATAAACAAAGCGGCTTTTCACTTCCAGTGCAGCATCCTAGGTTACGACCGACATACACCGCCAGGCATCAACGCCGCTGAAGTAGTGATAAGTCTTACTTCATTGTTGTTGCTCGATGAGATTGGATTATTAGGAGTTACACTCAATTCGTTTCAACGAATCGTTGTAGCGCGCTCCACATTAATTATCCTACAAGAAGCCCAAAATGCATTCACCGGTGGATGGGGGCGAGATAAAGCTGCTCGGATAATGAAAGAACTTCAGGTGCGATTCGCTAAGATTAGCCACCCTCCGTATCCGACGGAAGAACATCGGCATGGTATACCTGAGTGGCATTACGAAGAGAAACTTGCAATGCAGCAAGTTGATCGCGTTTATTTTTGTGATGACATTGTCGAAACTGTGCTTGTGTGTGGAATTGAAAGCCATGAGACAAATAAGCCAAGTATGGCAATTGTTGATTTTCTCCATTGGGCAGACCGTCAGGGGGTTTTAACAGCCCAGCAGGTGGCAGATGCTTTGGGGCACTTGATAAGACTTAAGGTAGGTTCTGTCATTATTCAGCAGCGCTACTTAATCGCTGCCATACCGGATGCTCTCCAATCGGCCACTACACTAGTTGCCGAAGACGAGGCAATGGCCAGCTCAGAAACATTTCGCGCCATTCTCGATGGCGCATGGGATTCATCCAAACCATTTGATGAACTACAAGAGCACTTTGCACATACCATGAGTTACTTGCTCAACAAGGGAAATGCCAGTGAGGCGGTTCTTGTAACCCTGTGGCTCCGCTGGCTTCAGTCTGTTCGACTTCAAGTTAAACCTGCGCTCACCGTTGAGTGGAAACTTGCAATAGGGTTCGCGAGGACGTTGGCGCTTCTTGAAAATGACAAGACAATCGTACATCGGCTATGGCAGTCATTCTGGTCAGCTATCAAACGAGGATTTAGTGCAGAGCTACAAGAACCGGAGGACATAGCTGGCATTAGACTTATAGCAAACATTTTTGGTATCGCACTGGCGACTGACGAGAACATCAACAGTTCGCAGGCAGGAACACTATTCGACAAGGCGAAATTAGGGCTTGAGCAGGGCACCAGCTTGGAAGCTGAATTCAGCCGCACATATGTTGATTGCGCTGCCAAAGAAACCATAAAACAGAAAACGAATACCAAGAAGTAGCTATCATAACGGCTCGAATGTGACGGTTCGAAAAAGTTGAAAGCAGACACCCAGCAGGTTACACCAACAGCCTTTTCATAAATTCGTCACCGCCCGCTCAGGCCGACAACCTGACGTCTAAAACACCTCCCCTGAAGTTCCGTTCCTGGTCGATGGGACAGAGTGATCTCGATCTGATCGGGCGGATTGTGTCAGGTCAAGTCTGGATCAGTACAACTGAGGCCAATTGCTTTAATCCTTAAATACCTGCTTCGCTTTATCTCCAATCTGATTGCCAAGGTCGTTTGCTTTGCTTACCCCTTCTTTAACGGCCTCCATTGCAGATTGCGCGTCATCTATGACGGGCTGTGCAGGAATGACCGGATCTTCGTGACCCAAGTTAATAACTGTTTGATTGGTTGCGACCGCGCCAACTACTGTTCCCGCCACAGCATGGGTTGCATTTACCTCGGCCTCGCGGTTGACTCCGGCCTTTCTGGACGATTCACGCTCAACCTCTCTTCTTGTGTCCGTTGCCGCTTGAGTCTCGACTTTACCAGCTGCCAGGCCACGCTCCTCTACCTTTGCCGCATTGGCAAGCATTTTGCCTTCGGCGACATCGCCTGCGGCTTTGCCTAGAGCTTTTCCGGCGGCACTTCCGACCAGCCTGCCAGCCGCCCCTCCCCCAACCATCAACCCAACGTCAAGCGCGGTATCCACAATGGCATCCGTGGTCGAACCCTTGTAACCTTCAGCAACAGGTTTCGCCACCCCGGCCTCGTCGCTGACTAACCCGGCTTTATTCAGCAGTGACATCGTGCCTGCTGGCATGATTGCGGCTGTGGCATTCTGCGTCGCCATGCTCAGGTTGTTTTGCCTAGCGGGGTCGGTGGAGTTGGTTGCATCCTGCTCTAAAGGTTTGCCTTCTTCGGTAACGGCACCCTGCCCCGCTGTGATTCTGTCATTCGCCTGCCCGGTCATTCTCTGCACCTGTCCTGCAACGTGGTTGACTGGCGCCGTATTGGGGTCAACCCCCGCACTTCTCGCTGCGCCCGTTACCTGCGCATCGTTCCGGTTGTGGGAATAGCTAACGGCCTCTGTTCCCGGCACGGCGGCTTTGTTTTGTTCGTATTGTCCAGCCACGTTGTTTGTCGGTTTTTCGATTGCCTGATCTATCTTGGGAACAAGCTGCTCGCTCACAAAACGATCCGCATATTGCTCCAGCACGGCCTTATCATGCAGCGCCATGTCGGTGACATCATCCACCGTGTAGCGATGCCCGGTGCGGTCGGATTGCGTTTGCATCCACCCCACAAATTCATTGGTATAGTTTGCATCGTAACTACCAGCCATCTCTTTGGTGCGCGAGGCCGCCTCTTTGAAGGTGAGTGATTTTTCATGGGCAGCATTGGCTGATTCATCGTGGGATTTTGCTTGATCGAAGCTGCTCCTGATCCCCTGTGCAGCCTTTGCCGTGTTGTCTTCACCTTGCGTAAAGGTGGCTTGATGAGCTGCGCTCTGCATGGCCGTAATGGCATTCGCGAATCCTTTGTCCTGGGCGAGCTGGTGTGCAACATTCTGCATTTGCGTCGTTCCGGAGCTGCTCTTGCCTTTGACTGTCGCTCCCGCACTCACCGTTGCTCCGTTGCCAAGGATATTGATTCCGCCGCTTGCTTCTGCGCTTGCTGATGCGATCAGTTCGGCCTCTTGCTTTTGCGATAAGCCGTGCCCCGATGCGTAGTTGTGGGCGATTTTCTGTGCTTCGTTATATGACTGAAGGAATGACGCTTGTGAGCTGGTCATGTCCTGTTGCCCGGCGGCAGCACTCTTTCCGTGACCTTTCTCGAACGAGGCTGTTTGACTTAGCGCCGAAGTCATTGCCTCCCGCGCGGCGACAGATTCGGTGAAGGCGGTTCTTTCCGAGTTTTCGGAGGCGGTTTGGAGTGCGCCTGATGCTTTGCTGCCGAGGTTGATCTTTGCCGGCAGGGTATGTATCGCGCCAGACGCATCGTTGATCTGCATCGCGTTGCCGTTCGCGTCTGCACCCATAAACCGCTTCACGCCATCCTGTGTGCTGCTCTCGAATCCGCCTTGCCGTATCGTGGGCCGGGTGTTGTGTTGCAGCCCGCTCGTCGTATCGAACGACTGATTGGCCAGTGATGCGTTGCCCATCTGCAAATTTCCCGAGGACATGCCAGAGGCAATTCTTTCCGATTCGCGCGCGGGCGAAACCATTCCGGCAATTGCCTGTGCGCCCACGTCCCCACCCTTCACGATTGCCGCCGCGATGGCGGGTATTGCGGTCGCCGAGATCATGCCCGCTATGGCTTCATCGCTGATGTAGGCGTTGTTCAGCAGGCTGTATTGCGACATGGATAAACCAAGCCCGCCAGTCATTACCGCCAGGTCCTGGGCATGCATCGTCATCACAAGGTGCATGACGGCATACAGCGGTGGCCACAATTGCACCCACATGAGGCTCATCACATAAGCCTTCAACACCAGCCCGCCTTTATGTCCCGCCAGCAATACCAGCAACAGG
>Ga0209211_10006851_pt1 | contig 16277 bp, 10 predicted proteins | sample RifGroA2_FD_183992 | JGI IMG/M metagenome (GOLD analysis project Ga0209211, IMG submission 183992) | Groundwater microbial communities from Rifle, Colorado, USA - Groundwater A2 (SPAdes) (version 2) | ecosystem: Environmental > Aquatic > Deep subsurface > Groundwater | place: Rifle, Colorado... | reverse complement strand
GCTATCTGCGCCCCGTCTTTGTCTGAGATGACTACTACAGGCCTGGTCCCCGCTCCATCCCATAAGGTGGAGATTATTTCGTCTCCGCCGTCTCCATCTATGTCCCCGGCCGCTACTTTGACGTTGTCCCCGGTCTTAAATGGTGAGAAGCTCTTGATCAGGCTCTCCCCGCTGCCGTCAAATATCCTGATTGCTGCCTGCTCCCCGCTGCCCACTATTATGCTGTCCATTTTCTTCGGCTCGCTATACAGGCCCACCAGGCTTATGCTCCCCTGCGCGCTCAGTTCTTTTGTGATGTCCTGCGGTGCCAGCAGCCCGCTTATTTTCCCAAAGGTCACTGTATATACCCCTGCTGCCGCCCCCTCTTTGGTCCACTCTGTCCCGCTCCCGCTATAGGTCTCAGGACCGCTTACTACAAAGGTCGCTCCTGCATCGTTCGTTGTGACTTTGATCTGTGTCGCTTTCTCAAGGGTCAGGATCACTGTTACGTTCTGTGGGCTCTTTTGCGCCGCTGGGTCCTTTATCTCTATGCTCGCCAGGTAAGAGCCCGCTCTTAACCCGCTGGTGTTCGCTGATACGATTAGGTTCCCGTTATCGCTACCGCTGGTCTTGTTCAGCCCTACCCACTGCGGTACGCCCGCATCTTCATAGCTTACGGCTGCCTGCCACGCCAGAACTCCTGCTCCTTCGTTCGCTATGCTTATGGATTGCGCCGCAGGCTGTAAACCGTCCACCAGTCCTCCAAATGTTATTGTGTCAGGGCTGACTTTCAATATGGGGACTATGGGTACCGATGATTCGTCTATCTTCAGGCTTATGGTTATGTTCGCTACCGGGTTGTCCCCTACTTTGACTGCTATGCTCCCGCTGTATGCTGTGTCGCTCGGTTGCTTGCCGGCTATGTTCACGGTCACTGTCAATGTCGAGGGCGTGGTGCCGCTCGTCTTGTCAAGGCTTAGCCAGGTGTCGCTGCTCTTTACTGCCGCGGTCCATGATACTTCGTGGTCTTTCGCGGTTAATGTCAATGTCTGCGCCGCCGGATTCGCTCCACCCTCGGTCGCTCTGAAGCTCAACGCCTCGGGACTTACCTGCATGTTGTCCAGGGCATATATCTCTACTTTCTCGCTGTTGGAGGAGGTTATATATAATTTGCCGTCCTTATTGACTGTCACTCCTATCGGGTTGTCCAGCTGCCCCGCTCCTTTGCCGAAGACTCCTATCTTCGTCAGGTAGTCCCCCGTCAGGGTGAAGACTTTGACTTCCCCCTGAAAGGCGTCTGCTGCATACACCCAGCCGTTCTTATCTACATGCAGGCCCTGCAGTCTTACCAGCTTGCTATCTGAGCCGCCAAATACGCTGCCTCCAAATTTCCCCTTGTATTGCCCATCAAGGTCAAAGTATTGTACCCGCCCGTTGGTATTGTCTCCTATGTATATTGTCCCCGAAAGGTCATCTACTACCAAATCTACGGGAAATTCAAACTGCCCGTCTTCTTTGCCGTATTTCCCAAAATGTAACGCTGTCAGTGCATTACCGGCCAGGTCGTATACTTTGATGTGATATGCCTCCGGGTCTACTGTGATCTGCCCGCTCACGGCGTCTGCCTGTATGTGCGCGTTGCTGTCTACTACGTATATCCGCCCTTTCTTGGCCGATATCCCTATGGCGTTGGGCATCTTGAATTCCCCGCTCGCACGCCCAAGGGTCCCGGTTAAACTGAATGCTGATGGGTCATCGTTTATGCAGTTGCTTATACTGAATACTTTGACGCTCCCCGTCGTATCATCCCCTATGTAGGCTTTGCCGCCGGATACTGCTACCCCCAACGGCTTGCCTACCGATGTGCCCCGGCAAAGCAATATCCCGCTTCCACTATACACTTTCACTGCTTTCGCCAATGAATCAGATACATAGATGTTACCAGAGCTGTCTGTCGCTATCCGCGTCGGTTCGTTCAATCCTATGATGCGTCCCTCGGCTCGAAAGGATGGTATTGTGGCGGCCCACAATAATGCAGGCGTCAAAAGAAGAAAAACTATAATGCCGGGGATTTTTTTTATCAATACGTTATCCTCCAGTCATTTAAAGAAAGCAAGTTTTATTCCATATTATCATGTATTTATTTATTAATGCCAACTCCTGCGATGGGCACTTTGCGCCCCTCGCTTTACAACTTCGCAAAAAATAAGGTTTATTGTTGCATGTTAAGTGGAATCCACATAATTACCATTATATGTAAAATAAACTTCACGTGGCAAGCACGATTTTCATGGGATCCATTCTGTGTAATAATTACACACATATATATAATAGCTATGAGTTATATCACCCAAAAGATTAAAGCCCTCTGGGCTAAAACACGCAAAAGCATTTGTCCCAAAATGCTGTATGGCACCTACTTCCGGACAATCAAAAGAAAAATTAGACCCCTAAGCATAATATTTCAAAAATAGTATTACTACATAATCAGCACAGCATTAAACTTTTCTCTGTAAATTTTCCATCGAATTGACATCTTAAAGAATAAATAGGTTATAATTTGCAGAAGAATGCCCTTACGGCCCTGGAGGTTTTTTATTGAGACAGCTTAGATTATTCACACTGATTTGTGTGCTGTGTTTTTCCCTGCTTTTTACCTACACTGCGCCAAATGCCTTTTCTGAAGCTGAAAAGACAGAACCCAACCCAGAGCAGCATGACCCCGAGGAAGTAAAAAAACCGGATGATCAACCGCATCCTCCTGAACTGCAAAAACCCGAGGAGCAGCCAAAACAGCCCGAGTTGCAAAAACCAGGAGAGCAGCCAAAACCGGAAGACCTGCAAAGAATCCCCACCCAAAGGCCCAGGTCCCGGGTCCCCGGTGCAGGTACCAGGAGCACGCCAACCTCAAGCGGTGTCAGTTTCTTTTTTGATGACGCAAACCTGAATGATGTTATCCAGACAATCTTTGGAGAGATACTCAAGGTCAATTATATAATTGACCCCAAGGTCCAGGGGCGTGTGAATTTCAGGACAACCACACCCATCCCCAATGCAGACGTAATGTTTGTAGTAGAGATAATCCTCAGGATCAACGGCGCAACAGTTGTTGAAGACAAAGGTATTTACAAGATCATCCCGATTGGCACTATTCCCAAAGAGCCAACCACAATAAATTTCGGCAGGTTGCCTCAGGACATAGATGTAAAGGGCAAGGCCATTGTCCAGATTGTCCCTGTACAATATGCAAGTTCAACCGAGATGGTGCAGATACTGACGCCTTTTCTCTCCCAGGGCGCTGTTGTGCAGGACATACAGAGGAAAAACTGCCTGATAATAGCGGACACGGATGTAAATATCAAGAAGATGCTCAAGATAGTTGAGGAGTTTGACAAGGACACGGACCAGATACAGGTATATACATATCCGTTACAGAGCATAACGACAGAGGTTGCAATGAAAATGATTACACCTCTATTCCTGTCGGCAGGCAAATCAGGAAAGCCGCTTGTGACCCCTGGGACCAACATGTTTGCCGATGAAAACTCAAATTCCATAATAATCCTCGCAACGCCAAAGGATTACAGGTTCATTGACGAAACCATGAAAAAAATCGATATCATGCCGTCTCAGGTGCTGATCGAAGCAGTCGTCGCCCAGGTCACCCTTAACGACAAACTCCATTTCGGCGTGGACTGGTTCCTGAGGACCCATTTTGACATCAATAAAAAGCCTGTAACAGGCAACCTGTTCGGCAGCGGCAATAACCCGTTGTCAACACTCGCAGTTGACACTACAAAGGGATTGGTTGGAAAGGCCGGCGGATTGACATTTTTCGCTCTTGATGCGTCAAACAGTGTGCGAGGGCTTCTCGAAGCCCTTGAGACAACGACAAAAGTAAAGGTGCTTTCTTCCCCCAATATCCTCGCAACCAACAATAAAGAGGCAAAGATACTGATAGGAAAGCAGGTCCCTATTGTCACCTCGGATTTGACAAGCACTACAGTTGCCAGTACAGGGACAGCAGGCATTCAAAGGACAATCCAGTATAAGGACACAGGTAATATACTCAAGGTCAAACCCCAGATAAAAGACGGAGGGCTTGTTACACTTGAAGTCTCAACAGAGGTCAGCACTGCGGACAGGGCCACAGACGCCGGGCTCGATACTACTACCATATCCAAGACAGAGGTATCAACGACCCTTATAGCAAGCGACAATCAGACTATCCTTATGGGAGGGTTTATCCAGAACAATTCAAGCAATTCAAGGGGCGGCATCCCGTTTTTGAGCAGGATACCTATACTGGGTTATCTTTTCGGCGCTTCCGATGACACTTTTGACAGAACAGAGCTTATCGTGCTTTTGACTCCGCACATTATAAAAAACAGGCTGGCCATGGATACTGTTACAGAGGACTTCATCAACAAAGTCAACCAGTTACAAAAAACCTTCGAACTGAAAAAGTCTCCTGTCCCAAAAAGCTGATACCCGCTCGAACACTATGTTCTGCCTTACACAATGCAGACAAAAATACAACGAGGTGAATACACGATGACTATGCAGAAACTTGAATTCAAGACAGAGGTAAAACAACTCCTTGACCTGATGATACACTCACTCTATTCCCACAAGGAGGTGTTTCTCAGGGAGCTTATTTCCAATGCATCCGATGCCATTGATAAGGCAAGGTACGAATCACTCACAAACAACGAGGTACTTGAAAATGAAGCAGACTGGAAAATCAGAATAACTGCCGACAAACATGCCGGCACGCTTACAATAAGCGACAACGGCATCGGCATGACCGGTGACGAGACAGTAGAGCATCTTGGCACCATCGCGCATTCAGGGACAAAGGAATTCATACAGGCGCTCCAGAGCAAAGAGGTAAAAGACAACCCTGAATTAATAGGCCAGTTCGGGGTCGGTTTTTATGCTTCTTTTATGGTCGCTGACAGGCTAACGGTCATTTCGAGAAAGGCCGGGCAGAAAGACAAAAAAGGGACCAAATGGGAATCAACTGGAGACGGGTCCTTCACTGTTGAAGACATCGAAAAACAGACCAAAGGCACTGATGTCATCCTGCATCTCAAAGAAGAGGGGAAAAAATACCTTGAGGAATGGGAGCTGCGGAGCGTAGTAAGAAAGTATTCGGATTTCATCGAACATCCTGTCGTCATGGAAATAGAGCGTGAAAAACCGAGCGAACTTGATAAAGGCAAAACCGTAAAGCTTAAAGAGGACGAGATACTGAATTCGAGAAAGGCGATCTGGCTGAAGGACAAATCAGAGATAACGCCGGAGGAATATAACGAGTTTTATAAACACATATCCCACGACTTCACAGACCCGGCAAGCGTTATACATTACAAGGCAGAAGGCACGTCGGAATTTACCGCCCTTGTATATATTCCTTCCAAGTCCCCTTTCGATATCCTTTACAAAGAGTACAAGATAGGACCGACCCTTTATGTAAAAAGGGTCCAGATAATGGACCACTGTGAGCAACTGATACCGCAGTATCTGAGGTTTGTAAAAGGCGTGATTGATTCTTCAGACCTTCCCCTGAACGTGTCAAGGGAGATATTGCAAAACGACAGACAGATCGAGGTCATTAAAAAGAGCCTGACAAAGAAAGTGCTCGATACCCTCGGAGACCTGAAGAAAAACGAATACGACAAATACATCCAGTTTCATAAGGAATTCGGCAGGGTATTAAAAGAAGGCATCCACTTTGATTTCTCAAGAAAAGAGCAGATAGCTGACCTACTGCTGCTCAAATCAACAAAGACCGAAGGAGACGCCTATACCACACTTCAAAGCTACGTGGAAAATATGAAAGAAGGCCATGAAGAGATTTATTACATAACAGCCGCATCGCAGGGCGAGGCCATGAAATCTCCGTACATTGAGGCATTCATGGACAAGGGGTACGAGGTGCTTATCATGCTCGACGAGGTTGACGATATCATCATGAGCGGGCTTGAATACAAGGGCAAGAAGCTTAAATCGGTCATTAAGGGAGACATAAACCTCGACAAGTCAGAAGGGCCAAAGAAGAAGGAAGCAGAGAAAAAATACGGCAAGCTCATTGATCTCATCAAAGACAGCCTGAAGGACGAGGTGAGCGATGTGAGGCTGTCCGGAAGGCTCAAGGACTCTCCCTGCTGTCTTGTTGCAGGAGAGGGAGACATGGACCCCCAAATGGAGAAGATCATGAAGGCAATGGGACAGGTTGTGCCCGCAGTCAAGCGCACTCTTGAAATTAACCCCTCCCATCCTGTACTTGAAGCAATGAATACAATATTTGAAAAAGCCGGCAAAAGCCCGGTACTTCAGGAATACATTGCGCTCATTTACGATCAGGCGCTCCTGCTTGAAGGCTCAAAACCAAAAGACCCGGCAGCATTTGCCAAATCAATCGCGAAACTGATGACTGAAAACGCAAAACAACATTGACAAGAAACAGCCTATGTTATATATTTTTCCTATGAAGACCCTCCTTCTAAGCATTTTCCTTGTCCTCGCATCTATATCCATATCTTTTTCCGCTGAAATGGAGTTTGTCTTTGTCAAAGGCGGCTGCTTCAAAATGGGAGATATCTTTGGGGTTGCATGGCTGGACGAGGAAAAAACAGTCCATGAAGTCTGTCTGGATAATTTCCATATGGGGAAGTATGAGGTGACTGTTGAACAGTTCAGGGAATTTGTAAAAGATACTGGCTATAAAACAGAGGCTGAGAGAAGCCAGGGTCAATGGACAGCTGGATGCATTTACGGAGACGGCATTTGGGAAAAAGATAACACATGGAAGGATACCATTTTCCAGCAGTATGACCGCTCCCCGGCAATCTGCGTTTCATGGAATGATGCCACAGCTTTCACGCAATGGATGACAAAAAAGGCAGGCAAAACATACCGGCTTCCGACAGAGGCTGAATGGGAATATGCTGCAAGGAGCGGCGGAAAGGAAGAGAAATGGGCCGGTACGAACAATGAGTCCGAGCTTGGCGAGTTCGCATGGTACGATGAAAACTCAGAAGATAAAACACACCTGGCAGGCAAAAAGCTGCCTAATGGGTTAGGGTTACATGATATGACCGGTAATGTGTGGGAGTGGGTCCAGGACTGGTTTGACATTACCTATTACAAAGACAGTCCGAAAAATAATCCCACTGGCCCTGAAAAAGGAACACATCGCTCGTTCCGTGGCGGTTCCTGGGACGGGTTCCCAATAGTCCTGCGCACCACATATCGCAACTTTGGGTGGCCGTATTATCGTGATCCAACAATCGGATTCCGTGTACTACGAGCAAACTAAAGGAACAGGTGATATAGATCAGGGCAGAAGAACGGAAGGCTGGAAGAGTTTCAAACTTCCAGACTTGCCTATGGGAGGGTTTCTTTTACGTTTGCTCTCAGCATGAGCACTGTCTTTATCTTCCTGGGGTCATTGCTTGTCACTTCAACGGTCTTTGTAAACATGCCTCTTCTGCCTGCAGTATCCACCTTGACCAAAATCTGGCCTTTTTCCCCTGGGTTCAGGTGGTTCGAACTAACCACCGCGGCTGTGCAGCCTCAGGAGGGCACCAGCCTGCCTATGATAAGGTCCTCCTTGCCCGCATTTTCAAATTCAAAGGTATACGCCAGTTGGGTCCCCTGCTTTACGTCCCCGAAATCGAATTTTTCTGTTGCAAATTTTATGGATGGCTGGGCATAGGCCAGGGCAGGAAATAACAAAAACATTATGACAATAATCCTTTTCACGAATTCATTATAACACAGTGTAAAACTCAATAGTAACTGGTAAAATATCCAATATCATGATTACGGAAAACTCTCTCAATCTGCTTGAGTTCAACAAACTCCTCAGGATAATCTCCGGACTTGCTAACAGCGATGCCTCGGAAAAATACGTGCTGGGAATATTGCCCTTCGACAACAGGGAGAAAATCCTGAAAAGGCTCGGGCAGGTGCAGGAGATACGCAGGATGTCTCAGGATGGGGATAGCCTAAGGCTGTCCCGATTTTCAGACATATCAAAACTCATTGCAAAGGTGAGGCCGGAAGGCTCTGTGCTCGATGGCCCGGAGCTTTCAGGGTTCATCCCTGTCCTGAGCATCATAGCAGAGCTTTCCCTGCAACTCGGACAAACTGAAAATACACCTTTTTTAAAAGAGCTCTCTGACCGGCTCACAGAATTTCCGAATGTCATGCGCATTCTCAAAAAATCGCTTGACAGCGAGGGCAACATACTCGATACCGCGTCAGCGCTGCTTTCAGAGCTGAGGGGCAGGATAAGGAGGCAGGAAGGCAGGATAAGGAAAAAACTTGAGGAGATGGTGAGGGACGAGGGGGTTTCCATATTCCTGCAGGACGATTTTATCACAACAAGGTCAGGCAGGTGGGTCATACCCGTGAGGATGGATTCAAAAGGACAGGTGAATGGCGTTGTGCATGATATTTCAAGGTCAGGAGAGACAGCCTTCGTAGAACCTGTTGCAATCATAAGCCTTGCCAATGAACTTGAGAATCTTGTGGCCGAGCAAAAATCGGAAGAGATCCGCATACTGAGGGAGATATGTTCAAAGATCAGGGACGAGGCTGATGAGATAGAGGTCCAGTATGAGATAGTAGTTTACCTTGACACCCTGAACTGTATTGCGCTCTTTGCCGACAGGATGCGTATGGAAACCCCGCAGATAAACGACTCCGGGACCATCAGCCTTTCAAACGCCAGACATCCTCTCCTGATGCTCGCCCTGCTTAAGAGTGAGGGCGGGCAGCAGGCAGTGCCCCTTGAGGTACGCCTTGGCGAAGACGATAAGGTAATGGTAATAACCGGCTCCAATGCAGGGGGAAAGACCATTGCCATCAAGACAATCGGACTGCTCCAGATAATGGCCCTGTCGGGAATGCCGGTGACTGCCGACTCTTCCTCAAGCTTTCCGCTGGTCCATCACCTGCTGGTTGACATGGGAGATGAACAGTCAATAGAAAACAGTCTTTCCACCTTCTCGGCACATGTATCGAACATCTCCGGGATTTTGAAGAAAGCGGATTCAAAGACACTTGTCCTGGTAGATGAACTCGGCACAGGCACTGACCCTGATGAAGGCGCCGCGCTTGCATGTGCCGTGTTAAAAGAGCTGAAAGCGCGCAATTCCCTGGTCTTTGCAACTACCCACCTTACGGACATAAAGGGGTTCGTCCACAGGACCGATGGGATGCTCAATGCCTCCATGGAGTTCGATCAAAAGACCCTTACCCCCCTGTACCGCCTCAGGACAGGGGAACCTGGCCAGTCACATGCCATTGAGATAGCAAAAAAATACGGTCTTCCGGAGAGCATCATCGAGTCCGCAAAGGGGATGCTCGGCGGCGTAAGGATAGAATTAGACAATATGATAGCCGACCTTAACAGCAAAAGGGCCGGATATGAAAAAGCGCTCAACGAACTCCAGAGAGAAAAAACAGAGATTGAGGAGCGGAACAGGCGTTTGGCCGGACTGCTTGCTGAAACTGAAAACCGCCAAAAAGAGATACTCTCAAATGCTTACAAAGAGGCCTCCGGCATAATCTCTGACATAAAAAGGCAAATGCACGGCCTGCTGGAAGAAGCAAAGGAAAAGGGCAGGGAAAAGGCGCGCAAAGCTGTAAAGGAAGCAGAGGCAAGACAGGCAGAGATAAGCCGGAAGCTGAGAGGATATGACAGGGACGATGAAGGCGCTCCCCCGATTGACCGGATACTGGAAGGGGATGTTGTATATGTCCGCTCCCTCGGCCATGACGCGCCGGTGGTTGAAGTCAACCTGAAACACAACCGGCTGAAAGTAAGGGCCGGCAGCATGGAAGTTGAAGTCCCCGTTTCTGATATAGGTTTCAAAAGAAACAAGACCCCTGACAAAAAGCCAGGAAGTCTGTCCCGGGAAGTTAAAGGCAATGAGTTTGCAGTCTCAAGAATAAACCTTGTCGGATTAAGGGTTGATGAGGCGCTTTCCAGGCTGGAACCTTTCCTCAATCATGCTTCCCTTGCGGGTTTCAGCGAAGTCACGATTATTCACGGCATCGGCAAGGGATTATTAAAAAAAGCCGTGCATGAGCATCTTGACAGGCACCCGCTTATCAGGCATTTCAGGAGCGGCGATCCATCAGAAGGCGGGGCCGGGGTGACAGTCGTGACGCTTTTATAGTAAATTATCCTGGGTTGTCTGAAAAATGAACGATAAAGACAAGACAAAAGAGCAGCTTATTAACGAGCTTTCGTTATTGCGACAGCGCATTGCCGAGCTGGAACATTCAAAGACCTCAAGCGCCGGTGAAAATAAATTCAGGGTCCTCGCAGACCAGTCTCCCAATATGATATTTATCAACATGAAAGGGAAGGTCGTCTATGCGAATAAAAAGTGCGAGGAGATTATGGGCTACAGCAGGGAAGAGTTCTACTCCCCTGCTTTTGATTTTATGGACCTGATTGTCCCTGAGCACAAAGAAACAATAAGGGCCAACCTCGGCAGGCACCTAAAGGGCGAGGAAATCCCTCCATATGAATATGCGATCCTTTCAAAAGGCGGCAGCAGGATTGAAACGATAATAACCACAAAATTGATCGAGTATGAAGGGAATAACGCTATCCTGGGAATAGTGACTGAAATAACCAACATAAAAGAAGTGGAGAAGGCCCTCAGGGAATCGGAGACAAAATACCGGGACTTATATGACAATGCCCCGGACATGTACCACACCCTGGATAAAGACGGCATAATCACTGATTGCAATGAAACCGAGGCGAGGATGCTCGGCTACAAAAAGGAAGAGATAATCGGGAGACCCGTTGCGGATTTCTTCACGGAGGAATCAAGGAGGCTGTTTGAAAAAGATTTCCCCGATTTGAATCATGAAAAAAGCCTCTTCAATATCGAACGCGAATTTGTCAGGAAGGATGGGACGACCTTCCCGGCAAACCTGAATGTTTTTTCCGAGCATGATGAGAACGGGAAGCTTACAAGGACAAGGACCATAGCAAGGGACATAACTGAGATTAAGCAGATCCAGTCGGAACTCCTCAAGGCACAAAAACTTGAATCTGTCGGCATTCTTGCCGGCGGCATAGCGCATGACTTTAACAATATACTTACTGCGATCATCGGTAATATCAATCTTGCCAAAATATCCCTGCGCCCGGAGGATTTGACATATGAGAGGCTTGCTGAGGCTGAAAAGGCATGTGCAAACGCTTCAAAACTGACCCATCAACTGCTCACCTTTTCAAAAGGCGGCGAGCCTGTAAAGAAAACACTTTCCCTCGCCGGATTAATAAAGGATTCCGCAGGTCTGGCAACTATAGGGTCAAATGTAAAATGCGAGATTACCCTTGCAGATGACCTCTGCCCTATAGAGGCTGATGAAGGGCAGATAGGACAAGCAATTAACAATCTTGTAATTAATGCTGTTCAGTCCATGCCCAAAGGCGGGACGGTAAGCATTTCAGCAAAAAATACGCTCATGCAAAAAGAAAGCGGCTTACCTTTAAAGGACGGTAAATATGTGCAAATAACAGTCACGGACCATGGCATAGGCATTCCAAAGGGGCAGTTACAGAAGATATTCGACCCCTATTTTACGACCAAACAGAAAGGCAGCGGGCTCGGACTTGCCATTACCTATTCGATTATTAAAAACCACAATGGCCACATAAACTTAAAATCAAAGCCTGGGCAGGAAACGGCCTTTTACATTTACCTGCCTGTTTCCCAAAAGCCTTTGATTGAAAGGAAGTCCAAGGAGGAAGAGATTATTAGGGGCAAAGGCAGGATCCTGTTAATGGACGATGAAGAGATTGTCAGGACAATTGCTGGTGAAATATTAAGACATATCGGGTATGATGTCGAATTTGCCATAAACGGCGAGGAAGCCATTACTGCCTTTAAAAACTCCCTGGATTCAGGAACAAGGTTTGATGCGGTCATTCTGGACTTGACCATACCGGGCGGAATGGGAGGCAAAGAGGCAGTCAAAAAACTTATGGAGATAACCCCCGAGGTCAAGGCCATCGCCTCAAGCGGTTATCATAATGATCCGATAATGGCAAATTTCAGGGAATACGGCTTTAAAAATGTTATTCCAAAACCATATAAAGTCTCCCAGCTCAGCGAACTTGTTTACAGCGTAATCGCTGACCAATCACCTTGAAGATTGCCCCGTAAAAACACAAATAAACACATTGAGCGGCCTTTGGCTCTGGATGCTACTTTTGAATAATCAGAGTTAGCTATCAATCTCCGAATGAAATGCCAATGTCTCTTGCAGTCTGGATTGTATCGCCTCCGAGCGAAACGCGTTTCATATTCCCGATGGCGTCCTCAAGCGGTACGGCGCTGACTTCCGGCGGGACAAGCGCAACCATCATGCCGAATTTCTTTGCCTCTATCATACGCACTGCGGCAGCGCCGAAACGAAGTGATAACAGGCGGTCAAAGGTCGTGGGAGACCCGCCACGCTGCAGATGCCCAAGCACCATGGATCTTGTGTCTTTGCCGGTCAGCCTGGAAATTTCTTTTGCGACAAATTCGCCCACTCCACCCAGGACTACATCCTGTCTGCCGACTTCACCGTTACCTTTATTGATGCTCCTTCCCCCTAAAGGAGCAGCGCCTTCGGCAACGACCACAATAGCATAGTGCTGTCCATGAAGCTCACGCTCCATAATATGGTCACAGACCTTGTTGATGTCAAAAGGTATCTCGGGTATCAGGATAACGTCAGCAGCGCCGGATATGCCGCTGTTAAGGGCTATCCAGCCCGCATGTCTACCCATGACCTCCACAACCATTACACGCTCATGGGACTTGGCAGTTGAATGGAGTCGGTCTATGGCCTCTGTCGCAATACTTACGGCTGTGTCAAATCCAAAGGTAATAACGGTCGCTCCAAGGTCATTGTCAATGGTCTTGGGTACGCCTATCACAGGGATCCCCTTTTTGTAAAAGTCATAAGCAATCTTGAGACTCCCGTCTCCTCCAACAGCCACAAGGCAATCAAAGCGGAGGCGTCTGAAATTTTCAATCACCTTATCGGAAACATCCCTGATCTCAGTCTCACCGGCCATGTTTGTAATGGGCATCTCAAAAGGATTGCCCTTATTGGTAGTCCCGATGATTGTGCCGCCGACATTGGCGATATTTCTCACCTTTTCCGGGGTCAACTGCACTATCTCATTTACATCCAGCAGTCCGGCATAACCGTTCTTTATGCCGTACACCTCCCACTGTCTGTTATAAGCGGACATTACCACCGCCTCTATTACGGCATTCAGCCCCGGAGCGTCACCGCCTCCCGTATTTATCGCAATCTTCATACCTCTCGCCATATGGCCCCCTGTTTTGATGGATAAGAGATACTAATCAATAAAAATTCGGGAAGTCAACATGAAGGACCCGTCCTTATGTCAATCAAACAGGCGGGACTGATATGCTTCAATGTCTTTACCTGCGACACCTTATAAGATTTTCATACCACACTATGATTTCAAAAGAGGAATTGCCCCTAAGTAAAACAAAGAAAATCATAATGAATATGGTAGATCGTCGTTTGTAAAGGCGTGCTTAAGGCACCTACTTTTGGTTGAAGCATATCAGTCCCGCCCGTTACCACCTATGACTATCCCGCGATAGCTATTTCAGACGCGCCTCAACTGCATTCCAGTCTATATTTTTGAAAAACGCCTCGATGTAATCAGCCCTTTTGAGTCCGTAATCAATCATAAAGGCATGTTCAAACACATCCATTATCAACAGCAGATTGCATCCCGCCGGATGAGATACGTCATGCTCATTTATCCAGAAGTTTATAAACCTGTCGCTGACCGTGTCCTTGTAGAGGGCGATCCAGCCTATACCCCTCATCATTCCTGTTGCCTTGAAGTCCTTTTCCCAAGCCTCATAACTTCCGAACCCTTCGTCCAGTTTTTTGACAAGATTGCCGTCTTTATTGGCCCCGCCTTTGCCGCCGAGGTTCTCGAAATAATACTCATGGAGCCTCATGCCGTTGAATTCCCACCCTAGCCTCCGCTTCAATTCAGCAAACTCAGGAGCGCCTGTTTTCCCGTCCTTCAGCATCTGGTCAAGCGTATCAAGCACCTTATTTGTGTTTGTCACGTACCCCTGATAGAGGGTAAAGTGGTTTTTCAGCAGTGCATCGCTGAACCCCTCCATCCCGATAAGTTTTGAATAGTCCTTTGCCTTGTAAGCCATGTCATTTCCTCCTTTGCTCGCCTTAGCGCCTACTTCTGGTTTGGCTGCAGTTTCCTTCTTCATAGTCATTTGTACATTTCCTTATAATACTCAGGGTACAATTTTTTTGCACATTCAGGGCAGATGCCGTGACTGAATTCCGCCTCAGAATGTTCCATTATGTATTTCTCTATGGAATTCCAGAAGCCCTGGTCATCGCGTATCTTTTTACATGAAGAGCAGATAGGGATCATGCCCTTCAGGGTATTTATTTTTGCAAGCGCGTCTCTGAGCTCAACGATCAGCCTCTCTCTCTCAGCCTCTATCTGCTTGCGGTTTGTAATATCGCGGAACGCAACAACCGAAGCCGAAACCTTCCCCTGCTTGAAAATCGGGGTAGATATATAAGACACAGGCAACATCGTTCCGTCCTTCCGGATATACGCATCATCATCGTTAAAGACCCTTTTGCCTGTCTCAAGCATCCTGATATTGGGACAGTCTTCTGCGGCAAGATGAGTGCCGTCCGATCTTTTGTAATGGACCACATCATGTATATTTTTACCGGACAATTCCTCTGCTGACCATCCCAAAAGCTGCTCAGCCTCAGGATTGATGAAAGAGAGCTTCCCGCTTTCATCAAAAACCAGCACACCTTCTCCAAGGCTTGAAGTAATATCGCTGAATTTTTCTTCACTGAGCCTGAGTTCTTCCTCTGCCTGCCTGCGTTTCCCGACCATATCGTTAAAGGCCCGTCCCAACTGGCCTATTTCATCCTCCCCGACAACACTGGTCCTTGCATCAAGATTACCGCTCCCTAAAGCCCTTACCCCTTTTAAAAGCTCAAAAAGCGGTTTTGTTATGGCTGCTGAAAAAATAACCGCGGCAATGCTTCCAAAAACCAGGACCGCTGCAATTATATACATGATCAGCCTTATGATCTCATTCACACCTTTCCTGAGCGGCCCATCTGAAATTCCCAGGTGCACTACACCTATCCTGCCTTTTAAAAGAGGCACTGCGATGTCGTGGATGCGCCGATTTTCGCTGTCAAGAAGCTGAATGTTGTATGACCGGTCATTGCCGGCAACATCAAGTTTTTTCAGATCAACCGGGAACCCTTTTTCAAAAGTATGCGCAAGGACCTCTCCCCGGGGACCAAGAACAAATACGTATTCGATATCATCCTCAGAACCCTTAAAGTCCCTGACAAGCATCTCGAGTTCAAAAAATTTCCTTGTCAATATAGGATTAATGCTGTCATGGGCTATACTTCTTGCTATGGAGACCCCTCTCTTCTCAAGTTTTCCATGGAGCTGCTTATACAGGGTTGTTTTCACAAATATAATCATTGCCATGCCCATCAGCAGAACAATCCCGATTGTACCGGCCAGAAATTTAACACGTAAACTTATTGGCGTCATAACCTCCTACTTTGCCTTCTTCTTTTTCATCTGTTCCCCGGCAACCCAAGCCTTCATCTCCCGGATGGAATCATAAGCCCTGTCATCAATAAGAACAAATTTGTCTATCATCATCCCCTTGAGGATTGGGGTTGCCTTTTTGTCCTTGTGGGCATTCAGGAATATTTGCCGCAATCTTTTTTTCAACTCGGGGGCCAGTCCCTTGCGGACTGCAACCGGCGGGATACCGTAAGGTGGGGACTTCATGATTGTCCTTGTTTTTGATGTAAATTCAGGGTGGGTACTATTGATATATTCCCAAATAAGGCTGTCCACTGCAGCGCCGTCAACAACCCCCTGGGCAACTGCCTTAATTGATTTATCATGGGCGTAAGTGAAAAGATATTTCCCAAAAAAGGTGTCCGGTGTTTCGCCCATCCTGGCCAGCATGTAATCAGGGACCAGCTTGCCGCTATTTGACAAGGGGTCGGTAAAGGCGAACCTTTTTCCCCTTAATTCATTAAAGCTTTTTATGTGGCTGTCCTTATGAACAATAATGTACGAATAATAAACTGTTTCACCATGTGCCTCAGGCGCGACCAAAAGCTCCATCCCGAATTCCCTGTGCCCGTCAACATAAGGCCCGCTGCATACAAAAGCA
>Ga0209211_10006846_pt1 | contig 16285 bp, 11 predicted proteins | sample RifGroA2_FD_183992 | JGI IMG/M metagenome (GOLD analysis project Ga0209211, IMG submission 183992) | Groundwater microbial communities from Rifle, Colorado, USA - Groundwater A2 (SPAdes) (version 2) | ecosystem: Environmental > Aquatic > Deep subsurface > Groundwater | place: Rifle, Colorado... | reverse complement strand
AAAAAAGCAGCAGGGCCAGCAAAAACAGCCGGATAAGGATAAAGATAAGAAAAACTCCGACCAAAATGACCGGAATGATAAGAAAAAGGAAGATGAAAAACAAAAACAGGATATGAAAAAAAATAAAGGGAAAGAATCTCCCCAGGAAGAAAAACCTAAAATGGCTTCAAGGAAGCTTTCAAAGGAAGAAGCTGACATGGTGCTAAACAGTTTGAAGGAAGACCGGAAAAACTTTTTAAAAGAGCAGTTAATAAAAAAAGGGGTAATCCCTTATACCCAGTCTAAGGATTGGTAAATTATGACATCTCTTAAGTCAATTATATTTTATGTACTACTAATTTTTTTCCTCTTTGTTACTCTAACTTCAGCCTCAGGTATTACTGTTTCTGCCTTCATTGATAAGGCTGAGGCAACTCTGGATGACCAGTTGAATCTGTCAGTAACTGTAAATGGAGCACAAAAGATAAGCGAGCCGGTATTTCCCCCTGTTAAAGATTTTCAGATTATCCCGAACGGGAATTCATCAGAGGTAAAAATAATCAACGGAGTTTTTAGTGCATCCAAGGCTTTCAACTATATTTTAATCCCACAAAGAGAGGGTAACTTTACTATTGAGCAGATCAGGGTAGAGGTCCAGGGAAAAGTTTATAAGACTAACCCAATAAATATAAAAATCTCATCTTCTGTTGCAAATGAACCTAAAGTTATTTCAGAATCAAAAGACTTTTTCCTGACTGCAGAGGTCAGTAACCCCAACCCCTACATTAACGAGCAGATAAATTATATCATACGTTTCTACAGAAAAGTGCCTGTTTCTGATGCAAGCCTTGAAAGACCGAATTTTGAAGGGTTCCTCATGGAGGAATATGGAAAAGAAAAAGAAACTGTAAAAGTAATTGATGGAAATGAATACCTGGTATATGAAACAAAGGTAGCTCTTTTCCCTACAAGGCCGGGAAAACTGGAAATCCCTCCGGCAAAGCTTAGATTCGAAGCAGTAAAAAAATCTAAGAACAGAGGTTTTTTTGCTGATCCTTTTTCTGATGACCCATTTTTTAGCAGAGGCCAGATTGAGTCAAAAATTTTATCAACTAAAACTCTCGAAGTCCAGGTCAAGCCTCTGCCAAAGGAAAACAGGCCTGCAAATTTTGCTAACCTGGTGGGAAACTTCAAGTTTACAGCAACACTCAACAAAGATAAAATCAAAATCGGTGAATCAGCCACTCTAACCTTAGAGGTCTCAGGGCATGGAAATATCAGGGGTGTACCTGAGCCTTCACTTAAAGAATCACCTGACTTTAAGGTCTACAGTGACCAGCCTGCAACTGTCATAAATAATGAAGGGAATATATTAACCGGGAAAAAAATCTTTAAAAAAGCAATTATTCCTTTAAAAGAGGGAACATTTCATATTCCTTCTGTGGAAATCTCCTTCTTTAATCCCGAGACCGGCAAATATGAGAAAGCAATCTCTCAAAAGGTTACCTTTACAGGATTAATAACAGGTGAAGATGATAAATTACATTTTGTGGAAAATTTCAAAGGGTTAAATCCAAAGGAATCAATAAAGGTTTTAAGAAAAGACATTCTCCCAATAAATATGTCAATCTCTGCCCTCAAAGACCAGAGGTTAAATTTATATGATCCTCTTTACCTTGCCTTCTCCATGATTCCAGCCCTGTCTTATTTATCATGCCTCATTTACAAAAAAAGGAAGGACAGGTACCTCGGAGATATAAAATTTGCAAGAAGCAAAAAGGCTTTTAAAGAGGCAAAGAAAAAAATCAAAGAGGCAAAAATAGAACATGAGGTGGGAAAAGAGGATTTTTGCGCTGATCTTTCCAGGGCTGTAAGGGAATACCTCGGAAATAAATTTAATATCACAGGCTCTGCGCTCACACCAGGTGAGGTACTTGAAAAACTTGAAGCAGCAGGAATCGATAAAAACTCTGTTGAAGAAACGAAAAAGTTTTTAGAAAAACTGGAATATGAAAAATTTGTCTCTAAAACCCTTTCAGTCAAAAAAATAGAAGAACTCTTAAACTCCGGAAAGGAGTTATTAAAAAGACTTGAGAAAGATTTCAGGAGAACCACCTTATGAAGGCATTGACGGCTTTCAGTATAATTGTTTTATTAATGATACTGATACCTTCCTTTGCAGACTCTTCTGAAGAGCGCTCTAATATATTCTTAGAAGCAAACCAGGCATATAATAAAGGAGATTATAACAGGGCTATTTCATTATATGAAAAGCTTCTGGAACAGAACCTGAGAAATGGTCTGATCTATTACAACCTCGGGAATTGTTATTACAGAACCGGAGAAATAGGAAAGGCCATCCTCAGCTACAGGAGGAGTGAATTGTATAACCCGCGGGATGAAGACCTAAAAGCAAATCTTAACTATGCGCGGAAAAATACCAGGGATAAAATAAATACAGGCAATCCCAAAATTCTTGAATCAATTTTTTTCTGGTATTACAATTTAAATTGCAAAGAGCTTTTCATATTATTCTTAATCCTTAACTGGCTATTCTGGAGCCTTGCGGCTTTCAGGCTTTTTAAACCCTCGGCACTTTTAAGAACAATTGTTCTGGTACTTCTCTTCACTGCAATCCTGACCGGAATTTCAGCAGCTTCTAAAGTTTATGCCTTAAAAAGCTTAAGATCCGGTGTGCTTATTTCAAAAGAGATATCAGTGAGGTCTGGAAACGGCATTAATAACCCTGCCATTTTTAAGCTTCACGAAGGGGCGGAATTTAAAATCTTAGATAACAGCGACGGCTGGCTTAAAATCAAACTCCCCCACAACTCATCTGAAATGAAGGGATGGGTTGAAAAAAAGTTCGTGGGGATTGTGGACTGACAAAGCTCTCTTTTCCTGATAGAGTTTTTATATTATTGTTCCTATTTCGGGGTGAAAAATAATATTAACGGCCGTCATTCCGCACTTGATGCGGAATCCAGGGTTTCCCATGAAAATGGGAATCCAGTTCAACTGTACAGTTCCCTCATTTCGCGGGAACAATTCTGGATTCCCGCTGGAGTTTACCCTCATGGAAATGGGGGCGGAAATGACAAGAAATACTAATTATACCCCGATGCAAAGCATCGGGGAACTCTCTTGAGTAAATATTGTGGAGGAAAATGTTTATGAAACATTTTAAGCAGTTCAATCACGGAAGTTGTTTCTCATATCTGATAGTCTCTGCTGAAAAAAGGGCTCTTTTGGTAGATCCTCATTTTGGACTGGTTAAAACTTATCTTGACTATCTGAAAAAGAATAAGATATCACTTGTAAATATTATTGATACTCATACTCACGCTGACCACCTTTCTGCGGCAGCTATATTAAAAAATAAACTGAATATTCCTGTTCTCATACATGAAAATTCCCTGTCTAACGTTGCAACTAAACGCATCACAGAGGGCTCTGAGATACAGTTTGATGATGTTACTGTTAAAGTGCTTTATACGCCCGGACACACAGACGAAATCGTTAGCCTTCTCTATGAAAACAGACTCATTACCGCAGACACTTTGCTTATAAACAGTATTGGCAGAACTGATTTTCAGAATGGCAATCCCGGATTAGCCTTTGATAGTCTTAAAAGACTCTCTTCACTTCCAGAAGAAACAGAGATTTACCCGGGCCATGATTACAAAGGAAACTTTAAGTCCACAATCAAGCTGGAAAAACAGAATAATTCTTTTCTAAATTATAATGACCGTGACAAGTTTATAGCAGATATGCGCGCTATGAATATTCCCAAACCAGCGAATATGGATTACATTGTTAAAGCCAATCAGGACGGCACAGCCGGCTCACTAAAAAAAATCACTGCAAAAGATTTAAATGATAGAACAAAAAGCAAAGAAAAAATTACAGTACTTGATGTACGCAGTGCCTCAGAACTGAGCGAGGCAAGAGTAGAGAACGCGATACATATTCCCTTGAATGAACTATCCTCACGTATTTCTGAATTAAAAAAAATTGACGGCGAAATAACTACACTTTGCAAGACAGGGAACCGCGCAACAATAGCAGCACAGGCACTGTTGCAGGCAGGTTTCAATAATGTGTCTTTAATAGAAGGCGGAATTATAGGACTTGAAAAATCAGGTTATTCTCTTATAAAAAGTAAAGTAAAATGGTCACTTGAACGACAGGTTCGTTTTCTCGCCGGGGCTCTGGTTTTACTTTTCTCCCTGTTAGCCCTGTTTATCAATCAATGGTTTGCTCTTGGAAGTCTTTTTATTGGTGGTGGACTCATCTTTGCCGGCATTACAAACAAATGCGGTATGGCAGCACTTTTATTAAAACTTCCATATAATAAGTTTGATATATCTCCATTAACCGAAGGCGGCACCTGCGCAATGGAAAACCCCTCTTCTGGCGGAACCTGTTCTGTAGATAAGGCTTCTGATTCAGGAACATGCGCTGTTGAGTCAAAACCTAAGAAAAATATATAATATCATTTTGGTATACCGGCAAAAACAGTAGCCGATATCTATCGCTCCCGATGGCAGGTGGAACTATTTTTCAAATGGGTCAAACAACACCTGCGAATCAAGTCTTTCTATGGCACATCTCCCAATGCAGTCAAGACACAGATATGGATAGCCTTAAGCATATATCTTCTCGTAGCGATAGTCAAAAAGAGGCTGAATCTGTCAGGCAGCCTCCACACAATTTTACAAATTTTAGAGGTGAATCTTTTCGATAAAAAGCCAATTTTTAAAGTGGTTAGCGATGCCCTAAAGCATGAATCGCATGACTATGAATGTGACCAGTTGAATTTATTTGATTAATAGTTGGACACTAATGATTTTTAATATAAAAATTTTGTATAGAAATCAAGCAAAAAATCATAGAGAGGTTTAAATTTTTTATAGACATTTTTTTTTATTTATGTATTTCCTATTATTGAAAGTGGTAAAAGATTTTTAGTTTTTTATAGGAGGAATTGGGAAGTGGCATTGAATATTACACAAAAGGTACTGAAAGCACATTTAGTTTCAGGTGACTTAACACAGGGAAAAGAAATTGCAATAAGAATAGACCAGACCCTTACTCAGGATGCAACAGGCACGATGGCTTACCTTCAGTTTGAAGCCATGGGAATACTGAAGGTGAGGACAAAATTGTCTGTGAGCTATGTGGATCATAATACTCTTCAGACAGGCTTTGAAAATGCTGACGACCACCGCTACCTTCAAAGCGTTGCAGCAAAGTACGGGATATATTTTTCAAGGCCTGGAAACGGCATCTGCCATCAGATCCATTTAGAGCGGTTTGGAGTACCAGGCCAGACCTTACTTGGCTCTGACAGCCACACCCCTACAGGGGGAGGCCTTGGAATGATAGCAATAGGCGCAGGAGGCCTTGATGTCGCTGTTGCCATGGGCGGCGGTCCATTTTATCTTACTATGCCAAATATTGTTCTGATGGAGTTAAAAGGTTCACTAAAACCCTGGGTTTCAGGAAAAGATATAATCCTTGAGCTTTTAAGAATACTGAGCGTCAAGGGCGGCGTTGGAAAGATAATAGAATATGGCGGAGAAGGGGTAAAAACCCTTACAGTCCCTGAGAGAGCCACTATAACCAATATGGGAGCTGAACTTGGAGCAACAACATCTATATTCCCAAGCGATGAACAGACAAAGAAATTCTTAAAAGCCCAGAAGCGGATTAAGATCTGGCGGGAGCTTTCCGCTGACAAGGGAGCGGAGTATGATGAGAAGATAACAATTGACCTTGACAGGTTAGAACCTCTGATTGCAAAGCCCCATAGCCCTGACAATGTATGCAGGGTCAAGGAGATTGAAGGTACAAAAGTAAACCAGGTGTTAATCGGCAGCTGTACAAACTCATCCTATCGCGACCTTATGATTGTAGCCTCTCTTCTTAAAGGAAAGAAAGTCCATCCGGAAGTGAGCTTAGGGATTGCTCCGGGATCAAAGCAGGTCTTTCAGATGATAGCAAAAAATGGAGCCCTTGCTAATATCGTAGGTGCAGGGGCAAGGGTTCTTGAATCTGCCTGCGGGCCCTGCATAGGCATGGGGCAATCTCCCTGTAGTCATGGAGTGTCAATCAGGACCTTTAACAGAAACTTTGAGGGCCGGTCCGGCACAAAGGATGCTTCTATCTTTCTTGCAAGTCCTGAGGTAGCTGTTGCAGCAGCCCTTAAGGGTACAATCACTGACCCGAGGAAACTTGGCAAGCATCCTAAAATTAAGGATCCGGATTTTTTCCTGATAGATGATAACATGATAATTCCTCCTTCAAAGAAACCTGAGAAGGTTGAAATAGTTAGGGGACCCAACATTGCTCCGCTTCCGGTAAAAGAACCTATGCCAGATCACCTTGAAGGAGAGGTATTGCTAAAAGTAGGAGATAATATTACAACTGACCATATAATGCCTGCAGGGGCAAAGATCCTACCGCTTCGTTCCAACATTCCCCGCATATCTGAGCATGTATTTGAAGCAGTTGACCCCGGCTTCCCAAAAAGGGCAAAGGAACAGGGTGGTGGGTTTATAATTGGCGGGGATAATTATGGTCAGGGCTCAAGCCGTGAACACGCTGCTCTTGCCCCCATGTATTTAGGGGTTAAATTTGTCCTTTCAAAGTCTTTTGCCCGGATTCACAGGGCAAATTTGATCAACTTTGGGATTCTTCCCCTTACATTTTCAAATGCTGCTGATTACAACTCCTTAGACCAGGGAGACAAACTTGAAATAAGGGATGTTCTCACCACCATCAGAGAAAGCGGGCCATTAGAAATTAAGAATGTTACCAAGGGGACTGACTTTCAGGCCTCATATGATCTTACCATTCGACAAAAGGAGATCATTATGGCAGGCGGTTTGCTGAACTATACAAAAAGAAACGCAGCATCTTGAAAAAATTGCAGACTAAAAAAGGGATAAGATAAAAATAAATCTTGAAAAATATTTATTATTTTATATTGTAATAAGTGTAAAGGTTCAATATAGTTAAAAAAAGCCTTCTTTAAGGCAAGAAAAACAAAAAAATTTTAAAAGGGGGTGTAGAAAATGAAGATATTAACCATTAAAGAGGCGGCGAAAATATTAAAGATTAATGAACACACTGCTTACCGTTATGCCAAAGAGGGTAAAATTCCGGCTATAAGGGTGGGAAGGAACTGGAGAGTTCATGAAGATCAGCTGGAACAATGGCTAAAGAATAAAGCCGGCAAAGATATCGGCGCCTGGCATAGAAAAAAACCTGAAAAAAAGGTGAAGGTGGCATAACTTTTTAGAATTGCCTTTCCTCTCCTTTAGAGGGACCAAATTCTAAAGCTTCTTCAAGGGAAAGATTGTTTTCAACAATTCCTGTGCGAAAGGGAGAAATTGTTGTTTTGTCAAAAAAACTGTTACTGTTATTGTTATAAGGTAAATTATTTTCTTCATTAACAATAATCTCTGAAATTCCGCGCAAACACTTCTGTAATTTTGTATCCGGATAAGACAAAACTAAGGCAGACCCCTCAAGAATAGACCTTATTATAATCAAATCATCATAGAAAAACCCAAAGCTTAAAAGCTGTTTGCTTAGATATTTGCTGGTAATTTCAGCCATTTTGTTAAATGCTCTTACAGCTTCAGAAACTTTGTTAACTTTGTTGACGACCAGCCCTATTAAGGAGTAAGGGTTGATTTCACAAATTTTTTTAATAATGCTGTAGTTTCTCATCATTTCCTTTTCTTCTGGTGAGGTTATTATTATATTTTCCCTGTATGCTCTAACCCATCTCTCGTCTTTAGCTATTAGTTCTGAAGGTGTATTAACAAAGATTATATCCACCCTCCCCCATTGCTTTTCAATATTATCTAAGACGGTAATATTCTTATCTTTCTCACCATCAGAGTAGCCATTGTTGGAAGTTACGATTAATATATCTCCAAAACCCTCTGGCAGTCCATTGACCCTGTAAAATTTGTTCCCGTCTTCTTCTGAAAATTCGTGCTTTAAAGATTTTTGGAAAAGAGATATTTCCTGCTGCTGGATGTCCTGGTTAAAAATTACGACTCTCTTTTTTTTTGCTGCAATCTCAGAGGAAAGATTTGAAATAAGAAAGTCCTTTTGCATTGTGCTGCCAGAGGTGCAGATTGAGATAGAGCGTCTTTTTTCACTCTTTTCAATTTTTTCTTTAGTTTCTGAGGAAATAAAATGGTGAGAAATTTCCTCTATTCCGCGGCCTAATTTCTTTTTTTCCTGCAACCTCACCTCTTAAATTAAGAAAGTATCAAAGTGTAGTTAACTGTCAGCAATCACCACCGTCTGCCGGCAGGTCAGGAGATAGCTCCTACCATAGTTTTGGATTACCTATTGGCTATTTCCTGTCTCGCAGAGTAAATCCGAGGGCTTTCTGCCTGTCGGCAGACACATAGCCCTCGGCTACCAGAGCAAGCCTTGTGTTAGGGTCAGGAGACCCTAACCTATCCGTTTTGGTAGTAACAAATTTTAGTGGTATTAATTCTCCTGGTTTAGTTTTAGCAGAGAATTCTCATACCCAGAATTGTCACATACTTTTAGAGGGTTATTCGGGTCAACCCGCCAGTTTCCGTCAACAACATATTTATATTGATATTCTCCAGGCTTTAAAATTAACTTCTTTTCCCAAAGGCCATTCCCTTTATTTTCAAGGTTGATATTTTCCTCAGGAGACCAATTGTTAAAATCGCCTGCAAGCTGTACCATTTTGGCATCAGGCGCCCAGAAACTGAAAATTACTTCATCCCAGACTTCTGCAGGAACAGCTTCTTCAAACCTGGTCTCTTCTTTTCTGTACAGGGGCATCTGCCATGTTTGTAGGACTTCGTTTGATAGATTGATATAATCTTCAAATCCATATGAACTTGTATCATACTGGGTAATGGGGCATCCGAAGCTTGCGCACTCCTTAAGCTTGACAGTATTCCTTATGACTGTGTCAAAGCATTTTTCCTTAAAGTAATCTTTGATATTTTTTACCACCTCCTGATCAAACTTTTTCCTCCGGTCATACATTGTAACTAAAGCCTTATATTTGATGACATACTTTGATTTTTCTTCTACAACATTGATCGTTTCAAGGAGTTTCATTATTCCATGGAGGGAAAAGAAGCTTGTCTCGATTGGAATAATAACTTCGCTGCAGGCTATCAGGGCATTTATTGTTAAAATCCCAAGGCTTGGAGGACAATCTATAATTATAAAGTCATATTCTCTTTTAAGATTATCTATATTTCCAGCTAATCTTTTCTCTCTGTCAGTTATTCCGGATAGCTGCTGCTCAATAGCGCTTAGCAAAACATTTGATGGGGCTAAATCCAGGTTTTCTGAGACAGGTATTATGATATCGTTTAGTCCTACATTGGTTAAATTTGATAAGACGTCATACATGTTTTTCTGGAATTTATCCTCTGTTACATTCAGACCTATTGTCGCATGTCCTTGTGGATCTAAATCAATTAAAAGGACCCTTTTCCCCTCTCTTGAAAAAGAAGCAGATAGATTTATTGCAGTTGTTGTTTTTCCGCAGCCGCCTTTATGATTTGCTATTGCTATGATATTCATATTTCCCCTCTCTTAAAAAGTTATTTTAAAATTTTAATTTATTTTAAGACAAAGGAATCTGGGATAGGATCCCCCACTTGATAGGAATATTACGAGACAGGTGGTAATGGCCAGGACCCTATCCTGACCTTTCAAATTTTTTATATCACACTTTAAACGTTACAGTCAATTTTTTTATTTCAATTCTTTAGATAGCGTGATATTTTTGCATATAATAGATTTATGTAAAATTGTTATATAATCGATAGGTGGGGTTTTTTAACTCCGCCTATCGTAGAGGATTTATTTTCTATCAAAAATCTTTCTTCTTAAAATTTAAGATTTCAAAGGAGGGATGGTGAAGACTTTAAAAATAGCTGTTATTTTTCTTTCTCTTTTTTTTCTCTTCCCCTTATTTTCTTATTCAGAAGTCATTGTTACAACTTTGGCAGGGAACGGGAGGCTTGGCTATGCTGATGGGCAAGGGAATAAGGCACAGTTTAATGTTCCCATCAGGCTTGCCCTTGACAAGGATGGAAACATAATTGTATCTGATATATTCAATAACTGCATCAGAAAGGTGACGCCTGAAGGTGTAGTGAGTACAGTAGCTGGTACAAAAGAAGGGGGTTACATTGACGGAGATGTAAAAGAGGCAAAGTTTGGCGCACCTCACGGTGTAGGCGTAGATAGTAAGGGTAATATTTTTGTCTGTGACCTTAGTAGTTCTACCATAAGGAAAATATCTTTTGATAGAAAAAAGGTATCTACATTTGCAGGGTCCGGTAAGCCGGGTTATAAGGACGGGAAGGGGAAGGAAGCAGAGTTTTCTTTCCCTCATGCAGTAGCTGTTGATAAAAACGATAATCTTTTTATTGCAGACATTTCAAACCACTGCATCAGGAAGATAACTCCTGAAGGGGTTGTAACAACCTTTGCAGGGAGCAGGGAAAAGGGTTTTCTTGACGGAGACGTGAAGTCTGCTAAATTCAATATGCCTATTGATGTGGCGGTTGACGGAGATGGGAATGTTTATGTAGTTGATATTGGGAATCAGCGGATCAGAAAGGTTACCGCAAAGGGTGAAGTAGTTACCCTGGCAGGTAATGGAAAGCCTGGTTGTGTCAATGGGAAAGGTGAGGAGGCACAGTTCAACGGTCCTCACGGAATCGTTGTTGACAAAAAAGGCAATGTCATTATAGCAGAGCTTTATAACTATGATATCCGCCTCATAAGCCCTGAGGGAGTGGTTTCAACTCTTTGCGGGGATGGGGAAAAGGGGGATGCAGACGGGGAGTGTGAAAAGGCCAGGTTTAACCAGCCAGGAGGTGTTACAATCGATAGGGAGGGCAATGTTATTATTGCAGACCTCTACAACCATAAGATTAAAAAAATCATACTTAAATAAGATTCATTTTGAATTAGTTAAGTAATAGGAGGATTTTAACTATACGGGTTCAAGGGTTCACAATAATCCCCCCAACCCCCCTTTACTTGCCTGCCGGCAGGCGGGGAAAAGTGGGGCAAAGGGGGATTTGAAGAAAAACTTTTAGACAGGAGGGTTTACAATGCGAGATATGACAAGAGAAGAGATAGACAAACTTATCAAGGAATGGACCTGGGGTACAGTGATGGTTGTTGATAGTGATAAACCTTACGGTGTTGAAGTGGCTTACTATACTGACGGAAATTATATCTACATGATTTCAAGCCCTTTAGGCAGGACAGCGCACTCTTTTAAGAGGAATCAAAATGTTGCTTTTAAGATCTGCGACACAGATTTAAAATTTAAACGCTGGAGAGCAGTTATCGTTGAAGGAAAAATTGAAAAAGTCACTAAGAAGGAAGATATTCTTACGGCATTTAAACTTTTAGCAAAGCGAATGGGAAGATCTGATGGCCATTACGAGAAAGTTGCTGAAAAACATTCCAACGAGCCGGAAAAATCCCCTGTCCATCGTATTCCTATTGAGGTTGTTGGAGGAAGATGTAATTTTTAATAATTAAAAGAAGCCAAGGATTCCAGAAATTTGGGGACAATTAAGCGACTGAGCGATTAGGTGATTGATTTTATACTTAATCGCTGTTTGCTCATTCTTTTTCCACTATAAACATACCCATTCATTCCTTTTTCTCTCAAAAACAAAAATCTTTAAAATTACTTATTATTTACATCATTTACAATACAAAAATACATTTTTAACAATAGATGCTTATTTTTTTAATAAATATTAAAATAGTTAATATCCTAAATTCTAAGCACTAAATCGTTCTTATGGTTAGATGATTCGACTTTTCAGCATTTTCGACAGGCTCAGGGTGCGGTATGGTGAGTTTATCAAACCACACCCTGAGCCTGTCGAAGGATCGAAAGATCACGACTAAGTCTAAAAAAACTTAAACACAAAGGGGGTAATAACTTTTAAAAAAAGGAGGTGAAACTATGGAGACAATTGGAATAAAGCAAACACAAATAACCATTCTTGATAATGCTTGTGTTGGTTGTGGTGAATGTGTGAAATATTGTCCCATGTCGGTTTTTGCAGTTGTAAACAGAAAGGCTCTTCCAGTTGAACAGGATATATGCCTTGAGTGCGGGACATGCATCAGAAACTGTCCTGAAAAAGCTATCAGGATAGCGGGACTTGATGAGCAGGGAATTCTAATAAAAGAAACGACTCATTAAAAAATTTCTGAAAAAGTCTGGTTTTCCGAATTTGTGTAATCAGAGGTTTCATGCTATATTTTTCAGAAACCTCATTGAAAATGTGAGATTGTGATTTGATTTAACAAAACTTTTTTTAAGGAGTAGGGTTATGATGGGAAGAGAAAGAATACCGGAAGGTTTTAAATTTGCTCCTTATGTTGAAACAATGACAAAAGCAATCCAGCCTTTGAATCCTGTCCTTGTTGATATCTATGAAGGCCTTGACATCACAGATATAAGAGATTTTAAAACCGACAGGATTAGTGTCCAGGTCAAGGTCTACAAGGCTGATAAAATTGACAAGATCAGCATATCCCGCATTGAAATATTCGGGCTTTTCTGCGGGTGCGGGTGCAGTATTACAGGTGATGAGCGGCATGCACTTCCAACATACACTTCTGACTGGGATGAAAACCCAAAGACAAACCACATAATTACGGATTTACTTCCTGCTGCTGACTGCGGGGCAGATATTGAATACAGGCAGCAGTATCTTGATCCTCTTGAACCCATTTATAAAAAATACAAAGATATGCCGGGGCTTGAACCAATAGCCCTTGCGTGGTTCCGCGCTTTGCAGTCTCCGTATATAATCACCGGCAGGCCGCCTCATGTGCCGGAGGAGTTAAACCGGATGGCACTCCAGTGCCAGGTTGATTATCTTAATGTTTTCTTGGAACTGTGGAAGAAAGACCAGCCAAGGGACAAAGAGTATATGAAACCACTTATTAGTAGAAGAAGTGTTGCAAGAAACCAGCTCAGGCACAATGACCCGGGCGAAGGTCCTTTGACAAAAATGCTCGGTCATAAGATGGCAGAGAAGATATTGACGGCAGTGATGGGTTAGGGGGGATTTGACTTTTGAATTTTTAAACTGGGTTACAATTTGGTAGGTTAGGGTCTTCTGACCCTAACCTACTTTGGTGCAGGATCACTTTACAGACAGTCAGGCAAGATGCCTGACCTATTCTGATTATAGCACTGGTAGCTGACTAAATACTCACACTACCTTAATGAGACAATAACAAATTAGCTGTTATTAAGAATCCATTCCATTCAAATAAATTGACTTAACCCTTCCTTTATTTTATAAAATCATCTTAAAAAGAATGACAGGGCTAAAACTCTGTCCCTGATAAACTGAACTCTCAGACCTTAATTCATAAAATGTTTTTACATAAAGTTTAATGGCATTTTTAATTAAGATTTTAGCTCTTCTTTTAATTATCCTCGTATTATTTACAACTGCAGCTTATCTGTTAATCCCTTATGTTTTTAACCTCGACGAGCTAAAACTCACTATCTCACAAAAACTTGAGGAAGCAACTGGCCGCAAAATATCAATAGAAAAAATCACTCCCTCATTTATTGAAGGCTTGGGGTTTAAGGTAGAAGGGTTTAAAATTTTTGAAGAAGATGGAAAAGAGATATTTTTAGCAACAGACAAGCTTTATATCAACATACACATGACATCATTGATAACTGGCAAACTCAACCCTAAAAGGATAATCATAGGAGAACCAGACTTAAGGATTAAGAGAGACGAGAAGGGAGACTTCAACCTAAACAGCATAATGACATCCTTAAAGAAAGTTAAAAAAGACCCTAAATTCCTTTCAAAAATCCTATTAAGAAGAGTCATAATAAATAAAGGCAGAATTAAATTTTCTGATTTATTTAATCAGGAAAAGCCTTTTGAATCACAGTATGAAGAGCTTGAAATTAACATAAGGAATTTTTCTTTTACAAAGCCTGTGGGAATTTTCATTGCTGTACAATTCCCGAATGGCAGAGGAGACATCTGTTCTTTAGAATTTAAGGGAATAATTGATAAGCTGCCAATAGATTTTGACCTAAAAAAAATCAACCTCAATGCCAAACTGTACACAACCTCATTTAACCTTTTACAGTTTTTCCCTTATTACAAAAACTACCTGCCATTTCCTAATCTTGATGGAGTAACCAATATCAAAGCGTCCTGGTCGGGAAACCTCTCAGACCATTTCCATCTTGAAGGGAATATAAAATTCAACTCACTATTAATTGACTATCCTAAGTTTTACAGCAACCCTATTAAATCAGGTGCAGGAGGGTTGAAATTTAATTTAAAAATTGACAGGGACTTAGTAAATATCAAAGACTATCAGATTAAGATGAATGATCTGGTCTTAACCGGGTCTTGTCTCTTAGAAAAACTCCATTCTGAGGAAAGGAATATAGCACTTGAGATAGAATCAAATCTATTCTCTTATGAAGAATGGAAGAATTTTATCCCTGAAAGAATATTCCATCCACCTCTTACAAAATTTTTAAAAGAAAATTTAAGGAATGGCGAAGTCAAATTGAACTCTTTAAAAATTTCAGGAAAGGTTAAAAATATAGCTGAGAAAAAATTTTTTGAAAACCCTAACCTAATAACTATGGCTGCAGATTATGAAAATATAGAAATGCTTTTAAGAAATAATCTTAGCCCGATTAAGATCATTAAAGGTAACCTCATTATGAAAGATGGGGATATGGTTTTCTTAAATTCAAAAGCCACTTTTGGAAAATCCTCGTGCCAGTTGACCTCAGGAAAAATTTTGAGCCTGTATAAAATGCCTCATCTGTTCATCAATGCAAAATGCAAACCACGGATTTATGAGATGACAGAATTTTTCAAGGCAGGTTTTATACCGGATAATATCCGCTCAGAAGTAAAAGCGATTCACTACCAGCAGGGTAGCGCTGATCTTAATCTTTTTTTAGATAAAATTTTACATAATGAATATCCCTTTGTCTATAGGGGAGAATTGTTTTTAAATGGCGGAGGCTTTTTATATGAAAGATTAAAATCTCCCGTTTATAACCTGAAAGGTATTGTCAGATTTAATACTGAGGAAATATCCTTAAATCAGGTAGCTGTTAAGTTAAAAGATTCCAGTGTTACAATAAACGGAGTAATAAAAGATTATAGAAAAGAATTCCCTTTTTTCTCTCTGGCGTGCGGCGGGAATATCTCTTCTTCAGTTATTGCTCCTCTTCTTACCTCAAGCCAGATGGAAAAGTTTAAACCTGAAGGTTTGCTTGGCTTTCGTTTGGGGCTGGAGGGGAAAATCAATGCTCCGAATTTCAAAGGAGATATTGATCTGACAGACCTAAGATACAGTCTTGGCGAAAAATTCATCAAGGAGAAGTTTTATCCTAATGAACTAAATATCGAAGGGAAAATATTTGAGAAAAAAGACCTGTATATTGATAAGGCAACCATCATTTTAGGAACTAATGAGTTTAAGGCTAAGGGAGCAGTCTACGATTTAAAGCACCCCTCTCCCAATATCTCCTTAAGGGCAGAAGGATTTGACCTCAGGGATGCCCAGCAGGCATTTCCTTTCCTCTTTAAACATGAAGTAATAGGCAAACTCAGCGGCGAAATTCGCATAGTTAAAGACGTTAACAATTTTCAGGGGCTGAAACTTTCCCCAAATTTAGACTTAGATAATTCAACAATTGATATAGAGAAATTCAGGATACCCATCAAAAAAATAGAAGGCAGTTTTATTGTCCTTGATGATTCCTTTTCGTTTACTGATGCTTCTGTAAATTTTGGAAACAGCAGATTTGTTCTAAGCGGGAAGGTAACGGATTTTAAAGATCCTAAAATAAACCTGGACCTAAAAACACCATTTATTAATCTTGGTAAACTTTTCACAAAGGAAGAAGAAAAGGGTGATTCTGAATTCAGGCTAAGAAACCTTGAATTATCCGGCCTTTCAGGCAAGCTAAACTACAGCGGCAAACTGCTTAACATTGAAAAGTTAAAGGCTAAATTCTTTGACGGAGAAATTTTCTTAAAAGGGTGGATTGACCATATCCACAGGGAAGAATACCGGTTCCAGTTTTTCCATGAGGTAAAGAATAGCGATATAAGAAAGATATTGGGATATCTGGGGGTTAAGGATTCAGATTTTGCAGGTAAAGTGAATTTTACGGGTACGGTTTCAGCTAAAGGGAAAAGCAATGATGAGATAAAAC
>Ga0209211_10006845_pt1 | contig 16287 bp, 11 predicted proteins | sample RifGroA2_FD_183992 | JGI IMG/M metagenome (GOLD analysis project Ga0209211, IMG submission 183992) | Groundwater microbial communities from Rifle, Colorado, USA - Groundwater A2 (SPAdes) (version 2) | ecosystem: Environmental > Aquatic > Deep subsurface > Groundwater | place: Rifle, Colorado... | reverse complement strand
GAGCGGCTGGCGCGCCGCCGCCGACGGCGGCCACCAGGCGCGCGTGGCGATGCCGCCGTTTGCAAGCGAACTGCCGACGCGCGACCTGGCGAGCGAGATGCCGCTGCTCACGCGTGATGCCCTGGTGCGCGCCTTGTGCAATCCGCCGAAATATTTCCTGTCCGAAGGCGTTGGCCTGCGCCTGCCCGAGCGCAGCGAACGGCTGCCCGATGCCGAGCCGTTCGATCGTCGCGACGGCTTGCATCGCTACCAGTTGCTGCAGCGCATGTTCCAGGCCGGCATCGCTGGCGACGCCGGCGATTTGCAACTGCTGTGCCGTCGTCTGTTGGCGGAAGGCCTGATCGCGCCGGGCGCCTTCGGACTGCAGGAAGTCGCCGCGCTACTCGCCGAACTGACGCCGGCCATCCGCACCTGGCGTGGCTGGGGCACGGATGCCGCGCAAGTGCTTCCGTACCAACTGCAACTCGGTGCGACCGCGTTGTCGGGCGCACTGGCGCCGGTACATGCGTCCGGCCTGCGCCAGTTCAGCGCCAGCCGCGCGCATGGCCGAACCTTGCTCGGCCTGGGCGTGGATGCGTTGATCTGGTCGGCGCTCGGACAAACACGGCCGATCCAGCGGCTGATCATCGGCGAGCCGCCTGAAGTGATCGCGCCGTTGCCGGCGGCGATTGCGCGCGAGCGGCTGCAACTGCTGCTCGAGATTTTTTCGACGATGCGGCAATCGGTGTTGCCGTTCATGCCCAAAGCCGGCTTCGCCTATTTCAAGCATCCTCCTGGCGCCGCCGCGGCGCGGGCGGCACGCAACGAGTGGACCACGCACACCGGTTTTGGCGAAGGCGAAGACGCTTGGGTGCGGCTGGCCTTGCGCGGCATCGATCCATTCCTGGATGGCGACCCGCGCTCGGCACAGGCCTTCGGGCAACTGGCGAACGCCATTTTCCGAACGCTGCCCGGCGCACCTGAGCTCGAGGAACCGGCCCATGACTGAGCGCGACGACCTCGGCCTGAGCGTGCCGATCCGCGGCGTGCAACTGATCGAGGCCAGTGCCGGCACCGGCAAGACTTTCACGCTGGCCACGCTGTACGCGCGGCTGGTGATCGAGGCCGGATTGCCGGTGTCGTCCATCCTGGCGGTCACCTTCACCGAAGCGGCGACCAAGGAGTTGCGCGATCGCCTGCGGGCGCGGCTGGTGCTGGCGCAGCAAGTGCTTGAGTCGACGGACGAAGAAGACGATGACGAACAAACGCGGCTGACCCGCCACCTGGTGCTCGCCGGCATCGCCCGCGAGGGCGCATCCGCGCTGCGTCGGCGCCTGCGCCTGGCCGGCGAGCAGATGGACCTGGCGCCCATCCACACGATCCACGGCTTTTGTCGCCGGGCGCTGGCCGACCACGCGCTGGAAGCAGGACAGCCGCTGCTCGAGCGCGAACTGATCGAGAACGAGGCTGCCTTGCGCCGTGAGCTGGCGCTGGAATTCTGGCGCGAGCATTCGCGCGTCGCCGACAGCGCCGTTATCCTGTGCTCGATCTGGAGCTCGCCCGAGGCGCTGGCCGACAGCCTGCGTGAGTTGCTGGCGCTCGATGTGCTGTTGCCCGCGCCAGCCGTACACGACGAACGGCCGCAGGCCGCGTTGGTCGCGGCGCGCGTGCGCCTGGCCGCGGCGTTTGCACAGCATGGCGACGAGGCACGCGCCCTGCTGCGTGCCGCCGCCGCCGAGCGCAGCGTGCACGGGTCGATCGTCAAGGACACGGCGGTCGATCCGGTGTGGCAAGCGCTGGGCGAATGGTCGGCCGCGCCGCACGCGCGCGATCCCGACACCGACCATCTGGCCGATTACGCGAGCAGTCGATTGCAGGGTCGTGCCAACAAGAACAAACATGCGCCGGCCTCGCCGCTGTTCGACGCCATCGAACAGTGGCATGCGTGCGCGCTGGCGCAGGAACGTGTGGCGCGCGAGGCGCGTATCGCGTTGATCCATGCCGCGCGCCAGTTCGCCCGCCAGCGCCTGGAATCGCTCAAGCGCGAGCGCGGCCTGATCGGCTACGACGACATGATTCGCGGTGTCGCCCACGCGTTGGCCGGGCCCCACGCGGCCGAGTTCGCGCAACGCGTGCAGGCTCAGTACCGGGTCGCGCTGGTCGATGAGTTCCAGGATACCGACGCCCGGCAATGGTCGATTTTCCGGCGCCTGTTTGCCCGCCATGACGCGCGCGCGGCCGAGCCCGACGCGGCGTCGTTGTTTGAAGAGGACGCAGACGCCTCGGGCGCGATCGGCGCACGCGCGCTGTTCCTGATCGGCGATCCGAAGCAGGCCATCTACCGCTTTCGCGGCGGCGATGTGTTCGCGTACCTGGCGGCGGAAGCGCACGCCGACGGCAAACACCATCTGGAACGCAACTTCCGTTCCCGTCCGCGCCTGCTGGCCGCCGTGCAGGCGCTATTTGAATTGCCCGGGCCGAACGCGTTCGCGCAACCGGGCATCAGCTTCGAGCGCGTGCAGGCCGGCGGACGCTGCCAGGACTCGCACCTGCAGATCGACGACGTCGACGCGCCGGCCCTGACGCTGTTGCGCCTCGCGGCCGCGGACGAGCAGGAAAACATCGAAGGCGCGCGCGAGCGCGCGACGCGGGCCTGCGTCGGCAGTATCCATGGCCTGCTGGCCGCGGCCCTGGCCGGCCGCGCGCAACTGGTCGACCGCCATGGCGTGCGGCGCATGCTCGCGCCGGGCGATATCGCCGTGCTCGTGGAAAAAAACGATGACGCCGAGCGCATGCAGCAGGCGCTGGCCGGCGCCGGCATCCCCAGCGTCGCGGCCGGGCGCAGCAGTCTGTATCACAGCGAAGAAGCGCAGCACCTGTGCTGGCTGTTCGAGGCCTTGCTGGCGCCGGCCGACGACCAGCGCTTGCGCGCCGCGCTCGCAGCCCCGCTGTTCGGCCTGGACGCCGCGGCATTGGCCGCGTTCGATTCCGACGAACCCGCGCACCGCGCCTGGCAGGATCGCCTGCAGCAGTGGCAGCAGCGCGCCCAGCGTTTCGGTCCGATGGCCCTGCTCGGCGAGCTGTGCGCGGAAAATGCGCCGCGCCTGTTGCGCCTGCGCGATGGCGAACGGCGGCTGACCAACTATTTGCAACTGGCCGAGGAGCTGCAGTCCGCCGATGCGCACGCGCTCGGCCTGCCCGGCTTGCTGGCCGAACTCGAGCGCCGCATCGAAGCGGCCGATGAAGCCAACGACGCCGAACTGTTGCGCCTGGAATCGGATGCCGAGCGGGTCAAGATACTGACCTTGCACAAGAGCAAGGGACTGGAATTCGAACTGGTGTTCCTGCCCTATGCGGCGACCGGCGGCGCCGAGCGTCGCCCCGGCCAACCGCGGCTGGCGAAGTTCCACGATGGCACCCGGCGCGTGGCGATGCTGTATCCGGACAAGAACGACGCCGCCTGCATGGCCGAACTGGCCGAGGAACGCGCCGAGGACTTGCGCTTGCTCTACGTCGGCCTGACCCGCGCCCGGCTCGCCACCTGGGTCGTGTGGGGCGCGGTGAGCAGTGCCCACAAGACGGCGCTGGCCTGGTTGTTGCATCGCACCGCGGGCGCCGAAACAGTGGTGCCACTCACCGAACCGGCGCTCGACGCGCGGCTGAGTGCACTGCAATCGCTGGCGCCAGACGCGATTTCATTACAGCCAGCGCCGGTCGCGGCGCCACTGGCGCGACTGCCATTTGCCGCCGAGACCGCGACGCCGGCCGCCGCCGTCGCGCGGCGACTGCTCAATCGCGACTGGTGGGTGTACAGCTTTTCGCAACTGGCGCGCGAAGACAGCGGACTGGAGGCGCGCGGCGCCGACGATGAGATCGACAGCTGGCCGGACCTGGTCTACTCGCGTTTCTCCGGTACCCGCTTCGGCAACAGTCTGCATGCCGCGCTGGAGAATGCCTGCTTTGAAAAATGGCTCGACCACGCCGGACCGCTGCCGCCCACCGGCGAGTTGGAAATCATCGCCAATGCACTGCGCGAGCAAGGCTACGCCAGCGCCGCCGACCTGGACGAGGGCATTCCGTTGCTGACCGAGCTGGTCAGCGAGACGCTGAATACGCGACTGCCCGAAAGCGCGCGCCTGGCCGCGCTGCCGGACAACGCGCGGCGCAACGAAATGGAATTTCATTTCGCGCTGGCGCCGACCGCGATCACCGAGCTGCTCGCCGTGCTGCATCGCTTCGGTGTGGTGGCCGACCGCCACGCTTTCGGCCTGCGCCAGCGGCTGGAAGGCCTGCTGACCGGCCGCATCGATCTGGTCTATGCGGTGGCCGGCCGCTATTACGTGCTCGATTACAAATCCAACCAACTGCGCAGCTACGCGCCGGACGCGTTGGCGCTGGCCGTGCGCGACAGCGAGTACGACCTGCAATACGTGCTCTACACGCTGGCCTTGCACCGCTGGCTGCGCTTCAAGCTGGGTGCGCGCTACGACATCCGTCGCCATCTCGGCGGCGTGCGCTATGTCTTCTGCCGCGGTCTGGATCGCCATGATCCCGGCGCGCCGGGCATCCACGCGCTGTGCTTGCCGCCGGCATTGATCGAAGCGCTCGACGCGTTGCTGCAACCCAAGGAGCCGGCATGAGCTTGCTGCAGGCCCTGGTTCGCGGTGGCTGGTTGCGCAGCGTCGATGTCGGTCTGGCCGAGAGCATGCAGCGCGCGCGCAGCGAAACGCCCGACCTGGTGCTGGCGGCCGCGGCGCTGACCAGCCGCGCCGTCGCCAACGGTCACAGCCAACTGCCGATGGCGCAGGTCAGCGAATTGCTGCTGGAAATCGCCAACGATCGCGACCCGCCGCCACTGCCGCCCCTCGACGAATGGCTGCTCGTCCTCCAAGCCTCCCCCTGGACCGCCACCCCGCCCCCTGTAGGAGCGGCTTCAGCCGCGAATGCTCTTGCCTCGCCGCCCCCTGTAGGAGCGGCTTCAGCCGCGAATGCGTTGGCTGTGGCGGGAATCGCGGCTAAAGCCGCTCCCACAACGGCGGAGGGTTTTGTGCTGGTGCTGGAGGGCGAGGCTTTGTCGCTGCGTCGTTACTGGCAGTACGAACAACGGCTGGCGACGGCGATCGCGGCGCGATTGGCCGCGCCCCGCCGCGATCACGAGGGCCCGGCGCTGGCGGCGCGCGTTGCGCAGCTATTCGCGCAAGGTCAGGGCGCGGACCGGGAAGACCACGCGCAGGCCGAGGCCGCGCGCGCGGCGCTGGCCAGCAATTTCCTGCTGCTGACGGGCGGACCGGGCACCGGCAAGACCACGACCGTCGCGCGTGCGCTGGTGCTGTTTGCCGAACAATTTGCGCAAACGCAGGCCGGCGCGCTGCCGCGCATCCAACTCGCCGCGCCGACCGGCAAGGCGGCCGCGCGGCTGGCCGAGTCGGTGCGCGAGAATCTGGCGCAGCTGCAGGCCGCGGGCGCGATCGGCGAACAATTGCTGCATGCGCTGCCGAGCGAGGCCAAGACACTGCATCGCCTGCTCGGCTGGCAACGCGGCAGCATCGAGTTCCGGCACAACGCCGCGCAGCCGTTGCCGGCCGACCTGGTGGTGGTCGATGAAGCGTCGATGATCGACTTGCCGCTGATGTGCAAACTGCTCGAAGCCGTCGCCCCGGACACTACGCTGATCCTGATCGGCGACCGCGACCAGCTACCCTCCGTGGAAACCGGCGACGTCCTCGCCGCCCTCTGTGACGCCACCCAGGCCCCTGCAGGAGCGGCTTTTGTGGGAGCGGCTTCAGCCGCGAAGGCTCCTGCTTCGGCGCAACTGGAAATTCTGTTCGCGGCTGAAGCCGCTCCTACAACAGCGGCCCGCGGGCTGGCGGCGCATCGAGTGCATTTGCGGCAGAGCCATCGGCAGGGCGGGGATGTCGATGTGGCGGCGTTGGCGGCTCTGGTTCGCGATGGCAATGACGAAGCGGCGATTCGCGGCTTGAGTGGGCAGCACTTTCGCGGGGTCGCCTGGCAGCAGGGGAACGATCGTGCCCTGGCCGAGGCGGCGCTGACGCGGGCGCTGCCGCCGTACCGCGCGCTGCAATCGGCGCCGGACGTGCAGTCGGCATTGACCGCGGCCAGACAATTTCGCGTGCTGGCCGCGGTGCGCGAGGGCGGCGCCGGCAGCCAGACGCTGAATGCACTGATCGCTGGCGCCCTGGATCCGGCGCGGCGCGGCGACGGATTCTTCCCGGGCCGATTGATCCTGATCAGCGAAAACAGCTACCGCCACCAGTTGTTCAATGGCGACATCGGCATTGTCCGAGCCGACGAGTTCGGTGAGCTGCGCGTCTGGTTCGAGGCCGACGGTGGCCCCCGCGCCTGGCTGCCCGCCGCGTTGCCGGCGCATGAGTCCGCGTTCGCGCTGACCGTGCACAAGTCGCAGGGCTCCGAGTTCGAGCGCGTGTTCTTCGCGTTGCCCGAATCCGGCGCGCGGGTCATCTCGCGCGAATTGCTTTACACCGGCCTGACCCGCTGCCGTCGCGAAGTCACCCTGTGGGCCAGCGAGCCCGTGCTCCGCGACGGCATCAACCGCAAAGCGCAGCGCTGGAGCGGCCTCGCCCGCCGCCTGGCGTAGCGCCGCTTTTGTGGCAACGGCGCTTGTGGGAGCGGCTTCAGCCGCGATAGCTCTGGGCTCACGGCCACTTATCGCGGCTGAAGCCGCTCCTACAAAACCGGGTTAGCCGAGGGCGTCGAATTCGGCTTGGGGCATGGCGATGAACGACCAGAGCGGGGCCTTTTCGCGCGCCCATTCGGCGCTGGCGGCTTGCAGCACTTCCATCACCGCCTTGAAATCTTCGGTCGCGTGGGCGCGCAATTCCTCGCTGTGCTCGAGCAGCAACACCAGCCCCGGCGTGCCGGGCGTGCGCAGTCCGCGCAGGGCCGCCGCCAACCCGGCGAAATCCGTCGGCGGCGGCGACTGCAATGCGCCGGCCATGCGCAACAGCAAGTCGGCGGGCTCGCGGCAGCCGCGCAGATTGACCCGCAGGCAGGGGAAACGGTTGACCGCCGCGGCTTCCAGCAACTCGTCGATGTCTTCCTCGGGCAGGAAGTAGACGCCGGCGTCGCTGACCTGGGCCAGCAGGCCGTCGAACCAGAGCACGCTCATCAAGCTTCCTTGTCCGCAAGAGTCCGCCAATGATCCATGCCGCCCGAGCGCCTGCCAAGGCTTTCCGTGACCCGCGCCGCGCGCAGGTCGCCGCCAGGCAGTCCGCAATGGCGGCAACGCGTTACAGTGACCGCCCGATACGAAGGACGGCTGATCGAATGAGTGGCAAGGCAATGTTGCGGTTTTTCCTGCTGATGCTGGTGTGCCTGGCGGCGGGCGCTTGCGCCTCTACCCGGCCCGACCTGGTAAGGCTGTACGAAAGCGCCGCCGACAATGCGGACCAGCCGCCGGTCATCGTCATGCACGGGCTGGCCGGCTCGACCCTGGTCGACGCCAAGACCGGCAAACAGTTCTGGCCGGGTTCGCTGAGCACGCTGGCCTTCAGCGACTATCGCAACCTGGCGCAAATGAGCGCCGAGGATCGGGAAGGCGAAGGCCTGCGCCCGGGCGACTTCGTGTACGGCGTCGCCGGCGTCGATTTCTATGGCGACCTGCTGCGCAGCCTGGAAACGGTCGGGCGTTTGCATCGCGGCGTGCCGGGCGAGTCGGTCGGCGCGCAGCGGCGGCACTACTACGTGTTCCTGTACGACTGGCGCAAGGACAACCTCGTTGCGGTGCGCAAACTGCATGAATTGATCGAACAGATTCGCCTCGACTACCGGGACCCGAACCTGCGCGTGGACATCATCGCGCACAGCAACGGCGGACTGATCGCCAACTACTACCTGCGCTACGGCCCGCACGACGTGCTGGAACAACCCAGCTTCACGCCCTGGCAGGAGGGCGACAAGCGCATCCGCCGCCTGATCATGCTCGGCACCCCAAGCCTGGGCGCGGTGACCAGCCTGGAGCGCCTGGTCTATGGCACCCGGCTCGGCCTGCGCACGGTGCCGGTGGAAGTGATGGCCACCTTCGCCACGCCGTTCCAGGCGCTGCCGCACCCACTGGTCAAGCCCATCCTCGACGTGCGCGGGCGTCCCGTCGATCTGAATATCTACGACGACAAGCTTTGGCGCGAGCGGCAGTGGGGCGTGTTCTCGCCCGAGGTGACCGCCCGCGTGCGCGCCTCCATGGCCACGCCCGCCGAGGGCGAGCGGGCGCTGGCCGAATTGCAGGCCACCTTCGTCCGCCACCTGCATCGCGCCGAGCGGCTGCAATGGGCGCTCACCGCGCCGTTCCCGGCGCCCAAGGTCGAGATCGCGGCATTCGGTGGCGACTGCGAGCTGACGCCCGGACACGCCGTCCTGATCGACGATGTCCAGGGTTCGCGGCTGGTGTTCCGTCCCGGCCAGGTCGGCGATTACCTGGTCGGGGAAGCGGGCAAGAAGCCGGTCCGCCTGGACTACGGGCGCCTGATGTTCGAGCCCGGCGACGGCCTGGTCACCCGCTCCTCGCAGGTTGCCCGCGAGCCGATCGACCGCGATCGCGCCAGCGACAATTTCCACGCGCTGCCGATTTCGCAGTACTTCTTCCTGTGCGAGTCGCACGGCCGGCTGACCCACAACCTGTATTTCCAGAACAACCTGCTGTACTTCCTGCTGTCCAGGTGAGACTTGGGCCGCAGTTCGAAACAAAGCTTTCCGCGCGCCTGCCTGCCGCCTAGAATGACCCCATGAAGCAACTACGGACCCTGTTGATCGACTGTCGGATCGAACTGCGCAAACTGGTGCGCGAGTTTCACAAGACCGAGCTGTGCGAGCGCCTGGACGTGGCCGTGCAGTCGCTGGCCAATGCCGAAGGCGTCGAACTCGACCTGAAAAGCACGCCAACCCCGACCACCGTGCGCGAGATCAAGGAAACCTCCAACCAGGTCGCGCTGGCCTGGCAAATGGCCGCCCGAGATTTGAAGTTCAGCAACCCGGCGCTGTACGACGCGATGAGCAAGAAGGTCATGACGCGCCTGGGCGCCAAGACGCTGGTCGATCAGGTCGATGAATTGAAGCAGCTCGAAGACGCGGCCGAAGAATTGAAAAAGCAAACCGCCAGCGCCGAAAAATCTCGCGAGGCGATGGAGGCCGAGCGCGACACGCTGCTCGGCGCGCTGGCCTCCGCGGTGCCGGAGCTCGCCGATGGCGGCGATCGCCTCGGCGTGGCCCTCGCGCGTATCGAATGGTTGAAGTCGCAAATGTCCAAGGGCGGGCAGCGAAGCACGGCGTCGGTGGTCAACGAAGAAGAGAATCGCGTGCCGAGTCCCGAAATCCTGGCCGTGGTCGCCGCCGGCACGCGCAAGTTCACTAATGCCCAGCGCGAATGGTGCGTGGGCGAGGCGATGGTGCTGTCCGGATTCCAGCTCACGCCCATGGAACTGATCGAACAGGGCGACGCGAAGATCGCCAAGATCATTACCGAGGCGCAGCACAAGCACTAAGCCGGCGCGTGTTTATTCGCCGCGCCGCTCCAACAATCTGTTCAGCGCGGCCAGCTGTTCCTGCTGGCCCTTGATCAAGGCTTGCGTGTATTCCACACGCATCTGTTCGAGCTTGTCGTGCAGGGCGAGGATCTCGATTTCCGCCTTCAGGTTCACTTCGTAATCGTGCTGCGCCATCACCCGGTCGCGCTGGCTGTGCCGGTTCTGGCTCATCATGATGATCGGCGCCTGGATCGCCGCGAGCATCGACAGCAGTAGATTCAGGAAAATAAATGGATACGGATCGAGTGGCCTGCTGATCAGCCACGCCGTGTTGAGCGACACCCAGCAAACCAGGAAGGCTCCGAACAAACCCATGAATGGCCACGAGCCGCCGAAGCTGGCCACCTTGTCGGCAACCTTTTCGCCGAAACTGGGCGGCTCGCGATCGACGAGCGCCAGATTGCGGCTCACCGGCATCCGGTGGTGCACGCGGGTCAGCACGCCGCGTTCGCTCTCGCTGACCTGGTCGGCCGGCTTGCCGAGCCAGCGCTTGGAAAGCTCGGATAAATCCAGGGTGCCCATGGGTATTTCCTCAAGTTGTAGATGCGATGTATTCTGAGCCCACTCATCGCCTCTGACGGCAGTCCCTCCGCACGCCGTCGGAAAGTACGAAGACCCCCCGTGCCTGAACTCAAACTTCAACTCTCCCACTGCGTTTGTGGCAACTTGCGACCCTATGCTGATTGCTGTGGGCGCTTCCACGCGGGCGATCCCGCCGACAACGCGCTGAAGCTGATGCGCTCGCGCTACAGCGCCTACGTATTGCAGCTGGAGCCCTATTTATTGGCCACTTGGCACCCATCGACGCGGCCGGAACACATGGATTTCCGGCGCACCAACATGCCGCAATGGCTCGGTTTGGAGATCCGTTCGCAGCAGCAGGGCGCGGACACCGCGCGCATCGAATTCATTGCCCGCTACCGCGTCAACGGCACCGGATCGATCAAGACGCAACACGAAATCAGTCGCTTCGTGCGCGAGGGCGGCACGTGGTTTTACCTCGATGGCGACAAGCCGCCGGCGCCGCGCCGCAACTATTGATGACCCGGAAGTAAAAACGTTGGACAGCTGGCGTTCAGTTCCAGCGCCGCGTTAAGTATTCCGAAACTGTTTATGAATCCTCCTGCCTTTCTTTCCGACGACCAGATGGAGCGCCTCGCCGAGCTGCTCGAACAGCACGCCGTACCCGCGCAAGGCTTCAACCTGGAAGCACTCGATGGTTACCTCTCAGCGTTGGCGGTGGCGCCGGAATTGGTGCCGCCCTCCGAATGGTTGCCGCCGGTGTGGGGCCCGCAGGCGCACGAGTTCGCGTCGGAGGAAGAGTTTGCCGAGGCGCATGAATTGCTGCTCGGCCACTGGAATGGTTGCATGGCCCGCGTGCGCCACGGCGAGGAGCCACCCGATCACCTGGCGCCGGTGCTGTGGTTGCCCGAGGACGTCATGGCCGACCATCCCGACAGCCTGGATGTCGGCCGCGACTGGGCGCTGGGTTTTTATCGCGGCGTCGACCTGCGCGGCGACGCCTGGGCCACCTGGCTGGACAGCGAAGAATGGATCGATGAAATCTTCGCCCTGCTCGAGCGCCTGGCCACCGGCGAAGTGGACTCGGAAGACGACAACGAACCGGCCACGCCGTTGAGCTACCGCGAGCGCATGGAAATCACCGCCAGCCTGCCGGCGATGCTCGCCGACTTGCACCATTACCGCATCGAACAGCTGACCCCGCGCACACCGGCGCGCCGGGCCGCGGCGCCGGACCGCAATGCGCCGTGCCCGTGCGGCAGCGGCAAGAAATACAAGAAGTGCTGCGGCGCGTAGATGCGTGCGCACCGTCACTTGCCTGTCCGCGCCAGGGGCGTATGTTGGTGACGTGAGCCAACGCGAGGTGCGCCATGACCCGTCGAGACCGCAAGCGCCTGTCGATCCATCCCGCACCGTCGGCGACGGCAAACGTCGCGAAAGAGCGTGATGCGGAGAAATTTCCAAGTCCGCCGGCAGAGGATTCGCCGGCCGACACCAGCGCCGCCCTCGCACCGTTCATGCCAACGCAGGGCGAGAGTTTCGGCAACGCCGACATGCAAACGGGCGCGGGGCCGAATGCCGGCGTGGAGCAGATAGGCGCGTCGCCGCCGGAGCAGATTGATCCGGGGGCGGGTGGGAAGTTGGTGATTTAGCGCCGCGAAACGGCATCGGCTTGAACGAACCGTTAGGCGTCTTCTTCCTTGTCGCCCTTCTTGCGCTCGAATGGTCTGGCTGCCGCGTAAGCCTTAAAGAGGCTGTCTTTGAACCTGTAGTAGCGGTCACGCACTTTTTCAATTATCGCGCCGTACTTGTCGCTGGCAAGCTGGCCGACGTAAACAGAGATAGCGCTGGGGTCAATCCCCAGCTCTTTGGCTATGCCGCCGTATAGGTCGGTCGTGTATATTTCGTCTGATTCGAAATTGGCGAATCCCTTGAGAATAGTTTCGCGAACATAGCTATGTCCGACAGACTTCTTGTAGAGAGCCTCTTGAATCGGCGCAGACCCCTTAAATGCAATCTCGGCCAAGGCTTCTTTGGCAATTTCTTCTGTCACCGTATCTGCTTTCAATGAAATAGCTCTCAAGAGCGCGTGTTTGCTAATGAGGTGAACGTAGAACGGGTGGCCGCGCGCAATTCGCGTAATCCACGTGATTGCGCCAAGAGTAAAGGTGTATTTGTCGCCGAGAGAAGACATTGCGCGAGAAATAATCTCAGCTAGTTCGGTCTCGTTCATCGGTGGCACGGAAATTGCGCCATCGGAAAGCTGGCGTACAACGGACTCGTGATCGGCAATCAGTTCGTTTAGATCTCCGGCAACACCAACAAAGGCGAAGGTTATGCGTTCAGGCCCCAAAGCTTTCAGCAGGGATGCAATTCCAGATTTGTCAGTTATTCGGTCGAACTCGTCAACAATGATGAGAAGCCCGTCCTTGGCGACGCCTGAACCTACTAGATTCGAGCAAGCATTGACGAAAGTGGAAGTAATATCTGCTTCAACTTCCGCCTGACGTTCTGTTATGGAGTCTCCAGCGGAGCCTTTGAGCTTAATGACTTTGACATTGAGTTGACCTTCAATTTTTCCGGCGGATGTCTTCTGCTCAACCTTGAAGGGAATCCATGGAGCGAGAGCTTGGTCGTCTATCAAGAGGCGAACCAGCAATTTTTCGACCGAATTAATGCTGTCGTCGCAGGTGACGGATACGACAAGGTAATCGAATGTCTTGAGTGGTTTATCGGTGAGTCTGGAGATTGCCACTTTCTCATTCTGTGCGAGTTGGCCAAGGACTCTGGCAAGTGATGATTTGCCGATACCGCGTTGTCCATAAAGAACGATCTGAGCTCCTTCCGATTGCAAGGCGCCAGACAGCGCATCGAGTGCCTTGACTCGGCCCGCAAAGCGTTCGATGTCCTGAATTTCTTTGGCGGGAGTAAAGACGTTGTGGGGAGTGATTTCGCTCATCAGTCGACCTGTATGGTGGTAAGACGCCTAACGCCGGACTTAAGGGAACAAGAATCGGTATGAATCTTGTTCCCTTTGAATAGTTAAGCCAAGCTGGACCAGGACTGCCGCGGTGCAACGGACCACGAAACGCTGGTTGAGCGAAGCCGCCAAATGAATCTTGCCAGAAACCAGGCAAGGTTGGGCAGCGCGAGCGAAGCTGGCGTTGCAGGCGCGGACATTCCTGATTGCCTGGACAGGCGTCGGACGGAGCGTGTGATGCCAACGCGGATTGCAGCGAAGCGATCCGGGACAACAAGCGAAGAAAGTTGAAGGCAGGCCGCGACGCTTGTTGTTCGGGGCGAATAACGGCGATGAATCGAAGCGCGCTAACACTCAATAGACGCCTGAAGCGCCTTTTTCAGGCGACTAGCTGATCCAAGGCTTGGGATCAAAGCGCCCCTTCCCCAGCTTGAATCCCTTGAGCTTAGCTGCTGCGACACGGTCTCGGAATGCGTCAGTAATGAACATGTCGAACTGACGACTTTGTCCCGGCACCACGAAGATCTCGTGCGTTCCAATGCGGTCGAGATGGAAGCCGGGCGTCATAATCAAGCGGCGTTCAATAGGAAGATTCGATGGAGGACCGCGCTTTGTTTTTGACTCATCAATGCAATCAATAATGGTGGTGCACCAATACCAATAGAACGGTTCGTCGCGATTCTCAATCCGTACCGGAAACAAGTCGCCTGACTTTGTCAGTGTGTCGCCTAGCGCATCAACCGCGCGCTGACTGAAGAGTCTGATGTTTCCGTAGCCAGTGTGGTAGTCGCCCTTTTTCTTCGGCCTGCGATTGACATCGGCATCCCCGAAGCCTTCACGAAACGCGATAGGCGGCGCCCCTGGCTTCGGCAGAATTACACGATCCGTAAGGAACCCATGCCTATCAGAATCCGCTTCATCAGCGACGCCATAGCCCGCATAGTCGTCCCTCTCTCCAAGCATGAAAACTTCCATCGTCATCGTTCCCATCAATTAGTGCACATTGAGCCGAACACTGCCTTCCAAGAGCATTGTTCGAATATCGCCTAACGCGTTGACGATGTCAGCTTTGCTTGCCTTGGAACCGCCAGCCGCCTCTAACGTATCCAAAACCAGCTTTTCATAGGCCCTATTGTGCTTGCCGCAGTGAATCGCGCCCATCGATGCTGCGCCGATCAAACTGCAGTCTGGCAGAAACACACCATTTGAAACCGAGTTGATATCGATGTTCACATCTTCGAGAATCTTTCTCGCTCTCGCGCCCTCTTCGTATGCGCCGCCTACAAGATGATGCGCTTGTAGATTCGCTGGTGCCTTGCCTAGCAGGGCCTCCATGTTGTATCGGAGCACCGAACTGCTACGGCCATAGCCCAGCTTGAGCCTGACTGTAGCGCCCCAGATTCGGCCAAACAGCTTGGTTGCAGACTCGCTCAGTTGTGCCACTTTGCGCAGCTGACCCAGCTTGCCGTACACGATTTCTTCCAGAATTTCCTTTCCTGCTCCAGCGTAGTTGCCGCTAAGAACATTGAAAGAAATGGATGCGGCGGTGTACAGATTGCTGGCAATGTTGATCGACGACCCTGCCTCAGCGAGGGTCATATACCCACTCGGGTCCATGTTGTTTGACGGATCCGAGTTCGCATATAAGTACTTGTGCAAGCTGACGGGTTCGCTGCTGTTACCAAGCCAGCTGTCTTGACTGGTGAACCTCCCGGTTGACGGGTCATACCACCGCGCCCGCAAGTTGTATTGCCCGGTGTTGGAATCGACCTGCTCCCCGCGATACCGGTGATCAATGTCGGTGCTTCCCGTGCGATTCAGCTCGCTGCCGAACGCGTCGTACTCAAACGTGTCAGTAATCGAGCCAGCGACATCGCTGGCCTGGCGCACACTCCCCATGCCATCGCTGTGCAAGTTCCGCTCATGCAACCCACCGCCAATCACGTTTGACTGCGCCAACAGCTCATCGCCATACAGCCACACCGTGCTCAGCTGCTGGTCGCGGTAGGCTTCCAGGGTCTGGGCGTAGTCGCGGTTCGGGTCGATCAGCCACGTGCTGGTGTGGCCGTTGCCGGTTTCGCGGTTGCGTAGGCCGTCGGCGCTGTAACCGGTGGTGATGACGCCACTGGCGGTGGTGGTGCGGACGCGGCGGTTGGCCTCGTCGTAGCCGTAGGCGACCACTTCGCCGGGCTTGGCCTGGCCGGTGGTGTTGCCGTTGGCGTCGTAGGTGTAGAGGGTACTGACGCCGCCGGTGGTCTCCGTGGTCAGGCGGTCGTTGGCATCGACCGTGTAGGTCGTCAGCGTGCCGACTTCGGTCTTGCTCAGGCGGTTGCCGACGGCGTCGTACACGTAGCTGCTGACGCGGGCCGGCTGGCCCGGGCGTTCGATGACTTCGGCCAGCAGGCGTTTGGTGCCGTCGTAGGCGTAGCCGACGCTGCGGGTGGGGCCCTGGGCGTTGAACTCGCCGATGCCCGAGCGCGCGCCGGTGGCGTCCACGTCGTAGGTGGCGCCGAACAACAGCACGCCGGCCGCGCTGCGGGTCAGCAGCTCGCGCAGGCGGTTGCGTTCGTCGAAGCGGGTCGTGGTCGTGCTGCCGTTGGCCTGGGTCAGCGTCTGGCGGTTGCCGACGGCATCGTAGCTGTAAGCCACCGTCCGCGTAGCGCCGCCCAGGGTTTGGCTATGCACCTTACTCAAGCGATTGAGCGGGTCGTAGTCGAAGGTCTGGTCGAGCGCGGCGCTGTGCAATTCGCTGCGGTTGCCGGCCGCGTCGTAGCCGTAGGTCAGCACCTGGCCATCCGGTTGGGCGACGCGGATCAGGCGGTCACGGGCGTCGTAGCTGTACACCGTCGTGCCCTGGCCGTCGGTTACCGACTCGCGTTGGCCGCTGGCCGTGTACGTGGTGATGACATCGGCGTCGGTTTCATAGTCGACGCCCACCAGGCGACCGACCTCATCGTAGCTGTAGCGCGTGGTGCGGCCGTTGAAGTCGGTGCGCGCGCGCAGCTGGCCGGCGGCATCGTAACTGGACGTCTCGGTCTGGCCGCCCGGCAGGATGCGCCGGGTCTGTCGGCCCATCGGGTCGTACTCCCAACGAGTCACCCGGCCCAGCGCATCGATCTGCTGCGTCTTGTTACCGACTTCGTCGTACACAAAGGTAAGCGTCCGGCCGAGACACGTTCCAGTCAACCCACGGCATGCCGCACTCTCGCGCAGGATTTCCAAGGAGCGAGACGATGGGTGTGCACAGTG
>Ga0209211_10006844_pt1 | contig 16290 bp, 14 predicted proteins | sample RifGroA2_FD_183992 | JGI IMG/M metagenome (GOLD analysis project Ga0209211, IMG submission 183992) | Groundwater microbial communities from Rifle, Colorado, USA - Groundwater A2 (SPAdes) (version 2) | ecosystem: Environmental > Aquatic > Deep subsurface > Groundwater | place: Rifle, Colorado... | reverse complement strand
ATGCCTGCCTGCTTCAATGACCGCTTGACCGAACCCGGCAGCGCGGCGGCATCGGCATGGGATGCGAAAAGCAGCGCCGCAATAACGCAAATTATTTGTCTCATGCGAGCGCCTCCACAATCTCCAAGGTCCGCGTTACCAGCAATTGCATCTCCTCTTCGCCGATCACATACGGCGGCATGAAATAAATCGTGTTGCCGACCGGGCGCAGCAGCAATTCATTTTGCAGCGCGAGCGCAAAGCAGCGCTGCGCAAAATCGCGCTGCGGGCTATCCACTTCGAACGCCCAGATCATGCCGGTATTGCGCCAGTTGCGCACCGCGTGATGTTCGGACAATGGCCGCGCCATGTGGTTCAGACAGGTGGCTTTATTGCGGTTCGCGGCAAGCACGTCGTCCTGCGCAAAGATATCCAGCGTGGCCAGCGCGGCGCGGCAGGCCAGCGGATTGCCGGTGTAGGAATGTGAATGCAAAAAGCCGCGCGCCGTTTCGTCGGCATAAAACGCCTGATAGATTTCATCGCGCGTCATCACCACGGACAGCGGCAGATAACCGCCGGTGATACCTTTGGAGAGCAGCAGAAAATCCGGTGTGATGCCCGCCTGTTCGCAGGCGAACAGCGTGCCGGTGCGCCCCATGCCGACGGCGATCTCGTCGGCGATCAGGTGCACGCCGTATTCGTCGCATAGCTCGCGCGCACGCCGCAGGTAGACCGGGTGATACATCGTCATGCCTGCCGCGCCCTGCACCAGCGGCTCGACAATGAAGGCGGCAAGCTGCGCATGGTGTTGCTGTAAATGCTGTTCAAGCGCTGCGGCACAGCACAGCGCGTAATTCTCGGCGCTCTCGCCGGCAGCGGCCTTGCGGCTATCCGGGCTCGGCACGGTGGCCTGCTGCCGGATCAATGCGCCATACGCATCGCGGAACAGCGCGACATCCGTCACCGACAGCGCGCCCAATGTCTCGCCGTGGTAACTGTTTTCCAGACTGATGAATTGCGTCTTGCCCGGCTTGCCGATATTGCGCCAGTAATGCGCGCTCATTTTCAGCGCGATTTCCGTCGCCGAGGCGCCGTCCGAGCCATAAAAGCAATGCCCCAGCCCGGTTGGAGCCAGGCCGCGCAACCGCTCGGAAAGTTGCACTACCGGCTCATGGGTGAAACCCGCCAGCATCACATGCTCCAGCGTCTCAAGCTGGTCGCGCAAAGCGGCGTTGATGCGCGGGTTGCAATGCCCGAACAGATTCACCCACCAGGAGCTGACCGCATCCAGGTAACGTTTCCCGTCATAGTCGTACAGCCACACACCCTTGCCGCGCGCAATCGGCACCAGCGGAAAATTCTCATAATGCTTCATCTGCGAGCATGGATGCCAGACAGCAGACAGGCTGCGCGCAAGAAAACCGGCATTAGTTGGAGTATGATTTTGCATACGCGAAATCATAGCGGGTTTTGCGGCATGTCAGCAGGGTAATGTTTGGATAGCAGGCCATCCAAACAGAATTAACTTCAGACGCGGAGGAAAATATGCACATTTTCATCACTGGCGGTACTGGCCTGATTGGCCGGCGGCTTTGCAAGGCGTTGCTGGCTGAAGGGCATGAGCTGACTGTATTCAGCCGCAACCCGGCTTCCGTCCCGGTCAAATGCGGCGCGGGAGTCCATGCGCTGGGCTCGCTTGCCGAATGGCATCCGGCGCTCAGTTTCGATGCGGTCATCAACCTGGCAGGCGAGCCGATCGTCGACAAGCGCTGGTCGGCGCAGCGCAAGCGGGTCTTGTGGGATAGCCGCGTCACCCTCACCGAAGAGCTGGTGCGGCGCATCGCCGCTGCCGAGCACAAGCCGTCGGTGCTGCTGAGCGGTTCGGCGGTGGGCTATTACGGCAACCGCGGCGACATCATGCTGGACGAAGCGGCCGGCACAGGCGTCGGCTTCGCCGCCGAGTTATGCAAAGCATGGGAGGACGCGGCGCGGGTTGCGGAAAGCGTTGGCGTGCGGGTATGCCTGTTGCGCACCGCCCCGGTGCTGAGCAATGACGGCGGCATGCTGGGGCGGATGCTGCCGCCATTCAGACTGGGACTGGGCGCGCGGCTCGGCGACGGGAAACAGTGGATGAGCTGGGTGCATATCGAGGACTATGCCGCGATGGTGCTCAGGCTGCTGCGCGACGGACAGACCAGCGGACCCTACAACATGGCCGCACCAAACCCGGTCACCAATGCGGAATTCACCGCGACGCTGGCGGCAGTGTTGCACCGCCCGGCCTTCTTCGTTGCTCCCGCCGCATTATTGAAGCTGGCCATGGGTGAATCCGCCAGCCTGCTGCTGGAAGGACAGAGAGCATTGCCCAAAAAGATGGAAGCGGCGCACCAGCACTTTGCCTTTCCAACTCTTGCAGAAGCTTTGCGCGACGTGATCTGACACAAACTGTCTGATTTCAGCACTTGGTTTGCTCAATCACCTTCAGGCTATGTGAAATAACACTGCTCGAAAGCGGGAGTTCGTCACATGCAGTTAACGACACTTAGGAGTCCATGGCTGACGGATATATACTGTTCAGCCTAAGCTGATCGCAATGAGTCTGGCGGACGAATTAAGCTTTCTGCCGGAATTCCCAGACCATTATGTAGCTTCCAAATCATAGCCAACGTCAACGAACGTTTTCGATTCAGAACCTCGTATACACGATTCAGACGACCAATCATCGGGACTAAATCTTTTGCAGTTAAATCAGACTGCTCCATGCGAAATTTGATTGCTTCAACCGGGTCTGGCAAATCGATCGGAAAGTGCTTATTCTCATAGGCTTCAACTAGAGTCAGTAAAACCTCAAAACGATCACCGGCAGGCGTTCCTGGTGCCGGTTCGTCTTCGAAATAACCGGAGACTTCACGCATCACGGCTTTATAGTCTGCTTCATTATGAATAGGGCGAATTTCCATGATTGTTACTCCAATTCTATTGTTTCGGCATTGATTGCATCGTACTGTGCATGTGTGCCAATAAATTTGATATAGACAGCTCCAAAACTATATGCAACAGAAATTATAAGGCGGTAATCATTACCCTTGATGTTAAAAACCACGCGCCGGTTTTTTAGAATGCTGGCACTGCGGTACTTCTCCTTGATATCAGAGGGTTGCAGCCATTCTGCCTGTTTTACCTCATCGACCCAAGCCTTTAAATGCTGCTCTGTATTCGGAAAGAGAATCCAGAACTCACGAAGGATTTTGACGGAGACAATTTTCATTGTGCGAATTATAGTCCCATGGTGGGATACGTCAAATATATATTCATTAACGGTCTGAATTATATTGGCTCAATTTGAATTGAGCTGCGGGCGGCTTAGTCCACATTGTTGCCGGTCACGAACAGCCGCTTTCCTGCTGGATATTCTGTACCTCGACCATCGGTTGATGGCACATCCCTGCAATTCACCTGCATCCGCTTTGGAGCGGCTCAACTACCCGTTGATCGCTCTGCATCTTCCTGCCCTACATCCCCGCGCAGACCCAAAAAACAATCGGCACCTTCGAAAAGGTGCCGACCTGTATACCGTACCGGATCGCAAGCACAGATTCAATCCGCATGCAGAACACCGCCGCAAGCTAGCAGGTGGAGACCATAAGCTGGCTGGCAAAACTAAAACCTTTGCGAACGATAATCGGTATAGGGTTCCTTACCCGGTTAAAGCAATACCCGCCAGCCGGCCAGCACGTAGCGTTCCAACACGAACAGCACGGCAAAGAGCAACAGCAGCAGCGCGGTGAAGCGCAGCGTTTGCCAGGCAAATTTCAGGTAGCGGCGATTGCGCGTAAAGATGTACATTCCGCCGCTCAGAACCAGCAGCAACGTGACCAGTACCAGGAACAGGCGCAGGATCAGCACATACCCGCCGTTTTCACGCCGGTTCAGGCGGTTTGCAGTTGCAGCCGCAGGAACGCCGGCGCATCTTCCACGCTGTCGAACGTGACGAACTCCCATGCTAGCTCGTCGGCAAGCAGCGCGCGCAGCAGCGCGTTGTTCAGCGCATGGCCGGATTTGTAGCCGGAGAACGCGCCGATCAGCGGATGCCCGAGCAGGTAGAGATCGCCGATTGCGTCGAGCACCTTGTGCTTGACGAACTCGTCCTCGAAGCGCAAGCCGTCGGCGTTCAGCACGCGATAGTCATCCATCACGATGGCGTTGTCCAGGCTGCCGCCCAAGGCCAGGCCCTGCGCGCGCATGTTTTCGACATCCTGCATGAAACCGAAGGTGCGCGCGCGGCTGATGTCGCGCACGTAGGATTCTTCGCCGAGATCGACCACCACATGCTGCTTGGCATCGGCAAACACCGGATGGGCGAAGTTGATGGTGAAGGTCAGACGGTAGCCGTGGTAGGGTTCAAAGCGCACCCATTTGTCGCCCTGTTTCACCTCGACCAGTTTTTTGATGCGGATGAATTTCTTGGCGGCGGATTGCTCGGCGATGCCCGCCGATTGCAGCAGGAAGATGAAGGTGCCGGCGCTGCCGTCCATGATCGGCACTTCCGCGCTGTCCAGATCGACGTAAGCATTGTCCACACCCAGGCCGGCCAGCGCCGACATCAGGTGCTCGATGGTGGCGACGCGTACGCCATTCTGCTCCATGCAGGTGGACAGGCGCGTGTCATGCACCAGCTCGGCGCGCGCACGGAGCTCCTCGACCGGTTTGGTATCCACGCGGCGGAACACGATGCCGGTGTTGGCAGGGGCAGGGCGCAGGCCGAGCGTGACTTTTTCGCCGCTGTGCAAGCCGACGCCCGTCACGCTGACGGAGCTTTTCAAGGTGCGTTGCTTAACCATGGGTGTCTTGAGCGCAAGAATCATGGGGCAATTTTATCACAGCCGGATTTCTCCCTGTGTTTCAGCCCGCGACCTAGCGATTTTAATCCCTCTGTCAACCATGCACTGCTTGCTTCACCACCTTAGTGACGCTGGAAAAATCAACATCCGTCGGCATCTCGAACAGGCAACGCCCCACGCTCCGCGATGCCCACACCGCGCCAATCGCGCGCTTCTCCTCCGAATCCGCGCTGTCGTAGCGATCCTTGCCTTTGTACTCGACCACCAACACGCGACCATCCGTCAATTGGCAAACAAAATCGGGATAGAACCAGTCGCTGGAAGTTTGCAGTCGGAATGCAGTGGATTTTTGAGAGAGGTTGCGCACCCAGAATTTAACTTCCGGCAATCCATCGAGAAACTGCGCACATTGAAATTCCTCGGTAAGCTCCCTGTTCTTTTTGAACTCGACGAGTTCGCCGGGTCTGGTTCCGAAGTAATGTTTCTGGAATTGGAAGCCGCCTTCATAGAGCCAACTCGGCTCATAGCGCATGGTTTTGAAATTGATCGCACGCTCCTCGCTGACTGCCAGCGCAGAATCTGGGAACAGCAAAGACTGAAAGGTACTCTTGCGTTCGCCGTCGCGATGTTCCTGGATGCACCCTTCAATTTCATCACGCAAACGAAAGCGATCCAATGCCAGTTGGCCTATATCTGTGATCTCGAAATTCGCCATCAAACCGCGCAACACCTTCCTGATGAACTCCGCCGATTCTCCCGCCGTAATGTCGTGGTGTTCAATCTCGCCATCGAGCCACGAGATCAAAGTTTCCAGCGTCCAATCACTAGTGCCTCCAAGTTGCAGCACTTGCTGGTGCAGCGTACCGACAAAATCTGCACTCGGCGTTTCTTGCAGCACATTGGTCAACACCTCGCCCTTCGCGCCGACATCGACATAGCCCGCCTTTCCGGTGAGACGTTGCAAGGGATTGTAATTGGGTGAAAGCGCCGCATCCTTTTCGCTCAGCTTCCATCTGTGCTCGATCAGGAAAGTGCTCTCGAATTCAAACAACGAGCCATTCTCACGCACACACAGCAGCGGCACCTTAAAGTCAAATCCCTGCTCATAGGGTGAAGGCATTCGCGTCTTGCCACTGCCACCGAAAGCCATTTCCGTTGCGCGTACCACTGCCACCATCTCAACGACCCGCGCCTGCGCTTCGGGGGTTTTTACACAACTTTTCAGTCTCTCCGTTTCATCTTCGTCCAGCGGAACAAAGACCGTAATTTCGTGTGTATCGGCATTGAGATGAACCTTGCCGCCGAGTTCTGCAATCTGAACTTTTGCGGCGGCAACGTCCAACTCATCGGGAGTAAATTTCACCGTCTTGGGCTGCACGCCCAGCGGCAACACGCCTTGCGGCACGGGAATAATGATGCGTTCGGCTTCCGCCGAGGTGAAGCCGTTGCTTTCCAACGCTTCGCGCAACTCGTTCAATACCGCAGGCAACGATTCGGAAACAGAAAAAGCGTAAGCGCAATTGAGGTCTGGATGCTGCTTTTCTCGCGCGTTCGGCAAGCGCAGAATGCGCCCCACAATCTGTTCGATTGCCGTCGCGGAATGCGTTTCCTTGAGGCTGCACAACACGTATGCAAATGGGCAATCCCAGCCCTCGCGCAGCTTCTCCACGGTGATAATGAAGCGCACCGGACACTTTGGCGAATTGATATTGCCCACGCTTTTCAGCTCGTCGAGCTTGCCCGTTGAAATTTTTATTTCATCCCTGGCAATACCAAACTTGCTCACCATCAGATCGCGCAATGCTTCGCAGGCATCCACGCGCTCCGCCTGTATCAACATAATGGGGCGCAGATATTCGCCGGTTTGCTGGGCTTCCGCTGCGGCAAGTTTTTCGAGATCGGCGCGCAACGAAACGGCATCCGCCAGCAATTGATCGCGCTGGCTCGGATGGCGCGTAATCACGCGCAGCGGCAGCTTCACCATATCCGCCGCTTTTAATTCCGCCGCCGATACATGATGCAACACGTTGGAAGGATGTTTCGTGCGCGCCGGTGTCGCGGTGAATTCGATAATGCACGAGGGCAGCACGTTGCCGAGCGTGGCGAAAGAAAGATCGGTGCGCGCATTGTGCGCCTCGTCCACGATCACAATCGGGCGGCGCAAGCGCAACATATTCACCAGCGAGGGCTTCGGCTTGCCATCCGCACCCGGCAACAAATCTTCAAGGCGGTCGGCTGGCACATTCAGCAAGTGCTCCGAAAAACTGCCGTTCTGGTCATACACCTTGCGCCCGGTCGTATCTTCCACGCGGAAAGCCTGAATGGTCGCCACAATCACCACCGTCTGCCCCGTCACCGTTGCGCAAGACAAGCGCAGAGCCTCCTCGATGGTGACGATCTCCACCGCGCCGCATGACAACTCCAGCGCCCTGCGGTACGGATGGCGCGTATCGCGCAACGCATCTGCGGTTTGATCGAGAATGGTATTGCTCGGCACCAGCCACAGCACCACAGCACGATCCGCATGCAACAGATCGCGCATCGCGATACCGGCAGCGTGGCAAGCCAGCAAGGTCTTGCCGCCGCCGGTTGGCACGCGCAAACAGAGATAAGGCATCCCCGCATCCAGCCCAACCGTATTGACCGGAAGGTAAGGCAGCGGCACACGATTGTTCTTCTGCTGTACCGCCTGAAACGCGCCGTTGAGATTCTTGTTTCTGGCACATTGGCTGAAGAAGTCGCGCAACGAATCCAGCACACGTTCCTGATAATCTTTTAGCGTAATCATGACACTTTGATCTCGTAAGGCGTTTGACGGACGACGATGTTTTCGGCGCGCAGCCGATCACGCCCAAGCAAACAACCGGCACAGTAAATGACTTTCGGCCCATCGAATGATGGAAGCTGCGCCAACACCGCGCGCGTCAGCACATTGCCGCCATTCGCGCTTTTATCGCCCAGAATGCCGTTGTAGAGCAGATAAATCCCCACTCCACGGCACTCACCCAACAATGCCGACTTTGACACGCGCTCACGCGGCAACGGCTCGCCGGTCTCGGTGAAGTACACATGTCGCGCCAGATCGGCGAAGCGCACACTGTCGCGAATTTTTCCATGCTCGTCGAACAAAGGTTCGCCGAGTTCGCAGTAGCGGAAACTGCCGCCGAGACCCTCGACCTGCTCGCCCTTTGCGTTGGTATAGCCATCGGCGATGCGGCGAACTCGTTCTGCAGTTATATCAATTGCAATTTTCTGCTTCATCTCAACGAGTATGAAACGTCGTTGCTGACCGTCGGCTTGGTTTAATTTTAGGACAGCATGACCTGTAGTTCCCGATCCCGCGAACGAATCAAGAATAAGATCATCACCCGATGTCGTAAAGCTGAGTATCTCTTCGATCAACGCAGTTGGTTTAGGGAAATCGAATGGTCGCTTATCGTTTGGGAATATCTCTTTAATCTCATTCGTGCCTACGCGACCATCTAGCTCAAAAAGACTCGCGAACTTCGCACGGTAATCTCGTGCATACACTTTCAGCTCAATGAGCTTGGTCTCATTGTCCCCAAAGATAATTCGTTTCTCAGCAAGCAGCCTGTCCATTGTTTCAGGCGGGAAACGATAACCCATCATAGGCTGCGTACAGGGCTTCATAGTAAATGGGTGTATTACGTCGTAACGATAGCCTTCCTTCCCAGGATTGTGGACGCTACGCATACCTGTGTACACGCCGCCGCCGTCAATAAACTTGTAATCCTGAAACGGCCACAGGTGGTCTTTATTTTCACGAAACCACTTTGTGTATGCTTCCTGGCGTTCTTTCTGGTCGGAAAATCGTTGCACAAAATCCTCGCCAATTTGCAGCAACTTTTCCTTCACAGCCAAGTTCTGTGATTTCCATTCCGGTGAGAGTTTCTCTTTGTTGTTGGCGTAGCAAAGCACGTATTCATGCTCAATGGCGATGTTTGTCGGATTGTTATCAGTCGCGTTATGCCAAATCATCGTGGCAATGCGGTTAGTCACACCGAAAATCTCATCGAGAAGTTGGCGAAGATTCGCGTATTCGACTTCATCAATGCTGACAAACAACACACCGTCCTGCCTCAAAAATCGTTTCAATAAAGAAAGGCGCGGATACATCATGCACAGCCATTTATCGTGACGCGATAAATCTTCCACTTCTTGCCCAACCACGCGATTCAACCACTCTCGAATCACCGCGCTATTTACGTTGTCGTTATAAATCCAGCCAGATCGTTTATTTTCTTCATTTCGTTCATCAACGCCAGTGTTATACGGCGGATCAATGTAGATGCACTTCACCTGTCCGGCGTAGTAGGGCAACAGCGCCTTGAGCGCGACAAGGTTGTCGCCCTGCACAATGAGATTGCCCTCGCCCGGATTGCCGCAGGCAAGCTCGGGCACATCCTTGAGTAAATGAAAAGGCACTTGCTGGTGATGATTCACCACGGCCTCTTTTCCAATCCAATTCAGCGTCGGCATGGTGCGTTCTAAATTTCCTTGGTCAATAGTTCAGATGTGTAGGTTGAGTTAGGCGCGATTTTTTGCGCCGTAATCCAACATGATTTATCTGCATTCCACCATGGGCATCTCATCCCAAGTTTTTCCGGCAAAGAGGCGGCCATTATTTCTCTTGGGTCGTTTCTTGCCATCTGCGCCCCATCCGCCCCACTGTTTGAAGAAAAATGCCACGCCTTCTTGCTCGCATTGATTTTTTATTGTCTCCACCCACTCTGCTTTCATCGGCCTTGCCTTGGGGCCGGATTCGCCACCGACGATTACCCAATGGATGCCGCGCAAATCAATTTCGCCAACATCATCCAGCAAGGGTTCGATTGATAAGAAACGGATGCCCGCTTTAATTTCCCGTAGGTCATCTACCCGCTGAAGGCTGTATTGCCTATTCTCTACAGATACGCCCAGCCAGACATTGTCAGGCACTACTCGTCCACGCGACGAGAAATACTTGCGCATTCGGGCTGATCGCTTGGTCAATATCTGATACGTGTGTTGCGGTGTGCGTTTGATCACATCAAACACTTGGTCGAGAAACGCGAAAGGAATATCGTTATGGAACAGGTCGCTCATCGAGTTTACAAAATATGTCGTCGCTTTGCGCCGCATCAGCGGCTGCTCCAGACGCTCGGGCAGGATGCTGAGGTTAAATCCGTTTTCATAACCCCTTGCGCCCATGGCCTGTAGCCGTTTCGCCATAACCTCGGCGTAGCAGTGCTTGCAGCCGGGCGAAATTTTCGTGCATCCCGTAGTCGGGTTCCACGTTTGCTCTGTCCATTCGATTGTTGTTGTGCTTGTCATGTGAGCCTCATTAGGTGCTCGCCTTTTTCAAAATGTATTGGGTGCTTGGTTCGGCGCGTGCTGCCATCAAGGTTTTCTACCTTCTTTTCCGCGAGCAATTCCCGGAATGCATCCTGAAAATCACGCGTTAGCCAGCCCGTTTCTTCAAGCATATCAGCTAAACGAACCTCATCATATCTGATCGGATTATCCCGCAATTGTGCAAGCCAGTAAGCCTTTACGTCATCAAGATTTGCACGGGCTAAATCGTGATGTGCCACTTGTTCCTCGGCAGAAAACAGGCTTCCTTGGCTGCTTGCATCGAGCTTCTTTTGTATACGCATTACCTTCTGGAGAACTTCTACTTTTTCCGAGGCCTCTGCAAATTTCACAATCCCTTTATGGTGCCGGGTCAGGTAAACCAAATGGTAGATGACGCGATTCTTGTCCTTGTGCAAAACGTCCGCATGAAATGTTCGAGGCGGCAATCTCCCTTCCGGCCCCATCGCAGTTTTTAGTTGTTCACGATACTTACGAACGACCCAATTCGCTCTTTCTTGTGCGGTTAGTCCGTCCATCTCCCGGTAATCCTGCTCAATCAAATCACCAAGCATTTGTGATACCTGAACACGAAAATCCGACATGCCTATGGCGCGATTCAAGAAGTCATACATGAAAGTTATGAGGAACTCCGATTTTGGCCGTCGCAAAAGCTTTATGAGCTTTGGTATCCCGACATCGAGCCAACCTTTCGGGTCTATGAAAAAGAATGCAAAACTCTTGTCTCCGCATAGCCGCAAGATTTCGTCTTGCTTCCCAGTGTAATCGCCACACAGGGCGTGACATTCAATCCCATCCGGGCAGTTATTCTGCAAATATTCCGATAACCGCTTATGCCTCTTTTTGTTTTCCTCGACATAGATTGCGCGAAATTTCGCCCCATGAATATTGTGTACTTCAGCCAGCGTCTTCCGAACCTTGGCGAGAATCTCCAGCGAGATGGCGATAGATGTCCCAGAAAGCGACTCGCTCTCATCACCCCATGGGCCAGCAAAGCAATCCACATAAGTAAACTCTTTGACTCCGCTGATTCCGACAATGGACAGCAATATTTCCAGATACCCCTTCAGCAGTTCATGCTTGATCAGGGAGTGTTCTCGCCCTTCATACGCCGGATCAATTTCCATATACCCCCGCTACTGATTGCAAAACCAGCAGGCGCAGCTTTTGCAGAACACACTGTTTAATCGCGACCGCATTTTAATCACTTGCTGGAATTGAACCTCCATCGCAGTGAGCCAAGTTGGGTTAGCGACTTCAACGCGTCTCGTTCCCGGCGGGGAAACCCAACAGCCTTTCAAATAATGTTGGGTTACGCAAAAAACCGCTAACCCAACCTACGAATCCAATCATCGTTCCTCGACCCCGCTTTTAGTCCGCCTGCTTGCGCAGGAACGACGGGATGTCCAGCGTATCCATGCCGGATTTTTCCATCGCGTCGATGGTTTCCCTGCGGCCACGGCGCATCACGGCAGGCGTGTCCAGTTCGGTGTAATTGACGCCGCTGTTGGCAATCGGCTCATCATGCGTGCCGGTGCGCTGGTAGGTTTCTTCGCTCCGATAAACCATTTCCGGCTTTTGCTTGACGATGCGTGGTGCGCCCAACCCGGTCGCCACGACGGTCACGCGCAACTCCTCACCCATATTTTCATCGAACACCGAGCCGACGATCACCGTTGCTTCTTCTGCGGCAAATTGGACGCATTCCATCACCTCTTCCAGCTCCTTCAGTTTCAACTGGCTGGACGAGGTGATGTTCACCAGCACGCCGCGCGCGCCGGACATGTCCACGTCTTCCAGCAACGGGCTGGCGATCGCGCGCTCGGCGGCAACTCTTGCGCGGTCCGGGCCGGAGGCAATTGCCGAACCCATCATGGCCATGCCGTTTTCCGACATCACGGTGCGCACATCGGCAAAGTCCACGTTGATCAAACCCGGCACGTTGATCACTTCGGCAATGCCCGCCACCGCACCCTGCAGCACGCCATTGGCGGCCTTGAAGGCTTCCGGCAGGGTAACGTCGTTGCCCAGCACCTCCATCAATTTGGAATTCGGCACGATGATCAGCGAATCGACATGCAGGTGCAAAGCCTCGATGCCGGCCTTGGCGAAACGCATACGGTTGCCTTCGTAGGCGAACGGCTTGGTGACCACGGCCACGGTCAGAATATCCAGCTCGCGGGCGATTTGCGCGACAATCGGCGCGGCGCCGGTGCCGGTGCCGCCGCCCATGCCGGCGGTGATGAATATCATGTTTGCGCCGCTGACCATCTCCTTGATGCGCTCGCGATCTTCCTCGGCGGCCGCCTGCCCGATCGACGGCTTGGCACCGGCGCCCAGGCCCTTGGTGATGTTTGCGCCGATCTGCAGCTGGGTGCGCGCCTTGCTGCGTTTGAGCGCCTGCGCATCGGTATTGATGACGATGAACTCGACCCCTTGCACGCCCTGTTCGATCATATGATCCACCGCATTGCCGCCGCAGCCGCCTACCCCGATCACCTTGATAACCGCATCCTGCGTTTGTGCTTCCATGATTTCAAACATCGTCGTCTCCTTAAGAAATTACTTCAAACTTGCCCCTGAGCCCTGAATCACCTAACCCTGAACTGCCAACCTAAAACCACTAAAAATTTCCCTGAAACCCTAAAAATTTCCCTGAAACCAGGACTTCATCTTCCCCAACACATCGCCAAACGAACCGGATTGCCTGCGCGTCTCCTCATCGCGCTGGAAGTGCTCCATGCCATACAGCAACAGCCCCACGCCGGTCGCCATGCGCGGCGTTTTCACCACATCGGACAATCCGCCGACATATTTGGGAATGCCCAGGCGCACCGGCATGTGGAAAATTTCTTCACCCAGTTCGACCATGCCCTGCATCGCGCTGCTGCCGCCGGTAATCACGATGCCCGACGACAGCAAATCCTCGAAGCCGCTGCGGCGCAGTTCCTGCTGCACCAGCGAATACAATTCCTCGACGCGCGGCTCGATCACCTCGGCCAGCGTTTGCCGCGACAGCATGCGCGGACCGCGCTCGCCCACGCCCGGTACTTCGATGGTGCCGTCATCGGCCAGCTGGCGCAGCGCGCAGCCATGCTTGATCTTGATGTCCTCGGCATCATGGGTCGGGGTGCGCAATGCCATCGCGATGTCGTTGGTGATCTGGTCGCCGGCGATCGGGATCACCGCGGTATGGCGGATCGCGCCGCCGGTGAACACCGCGATATCGGTGGTGCCGCCGCCGATATCGACGAGGCACACGCCCAGTTCCTTTTCATCCTCTTCGAGCACCGCCTTGCTCGACGCCAGCGGCTGCAGAATCAGCTCGTTGACCTCCAGCCCGCAGCGATGAATGCACTTCATGATGTTCTGCACTGCCGCCACCGCGCCGCTGACGATATGCACCTCGACATCGAGGCGCATGCCGCTCATGCCGAGCGGTTTCTTGATGCCGTCCTGGCCGTCGATGCTGAACTCCTGCTCGAGGATATGCAGGATCTGCTGGTCGCCCGGCAGGCTGATCGAGCTGGCGGTTTCGACCACCCTGTCGATGTCGGCGGGCGCGACTTCCTTCTCCTTGATTTTCACCATACCGCGCGAATTGATGCCGCGGATATGGCTGCCGGCGATGCCGGTATGCACCTCGTGGATCTTGCAATCGGCCATCAGCTCGGCCTCCTCCAGCGCGCGCTGGATTGCGCCCACCGTGGCTTCGATGTTGACCACCATGCCCTTCTTCATGCCGTCGGATTCGTGCATGCCCATGCCGATCACCTCCAGCATGCCGTCCGGCTTGACCTCGCCGACGATGGCCACGATCTTGGAGGTGCCGATATCCAGCCCGACCACCAGGTTTTTGGTTTCCTTGTTTCTGCTCATTTTTTATACCTCACTGCCTATCCCTCAACTTTTGACCATGCCGCCCACCGCAAACCCGTTGCGGTAGCGCATATCCACATAGCGCACCGAACTTGCCTGCGCCGCCAGGCTGTACGGGTATACCGCCACGAACCGCTCCAAACGCTGCTGCATCTGTTCTCGCCCCAGTTCCAACACCAAGTCGTTGCTCAGGCGCAACTGCCAGGCATGGCGCGGCGTCAGGGCGAGCCGCGCAACCCGCAAATTCAGCGCGGCGAGCTGCCGGCTGAATTCGCCGTAGCGCTGCGCGACTTCGAGCGAAGCGCCCGCTTCCCCGATGAAATCCGGCAACGGATCATCGCTCCATGCACTGAACACCTCGCCGTGGGTATTCACCAGCGCCGCGCCGTTCCAGCGCGCCAGCGCCCGATGTTCCTCCAGTTGCACCGCCAGCCGGTCGGGAAATTCGCGGCGGATAGTGACGCTGCGCACCCACGACAGTTTTTCCAGGGACTGTCTCAAATGCTCGATATCCACGGTGAAAAAATTGCCGTTCACTTCGCTGCGCGCCACCGCCAGCACTTCCTCCGCCACCACCCGCTGCGGCGCCGCACTCAGTTGCACGCTGCGCAGCGGGAACAATCCCGGCAGATGCACGATGTAATAAACCGCGCCGTACAGCACCGCCAGCACACTGAAGCCGATCAGCGCGCTGGCGATATTCCTCAGCAGGGCGGCGTTATCCCACATGCGTCATCTCCAGCACCTTCAGCACCAGTTGTTCGAAGCTGATGCCGGCCTGGCGCGCCGCCATCGGCACCAGGCTGTGGTCGGTCATCCCCGGCGAGGTGTTCACTTCGAGCAGATAGGGCTTGCCCGCCTCGTCCATCAGGAAATCCACCCGCCCCCAGCCTTGCCCGCCGATCAGCGCGAAGGCCTGCTTGGCCAGGCGCTGCATCTCCGCCTCCTTTTCCGCATCCAGGCCGCAGGGGCACAGGTAGCGGGTGTCGTCGCGGAAATATTTCGCCTCGTAATCGTAGAACTCGCTGGCCGGCTCGATCTTGATCACCGGCAACGTTTGTTCGCCGAGTATTGCAACGGTGTATTCGCCGCCGCCGATGAAGCTTTCCGCGATCACCAGCTTGTCGTGCTTCGCGGCTGCCTGATAAGCGCCGCGCAATTCGCCGGCCGCTTTCACCTTGCTGATGCCGACGCTGGAGCCTTCGTTGGCCGGTTTGACGAACAACGGCAAGCCCAGTTGCCGCACCACTGCATCCCAGTCGCTTTGTTCATCCAGCAATGTGTATGCGGGGATCGGCAGATTTGCCGCCTGCCATACCAGTTTGGTGCGCCACTTGTCCATGCCCAGCGCCGAGGCCAGCACGCCGCTGCCGGTGTAGGGGATGCCCAGCAATTCCAGCGCGCCCTGTACCGTACCGTCTTCGCCGAAGCGACCGTGCAGCGCGATGAACGCGCGGTCATAGCCTTCGTCATGCAACGCCTGCAGATTCAGCAGCGCGGGGTCGAACGCATGCGCATCCACGCCGCTGCGCCGCAGCGCCGCCAGCACCGCCGCGCCGCTCTTCAGCGACACCTCGCGCTCGGCGGATTTGCCGCCGAACAACACTGCAACTTTGCCGAAATTCTTCATCTTTTCCATCTCAACAATCCAAAATCCTCCGTAGCGTGCGCTGTGCGCACGGCTCCCTGAATCGTGTCGTGCGCACAGCGCACGCTACGCTGGCTATACAAGTTTTTCTCCAATAATTCTTACTTCCGGGTGCAGGTCGATACCGGTCTGTTGCCGCACCACCGCTCGCACTTCGTTGATCAGATTCTCGATATCCGCCGCCGTCGCTTCGCCCGTGTTCACGATGAAGTTGGCGTGTTTTTCCGACACCTGCGCACCGCCGATGCGCCTGCCTTTCAGTCCGCACTGCTGGATCAGCCGCGCCGCATGATCGCCCGGTGGGTTACGGAATACCGAGCCGGCATTCGGCAGGTTCAGCGGCTGGTTGGCGATGCGCTTGGCGAGCAGCGCCCTGATCTCCTGCCGTGCGATTGCGCCGTCACCCGCCTCGAACTTCAGCCATGCGGCGACGAAAAATTCTGGGGGAAGAGAGAAGGGGGGAGAGGGAAGGGTAAAACCTTCGGGTACTGCGCCCCCCTTCTCCCTTCCCCCTTCTCCCTTCTCTTTCAAAGCCACATGCCGGTAGCCGATCTCGTAATCTTCAGCCGT
>Ga0209211_10006840_pt1 | contig 16295 bp, 17 predicted proteins | sample RifGroA2_FD_183992 | JGI IMG/M metagenome (GOLD analysis project Ga0209211, IMG submission 183992) | Groundwater microbial communities from Rifle, Colorado, USA - Groundwater A2 (SPAdes) (version 2) | ecosystem: Environmental > Aquatic > Deep subsurface > Groundwater | place: Rifle, Colorado... | reverse complement strand
ACGTCCCAGCGCGTTTTGACGCCCAGTTCGTTTAAAAGCGGGACCATCCGGTTAAGGATCTCCGCCACACCTCCCCCCACGGCGGTCGAATTGATGTGCTGGATGAGTTTTCCCTCCAGCTTCTCGGCAATGAGCTTCAGGTCGTCGATGACGGATTGGCCGACGATGGGGATGTAATCATCGATGGGTGTCATTTCAGCTTGCCAGCCTTTTCTGGACGATCCCGATGATCGTCGCGCGCAGGTCTTCGAGCGTCTGCGTGTAGGGGTCCAGGCGCGCGATCCTTTTGGCCAGATCCCTGTCTCCCAATGAAGTTTCCATCCAGAGGGAGAAATCGTTCGTCCCTTTCTCCAGCCTTAACCGCGCCTCAAAAACGTGAAAGTAGATCGAGTCGATGGTCACCTTTTTAAGGATATCGGCGAACTCCGACAAATTCGCGGCCGCGTATTTGGTCGGCAGCACAAAGCTCATGGATTTGATGAAATGGAACTGCTGGTCTTCGTGCGCGAACCTTTTCCCGGCCGACGGATTTTCTTTAAGGTATTCGGCGATCGTCGCGGCGATCTTGTCCCGCAGCTCCCGGATCGTCGTGAATTGGACCGTATCGATGCTGGCAAGCTGTTCGCCCAGTTCATTTTCCCCCAGGACTTCCTTCACCCAATAGGCGAAATCATTGGGTGGTTCCGGAGAAAGATACTGGTGCTGCTGCAGGAAACGGTGGGTATGATGATAGATGCAGGCGCCGGGCACGTCGCGAACAAGTCCCAGCAGCTCTTCAAGCGTGGCGGCTTTTAGGCCCGTCAATGCCGAAAGGTGCATGCGCGTGTAGAAACGAAAGGGTTCGATTGTTTTGGCCGCTTCAGGCATGCGCGGCCTCTTTCTGGAAGTCCCGGATCAGGCGGAGAAACCGCAGTACTTCCCCGGTGTCTTTCACATAATAACGGGCCGCCGAGCGCCCATCCTGCCCCACGAATACCGTAATCCCGTTTTTTTTCAAAGTCAGGAACACATCTTCATCGGTGCGGTCATCGCCTATGTAAATGGGGAAAACACGGTTTTTCCCGTTCGCTCGCGCTTGTTGGGCCAGAAGCCATAAAACGGCCTTGCCCTTGTCCCATTCTATGGGGGGTTTGATCTCAAAGACCTTTTTGCCCGAACTGATCTTGATCTGTTTTTTCTTGAGGTAAGGGCGGCAGGTTTTATGGAAAGTTTTTGCAACGGAATCCGCCATCTTTTCCGGGACCAGGCGGTAGTGGACGCTTAAGGTTAATCCCTTGTCTTCGATGATCACGCCTTCCAGTTTGGCAAGATTTTTGATCAGATCGTCCTTGATCTTCGCGAATGTTTTTTTGATATCCGGCGGCGTCAGGCTTTCGAAATGGATATTGGGGCCGTCTATTTCAAAACCGTGATTGCCGACATACACGATGTTTTTCAACCCGACCATTTTCCGTATATCGCGCAAGGCACGGCCGCTGATGATCGCCAGCTCGCAGTCCTTCAGGCGTGCCAATTCCCCCAGGACGTTTTTCACTTCCGGGGAAAGAACAGCCTCCTCCGGTGTTGCGGCGATCGGCGTCAGCGTCCCGTCATAATCCAGGTTCAGCAGGATGATTTTATCGTCCAGCGTTTTTTTGAGCTTGTCCCATTCCTCAAAAAGATATTTCATCTCGCGCGTGTTTATTCTCTATTCTCTTGCCGGCTATTCCCGGATACTTTACGAATATGAACAATTCCCCAGGCAAGGAGCATTATGCCGCCAGCGACCGCAAGCCAGCCCAAAGAGACAACGAGCGGGGATTCCGGAAAAAACTTGATTGCGGCCATGCCGGACACGGCGAGCGCCAAAGCCGTGCGAACGTAAGCCAGCAACGTCCGTTCATTCGCTAAATTTGTCCGTAACTCATCCGGATTTTCCATGATATTTTTCAAGGGCCCGCCTTTGCGCATTTTAAACCTTTTTAAGCGCCGCCAGCTCCGTAATGATATTGGCCGCCCAGCGGTAAACATTGTTCTCCTGGATAATGTTACGCATATTCTGCATGCGTCTCTTTTTTTCTTCCACGGGCATTTCTACGGTGAATTTTATGCCCTCCGCGAACTCCTCGATGGCGTAGGGATTGATCAAAACGGCGTCGGTCAATTCCCGGGACGCGCCGGTAAAACGGCTCAAGATGAGCGCCCCCGTCAGATCGGACTTCGCGGCAATATATTCCTTCGCCACCAGATTCATCCCGTCATGCAAAGAACTTACGATACACAGATCCCCCAGGGCATAATACGGCTTGATTTCATCGGCTGAAAAATGTTTTTTTAAATAGATGACCGGTTTCCAGACCCCGTCGGTGTATTTCCAGTTCGTCTTCTCAACCAGCTCATCGATCTCTCCCATCAGATCATGATAACGTTTGATGTGCGTGCGGCTGGGGGCGGCTAACTGCATAAGAACGAATTTATTTTTGTATTGAGGATATTTTTCCAAAAATCTGTCAATAGCCAGGATACGCTCGCTGATCCCTTTGGTATAATCGATGCGTTCTACGCTCACGGCAATGATTTTATCTTTCAGGTCATATTCTTCACGGATCGTGTCCATATGCCCTGTTAACGCGCCCGGGGCATCGCCGCTGAATTGGCCGTCTATGCTGATTGGGAAAGGGCGGATAAACGTTTCCTTGCCGGAACGGATGACGCTGGATTTTTCCGTATCGATACGGCATTCCAGAAGCCGGTTTGAGGTATCAAGAAAATTGTTGCAATGATATTGCACGTGAAACCCGATCAAATCGCAATCCAGCATTCCGTCCAGGATCTCTTGCTGGTAAGGACAGATCGAAAAAACTTCGGAATTCGGCCACGGGATGTGCCAGAAAAGGGCTATGGTCGCGTCGGGCCTTTTGTCTTTGATCATTTTCGCCAGCAAGGTGAAGTGATAGTCCTGGATGAAGATCAAGGGGCTTTTTTTAGGCAGTTCCTCCAGGACGCTGTCGGCGAATTTTTGATTGACCTTTTTATACATCTGCCAGTCGGTCTCCCGGAATACCGGCCGGGTGTGGGTAATATGGCAGAGAGGCCACAACCCTTCATTGGCAAAACCGTAGTAATAACCTTCCTCCTCCGCTTTGTCCAGCCAGACCCTTTTGAGAATGTAGCGGTTGTCCTCGGGAGGCACCCCCAATTTATTCTTGGAATTCGTGAATTTCCGGTCGGCATTACCGCTCCCGTGGGCGACCCAAACGCCGCCGCAGGCGTAAAGGATGGGGTTGATCGCCGTTACCACGCCGCTGGCCGGGCGGATGCATTTCGCTTTGCCCGTGGATTCGTCCATAACGTGCATATAGGGTTCGCGGTTGGATACGACAAACAAGGCGTTGTCGCCCAGTTTGGCCCGGATGAGGTCTCTTAATTTTGCCTCCGTCCAGATATCTTCCTTTTTGATGCGCTCGGAAGCTTCGTCGGAAATGGCCCGGCGCGCGACGCGCAAATTCAAGGCGACCTGTTCGACCTCGCTGGCGAGTTTCCCGAGCTCATCCTTGCCCTTGATGGAATGCATTTCATCGGTCTCACCCTTTTGAAAATGGGTAAACCATTCGGTGAGCTGCTGGACAGGCAGGACGAATATCTGCCTTTGAATAAAAAACGCGATGATCAGGATGCAAAAGACCAGAACGATCAGCGTGACATTGATCCGCTCCCAGAGCTCCGTCAAGGTCGCGAATACAAAGGAAGTGTCGTAAATGACCTCCACGATCCCTAAAACGCTGTCTTCATTGTCGAATATCGGGACGGCGTAGGCGTAAACGGAGTATTCCTTGAATTTTTCCAGCTCGCCGCGCGGTGTCTTCCCGGCCAGGATATCCTTGATGTAAGGTTTTTCTTTTTCGCGCCAGTCGGCAAACCGTTTGGTAATCGCGAAGATCTCTCCGGCATTATCGTAAAGGACGCACCCTTGCAGTCTCTCCCGCGCCTGGAATTTTTCGACCAGCGCCTGGGCGCCTTTGAAATCATTATGGAGCAAAATATATTTTGCCGAGAGGTCAATGCTCTCCGCGACCGCCTTCGCCTTGCGCTTTAATTCATCCATCAGTTTTTGTTCTTCGGAACGGACTTGCAGCGTGCCGAAAACAACAAAGGCCGCGGCGACAATGATCAAGATGGGTAAAATAAACAGAAAAACTCTTTTCATCTCTTTTGCTCTTTATCTTTCTGGAACGTTTTGTAAAAGCAGAATGACAGCATGGTCAAAATGAGCGTCCATGCCGTGATCATGAATATCCATCCGCTTAGCCTCATGTTATCCGGCCCTTTCGTTTATAGCCGTCACGCTTCATGTTTATCCCCGTTCCTTTTCTCCTGGAACCGGTTATAGCTGATGATATAGATAATAAATGTCAGAAAGAGTCCAATCAAAAAAATAACAAATATGTCCGCGGGGTCTTTGGGTGTCATATTTTTTCTCCTATGTTACCCTATTTTTGGAATAGGCTTACTTGTAATAATAAATAAAAACCGTAGATGCCCAGGAAAAGTAAACCAAACTTTCTTTCCATGACTTGATATTTCCGGATTATTCCAAACCATAGAGAGAAACTCAAGAACATAAAAAGGAGATCGAACCGAAGGATCTGCGCGGGGACATCAATGGTTTGAGGGGCCAAGGATGCCGCCGCCCCGATGATCAGGTAAAGATTATAAATATTGCTCCCGATGATATTACCGACGGCTAAATCACCTTTACCCCTAAGAGTAGCGATCACAGACGTCACCAGCTCAGGCAGAGTAGTGCCGACAGCAACAATCGCCAGGCCGATAAAGACTTCGCTTAATCCAAAATGCCTGGCTATGCCAACAGCGCCATCCAGCAGATAACGGGCGCCAAAGATCAAGAAAATCCCTCCCGCCGCCAAAAGAATTATACTGACAGCCAGTTTGGATGCCCGCCTGTATTCCACCGGAGGGCCGGTGAATTCCTCCCGGACTTCCTCATGAAGATGACACTGCGATGCCCCGCGGCGCAAACAAGAAAACATATAAACAAAAGCCAGGGTCAAAAGGATCATCGCTTCCCAACGCTGGATTTTTAAGTCCATCGCGATCAAGATGAAAAGCGCTACGTAACCCAGCATCCAAAGCATGTCATTTTTGAATTTCGCAAAAGGCGTTTGAAAAGGCCTAATCAAAGACGATATCCCAAGAATAAAGAAGACATTCAAAATATTAGCTCCCACTATATTGCCAAACGATACGTCCATATGCCCCGAGAGAGCCGCGCGGACGGCAACCGTGAATTCAGGGGCGCTCGTCCCGATGGCAACAACGGTCAGCCCGATAACTAAGGGAGATACCTTAAAGGTATATGCCAGGCGGGAAGCCCCTTTGACGAAGGATTCTCCCCCCGCGATTAATAGAATAAACCCCAGAGCCAAAAATAAAATTTCAGAAGTCATGGTTTTCTTCCGGTGCTGTCAATTCTTCCGTGTCACGCCCGTTGAAATCCTCCCGCCTTTTCCTGTTGATAATTAACGGCGCGGATCGGATAAGGGATCACGATCCCTTCCTTTTTATACCGTTCATGCAGCCTCTGGATGAATTCATGCTTTATCAGATACTGATCAACGAACTCCCGGGCCCTTAAAATCACGGTGAAGTTAATGCTGGAATCTCCGAAAGTATGGTAACGGATAAACGGCTCAAAATCCGGGACCCCGCCCGGGACCAGTTTCATCACCTGTTTGGCGACGTCACAGGTTACCTTTTCGACTTTTTTCAGGTCGCTGTCATAGTGTACCCCCGCCTGGACCAAAACCGCCAGCTCTTTGTCCGGAAGACAATAATTGGTAATGACCGCCTGGGCGAGCCGGGAATTGGGGATAAGGACCTCGTTATTGGGGAGCATCTTGACCCTGGTCGTCCGCCAGTTGATGTCGGTCACATACCCCTCTTCCCCGGACTCCAGCTTGATAAAATCACCGACTTTGACTTGCCGCGCCATCATGATATGAAAGCCGGAAAACAAATTGGAAAGCGTGTCCTGAAGCGCCAGGGCAACGGCCAGTCCGCCGACGCCCAAAGTCGCTAAAATAGGCGTGATGGTGATCCCCAAACTGCCGAGGATAATGAGAATTCCGGTCCCGAAAATAAGAATTCTGGAAAAATTTTGGGTTAAAGAAGTGACCGGGAGGGTCGATTCGATCTCCCGTGAATATATCTTTACGACCTTCCCCACGATATTATTGATGACAATGGTCACCGAAAAGATGCCGGAAACCAATAAAAATTTTCCTAATGTGTCGGCGATGTCTTCCGGAATACCGGAAATCCTGATCGCAAAATATATTGCCAGCATCAACAGCCAAATGAGCGAAGGGCCCTTGATTGCCGAAATGATCACATCGTCCAAAGGAGATGTTGTCTTCCCGGCCAAATTCAACAAACGCTTAAACAGGATTTTTCTGACCACATATCCGGCCAGAAAGATCGCGCCAAAGATAATTAAAGGGATCGAAGCCGCGATAAATCCATGAAACATAGAATTGATATCCAAGTTCATTTCCCCTCCTTTTAAAATAAAAGATCCGCCGACTGAAATAATCCAGCTGGCGGCTTGAATAAAAAAGCCGCCTCTGGAATTAAACCAGATGGCGGCCCGACCATCATCTAACCCTCCGGGCATTTTCATCCCCGGACCCTTTAACCTGAAACTGATAGTGCCATTATAGTTTAATTTTTTCTTTTTTCAACTATGATATTCGGCGTATTTGCGTAGTATTTGCGTGGCACCAAGCTTGACGATTTCACCTGGACGGACTTGGCAATTCTTTTTTTTCGTTTGGTATTATAAATAATTTCCAGCCTGTCTCCGGGGAGCAGATCTGATAAAGAAATCGCCTTCCCCGCCTTGATAAACATAGTATTTTTATTTATTAAAATTATGTTTTCCCCTCCAGCGGAGGTGCTTATGTTTAGAAATTTCTTTTTTAGATTGAAATCAATCAAGACCCCTTCGACTGCTGGAGAAGACTCTATCCCTCGCTTTGAGTCTGCTGAAGACGCCTTGACGCTGGCATACGAGCCATGGCTGACGCAAGATATTGTCACGAATAAACCCAGAATAAATATTCGTTTCATTTTCTCTTATACCCGTTAATCCAGATATGGTTTCAATTCCGACCATGTCATTCGGCCGACTTTGCCATCGACCTTTAGTCCATTGTCTTTTTGAAACTTCATGATCGCTTCCTGCGTCTTGGCCCCTATTTTTCCGTCAAGCGGGCCATTATAATAACCGGCGCTTTTTAAAGCTTTCTGGATCTGGCTGGCCGTATAAGCGGATCCGGCGTTTGGTTTTTGGACGGAACCGCTTCTTCTGTAGCCCTCGGATCCTTTCCCCTGTAATGCATACTCTAAATCAGCGACTTCCCCTTCCAGAAGACTGACTCGGTTCTGACATTGTTGAAATTCCAGCGCGCTTTTTCTGTTGGTCGTGGCGCACCCGGATAAAAAAAAGGCGCTTAACGCAAAGACAAAGAATCTGCTGAACATGCCTAACCTCCCGGTTTAGAATTTTTTAAGTTTTTCCCACGTTTTGACATTAATAATCCCGCTTGCTTTGAGATTTTTTGACCTTTGAAACCGCTTGATCGCCTTGACGGTTTCCGGCCCCATTTTGCCGTCGATCTTACCCTTATAAAACCCGGTACTCTTTAACAGCAATTGAACAGTTTTTATGTCGTAAGAAATTTCTCGGTCGGAGGCGCCATCCTTATTCTTAACAGGCGGCTTGCTGTCCTCAAACCAGACGGAGGTTTGTTTTCTTAACTCATTTAGCGTTTTTAAGTCAACTTTGCCCGTGGCGGCAATATTGTTTCTCTTCTGAAAAGCCGTTAACGCATTTTTTGTCTCTTTTCCCATTTTTCCATCGACAAAACCCGCGTAAAACTTGAGCTCCTTTAACATCTCCTGGACTTCTTCAACCCGCGGATTAGCACCCGGTACCATTCCGACATGTCGCTTCTCTTTCTTGCTTGCCTGATCGGGCGATAAACCGGTAATACGCTCGTTGAGCGGCTTGACAAAAATAACCGCCGCAATCGCAATCACGGCCAGAAATATGAGGAGCTTAATCTCGTCTTTCATAAGATCGATCAATTCTCTTTCTCACATAACACTTTTCTTGTTTTTTCCTCCAAAGCTTGAATAGAAAATGGTTTTGTGACGACATATTCAATCCCCGGTTTTATTAATACCTTACTCCACAGGAATAATGATTATTTGTCCCGCCTTGAGCCGGTTGGGATCTTTGACCTTGTCTTTGTTTAATTCATAAAGATATTTCCAGCGGTTTCCGTTGCCCAGTTCTCTTTCGGCAATCTTCCATAGAGAATCATTTTTCTTGATCACGTATTCCCGCGTTGAAACCCTAACTGCCGATTCGATCTTTTCGTCTTTTTCAAGGATATACCTGCCCTCTCCGGCGGCCCTAGCAGCTCTTTCTTCCGGAAAACTGCCCGCGGGGATCATCACCTCCTCGACTTCCGCAATCATAAACTGCGCGTTTCGGTCTTTTTGCATGCCGGCCAGATCATTGATGGGCGCGACGGCATCGAGTTTCCCCCGGCTGATAATTTTTATCCGATCCTCGGGAATGCCTTTATCAAGCATAAACTGTTTAACCGTCGCTCCTCTTTTCTTACCGAGTTTCAGGTTATATTCATCAGACCCGCGTACATCGCAATTGCCCGTAATCAAAATGTCGGCTTCGGAGTTGCGCTGAAGCGTCTTAACGGCACTATTTAGTATTGAAATATGGTCATCGCGCAAATCGGCCTTGTTATAATCGAAATAAATTTTTACATTCTTGATAATCTTTTTGACCAGCAGAGACGGCCTCATTTCCGGCTGCGCGGGTTCTTCTTCCTTCGGTGGAGGCTCGGGAATGTCTTCCTCTTCATCCGGGGCCGTATAGTCATAGATAATTTTATAAACATAAACATACCCGCGATTGCCCCACGGCCTCGCTTGGCCGGGCTGATCCGGCCACCACCAGTACCCCCCGCGTTTTTCGTCTTTCACCGGCGCGGGCTGGGCATCTGTCGGCCACCACTCGAACCTTTTTTGTAACTGCTCAAGTTCCATTTGTCTTTTTTCGGACTTCCTGTCAGCGCAAAAGGCTTGCTGGGTATCAGAACAAAGACAGACAAAACCCATTAACAATAAAATTCCGGTATATTTTTTCAAACTGCGCATTCTAAGACCTTTCTCACTTTACTGATCAGGACATCTACGCCATGCGCCTTATCGAAATAATCATCAGCATTGGGGATAGCTTGCTGTTGCTCATCAACAGGGTAAACGCTTGAAACAATAATTTTTATATCCGGATCATATTCACTGATAACTTCCCGCATCTGGACTCCGTCAACCTCGGGCATATTGATATCCAGGAGAATAAGATCAATATTTTTTGCCGAAATCATCTTAAACATCCCCTGCGAGGCATTTTTAGCTTCCCAGACCTCAAATCCTTCTTTCGTCAATGCGGCCCTGTAAGCGGCACTGATCTTCTCTTCATCATCAATGATGAGAATTTTCTTCATAGTTATCCCTTCGAACAAAAATTAACAAATTTATATTAACAGGTTGAAATGAGAAGAAAATGAAACCAAAATGAAAATTTTCTCATTTTGGCTAAGGGGTGTTCTAGGCAAGAGGCAGGGTAACGGTAAAAACCGACCCTTTATTGAGCTGGCTTTGCACTTCGATGGTGCCTTGATGGGCTTTGGCAACGGATTGGGCGATATTTAATCCCAGTCCGCTTCCTTTTTGAGGGTCTTCGTCACGTCCGGGGACTTGAAAGAAACGGGTAAATAACTGCGGCAGGTATTCTGCGGGTATCCCGGGGCCTTCATCGGTGATGGCAACTTTTAAACTGCTATTTTCTGTAAAGGCCTTCAATGATATTTTCTTGCCGGGAGGGGTAAATTTTACGGCGTTATGGATGATATTGAAAAACAGCCTCCTTAAATGCAATGAGTCCCCCTCAAGCAAAACATCCTCTTTGGGGAAAACACAGGAGATTTCAACATTCTTTTTCGCAGCTAGAAGTTTTGTCTTTTCAAAAATAGGGTTAAGAAACTCGTTGAAATCAAATTTTTCAAATTTTAAGGATTTGGGACGATAATCAAGTTTCGCCAGCAGAAGCAGGTCTTCAACGACTTTGATTATTTTTTCAATCTCCTCCATGTTCTCTTTCAACACCGCCTTATAATCGGACGCGCCTTGATCCACGCGCAAAGCCACCTCTGTTTCACCGCGTAAAATCGCCAGCGGCGTCTTTAATTCATGCGCGACTTGAGAACTGAATTGTTCGATATGCGTAAAAGAATTCTCCAGCCGCGCGATCATGTCGTTGAAAGACTCGACGAGCACTTTCATTTCTTCATCGACATTTGACTGTCCTATCCTCATGGATAGATCTCTGGAGCCGATCTGTCTGGCCGTTGATACAATGCTGTTAACCGGCCGCAATATCCTTTCTGTTAAAAAGCGCCCTAAAAATGCGGTCAATAACAAAATAATAGGGATGCTCACCGTAAACGTACGCTGCCTGTGCCGTAACAGATCCAAAATAGGCTTTTCCGAAGCTGCAATAAGAACGATAAGCTGGCGGCCATCAGGTGTGGAAACAACCGACTGGACCTGCCGGAAATGTTTTTTGTCGAGCGTGACGTTCTTGAAAATATCGTCTTGAGGGGAAACATTTGGATCGGGCGTAAATTTTCTTAGAACATCAATCGCGATGTTTTGTGACGGGTAAATCAACTTGCCGTCCGATTCAAAAAAAGCCACCATATCCTGGCTTAAATCCAGCCGGTCGAACCTCACAAACCATCTCTCTTCGTCTGATAAAGGCTCGCCGCCCGTTTTCTTTTTTTTGACCGCGATAATGTCCGCCTTGGGAGGATACTGAAATGAAAAAATCCGCTGGATAACCGTATAAATATCGTCCCCGGCCGAAGCGGCCAATTCGTCGCTTATGATATTGCCTAGCTCGTTGACCTTCCCGGAAAGCTCTTCATCCAGATCGTTAACAAGATACTTGGAAAGGCTGATCTGAAGAAAAACACTGTAAAGGATCAGGATGACCCCGAGGATGATCGTAAACAGATTGCCGACTTTGAATTTGATGGAATTAAATTTCATAACGGCGGCATCTTGCTGAGCATATAGCCCGTTCCTCTAAGGGTGTGGATCAACGGCTGTTGGAACGGTCTGTCCATTTTGTTCCGCAGGTACCGGACATAAACGTCGATGACGTTGGTGAAACTGTCGAAGCTCTCGTTCCAGACGTGCTCGGAGATCATCGTGCGCGTGATCACCTGTTCCGGGCGGAGCATGAAATATTCCAGCAAGGCGTATTCTTTGGTTGAAAGGCTTATATTCTCTCCAGCACGTTTGACTTTATGCGTCACCTGATCAAGCTCAAGATCATCGTATTGGAGAATGGTTGTTTTGCTGTCCTGTTTCCTTCGCAGAAGCGCCCGTACCCTTGCCAAAAATTCTTCAAAAACGAACGGCTTGGTTAAATAGTCGTCCGCCCCCAGATCAAGGCCGGTGATTTTATCCTCCGTGGCATCTCTGGAGGTCAGCATTAAAATGGGCGTTTTAACGTCTTTTTTTCTTAACTCCCGGCAGACGTAAAAGCCGTCCTTGCCGGGCAGCATAACATCGAGAATGATCAGATCGTATTCATTAATGCCTGCCAAATACAACGCTTTTTCCGCGTCGTACGCGACGTCAACAGCGTATTTTTCTTCCTTCAGCCCACGTTGGATGAAATTGGCCATTTTTCTCTGGTCTTCGACAATCAAGATTCTCATAACGGTGAGCAGTATATAATTTTAGAATTTGGTTTTGTATTTTAATAAAACATTGCCATCCGTTGGCGTATCCTGCTCCGATTGCTGCGTTTCGTCTTTTGGCCTGATTTCCTTTTCTACACTGACTGATACCTTGTTTGAAACCTTCACGTCTCCCGACATTTTTTGCTGTTTTGTTTTCTGCTGCGGGGAACCCCGGGTTTCATTTATTTCATAACCCACATCCAGGTTATTCATCACTTTCTTTTTTATACCTATGCCTTTTTTATCTTTTTCCAGTGTCAAAAAAACATTTTTAATGCCCAGTTCATTGGCCAGTTTATCACCTGAACCGGAAAACACAAAATAATCAATAAAATCCTTAACCAAATCAGGAGAAATTTGCTTCTTGTCGAGAGATGCATCCAGCCCTTTCCAGCTTTTGCCTGTCGCCAGCATTAAAAAGAGCCGCTCTGTAGGCAGCGCGGCGTCTGATTTCAGCATGATTTCCGGATTATCCTTTGTCCCTGAAAGGGATATGCGGATATCCATATCCTCAATCTTCGAATTCCCTTGAATGGAAAACGAAGGATTTTTGATGTCATTAGTGATGAAAAAGGTGCTTTTCTGTAAATTGATCTCCGTATTTTTAGCTACCAGCTTGCCCCCTTCTAATATGATCGTGCCAGAGGGAGTATATCCCCCCGGGTGATTCTGAAACTTCAGGTTTATTGCGGCGGGAGAGTTCGTCAGTGAAACATCCTGATAGATTAATTTTTCAATATCAAAATTCCCAACGACCACGGGTTCTCTCAGCGATCCGCTTATTCTCATGTCAATATTTTCTATGTTACCCGCCGCCAGACGGCCTATCTCCAATGCGTTAAATAACTCCGTAACATTAAAGCTTTTGGTATAAAGAGAAAAATTCAGCTCTGCCTCAGTACAATTCCCTTCTAAAATAATCGGGTCTGCGTTGGGTAAAATGACCCGGCCATTTCCAAGGACAAGATTGATTTTCTGGAGATCCCAAACGGGATTCATTAGCCCAAATTCTTGTATGCGTATCACACTCCCCGGGGGGAGTTTTGTTAGATTTTTTACTTCCAAATCCTCCAGCTTAAAACCAACATTGAGATGCCCTTTCATTCCTTTAAAAGAAATGTCCAGGTTCTTGAAAGCATGCTCCAGGAAATAACGAACCACTACCTGTGAACCTTTTTCGGTGCAAATAAAATAAACAAAGGCCCCCGCGCATACTAAAAAACCAAGCAAGAAAAAAGTGATAAACTTTAAGGATTTCTTCAATGCCACCCCCTTTTCCCCCATATAAAACCGGCTGCAAGGCCGATTGTTTTGATTCTCGTTTCAGCGCGTTTTTCAGGATGCAACAAGGAAGATCAATTTGTCGCCCTTTTTTGCGGCAGGTTTTTCGTCGCCGGTGAACAGCTTTAGTTCCTGGCGCTCATTGATCAAGAATAACGGCCTGGCGTTGGGGTCATAACGCGTCCAGAATTTTTCTTCTTTTGCCTCGTCGCCGATCACGGCCGTTTTGAGATTTTCCGGGCGCAGCAGATGTGTGGCGAGAAAATCATAGTTCATTTCGGGATCGAAGAGATATCGCCCTCGCAAAGACGGCGGCATGGTCAAGGCCCGGTCATTTATTTTCTTCCCTGGGGCGAGCTGGTAGATTCCGGGCCGGCCGAAGATCTCCCGGAAATGCAGTGTCGCCAAAGAATTGGCTTCATCGTTGGGGGTCAGCGCGATAAAACGCCCGATGCCATCGAGGTCGATCTTTTCCTCAATGTCCGGATCCAGGATATTTTCTTCGCAGGCCTGGAGGCCTTCCTCCTGCGCCAGCGCCGCGTTCATGGCGTTGGAGTCGACCAGGACGACTTTTATTTTTTCATCCCGCAGTTTGTGGGCCAGCAGCCGCGCCCAACGATGCGCGCCCATGATCAATATCCCTTGCGGGAACGTCCGGGCCAGGCCGAGCTTCCGGGCGACAAGCAACGCGGAGCTTCCGTAGATAAGGACGGTGGAAATGATCACCAGGAACGTGACCGGCACCAGATATTCCGATTGGGGCACTCCCCGGGCGGATAATTCAAAACTGAAAATCGAAACGATCGCGGCCGCCACGATCCCGCGCGGCGCCATCCAGGCGATGAACAGCCTTTCCTTTATGTCTAGTCCGCTTTTGACCGTGGATACAAAAACGGACAAGGGGCGGATAAAGAGGACGAGAACAAGGATAAACAGCAGGTAGTTCCAGCGCAGGATGTGGAAGTCCCGGAAGTCCAGCCGCGCTCCCAGGATAATAAACAGGGTCGAGATGATCAGTATTCCCAGATTTTCCTTGAAGCTGACGATGTGCTGGATCTCCACCTTGCGCTGGTTGGCCAGGACAATACCCATGGCGATAACGGCGAACAATCCGCTTTCCCGGTGGATTACATTGGACAGGATAAAGATGATGATGACCATCATGAGTGTCGTGGTGCCGTGGAGATAATCGGGGATCCAGTATTTGCGCAGGAGCGTCAGGATGATCCACGCTCCGGCCCAGCCCAATATCCCTCCGATCAGGATGCTTTTAAGGAAAAAGAGGATCGCGACGGGGGTCAGCGCCTGTCCCAGGAGGATGTATTCGAAGACCAAAACCGCTAACGCGGCGCCGATGGGGTCGATGACAATGCCTTCCCACTTGAGGATGTTTCCTACCCGTCCGGACGGACGAACGTGCCGCAATAAAGGGATGATGACGGTCGGGCCGGTAACGATTAGAACAGCGCCAAGCAAAGTGGCGATGCTGGAGTTGAGGTCTAAAATATATCGGGCTGCGAAGGCGATCAGGATCCAGCTGATCAAAGCGCCCACACTGACCAGACCAAAGACCACGGTGCCGATTTGCCGCAGGTCATGCAGCCGCAGGCCCATCCCTCCTTCAAAGAGGATGATCGCGACGGAAATGGAAACCAGTGGGAAGAGCAGCGGACCAAGGACTTCATCGGGACGGATCAGTCCGGTAATGGGGCCGGCGAGAAAACCCAATCCCAAAAGGAGAATAATAGACGGCAGCTTCAACCGCCACGCGAGCCACTGTGCGCCGATACCGGCAACGATGATACTGGCGATACCGATCAGGAAATGTTCGTTCATGTGGTTAATTCTGCCACAGCCGCGCCAGGCCGGCGTCGAGGAGTTCCTGGTTTAAATAATTTCCGGCTTGCGCGACCTTCGCGGGGTCGCTGAAATCTATGGTAACCCCTGCTCGCCCTCCCTGGGCTCGCGGGGTGCTCGCGGCTTCTCTGGATTGTGGAAGCCGCGGAGCATAAAAGACATCCGCCAGGTAGCGGTCGTATTTGTCGGTGGTGTCTTTGTAGGTTTTGATGACGATGAAGTCGAGGCCGTTGAGGCGATCCTCCACGAAACGCTTGGCGCGTTTGCCCTCGGGCGTATTGATCTCGGGACAGTCGATACCCCGCAGCCGGAACTTTTGCGTGATGAACATCCGGAAATTCAAATGGACCCGGGCGATCAGGGTGTCGCCGTCGATGATCTTTTTAACCCCCGCTTTGTAAGTAAACAATTGTTCTTTGGGGACGGCGGCTGTTTTGGAAAAGCGGTCGTCGCGGACTTCAACGCAGTCGTCCTTCTTGACCCGCGGCGATTTTATTTGCGTGAACCCCCAATGTAGCCGGAACCCAAAATCCACCAGCAGGTCCCGCTCTCCCTCGTCCTCAACCAGCGCGAAGGTGTTCACCCGCCCGCGGACAACGGTTAATTGAGGGATCTCCTTTTCCGCGTCTTTTTTGCTGTCACGTGCTTCCGTGGTGGCATGGACCGTCGTGATCTTATCCTTAAGTTCATCGACACTCCATCCTTTGAGGATGGCTTGATGCTCCAGTTGTTTGCGTTGTTTCTCATCTTTAACTGTCATCAAATGCAAGAAATGGCTCCAGGGCAATTGCGTCAACCTTGACGCAATTGGGTAAGTCCGGTACAACTGGACGGTGCGTTCCAGCGTCCTTTTACTTAATGAAACTATAGGAACAAGCTGTTCATAAACGTGATCGCCGTGAAATGCCGCTTGGGGTAGGGGCGAGTTTCTTTGCCATTAATTTCCTTTCCGGTCAGAAACCCCGGGCATGATCATCCGTTTTTCGTAACATGGTCAACAATTCCGTGGTTGAATACACTGTTACAGTTGTTTGTTTTTTTACGCTTTTATCGTTCGACCAGACGGCGGCCTCGAGCATTAACGCCAGCGCGAGGTAAGGAGCGTCTTGCCGGTGCGGGGCCAATGTCAGGGCTTTTGTCATAACCGACTGGTATGATGTTTCCGGAAAGACCCTGATCCGTTGTGTCAAGAGCAGGAACAGTGCATCTGTTTCTTCGGAGGATAACCCGATCCGTTTCCTGATCGAGGCGTTG
>Ga0209211_10006837_pt1 | contig 16299 bp, 18 predicted proteins | sample RifGroA2_FD_183992 | JGI IMG/M metagenome (GOLD analysis project Ga0209211, IMG submission 183992) | Groundwater microbial communities from Rifle, Colorado, USA - Groundwater A2 (SPAdes) (version 2) | ecosystem: Environmental > Aquatic > Deep subsurface > Groundwater | place: Rifle, Colorado... | reverse complement strand
TTCGACCTCGTCAAGATCTCCTGTGCTCATCGCGACTTTGAGGTTCGGATAGTCCTTGCGGAACTGCCTGAATTTCTCCGATGCGAGCGCCCGCAATGGGACGATGTAGACTGCCTTCCCCCTATCATGCAGGATGCCATTGAGCGCTGCGAGCTCGCCCACAAGGGTCTTGCCCGATGCTGTCGGCGTGCAAACAAGGAGGTTCTTGTCTTCGAAGAGCCCTGCATCGATGGATTTTATCTGGCAAGGGCGTAACTCTGTGAAACCGCGCCGCTCCAGGAGGTCGTAGACCTTCTCCGGTATCTTCGATTTGTGTTTGGCGAGGTTCATGCAATCTCCGTTATTGACGTCTCTCTACTGTGCGGCGATGAGCTCCTTCCCACATATCGTGGACTCCCGGATGCTCATGGTAGATGCGCGCCGAGATGACGTCGCATGTGTGTACGAACGCCGCAAGAGGCCCCATCACACGCTTTTGTGGATCGTAATCGTCACCCTCTCCTTCCGCATAGTGCAAGGCGTTCCAGTGCTGCTCATTGAGCGCGAAATTATACTTCTTGATGAGGTCTTCCTTGAACGCTGCGATGACAGTCTTATCTTTCGCACCATTGTGTTCGAGTCTCGGGACGATTTTTGCCTGTTTGAACGGTTTCTCGATGTCATGGAGAAATAGCACGAGCACTGCGTCTTCAAGACTGAACGACAGCGGTCGTCCTGTACTCTGCATCGGGGTGTAGAGTAGTTGTGCGATGTTGCAAGCCTCTGTTACGTGGTCGCGATAACCTCCCTGCCATGCTTGGTGTTTGCTACCTGATCCTTTTGCGTTCTCAAAGAGCTCTTCGTGGTCGTGCCATAACCTTGATGCGGCATCCCGATTCGGTTCGGGTAACAACTCGATGTACTCTTCTAAGGTGTGGTATGCGGGCTGTTGCATGTTGTCCTACATCTCGCTTGGTGCCCAGAGGCCGAGGAGTTCGAGGCCTAGTTTGAGACGGTCCGCTACGCGTTCGATGAGCGCAAGACGTGCCTGTTCGAGCATCTTGTCCTCTTGGATGACGCGGTGCTTTTGGTAGTAGCTGTTGATTAGCGACGCCATGTCCAGGAGCCATCGGGCGAGTGTGTGCGGCTTGTTCGTCTCCACGACCTGATCGATGACGTGCTCGAACAGGAGGAGATGGCGGGCGACCGCGAGCGCTTCATCATCAACAATCATGGTCGGGTCGAGGAGTGGTGCTTGTCCGCTCTTTCGCATGATGCTGCGCAGTCTCGCATGCGTGTACATGAGGTACGGTCCGCTCTCCCCTTCGAAATCCAGTATCTCGTCCCAGTCGAAGAGGATATCGAGGATACGGTCGTTCTTGAGGTCGTTGAAGATGATAGCGCCTATTGCGACTCTCTCCGCGACGTTCTCTTTGTCGGTGAGATCAGGATTCTTCTCCTGTATGGTTGCGAGCGTGCGCTCTTTCGCCTGCGCGAAGACTTCGTCGATGAAGATGACCTGGCCTTTGCGCGTCGACATCTTTCCCTCTTCGAACCGGTAGAGCCCGTGGTTGACGTGGAACCCGCAATCCCACCATGAGTACCCCATCTTCTTGATGACTGCGAAGAGCTGTCGCATATGCAGGTTCTGCTCTGTTCCTATCTCGTAGAGTGTCCTGTCGAACTCGTAGGTCTTCTTGCGGTAGAGTATCGCGGCGAGATCGCGTGTGATGTAGGTGGTCGCACCGTCGCTTTTCAAGATGATGGCGGGAGCGCTGATGCCTTCGTTCTCATCGAATTTGACGACCATGGCGCCATCATCTTTCTCAAGGAGCCCTTTGGCCATGAGCTCGTCCACCACGACGCCCATCTTGTCGTTGTAGAACGCCTCTCCGGCCGTGCTCTCGAACGTGACGTTCATCTTCTCATAGATACGGTTGAATTCGGCAAGCGATAGGTCGCGGAACTCTTGCCAGAGGCGGGTGTTCTCTGCATCGCCCTCTTCCAGTTTCTTGAACTCCGCGCGCGCAGCCTCCTCGAGCGAGGGGTCTTTCTCCGCTTCAGCATGGAACTTGACGTAAATCTCGAGGAGTCCTTTGATGGGGTCTTCGCGCTGCGAGAGGTCTACGGGCCAGTGCTTGTACGCGTAGATGAGCTTTCCGAACTGTGTTCCCCAATCACCGAGGTGGTTGATGCCGACGGTTTTCCAGCCTGCATAGGCGTAGATGCGTTTGAGCGCGCCGCCGATGACGGTGCTGCGTAGGTGGCCTATGCCGAATGGTTTTGCGATGTTCGGGCTTGAGTAGTCGATGACCACCGTCTTGCCAAGCTCCTTGCGCGGCGTCTCTCGGAATGCCGCTTTGATGAGCGCTGCGGGTTTGATGAAGAAATTGACGTACGGTCCTGTCGCTACGGCCTTGGCGAGGAATCCGGCGTCCGGATGGGTCGTTACTTGCGCGGCGAGGTCTTGCGCGATGATTGGCGGCGCTTTCTTTTGCTCTTTCGCGAGCGCGAAACACGGCATGGCGTAATCGCCGAGAGCCGGGTTGGGTGGTATCTCCACAGGTGCGTCCTTGATGCCAAGCGATGCGAGGATATCTTTGAGCTCTTGGGTGAAGTCCATGGTGTCGCAGTCACGCGCGTTTGTTTATATTGTTATCGTCAGGACGACCACTGTGCGATAGAACTGTCGTTTTTCTGCGTCAGGTTGTCATGTCTTAGATACTGCTTTTGTGGAAATGCTCTTATAGCCATCGCGTTTCCTGCGGTATGCATGGTGCATAATTCCTACCGTTGGCGTGTTGACTCTGTTATACCCGTTCAAGACCATGATCGTTCGATGACGGCCGTGTCTGCCGTATCATCGAGTCCCTACGCTCACCTGTATTCTGCCATATGCACTTCAGTGCAGAACGGTTATGCTCGTTTTGTCGCTGGTTACGACGCGGCCGTCGCTCCGGGGCGAAAACGCTATGCCACTGCCGTGATGAGCACTGCGAATGTAGTTGGTACGATGGGTATTGCCGGGCTTCTCAATGGCATGGCATCGCTTGTTTCGCCGCCAGCGCTGGTGCGCGGGGTGCTTGCGACAGCATATCTTCCGATAGCGACATATCTGGTCGATCCGCTCGTTCGCAGAGCGTCATCCGATGCTACGGCGGTCGCGATTGTCGCCGGTTTCAATTTCGCGATGGAAGGTATCGGTTATGCCGCGTATCTCGCAGTCGGTGCGCCAGCTGCGCTACTTACTGCATCTGTTTTTGCGGTGACTGGCACCATCGTTGGGTCTGGTGTCGCGCTTGGCGTGCGTCGTAAGGCGCGCGAGCTATTGCTATTGTCTGAGTCGTCGTTGCCTGTTTCGTCGTCGCAGGTCGGCGATCTTGAGAAGATTGTGGCCGGCAGTGTTAATAGCGCTCCATTTGTTGGATGAGCTGCTGCTGTCTACTGATAGCGTTCTTATTTATTGTGGTCTACTACTTTGTGACGCTTGAAAGTCGCGGAGCAGTTATGCTTCCGCAGGATTTACGGCGCGTGAGGCCTTCAGCACCTCTCGCGCCTGATGTACTCCAAGGCGACTTTCCTTGAGCTGACGCAAAGGGTGTCATGTATGCAAAGAAAAATGATGAAGAAAAAAGAGTACGCTTATTCTGCTTTCGGCTCTTCTGCAGCCTCTTCTTTCTTCTCTTCGAAGAGGGGTTGCGCGCCGTGTTTTGTGACCTTCACGTTGATCTGGGATGTGAAGTCGCTCACGGTGTTGCCTGCGACGGTCTTGCGGATGCGGACGCCTTTCTTCGTCTGCTGCTGGCCGATGCTTCGTGTGACGAGAATCTTGCGGCGTCCGGTACCGGTCGCGTCCTTGCGCATCGGGAACCCTGCGTTGTCAGAGCCGCCCGTGATCTCGAATTCGTAACCTGCCTTGCCGAGGATCTCGCCCTTGATCTTGTCGCCTATCTTGCGGCCGAAGAGCGATTTTGCATCGTCTGCGGGCAGGGTGTGCGTCAGTGTGCGTTTTGCCTTCGGGTCGCCTATGTTGATCTTCATCTCCATGTGTGTTCCTCCATCCCGAGACTCCGGGGCATTTCGGTTGCCCTCGCGGCCCGCAACTCCTCGCTATCCGCGGTCTCAGCCGTACATGAGAATCAGGCATCGCTTTATAAAGCAAGCGGTCTTCCGGCGGATCATGCGACCGCAGGAGTATGTCATCATCAAGCCGGAGACCGGACAGACCTATCTTGATAATGCGCTCGCCGCCGCGAGCAAACGCGCCCTCGCTCGTAGACAGCATCGCGGCATGGATCGCGTGATGTTCGCAAAGAACACGGAGTTTGACAGGTTCTCTTCCATCCGCGACAATCTTGTTGGGGCGCTTGAGAAGCTCCATACCTCGTTTCCCAGTTTTGATCGCATGGGAGAGTTCACGCTCCAGCTCTTCGAGCAGGACATCGATGTCGGGAAAGTCAAGCAGTCGCTTGGTGCCATCAATGCTACGACGACCATGCTCAAATCGCTCACCAGGGAGCATGCCGGCATGGTCAAGGAGGCTGGTAGCGTCGTGGAGATAGCGGGCATTCGCTCTCGTTATATCGGTCGTGTCTCTTCGATACTGCGCCAGTCGAACAAACATCTTTTGTTCCTTAATGAGGCTCGTGATGCGCTACGCAACCTGCCAAGCGTCGATGACGAACTTTTCACAGTCGCTATCGCCGGCTTCCCGAACGTGGGGAAATCGACGCTCCTCTCTAAACTCACGACTGCGAAGCCGGAGATCAAACCGTACGCGTTCACTACGAAAGGCTTGAATGTCGGCTATTTCGACTATCGCTATAACCAGATACAATGTATCGATACTCCTGGCACTCTCAACCGCAAGGATCCGAATCCTATCGAGCGCAAGGCGGATATTGCGCTCAAGTATCTCGCGCATGTCGTCGTCTATGTCTTCGATCCCACTGAAGGAGGTTATACGCTCTCGGACCAGCACGAACTCTACCGTAGGACTGCTGACCTCGGCAAGCCGGTCTTGGTCTTCATCAGCAAGACTGATATCGTCGGCGGAGGCGTCGGCAGTGCTCTTCTTAAGAAGTATCCGGACTCCTATACTGATATCGAGGCGCTCAGGAAGGCGATCAACAAAGCGTTCAGAGAAGAGTTCATGTAGCGTTTTCGTCTTCTGAGCTATCGTCGCCGACGTGCCGATACAGCATGTTCTATACGTATGCTGCTAATTGCTAGACGTAATCCGGTAATCTTTGGCAATATACCGGTCTCACGCACCGTGTGCGGGAACAACAGCTCTATAGAAAAAACTTGAGAAAAGAGAGGATTCACTCTGCCTTGGCTTTCTTCTTCGGCAGCGTGACGCGTATCATGCAGTGCATGGGGAACTTGTTCTGCGCGCGTTTAAGGGATTCCTTCGCTATCGCAACGTCTTTCTCCTCGCATTGCACTTCCATGATAGTCTTGCCCTTCTTGATCTGGGCAGCAATGCCTATGGGCTTGCCGAATGCCATGGACATGCCGGTGCTCATACGGTCTGCACCCGCGCCGGACGCAAGCGGGTTCTCGCGCAAGATGTGGTGCGGGTACATGCGGACGGTGAAATTGTAGTTCGTGCCGCATTTCGTCTCGAGGAGCTTGTTCGCCGACTTGCGCGCACTCTCGATAGAGTTGTGGCGCAGTTGGATGTCCGCATCCGAGACGAGCTCGAGCCTGCAGGGGTATTTCTTGACGAAATTGCCCATGCTGTACTTGACGATGAGATTGTGGGGGCTTGCGCGGACATAGTTGAGCGCGCGGTACTTCGAGCGTCGCGTGTAGGGTCGCTCGAGGCGTCGGTAAGCCACTGCTTTTCTGAGTCGTGCCATGGTTTCACTCGTGTATCATGATGATCGGTATCTAGTCGCGGACGCTTTGCATCGCAAGGAGGTCTTCGGTGGTGAGCTTCTCGCCCTTCATCATCTTCTCCTCTGCCTCTTTCGCGCGCTGCTGGAGCGTCTTCTTGTCCTCTGCCATGCGTTGCTGCTTCTCGCGCTCCTTGTGCTCGCGTATCGCTGCGCGGGCGGCCTGGAGTTCCGCTTGGGCCTCGCGCATGTCGCCGGTGGCCTCGAGGTACTCTTTCTTAGCAGAGAGGAACTGGTCCTGGAGCGAATCCTCCTGTCCCTTGAGGTCCTCTATCTCTTTGCTGAGCGTGACGAGCTTCTCGTGGTACTCCTGTGATTCGCGGGCGAGTTGCGTCACGTTCGCGTGGAGCGCGTTCGCCTGCTTCTTGAGCTTGTCGATATCCTTTGATTTCCCGACGAGTTCGCCGTGCTTGCCGTGGGCGGAGTCGAGTGCATCAAGCTGTTTCTTGATCTGCTTTGCCTCCTTCATGAGCTTTTGCTCAGCGTCGAAACTCATCGGTATGGTCTCGATCTTGGTCTCGATCGCTTTGAGGCGGCGGCGCAGCTCCATCGGGTGCATGCGCTCGCCCTTCGGACCGATAGGAAGGTGCGGTTGTTCCTCCTCCTTCTTCTCGGGCTGGAGTGCTTTGAGCTCTGTGATCTTGGCGCTGATCTCGGTGTTGAGCTTGTCGCGCTCCACTTTCATGTCGCGGACCTGCTTCGTCAGATCGTTCCGTGTCTTCTTATATTCGTTGACAAGACGTATCTTCTCAGCGATCTTTGTACCAATCTCTTGTTTCTTCTGGTACGCCGCCTCTTTCTTGTCGTTGAGCGTGGACACACGATCCTTTATCTCAACAGAGGTGCCTGCTGCGGTCTCCGCTTTCGCGATGACGGCTTCGGGCGAGGGGACTGATTCGTTCGCTTGACCTTCCGATAGTTGTGGCGTCTCATCGCCAAGATTGTCGTTGCTCATTGAATATTCACCTGAAATGGTAAGAAAATGAGGAGCAAAAGAGGAGTCTATCCGAAGAGGGATCCAAGGCCCGCCGCTGCGTCCTCTTCCTTCTTCTCAGGCTTCTTCTCTTCCTTGTGCGCCGCCGGGGCGTGCGCTGCAGGAGCCGCTGCGACCGCAACTGGTGCTGCCGACTTGACTGCCTCGTCGATATCGACTCCTTCGAGCGCCGCGAGGAGTGCCTTGACACGACCCTCTTCGACGTGGGTGCCGGCTGCCTCGAGGACCTTCTTGACGTGTGCCTCATCGACGGTCTTGCCCGTCTTGTGCAAAAGCAACGCTGCGTAAATGTATTCCATGGTATCCCTCCAAGTGTGTGGTTAGTATGTTCGTATCTTTATCCGAAGAGTGAGCCGAGCCCTGCTGCGGCATCCTCTTCTTTCTTCTCTTCCTTCTTCTCCGCAGGCGCCGCGTGTTCCGTCGCCGTGGATGCTACCGCCATGTTCGCGCCGATCTCTGCCTGCATGTCTGCAGGTAAGTATTTGGCGACGCCCATGGCTTGGAAGTATGCCTTCGCGAGCACTTGCTTCGCGTTCTCGTCAGTGAGGAGGTTTGCTTCGAGCGCGAGTCCTGCCGCGTCGTAGTGCGCCTTCTGCACGAGGTCTGTGATGTTGCTCGGCAGCGCATATGCGATGTTGAACGCTAGGCTCTTTGCCGCTAGTGCTGCTGCGTTGAGGTCGGCCTTGAATTTATCCTCGTCGATATCGAGGATCTTGCCGTCGAGGAGTTTTCCGTCCTCGTACGCGATGACAAGATTGAGTCCGATGCGCATCGGCTCCACGCCCATGCGCGCGAGGAATCCTGCCGCTTTATCGCTTACGACTGTACCGGCCTTGGCGAGGACCGCATCCTGCTTGATGACGACCTTGCCCTGGTCGATGCCGGCTTTGATGCCGAGCTGACCGAGCTCGCCGATGATTGGTCCGGGCGGGAAGCTTGTCGGGCCCGCAGGGACCACGAGGTCGTGCGGTGCGATCTGTCCTGCCTTGATGGGAGCCTTCGATTGGTTCTTCTTGAGTGTTTTGAACAGCGAGAACGGGTTCTCAGCGGTGAAGAGGAGCGCGGGAGTTCCATGCAGGCTCTTGATGAGCTCTTGGATGCCGGGCTTCTTGCTCGTCTCTATCGCTTTCTTGATGACGTTCTTCTTGGCCATGATGATATGGACCTTGCCGCGCAGCTTGGTGCGCATGGACGCGAGGTTGCGCGCCGGCAGGCTCTCCATATTCGCGATGGCGATGATCGGGGTGCTCTCGATGAGCTTGGCGAGCTGTACGACAGATGCCTTCTTCTCGTCGCTGATGTGAGCGGAGTAGTTCGTGCGTGCCATTGGTATCAGCTCAGTTTGACCGGCTTGCTCATGGTGACCTTGAGGTACACATGCCGGACGTTGTTCTCCTCCTTGGGGAGGTTGTGGACTATCTGCTCGTAGAGCGATTTGATATTGTCGACGACTTGCTGTTCGGTCATCGCCTGGGTCCCGACCATCGTCTGGACGGTAGGGGCCTTCTTGATGCTGATTTTGATGGTCTTCTGCAGGCGTTCGAGAAGTGGTGCGAGCGGCGCCTTGGGGGGTACGATGCATCCTGCTTTGGGATTGGGCATCTTCCCTCGTGGACCGAGCACACGGCCGAAACTCGCCGCGATCTTAGGCATGATGTTGGCCTGACCGAGGAAGTAATCGTATTTCCCCGCTATCTTGCGCAGCTCTTTCTTCTGCATGCGTTCGAACTGCGACTGCTCGAGCGCGAGATCGACTATCTTTTTCGCGTCATCGATCATCTCGGGACCGACGAGCGCGCAGACGGTGCGTTTGCGGCCGACAGTGTGAGGCGTCGTGGCGAAGAACTCGACTTGCTCTGCAGGGTTCTTGAGATTCAAGTCCTTGCAGGCGATGATGAGATCGTACGATTGCGCGAAGTTGCGCTTCTGAGTGTGCAATTCGCGTACTGCTGCGTGGATTTTTTGGTCGTCTATCATAGGAGACTCCTCCCGAAGGAGTTGTGTGTGATGATGCGAATTTTGAGCCCCTTTATAAGGGTTTCGTTCTCTGTGGCTCTGAGTTAAACCCCGGTTTCTTTTCTGTTGTGGCGGCGCATATATGGACGTCGTCCATATTTACGACATCGAGGGTTGCAATAAATCCCGAGCGTCTGTACGTGCGCTAAGGCCACACCAACACTATTATTGGCTCGTGCCGAAATTCGCATCCAAGAACTCTATCATGATGCTGTCGCCGAGCTTTTGGTAGACTGCTTTCGCAGCGTCGAGGTGGTGTGCCGCGATGCACTCCTGCGCTAGGTTCTCGAGGACGTCCTCTTTCTCTATATGTAGCAGGAAATACGCGGCGATACCCGGTTTGCGTTGCTGCAAGAACCATCTGCCGTATTCATTGAGCATGTCGTGGTTCTCGGCAGCAGCGTACGCTTTCGCGGCTTCAGCATGATGTTCTTTATGCATGAGGATGTTACCCGCCTCGGTGAAGAGCGCTTTCCGGAGATCTTTCGAGATGGATGCTAGGTTGACCGAGCCTACGCCTTCATTGACTATCTTCTCGACGATAGGGTGGTGCTCCATCATATAGTATCCCTCCTTATTCTGGTCATGCTCAGTTCTATTCACTCCGGAGTGGTTCGACTATATGAATGTTCCGGGCTCGACGATACTCGTGGCCGCGGTTTTATATTGGTGCGCGCGTTCCTCGTTCCATGCGCATCGTTGACGTCCCGTTCGATTTGCAAAAGTGGAGTTCTTGCGAAACGAGCATCGTGCAACCATACACCCATGGTCTTATTCGTCAGACCCTTGCGACGCAAGGTGTCTGTTCGGAAAACGACGTCATCTATCGTGGTGGGTTCGGTCGGTTGGATGATTTCGACCGTCTTGTGGCGACGGGAACTGATTATGATTCTGCCATAGTCGCCGATGGTGATTGGCGCGGGCACCACGCGGTGTACGCGTCACCGCTTGAACGCGTCGCGCAAGAACCCTGGTGCCGCGGATTCGATCCGCTTTACTGGGCGCTCAAGGGACATCGGCACGGGACTGCGTACAACCCTGTGAACGCGATAGTAGCATACCGAATGGATGCTATGGTGCATATCGGCAGTGATATCTATGCGTTCAAGAACAGGGTTCCGACGACGGACGCTATAGCGACGATTTTACTGTTGCGGCTTCAGCATAAGACGTCGGTGTATGTTGAGCGCAACATCGTCTCCCCACTCATCGCGTGGCGTGGGCGGAGGGTCTTGGCGCGGAAGATGCGTCGTTTCATAGAGGAGTCTTCTTGATCACCGCGAGCGTGAGATCGTCTTCCGGAGGGCTGAATGCTTGTAGGCCGTCCATTATCGCGCTGTAGATCCCGCGGGCATCGTGCTCTTTATTTTCACGCAGTATCTGTTCGAGATGCGTCTCGAAGAAATTTAGCGTTCCCTCGCCCTGCTCTGTGAATCCATCGGTGTAGAGAAGGAGGATATCTCCTTCGCCGAGCAGTCGGATCTCGTTCACCGCGTATTTGTTCTTCGTCCCGAATGTGCGTTTGAAGTTCTCTGTATCGACGCGGTATTCCGACGGGAGGACTCCGAGCGGTGTCGAGTTCTTGGTCCTATCCGGGTCGAGTGGCATGATGCGGTCGTATTTCCTCGAGAACACTATCGGGTATGGGTGGCCTGCGGAGAGGAACCTGAATGTGCCGTCGTTGTGCACTTCACCGTACATCATCGTGGTGTATGGCTTGCTTTTCAAGTACTCTGCGGTGATATGGTTGTAGAATTGCGTGTTGAGGATCTCGAACAGGTCGGCTGTGACTTCACCGTTGCATTTTAGTTCGTACGCGACGCCCATCCGGAACGCGGCATGCAAATAGTTAGTGATCATGCTGCTGCTCGCGCTATGCCCTGCGACGTCCGCGATGAGTATGCCGAACCGGTCACGGTTCGCCGCGAGCTTGACGGCGAGCGATTCATTCCCTGCGTTTTCGGCCGCGGCGATCTTAGCGTCGAGACCGTACACCTCGAAATTGACAATGGCGAGGTGATCCCCTCCGACGCACGCCTTGAGCGGTGTGATCGCGGCGAAGTAATCGATATCGGGTAGCGTCGGGAAATGTCCTTTGCGCGGCAAGATGAGCGATGCCGTCTCTTGGAATTGCAAGAGCTCCTGGACGAGTTCTTTGTGGCTCCAATTCGCAATCGACATATATGACACCCAAGATGGTTGTAGGAGTCCGAGATCGCTTATAAGGATTCTCCAATGTCTGTTTATTGTGCTGTTTAGCAGTTATGCGAAATAGCGTGTATCGTTAGTCGGAACAATTTGTTGTGCGAAATTATGTGGCTGCAGGCCTTCCCTGCTACGAGAATGAAAGGAGGAAAAAATAGGATTTGCGGCTTGCAAATGCTCCCGCCGGGATTCGAACCCGGGTCCCTACCGTGAGAGGGTAGGATGATTGGCCGGACTACACTACAGGAGCGATAAAATGCCGTGAGAAGGTTTGTCGCCCTCTCACGGCGGATAGTAAGCCAGAGACGCGGTCGCTTTGTCCCGCGCCTCCATCTTACGCTGAGTGAGCCAGAGGGGATTTGAACCCCTGGCCTATCGGTTAAGAGCCGATTGCTCTAACCAGGCTGAGCTACTGGCCCGTAGCGGAGTGCTGAACTCGTCAGCTCTTTTTAAAGCTTTTCTTCGGCGAGGTTCTGGTCATTGATCGCCGTTTTCTTGCCAGTTCCATTTGTTGTGGCGGATGTGCTGTGCTATTCATCTGTGAGTTGTTCTATTCTCCGTTGTCTGCTTGAGCAACGCTTTTAAGTAGGCTGTTTCCTCTGTTGTTGTATGCAATACAAACAGCATGAGGAGCGGCATTGGCGGCACATTTTGAGTATCCCGTTCATCTGGGGGATGCTCGTCCCGCTCGTCCTCTTCCATCTCGCGCTCGAGGTGTATCATGTTGTCTGTTTCTGGCTCTACGGCATACCGTTTGTCCAGCGCAAACAGTACATACGTATGGATCGCTACAAGTTGCCGTATTTGAGTCTGCTCGATAGATTCAATTGCATCTATTGCGAGTACGCCAATGGTCTGATCGCGTACGCGCAACGTATCGCTGCCGACACGGAGAAGTACTGGTGCGGTATCAAGCACGATAAGTATCCTGGTTTTGTCGAGCCTGTGCACCAGGAAGGGTTCATGCATTATGGCGACAAGAAAGCGTATGCGAAGGCGTGCAAGCTGCAAAAGCGGTCTTGAGCAAACTATTTAAGTGGGCAGTGCGGCGTGAAGTGCATGCGCAAAGAGGATTATTCTGATTCGGAATGGGCTCTACTCGCCGAGGTTCCGCACGCTATCTTCGCGTATGTGGCCATAGCTGACGGCAAAGTCGAGGCTGAGGAATTGCGTTTTCAGGCGGAGTGGATCAGCGCCAAGGTTCCACGCATCAAGTTCTCAAGCGATCGGACGCTGAATCTGTTCATGCAGGGCGTGTTCCAGCACAGCCGTCCATCGCGTTCGTTGCATGAGTACGACGATGCTCGCTTGCGTGACGTGTTGCGTGGATTCCACGTGCTGATGGCGAAACGATCCCCTGGTGAGCGGACGATGCTCTGTCGAGCATTTTCTAAATTGGCTCAGGAGGTCGCTGATGCCGCGGGGCCGTTCTACGGTTCTCGTGTCACGAAATCCGAGCAGAAAGCTGTCGATAACATCATCTCGTGGCTGTAGGCGTTGAAGCGCCCGAACTCAGATTTGCAGCGTCACTCTCGTTCCGAGCAAATCTGAGGCTGGGCCTGGAGAGGAGTCTTGCGACTCCTCGACAACGCCCGAACTCAGATTTGAACTGAGAATTCCTTTCGGAAGCGGTTCTCTTTCTCGCTTTCGCGATGTTCAAGACCGCCGCAATACCGGGTTATGCGATTCGGGCAATATTGTCTCTGCTCGTTGAGTCTTTTGTTCTCTTTTAAATGTTCCTAGTCTGTCTTTAAATTATTGCGTTGATTCCGCAATCGCTAGGAGGTCATCACATGACGCAACAGGATACTGAACGTAAGGCACCGACTCCATTGTATGTTTTTGACATGGCGAATGGGAAGACGTATATGAGCCAGGATGTGATGGCGGTTCCTATGCTAAACCCTGCAGGTACTCGCATACTCACGAATACATATCGTTTGAAGCAGGCGTCGGTTCACGACACGTCGGCAGTGCATCAGGGGTGCCAAGAGTGGAATCGGGACTCTGGGGAGCGTCGCGATTTCGAAGCGACATTGCGCGCGTTCCACGAGCATGATCTCAAGTTTGGCGCGGTGTTCAAGGTAGTGAGCCTGGGTCTTGAGACTGTTGTCGCTGACTATGTGGTCAGATAGTTCTTCTTTTCTCTTTTGTCGCGCCGCGGAGAATCTACTCTCGAGGTGTTTCGCCGTCCACGAAAACCATTGGTTTTCGGGACCCCGAAAACTGTTGTTTTCGAGGGCTCGCAAGGTTTGTCGCTAGCAAACACTCGCGGCTCAGGATCGTTCCAAGGCGGCGCGATCGATGTTGTGTCTATACTGCGTAGAATCCCGCGTGCTGTCGGGGGCTATCCTGTCTTCTGCGGGTCGTGGTGCTCCATCTTGAAGCGCGTCATGTTGAGGTATGATCGTATCTCGTCGAGGAGTTCGTTCGCGTCTTTTTTCGTGTTCGCTTCCGCTGTGTGGATGACGTCACGTTTGATGAACTTGTTCATGATGGTCCTCAAGAGGAACGCTCCGCCCGATCCTTCCCATCTGCTGCGGTGATCGGTGATGAGTTTCTGCTTGTGGCCATCGACCGTGACGGTGCGGTCTTGCAGTCCTTTGACGTGCACCACGGTCACGAGCTTGCTTTTCGCGTAATCGGAGAGTGTCTTCTCCGGTTCGAGTTTGAGCACGACTTGCTTGCCGCTCTCGAGCACGTCCTCTTGGTTCTGCGTCTCGACGAGGAAGTAGCCTCGCTCCTTGAAGTAACGTCTCATGATGCCGTAGAGTTCGTCCATGCGGAAAAGTCCGCTGTATGCGACCGTCTTCCCGTCGATGAGTATTTTTATCTCGGCCATGTGTCCTCGTCTGTATCTCGCATTATCTCCATGTCTGTCTAGTATCTTGCTTCGACTCCGAATATCCCTTTGATTGTCTCGATGTACTGTTGCGCGATGATGACTGCCTCTCCGTAGGTCCCTTCGTCTCTATCCCTGAAGGTCACTTTGTAATAAACCTTGTGCAGCCAGGACTCTTTCCCGTTCTTTTTCGGGAATATCTCCTGCGGTCCCGCGATGGATTTCTCGCCGTAGTTGACATCTGCTTTGGCAGTGATGATGATGCGCATCCTGCCGTCGATCATCTCGATCTTCTTGCCGTCGCGCTCGACAGTCACATTCTTCGAGTCGGTGAGCTTGAACTCTATCTCGTAGGTTATCTTCGTGTACTCGTCCGTGCGCCAGTAGATCTCCCATGCTCCTTCGATCTCGTCGCCTTTGTTCTTATAGACCTTCTCCGCGAAGTCCATCTTGCGCTCGCCGAAGAACGCCTTGCTCTCCTTGAAGAACCTGACGAAGTCCATCGGTCCGCGATAGCGGAAGACGAGTTGCGTAAGCTTGAGGGGGCTGCCGGGGATATCCACGGTATTGCCGTGCGAAATGCGGTTTATAAACGTTTGGGCCTGCACAGAGGAGAGTGCGACGGGGGAACTGCACGATAGGTTATCTCTATCTTAGTTATCATTGATGATATCGCGGTGGAGGTTGACAAACACGCCGAGCAATTTGCCGAGATCTGCTGACGATTCCGAGAGGCATATGTCGCGGTGCTTGCCCAGCGCCTTCAATCCAGAGAAATTGTAATCGCTCGTCGCACGCAGGTGGATCAGGAAATCGTCCGGCTGCTGGACGTAGAGCTCTTTGTAGCGGTAATGGTTAGGGTCGGATGGGTGTCGGATTCGCACCGCGGTGTCATCGTGCAGCCTGAGCTCTATCTCGCCAGGTTTCGTCATATCATTCCCTTCTTCTAGCCTGTCAAGGACGCCGAAGATCTTGTTTGCGCCGATGAAAACTACTTTCCTTAAGCCGTTTATAGTCTCCGTGTAGCTCTTATTTTCCGCATCGATTGGATGAAATGGATGCTGGGTGTATTGCGATCTGTGTTGCGCGCGCAACCACGTTGTATACTTCGCGTAATCCTCTCTCGGGAACTCGGGTTTCTCGCACCATCCGCCTTGGAAGAAATCGAAATCGAGGGTTTCAAGATACGTTCTGTGCAACTCGTCGAGCTTCGTCTGCACAATCTTGTCCTTGCTGTTCTCGTTTCGGCGTCTGGGTAGGTATAGTGCAAGCGTTGCCATATTGCAACTACAAACGAGTAGTTTAATTTAAAGATTGCTCCGTTTGTTTGCGACGTTAGTTAACTTCATCACTGAACTCTTAGGACTGCGGAGCCCACGAAAAGATACTTTTCGGGGCCCCAGGAATTCCATTCCTGAGGGCATCTATGCTGTGCGCATGTTTGGCGTCGGCGAGGGCTGCTGCCACCTCGTCTCCTGGTTCGCTCCAAGGCAGTCCTTCTCAAACTAACTCTGGAGACGCTGATAAAATAAAAGAACGTTTCGTGCCTACCGTAGTCGTATCGTGTCAAGGTTGCGTGGGCAGACCGATTCTATCTTGAACTGCTGGTGTATCGTGCGTGCGAGGTCGAGGCATCTGCTCGCTTCGCCGTGGTTGACGATGACCTTGCGCGGTCGTGGCTGGCAGTTCTTGATGAAGTTCAAGAGTTCGCGGCGGTCCGAGTGGCCTGATATCTCGATCTTGAATATCTCCATCTTGATGGGGATGGTCTTGCTCGATTTGCCCTCTTTCGTCGTGAATTCGGATACGCCGCTCTTGATGGCGCGGCCGAGCGTCCCTTCTGCCTGATAGCACGAGAATACCAGTGCGTTGTTCGGGTTATCCGCGAGTTCCTGCAAGTACTGCACCGACGGGCCGCCTTCGAGCATGCCGGATGTCGCGATGATGATGCAACTGCCTTCGTTCTCGATGATCTCCTTGCGTTCCTTCTGCGAGCCGACGCGTTTGATGTTCGCGGCGAGGAACGGGTTCTCCTCCTTGTGGAATATCTGCTGTCGGAGCGTCGAATTGAGGAACTCGGGGTATGCGGTGTGGATTGCCATGATATCCCAGAGCATACCGTCGAGGTAGATGGGCACGTCCGGCATCTTCCCTTCACGGATGAGCTTCTCGATGAAGACGACGACTTCTTGCGCCCTGCCGGAACCGAGCGTCGGCATGAGGACTTTGCCGCCGCGCTGGACGGTGCTTATCACGATATTCGAGAGCATGTCGTCCGCCTCTCCGACGAGCGTATTCTCCTTGCCGCCGTATGTGCTCTCTATCATGAGCGTCTCGAGACGCGGGAAGACGGTGTGGCTTTT
>Ga0209211_10006836_pt1 | contig 16301 bp, 13 predicted proteins | sample RifGroA2_FD_183992 | JGI IMG/M metagenome (GOLD analysis project Ga0209211, IMG submission 183992) | Groundwater microbial communities from Rifle, Colorado, USA - Groundwater A2 (SPAdes) (version 2) | ecosystem: Environmental > Aquatic > Deep subsurface > Groundwater | place: Rifle, Colorado... | reverse complement strand
GCAATACATTTTATTTATTAGAAGTCATGAAGAAGAGTGGTTTCGATAAAATCATAAAGACACTTCTTGCAAAGGAAATTGTTTACGTCGGTTCAAGTGCAGGAAGCTGTGTTGTGGCTCCTGATATTACTCCAATTAAATTGCTTGATGACCCTAAAAAAGCAAAGTCCCTTAAATCCTATACTGCTTTAAACCTCACTAGAACTCTTGTATTGCCTCATCTTAATACAAAGAAATTTGGGGCAAGATGCCTTGCTACAAAGAAAAAATATGAAAAAAAATATGATATGACGCCGCTTAATGACAATCAAGTGTTAATAGTAAAAGGAAATAAGAATAAGATCATGAAATCTAGTATTAAATTATCATTGATAAAATCATTAATATATTACAAAATAAGGAAAAAATTGCACTTATGATTGATAAATTAATATTTAGTATGTTGCTATAGGAAATTATGATACTTGTTCTTGTTTGGGTTTTAGTTACTGATACATGGTTTTATTGTTTTATGCTTGATTCATCACTGGCTAAGTGTCCATGTTGTTCTGGAAACTATAAGTTATGATATAGCGATTTTTTCCATTATGTTAGCAAATAGGTTTTTGATTACAAATGTATTTATAAATAAGTTCAAACACTAAGTATTTCATCGTGTGAAGACATTCAGTAATCGAAGAGGTGTTGGGAAATGAAGAAGATCAGTTACGAAGCAAAGACAAGCAGTCATCAATTGAAGAGTTTCTTTGAAGAGACAGAAGAAGAATAATCCATAAAATTCATAAAAAATCACTTGACCTGTATTCTTCAATTATTTTCATTATTTCCCTATGTATCATATCGATGGATTTTGTACCATCAATGATTTTAATTCTATCTTGATACTTATCTGCAATTTGTAGGTATCCATCCCTTACTCTTTGATAAAAATCATTGTCATTTAATTCGATCCTATCTAACTCTCTATGGAGTTTTTGGCTTTTTCTCTTATTCATTTCTTCAACAGTTATATTGATAATAAATGTTAGATCAGGAATGATGTTCCCTAAAGCAAGGTTATTAACAGTATTTATTGCATTTAAATCCAACCCTCTTCCATAACCCTGATAGGCAGTTGAAGAATCATGAAGCCTGTCTGATAAAACATAATATCCCTGCTTAAGATAGGGTTTGACCTTTTCTCTAATCAATTGCGCTCTTGAGGCAGAGAATAAAAAAAATTCTGTTTGATTGCGCATCCCAAGATTCTCTCTATCGAATAAAATCCCTCTAATCAATTCTCCAATCTTAGTGCCTCCTGGCTCCCTAAAAACATAAACATTAATATGTTTATCAATTAAGTATCTCTCTAATAATTTCACTTGAGTGCTCTTTCCGCAAAAGTCTATTCCTTCAAAAGTTATGAGCATATTATGCCTCGAATCATGTTCTGTTAAAAAATTCTGTTCTGTCAGCAGGATCTGGTCTTTCTCTAGGAAGTTCTAGTCCAGATAGAAAGGGATCAGTTTCACTTATTTTTTTTGAAGCATCATATGTCAGGACACGATAATTTATATGTCCTCCTGGCCTAACTCTAAGATTAGATAAGTAATCTGCTTGTTTTGGATTTCCATGCATCCAAATATTTGATCTTGCTGCTAATGGAAGAATGTTAATGAAAAAATCATAAGGCACATCTCCCATAAGTTTATAACTTTTTTCCATAAAATTGAATGCTTTTTCATAATATTTTTCTAGTCTTTCTTTCATTTCTTCTTTAAGCGTCTTAAATTCAGGTATTTCCATATATAATGGTAATCCAAAGCCTTTATTCATTAATGATGTTGCTTTATTATAATTAGTCTCTTCACCAAAATATATTGGAATATGTTGCATAAATCTTCCCCATGCTCTATGCCTATTAAAATCTCTAAGCTCTCCAAGTGTTCCTTCCAATACAATAGTCAAGTCGCTAGTTGCAGCAAATTGAGCAGGTAATTCTTTGTGGTGATCATGTCCAGTAAATATTATTCTGCTCAGTTCAATTTTCTTTTCTGTAGGAAGATTATCTAATTCAATGATCAATTTTTTAAAATCCGTATTAGGAAATAAATTGAGCAAATACTGTGCAGCCATTTTCAAACCAGAACTATAAGAATTATTAAAAAAGGATATATCTTGTTTTTGTAGTCCTTTAAACTCACTATTTATTTTAGATGCTGAAATTTTTGAATTATAAAATTCTTTAACTGCAGGAATATTTTTCTTTAGAGTATTATCAGCCTTGGTAAATTCAATCAGTGATGGTGCTTCTGCCTTAAATCCAATTACTGATTCTAGATCTTTTCCTGGAGCCAGAAATGTTTCTAATTGAATGCCCAGATTATTATAATACTGCATCTGTGATGCTTTAAGATGTGATATAATTCTTGCCCAATCTCTTGCACTTGTCTCTAATGCAAAACCACTTGATTGTCCGAGCAAAAGATTAAACCTTATAGTGTCTAAAACCCTTGTATTTAGTGCGCCCCTGTCATCATTAGTTTCTGGTTTAAAGGACTTTTCATATGCGGCTGTTATCTTTGGTTTCAATGTATTGAAATTCTCTAATGACAATACTCCGAGATTTTCAAAGTCTCGATTCAATTCAGAGACAAATGACTCTGTTTTAACTTCTTCTGGAAGGTAAAGTATCAATGGATGCATTATCACTCCTGCAAATTGTTTTTGATATCTCGTAGATTTTTCCTGACCAGAATTAATATAATTGTCATTAAACAAATGCATAGGAACATGCATTGGAACATTATTGAATTGAACAGCAAATCTAGCCATGTCTGCAACAGATGAATGACCAAATTTTTTGAATGTTTCCTCTAATTTTTCATCCGGATCAACTCCTTTTTCTCCCATTTCTAACAATATTTCTATGGTATCTCCTGGAGCTCTTGAATGTCTTGCTCCTGCCCAAGCAATATGTGAAGCAACTCTCTTATCAGGATTTGATAATATTTCTGCTAATACTACTTGTGTTCTATTATCGATATAGGTTATTGCGGCCATGCCTAAATCTTCTGCTGTATAGAATTTCCACTCTCCCTGATCAACCTTTTGAACTTTATATGCTTCAGCCATTCAATCATCCTCACTCATGTAGTATTAATAATTCTTATTGTATCATTTAGTATGAGGGTGTTGTGAATTTCTAATTGTTTTTAAATATTACTATTCTAGAATGAATATCATTTCATGGACTTCTGTCTATTCTATCTTCAATATCTTCTCTCTTGATCTTAAGCCTGTTTTTATCACAACTTTCTTCTTCAATGATTTAGAAAATAATTTCACAATCTCAATATTGGCTTTATTATCCTCTGGCTTTGCATGAACATTCACACGTAAAGCTTTCTTATCTTCATCCCAACCAATGATCTCTGCCTTTTGGGAATTAGGCTTGACAATAATAGAGAGATGGTTATTGTGGATGTGTTGATCAACTTTCATCTACCCTCTCTCCATGTATGGCTGCACTTGACGCATTTATTGAAATGAGTCTCAGGCTCATCACCTGCTCTCATCTGTTGGGTCCATGAATATGCTTTAGTGTGCTTGCATTTAGGGCATTCTGCATCAACAATAGGATATGCAGATGCTTCATTGTCAATGACCTCAACTTTTGAATCCTCTGTTTTTCTCTCAGTAAACTTTACTTTTCCAGATTCTTTGCTATCAACAAAACCACAACTGCAGGCCATGACTCTCTTATCCCTAACAATCTTAGGCCTTAACATTGATCCACATTTCGGACAGAACATCATTTTCAATCACCTTCAACTGAACTTACATCCATTCAATGTAACACATCTTAATAGATCAGTAAACCATATCTTAATATAGCCTAGGAATGGAATCTTGATCCATGCTCTACCAATTAGCTGATCCTTATTTATGTATTTCTCATTTAATTGGCTATTCTGTATCTGGGCTGCATTATGGTCGCCTTTTGTTTCAATAAAATCATTTTTCTTTATAACCCTATGGATTATCGGATAATTCATCTTTGATTGGAAAACAATCACTTCCCCTATCTGCAAATTTTCATAGTTAGTTCCTCTTAACACAATGATATCTCCTTTGCTGAAGCCATTATTAAGAGGATATGTTAAGAATTCTTCTTTGCTTAAGCTTATATTTTCATACCATGAGCCGCATAATGACCAATATTTATCAAAATCAACACTTTCTCTATTGTTGAAATAGCGTTCGCATAGATCATACTTTTTTTCAATGCATTTGTTCATCAATGCATCTGTTTTAGTGCATTTTGAAGTCATGCCGTGATCCATGCTCTCAGAGATTACTGCTACTACAGGAAGATTTGTTCCTAGCAATAATCCTAGTCCAGGATATATTATGAATTTGATCAGGACAAACGCAATAGCGATATTTACTATCCAGCTCAATAAAGAGTCCTCTTTCCATAGAAAATGCCAGAATTTCTTCAATGATTTTTTTATTTTGTCCCAATCCATAAACTTAAGTGGATATTGATTAATTATAAATGTTGCTATTTTGTTGAATATCAAATAAACTGCTCTTTAGACAAAATTTATAAAATCTATCATTATTATTTACTCATGATTAAAAAACATAAGTTCTGCCCAAAATGCGGAAAAACAATAACCAAAGGAATTTTCTGCAAGAATTGCTCAGAACCAGATTTTAAATTCAAGGATATTAATATAAAGATCTGCAATTCATGCAATTCATACTATCATAGGAATAAATGGGTCAAGTTCAGAGACATTAATACAGTAATAAAAAAGGTTTGTGCTGATTCAATAAAGGCTAAAGTAAAAATAAAAAAGCTCAGTAGAATAATTCATAATAAAGTATCTGGACACAAAGCAGGAATACAGACTGATTTAATTTTAGAAATAATACATAAAAAAGTTGATTATGATATCCCATCAAGACTTGAAGTAACATTATGCAATAAATGCTCCTTGAAGTATGGGCAGTTCTTTGATTCAATACTCCAATTAAGGAATTGCAATGATGAAATATTGAATTTTACCAGAAATGAGGTCAAGAAGCATAACAAGAAAGGTGTATTCATAAACAAGGAAGTCCAATTGGATAAATATTCAATAAAGGATATTGATCTCTACCTTACTAATCAGTCTTATGCCAAGACTCTTGCAGATAAGATCAAAAAGAATTTCGGTGGGATAATAAAGAAAAATGCCCAGCATTTCAGTTTAAATAAACAGACGACAAAAGTCCTTTATAGGCTGAATATATTGCTTACATTGCCTAATTATAATAAGAATGATGTGATAAAGCATGATAATCAATTATATAAAATCATTAGTGTAGGAGATAGGATAAAAGTAGAAAATCTTAAGACAAAACACAAGACATCATTAATGCATAATGAATCATATGACATATTGAAGCCAGTAATATTTCAAGTGATCAAAAGATATCCTGAATATGAAGTCCTTGATCCTACAACTTATTATCAGGCAAGATTGATGAATCCTACGTTGAAGCTTGAAATCAACCAGAAAATAAAAGTGATCATAGACGGTGGAGAGGCGTGGATGGTGTGACGTGAAAAATGGGTAAGGCAATAAATATTTCGGAAATAAGGAATTTTAATTGTCAGAGATCCTTGAAGGAGAGTCCTTTTGTATTTGAGACGCTACATGTCAAAGGTGCGGTTTTTTATCTTACAAAAGATGGAGTTCTTAATGGTGATGCATTTGCTATAAAATCAAATAATCTATTGACGGTATCATTGGTTGAGGATATGCAAGGACACGGAGATCCCGCAAGAAGAAAGCTAAACAACTATATTTCTGATTTGGAGAAAATAACTGATTCTGCATCAAATGACAAACATTATATTTTAGATGTTTTGCGACTTGATGAGAAAGCAGGCTATGCTCAAGATTACTTAGCTTTGTCCTTGGTTGTTTTAAAAAATAATGGAGAACTGGAGTGTCTGAATGGTGGCGAAAATATTATTATAATTAGAAAAAATAGGGATATATTCCCTTTAGGACCAGAGTCAAATTGTGGCAAAATAGGCCTATTGGATCTTATACATGGTTCAAAGAATAAATATTCTTCTATTGTTCCATACAGAGATAAATTGTATGGAGGCGACAGGATATTTTTATGTAGCGACGGTGTCATAGATTTAGCCACTGAAATTGATCTTTCTGAACAGGTCAAAAATAACATTATAAATGAGCTGAAATCTAATTCTTCATTGGAGAATACTATTAAAAATATAAATGTTAACAATTTTGAGGCTCTAAGAAAATTCGATAAAATTATGCCTGTTGATGATTATACTATTGTTTGTCTTGAATTGAAACAACAGCATTCCACTAATCTGTGATTGGTGGTCAAAATGGATACTGTGTGATCAAGAACCGCTGGATTAGTGTCATGCTGAGTGTCAAGAACCACGCGATGTTGCTTGCGATGCGACATGCCACTGGTTTGTGGCCAGTGGTTCTTGACATGAAAAATTCATAAACTATATATATTATAAAGTATTTACTCATTTATGGTCGAGACTATGGCTGAGAATTACATAAAAATAAAAAAGAATATAGATGAAGCTTATCTGAGAAACCTGTCTCTAGAAGATGACTGGCACAAAATGATAGATTCTGATATATCTGATTTATTGGAGAATGATGTGGTACATCTTCAGAGACCTAAAAATATTGAGTTCATTCCTTTATATTCTGATGTTATGACTCATTTGGCTGCAAAATGCATAAAAGGCAAATACCTTGTGAAATTTGATAATGAGTACGATGTTGAAAAATTCAAGTCCATTCTCGGGAATAAGGTTGAAGGTACGCTTGAAAGTGGTTACAAGTTTAAATATGTTGCATAATTCTTGAAAGTTTTGATATTAATTATTAAGTGATTTAAACAAGAATGACATGAGAATCAGAAAGGCTGTAGGAGCAATTGTTTATTTTAGGGAGTATATTTTGGATCAATTATCTTTTCGCTTAAGAAATTCAATACATGTGGATTGTTGTAAGTCGTATTGAAATTAATTGTGTAATATGCTGCAAGAATTCCTTTGTCGGCAACATATCCTACGAATGCGTCCCTCGAAGGTGTTTTATCAGATAACAAGTCGATGGCTACATTCACTACTGATTCTAATGTTGTCGGTGCTTCGACAACGCCTTTCTTATACAAGTCTAGCAATTGTGATGTTGCAACAGATGAAGGATATAACCTATAGAGCTCTATGTTCTTTACCTTTTTTTCTTTCAAATCCAGCTCCACCTGTAATGTCATTCTAAATAATGCTTCTTTTGCTGATCCATATCCAATATTTCCAGTCATTATTCTAAACGTTGCATGTGATAATGTGTTTAATATCTTTATCTTTTCTTTTCCTGAGAACTTCTGTGAGATATATTGTAAGATTCTTCCTGGAGCCATCATATCGTTTTCCATTATCTCTTCGACTTCCTTGAAATCCGTATTTATATCTGAGAATTTGAATACTCCTGCATTATTGACGAATATATCCAGACGTTTCTCATTAATATACACTTCGTCAATTATCTTCTCAACATCTCCCGGATGTGTAGCATCAGCGATCCTGTATTCTGCATTACCGCCGCTACTTCTTATGTCTTCAACAGCCTTAAGCAGTTTATCCTCGGTCCTCGCGACCAATATGACTTTTGCTCCTAGAGATGATAATCTCTCTGCTATCCCTTTGCCTATACCAGAGCTTCCACCAGTGATTATTGCTATCTGATTTTTGAACATATCTGAAGAAAGGTATATTTTTTTAAAAAGGTGACGAAAAAGTGATCAAATCTGATATATAATTCACATCTGTAATTCTATTAGTATTATTGATGAACTAATCTATGATATAATAAATACTTTATTGACTCTGATTTATTTATAATCATTAAGACCTATCTGTCCCTTCCTCTTATTTTCTTTTACTTTTATTTTTTCTTCAGAAAGATCCTGACCAACTTGTTTCTTTACATCAAGGGCAACACTCTTGCCAATCAGATGAGATAATGATGAAAGATCGATCCTCTTTATATCAGCAATATCTTTCAGATTGTTATTAAATAATATTCTTGCCCTGACTCTCCCAATATTCCTGAGCTGAAGCAATGGTATTAATTCCTCCTTAACACCATATTGTAATCTGAATCTTATTTTATTGAGCTCTTTAATTAATGAATGTATCTTCAATAATCTTGCAATCTCAGAACTTGAATACAAAAGCCAGTCAGCAATATCTTTTTTTGCATTTATCTCCCCTGGCCTGACATCATACTTCTCAAGAAGATATTCTTCATCCTTCTCATCAAGCCATTCCATAAAGAACCTTGCTGTCTTTACTGATTTAAGGAAATCATCATATTCATCATCAAACTGTTCTAGAATCTCCAGGAAATATTCTGAATTCTCATTGATAAAATCAGACATTGAATCAAATTCAGCTGTCTTTACTCTAAGCAATGGCCTTAATTCCAGACATGAACAAAACATCTGCAAATATGTAAGATCATTCAATTTCTCTTTTTTTTGAATAATCCTCAATGATTCAACAATATAATGTGCAGTGTAAGGATCAAGATAGAGTTCTGAAACTCTTTTTCCTAATGAACTTGTTTCGAGTTTTTCATTAAAAGAAAGCTTGAGTGCAGAGACAAAATCTGATTTTTCCTCTGATTTGTTGTCTTTGATAAATTCCCACTCTTTTAATTGATCAATCATTTTTCTTATTATAGAATTTAATTTCTTGATATTTCCGTACTGTTTTGCATAGAAAGTTTTTGAAAAGAATTCTTCTAAAGATTTTATATCATTAACAAATCCTGATGCAATAAGACTTAAGATGTATGTTCTCATTATTGGCTCAGAAGCAAGCTTAGAGGTTATATCCTCGGGAGAACCGTTGAGGTATTTTTCAAGCAATTCTTCCTTAATTTTTTCATTTTCTGCAATCACTATTGCTTCACCATAATTATCAAATGAAGGTCTTCCAGCTCTACCTGATTGTTGCTCGTACTCCAGAACAGGAATATATTCCATACCCCATAAACCATATCTTTTTAGGTCTCTGATAATGACACGGAATGCTGGTAAATCAAGACCTGCGGAATTATGAACAACGATGCCGTTGGCCACAAAAAGATGATCATTTAATGGCCTATTTGGAAGTACGACGTCATAAACATAAGGTTCTATATCAACTTCTTTAATGCTCTTAATCATATCCCAATATATGTCTCCATCAAAATCTTCTGAACGCCAAGTTTTCTTTTTAGAGAAATTTAATGGTGAATTGCAGATAGGGCAATTATGGAGATTAAAGAATTGTCGGAAATCATTTCCTTTTTCTATAATCTCTCTGTAAATCCATTTTCCAATTGAATTTAAAGACCATAAATATTCTGTGTTCTGCACAGGTAATCTTTTTCTTATTATAATCTCAAAATGATGATTGAGTCTTCTTCCTTTTTTGTATGGGAGAAATCTTAGAAAAGATTTAATTTGGTTAGAAGTTAATGAACCATTATTGCCTAGGAGTTTTATAATTTGTAATTTTTGATCTCCCCATTTTTGATGAGCTTTTGATCTTCCATAAAATAGATCATAATATACTATATATCCACATTCAATACATTTAACATACTTGATATTTGAATTAATATTATTAATTGTTTTTTGTAATGATAATTGTTTTCTTGTTAATCCAAAACCAATGTGTGAATAGAACCTGTAAATACATTCATTGTTACTTATTGTTAATTCGTAAGAATCTTTTGTTTGAAAAGATTTTTCTGTGATTTTTAATATTTTTCCAGGTCTTTTTCTTATACGGACAACAATGCCAAATCTTAATAATAATCTTTGAATATCTTTAATTAATTTTTTAGAGATAGTGCTTATCCCAATATTTTTTTCTTGTGCTATATACCCGTCAGTATCAAATAATCCTCTGAGTAATGCAGAAATATGCTTTTCGGGAGCTAATTTTAGCTTTTTTGCAATATATTTATTTTCACCTTTCTCAACTCCGCAAGTACATAGAAATTCTCTAAGCCAATTAACTTTTGATATAATAAGACCCGTACATGCGCTCGGCATTTTGCGATATTTAAATCTGAGTTTATTCTCTCTACAAAATAGCTCTATTTGTTCGAATATTTCGTGATCTATACCAACAATACAAGGGTTTCCTTTTAACAAAAGTTTTTCATCTTTTGTTTCTGCACCAGAATACCCATCTCCAAGCATGGCTCCAATAAAATAAAAATCTGATTCTGTTAATTGATGATTTGAAGGAACAGGATATTTTTTATTGAAATCATCTAAATACACTTTTTTTGGATCAATATGTATTTTTCCGATTGTTGCAATCTTATCAGTCTTCTCGCATTCAGATGCATAAATTAATTTCTTTTTCCCATTATGTTTAACTAAGAGCTTATGATTTGGCGTTATTTTGATTGAATGTTCTGAAACCGTTTTTATCTCTATAAGTTTTTGTGTATTCATCTTTTTTTGAACTTTTTGTGCTTTCATACTGTGTAACCTGTTTTTGGAAAGCACGAAAAGTTCTGATGAATGATTAACAAGAGAAACTTTTGTTTCAGACATTCCATGCCAGATCATTGTATCTGATGATACGCACAAGGTTGGCGTAGCAACAATCACTCTAATTTTATGATCACGAAAATTATTCTCAATCAAAGATCTCTGCTGAGAAACAAGTCCTGAATGATGAAATGCGATACCTTTTTTTAAAACTAAAGCAAGCCTTTTGCATTGCTTTGTAGGATTAGAAAGCACTTTAAGAATTTTATCAGAAATATTATCATTGATTTCAGGAAGCTTATTTGCAATCTTTTCAGCCAGTGATTCTGCCGATCTCTTTGTATTGACAAAGACTATGGCTTGCTTGTCTATTGATATTGTATCAAGGGCAGCATTGACAGATGCATCAGTGGTCTTTTCAAGGATTTTCAGCTTTGTCATTAATTTTCGTGAATTTGTTGTTATTTATATAGTTTTGTTCACTGGACATGCAGCCACAGGGTATTTAAATAATTCTTGAATTCTGTTTTTTCTGCTCCAAAGTTTGTTAAGATGAAAACTTTGGAGGTGTTATGATGAGAAAATTAAGTAATGAAAAGATTGAAAGAATCATTGTTGAATATAAGAGTGGTCTGTCTTTAAGACAGTTAAATATGTTGTTGGGTGTGTCTATTGGAAGTGCTCATAAATATTTATCTGAATTCAATATTATAAAAAAACAGAACATCGTAAAAGAATTGAATTCTCATGATGAGAGATTAATCGGTCTATATGTAGGTTTATGGATGGGCGATGGAACTCAATACTGGGATAAAAGTAAAGGTGGATATACTGTGAAGATCTGCAGCAATAAAAATGATGTTCTTTTGAATCAATTTATACATAACACTATATTGATGCTATTTGGGAAAAAAGCGAAAATAATTAATGAGCTTAAAACTAACAGGGCATATATTCGGTTTGATTCGAAATTTGTATTTGATTTTGTTTATCATTATATTATGATAGACTCTGGCAAAAAAACTTATTCTGTAAGATTGAAAGAAAAAGTCGACTCTTATAGTAGAGAATTTCTCGAAGGATGTTTATTGGGTTTGATACTTAGTGATGGCTATCTAAAGCACGTGCTGAGTTTTAATGTAGTGTCTGTTAATCTTGCAGAAAACTTAAAAACTATCTTAGAGAAATTTGGCTTTCACCCATATATTTACATTGATAATAGAGAAAAATATCACTGGGGAGATATTCATGCAGTTAAATTATATCAAAAAGAAAGTCGAACACTAATTATGTTTCTCGATGATATTATCAGAAAATTGGACTATTCTTATTCTTTCAACGAGTTAAAATATGAAAGTATGAGCCCGCGGAGATTTGAACTCCGGACCTCATGATGTCTGTATACATTACGTTAGTAATGAACAGGACTGAAGCATTTATCAGTCATGCGCGCTACCAGACTGCGCCACGAGCTCAAGCGCCTCCTACCGGATTTGAACCGGTGACCACCTGATTAACAGTCAGGCGCTCCACCACTAAGCTAAGGAGGCATAATCTTTGGATAAAGATATTGTTTATAAATATTTTGGAAACGTTAGCGACGTTTCCAAAGCCCAAAAATCTAACGGATTTTTTATGTTATGGAATGGTTTAACCATTTCAAAGCCCAGAAATCCAATGGATTTCTTATGTTTTATGGGGCTTGTTTCTTTAATCGAGGATTGTTGATTTTCAACAATTTTTGATATTATATCAGTAGGTTTATTAGAATTTGAGGATTTTTTATGGTATTGTGTTTTGCTTCATAGATTTTTGCATAAAAGTCCACGTATGCTTGGTGTTTTATACCGTTTCTTTTCCACATCCAGCTTCTGAATTGTCTCCAATTGTTTTCTATGGCATTTGTTGTTGTTCCACGACTATTTTTGAATTTGTAGTCTCGATGTTTTATTGTGTGATGAGGTATCTCTAATTTTTTGAATACAGGAAAATATGCTTTCCATTCATCTGTCCACCATCCTCTAGGTTGCATTTTCCATTGGTGTATAACTTTTCTCGTGTGCGAGAAAAGTTTTTCTTGGTTTGCATGCCATTCTGGTGTCAAAAATATTGTACCTGTCTGCGGATCTATCGTCCCTACTATTGGTTTATTTCGCAAATACATTTCGTCTGTTTGCCAGGCACGATATCTAGAAACTTTATGTTTTATGAAACCATAACGGTAAAGTATTTTTTCTCCAAATTTTTGGAGCCAATTCCACAAAGTTTTCTACACAGGAATTCTTTCTCGGAAACTACAAATTTTTCGACTGTGAAGAATGCTTTCTCCACAGAAAAAATACCACAAGAATAGCATAATTGTTGCTGGACTATATTTGCACCAGTACCATGGTGCAAAAGTATTCAGACAGAAACTTCGTCCACAATTTGGACAAAAAAATCTTTGTACAGGAATTCTGGACAATCTTTTCTCATGTCCATCTTTCCAAATGTTCTTGTCCAGACATACTGGACATTTTATTCCTTGTCTCAGAACGATTGCATCCAGACTTCGCGTTATGGAATCTTCGATTTGTCTGGCATCACCCCACAAACCAAGACTTTTTAAAAAGTCAAGCATTATTGTGGTCTAGTTCGTCTGCCTTTATCAGACGAATAATACTAGCTACATAACGTAGCTAGTATTTGCTTTTTTCGGTTTTAAAAGAATCCTCGAGATTTTACACAAGCCCCCCTGTTTTATTTCATCATGAATTATGGAAAACTTTTTAATATGATTGTTCTAAAGTATAATCTAATGAAACTATTTGATTTAGTAATAGGATTATCTGGTGTATTGTCAATTGCATTACTATTGTTTTTTGCAATTAATAGTAATGATAACATAAGCGGTCGTGTTGTTTCTTCTTGTCCTGTTTTTTCTTTTGATTCTGATGCTAGTTTTTTTGTTAAAGGTTCAAGTATTGTAAGTGGTTGTTCTCCTGCTTTTGTTTCTGATTTTTGTTTGAATCCGTGTGTTGTTGGCGAGTATGTTGGATCTAGTTTAATTCATGTTAATTGTTCTTTTGGTTGTGTTGATGGAGCATGTTTGCAATCAGCGTCTAATCCTTCTCTTGTGCAGTATTGTGCTGATAGAGTTGGTCCTCAGAATATTGAGGATTGTGATAATGGTGTTGATGATGATAATGATGGAGCAATTGATTGTGAGGATGTGATTGATTGTGAGAGTGCTCCTAATTGTTTAGAGACTGTGTTTAATGTTGGTGTTAATGTTTCTGCTTCTCAAGGTATTGTTGTTTCTCCTATGGTGGTTTCTGTTGATGGTTCTTTTGTTTATTCTTCTGTTAGTAATTTTGGTAGTGTTAGTTTTGATTTTTCTGTTGTTGATGATGCTGATTATGTTGTTGAGGTTTTTGTTTCTGCTCTTGATAATGCTCAGAATTCTTTTTTTGTTGGTTGGGATTCTGATACTGTTCAGGATTTGGCTCATGTTCTTGATGTTCCTGTTGGTGGTTTTGTTTGGAAGAATGTTACTGGTCGAGGTTCTGGTGATGAATCTTATCCGCAGTTTAATCCTAGGATTTGGCATTTGACTCCTGGAACTCATAGGCTTGTTTTTGGTGGTAGAGAACCTGGTACAATGATAAGTAAAGTTAGGGTTAAGAAGTATGTGTGTCTTCCCGAGGTGTGTAATGATGGCGCGGATAATGATTGTGATGGATCAATTGATTGCGCAGATAGTAATTGCGTTGGCACTCCTTCATGCAGTAATGATAAAAACTTTATAGTAATTGATCCTGCATATCCTCATTCTTTCAAATACAATAATACTGGTGAAAGGTTCTTCCCATTCGGAGATACATCCTATTATATGATGGGTGAGAGTGAAAGTACAATTAGAAGCTATATCGATTCTCGAGCCGCTCACGGCTTTAATTTCATCCGCTTCTTAGCTATCGGAACGTATGATGACCCACCACAGTGGCCAGGATTCTGGCCTTTCGGCGGAACATATTCTGATCCTATTTGGGAAATTAATGAAGAAGCAATGCAGAAATTGGACAGGGTATTTGATTATGCAGCAAGCAAGAATGTCAACATTGAATTAATAATGTGGGGATATGATGATTCTGGTGGAAATAATATGTGGGAAGATGAAGAACTAGAGAATTGGTGGGTCGACACTCTAGTCAATAGATACAAAGACAGAAAGAATCTTCTTATGTGGACTGTAACAAATGAATTTGAGAGATATCCTACTGGCAATTATGGATATGAACCTTCAGATGCAGAATGGGGCAGAAGGATGGTTAATAGAATAAGAAGCATTGATTCTATACATGCTGCTGGCGTCCATGCAGCTGCAAATCAGGATGGAGCAGGAGATTTAGTTGTCTGGCCTTTGTGGGAAAATAGTCAAGTCAATGTTTATAATGTATTCCTTAGAGCTGGTCATTGGGATGGCGAGTGGGAGATTTGTCCTTCAGGATATGTTGGTGCTAATATGCTTCCAACATGGTATGACGGTGAACTTTTTATACCTACTTGGGATGGAATGGGTTGGGATTTTATGCCGTTAGGAATTGAGGATGGAATCGCTGAAGATTGGACTCATGGCAAGCCTGTCATCAATACAGAATTCGGTTATCAGACTGAAGCGGGAGTCGAAAATACTCATTTCAATTGGAAGACATGTCAGTTGTTTTCTCCGAGTACACTTAGGAGAACAGCATGGATGACTACAACAGCAGGAGGTTTCCTAGCAGCAGGATTCGTGCATACAGTAAAAGATATTGATGAAACAAAGATTAACACTTTCCGTCCAGAGCAACTTAATATATTATATAATTTCTATACGCAAAAGACTGAATACTGGAAAATGGCTCCTCATCTTGAATGGGTTGCAGACAGGAATTCATTGCTTGCAAATCCAGAAATAGAGTATGTTGCATATTTCCCTAGAGGATTATCTTCTTATAATTATGTTTATCTTCAATCAGGAACTTATACTGTTGAATGGTTGAATCCTAGAACAGGAGTGTATACTTCTTCAGGAACTGTTACGGGTTCAAATGCAAATAAATATTTCAATCCTCCAAGTGATGCAACTAATGATTGGGTATTGCATTTGAAGAAACAATAATTTCATTAACTTTTTATATTCGTTTCTTGATTGTTTGTTTTGATGAGGGTTCAAGGATTGTTGATTGTTGGATCTGTTGCGTTTCTTGCCGTAGTTTATATGCTCTTTTCAGTTGGTGTGCTGAGTGATATTGGTATTACTGGTAGAGCTACTGGTTCTTGTCCTGTTTTTTCTGTTGATTCTGATGTTGGTTTTTTTGTTAAAGGCTCAAGTGTTGTGAGTGGTTGTGCTGCTTCTAATGTTTCTGATTTTTGTGTTAGTCCGTGTGTTGTTGGTGAGTATGTTAGTTCTAATCTGGTTTATTTTAATTGTTCTTATGGTTGTGTTGATGGAGCATGCTTGCATCAGGGTGTGAATCCTTCTCTTGCTCAGTATTGTGCTGATAAGGTTGGTCCCCAGAATATTGAGGATTGTGATAATGAGTTTGATGATGATAATGATGGAAAAATAGATTGTGCAGATGTGATTGATTGCGCGGATGCTCCTAATTGTATTAATCTTCCTATTGCTAATTGTTCAGATGGTATAAAGAATCAAGACGAAACAGATGTTG
>Ga0209211_10006835_pt1 | contig 16302 bp, 22 predicted proteins | sample RifGroA2_FD_183992 | JGI IMG/M metagenome (GOLD analysis project Ga0209211, IMG submission 183992) | Groundwater microbial communities from Rifle, Colorado, USA - Groundwater A2 (SPAdes) (version 2) | ecosystem: Environmental > Aquatic > Deep subsurface > Groundwater | place: Rifle, Colorado... | reverse complement strand
CTGATGAATATAAAGTTCCACGAATTTGTTTTATCAATAAACTTGACCGCACCGGTGCAGACTTTTTTTACGATTTGAAAACCATTCACGACCGTCTTTCAAAAAAAGCAATTCCAATTCAGCTTCCTATCGGTACTGAATCTAATTTTAAAGGAATTGTAGATCTTTTCACCATGAAGGCAGAAATTTATAAAGATGATCTTGGAAAAGAAATTGAAGAATCCGAGGTTCCGGAAGATATGAAAGAATTGGCTCAGAAATACCGCGCTAATTTGGTGGAAGCGATTGCTTCAAATGATGAACAATTAATGGAAATGTTTTTAGTTGGCAAAGAAATTCCAGTTGCTGATCTTAAGCGTGTTTTGCGCAAAGCCACTGTGGGTTTTGAATTGATCCCGGTGTTGTGTGGATCAGCTTTGAAAAATAAAGGTGTTCAATACATGCTTGATGCGGTTAATGATTATCTTCCATCACCTTTGGATGTTCCGCCAATTATGGGAATTGACACTAAAGATCCGGAAAAGAAAATTGAACGCCACGCAGACGATAATGAACCGTTTACTGCTTTAGCATTTAAAATTGCCGCTGACCCGTTTGTTGGTAAACTTTGTTTTTTCCGTGTTTACTCTGGAAAAATTGAAGCCGGATCGTATATTTTAAACACCACTACCGGAAATCGAGAACGCATTGGTCGTATTGTTCGAATGCATGCCAATGATCGCGAAGAAGTGAAAGAAGTTTTTGCCGGAGAAATTGCTGCGGCTGTTGGTTTGAAAGACACGGGAACCGGACATACACTTTGCGATTTGGATAATCCTATTATTCTTGAAATGATCACTTTCCCGGAACCGGTTATTTCTGTTGCCATTGAACCAAAAACAAAAGTTGACCAAGAAAAACTTGGCGTGGCTTTGGGTAAGCTTGTAGAAGAAGACCCAACTTTCCGCGTACGTTCTGATGAAGAAACCGGACAAACAGTTATTTCCGGAATGGGAGAATTGCATCTTGAAATTATTGTTGATCGTTTGAAACGCGAATTTAAAGTAGAAGCAACAGTTGGTGCGCCGCAAGTCGCTTATAAAGAAACTATTAAAAAGATTGCTGAGGGAGAAGGAAAATACATTAAACAGTCTGGTGGACGTGGACAGTATGGTCACTGCTGGATTCGTATTGAACCATTTAAAGATGATATTTATGAATTCGTTGATGAGGTAAAAGGTGGCGTAATTCCACGCGAATATATCACGCCAATTGGTAAGGGAATCAAAGAAGCTATGGATCGCGGAGTGGTGGCTGGTTACCCAATGCTTAATGTTCGCGCCGCAGTTTTTGATGGTTCATATCACGATGTCGACTCTTCAGAAATGGCATTTAAAGTTGCCGGTTCAATGGCATTTCAAGCGGCAGCTAAAAAAGCAGATCCAATAATTCTTGAACCGGTTATGAAAGTTGAAGTCACAACTCCGGAAGAATTCATGGGTGATGTTATTGGCGATTTGAATTCACGCCGCGGACAGATTAAGGAAATGCGTGATCGAGTTGGTTCAAAAGTGATTGACGCTGACGTGCCATTGTCGAATTTGTTCGGTTACGCAACAACTTTGCGTTCATCTTCACAAGGCCGCGCCGCGTATTCAATGGAATTTTTGGAATATCGCGAAGTGCCTCGCAATGTGGCGCAGGAAATTATTGAAGGGAAGAAAAAGTAGAAAGTAGCTTTTTAGCTTCTTGGCTTTTTAGGTAAGATTTTAAGTAGGGCGGAGCCTTGTGCCCCGCCTTTTAGGTACATAAATTTCAAGCACTAAGGTGAGTTTGTGGTTTGTGGTGGGTAGTGAGTAGAGTTATAAGCCATAAGCTGTAAGTCATAGAAACCGCGAGCTGTGGTCTAAGCACTAAACCGACTCCGAAGGAGTCGTCCCGAACTGTTGTAGTGCACATTCCTGCGAGGGTGAGGGATCTCTGCGATTTTAAAAATTACAAATCCAAAACAAATTCGTCGTTCCGAACCATTGTAACGAATATTTCCATTTATACGAGCTCTTATCTTTGTTTCTTTGTTTTTCTGTTTCTCAGTTTCTCTGTTACCTGGTGGTGAGGGATTTCTGCGTTATGTTTGTAATTTTGGTCATTAGTATTTGTTATTTGTTTGTAATTTGGATATTAGAATTTGGGATTTAACAAAAAAGCCCCCAAGAAGGGAGCTGTATTTGAAAGAAGTTTTAAGGCAATTTTTTTCCGCACATCGGACAAACAGAAAGTTCTTTAGCACAAGAATCGCAATACTGCCACCCGCCACCATGACTCGCGGTTTTTTGTTTTTTACATTTTTTACAATTAAATTCTTGCAAAGCCATTGTAAACATTCGGCCTTTGCAATCTTTGCATTTTGAACCATTTTCCACTGAATCCATTTTATTTGCCTCCTTTCAGAGCACAAAGGAACTGTTGTTTTTTTAGAATAAGTTATATCTATTAAAATGTCAATAGTAAGCTTTTTTAGTACACAGTCTCCAATTTTTTAAATTTTAAATCTTTAACCTCTTAATTTTTCCCCTCTTTAATCTTGAATCTTAAATCTTTAATCTTTAATCTACATTCCCACCCTTTATCCACACCATAATAAATAAAAAATAGGGTATTTGGGGGCTTGCAATATTTTTTAGAATCGGTATAATAAGCGCACTATGGATTCACAAATGACAAAAATTATCAAGATTGCGCGAAAAATGGGCGGTCGTGTTATTGTCACTGACCCGGAAGGCAATGAACCTTTTGTGTTAATGGATCTTGCTTCTTATGAAGAAATTATGAATAACGAGAATAAGAACTTGACAGGAAATCCAGAAGGAGTTATCATAAAGCCTGAAATTACTCAAAATTTCGCGGGCATTCCTTTAGAAGATCAAGCCTTTAATAGCGATTCTTTCGCTGAAATTAGCGAAGAAGATGTTATAGAAGACGAGAGATTCTATCTCGAACCAATCGAGTAGTAGAGGAATTAATTGGCTAAAATTAGTTAATTTATCCATCAGGGTCTGTCGCCAAATAGCATTTTGGTTGAAATCTCCATTTTTTGGTCATAATCGCTTAAAAATTTCTTGACTTGCTTTTCAAGCAAGTCTTCAAAATTTATTAAGCGATTCTGCCTCAAAAAATGAAAATTTCAACTCAAAAGCCTATTTGACAACAGACCCTACCCGCATTTTATACACATTTATTTTTTTCTCCATAAAATATGGCAGACCAAAAATTCGAGCGAACAAAACCGCACGTAAACGTCGGTACAATCGGTCACGTTGACCACGGCAAGACAACTCTTACTGCGGCAATTTTGCAAACCCTCCGCAAAAAAGGCGGAATAGCACAGGATAAGGGAGTAGATGATCTTGATAAAGCACCTGAATCAAAGGCGCGTGGTATTACAATTGCTACTGCACATTGTGAATACGAAACAGCAAAGCGACACTATGCTCACGTTGACTGTCCAGGACACGCTGACTATATCAAGAACATGATTACTGGTGCGGCTCAAATGGATGGTGCTATTTTGGTTGTAAGTGCAACTGATGGTCCAATGCCACAAACCCGCGAACACATTCTTTTGGCACGCCAAGTTGGTGTTCCATCAATTGTTGTTTTCTTAAACAAAGTTGATCAAGTTGATGATCCGGAACTTATTGATCTTGTTGAAGCTGAAGTTCGCGATCTTTTGAAAAAATACGAATTTCCTGGCGACACCACTCCAATTATCCGTGGTTCAGCTTTGAAAGCGCTTGAAAATCAAGATGATGATGCTGCTACTAAGCCAATTATGGATTTGATGGATGCTCTTGATAATTTTATTCCAGAACCAGTTCGCGAAACAGATAAGCCTTTCTTGATGCCAATCGAAGACGTCTTTTCAATTGAAGGACGAGGAACAGTTGTTACTGGTCGTATTGAACGCGGAATGATTAAAGTAAACGAAGAAGTTGAAATCGTTGGTTTGATGCCAGATATTAGAAAAACAGTTGTTACTGGTATTGAAATGTTTAACAAAATGCTTGACGAGGGTCGCGCTGGTGACAACGCCGGTGTTTTGCTTCGCGGTACAAAGAAAGATGAAATAGAACGTGGTATGGTTTTGGCCAAGCCGGGATCAATCACCCCACACACTGAGTTTGAAGCACAAATTTATGCTTTGACTAAAGAAGAAGGTGGCCGACATAAACCATTTTTCAAAGGATATAAACCACAATTCTATATTCGTACAACTGACGTGACCGGTGAGGTTACTTTGAAGGAAGGTGTAGAAATGGTTATGCCTGGAGATGAGACAAATGTTACAATTAAACTTATTACTCCGGTAGCACTTGAAGAAAAGATGCGTTTCGCGGTCCGTGAAGGTGGACGCACTGTTGGTGCTGGTGTGGTAGTTAAAATTATTAAATAATAAAAAATGAGTCTCGGAAATTTTTTCCGAGACTCACTGATCCTTAATTGCTCTTTCCTAAGACACATGACAACAAGTGAAATTACAAATCAAAACAGCAATGAAACGGAAGTTAAAACCCGTATTCGTTTGAAAATTCGTGCGTACGATCATAAAGTTATTGATCAAGCCACACGAACAATTATTGAAGCGGCTGAACGCAGTGGTGCTGAAGTTGTTGGACCAATTCCATTACCAACTGCTAAAAAACGCTACACTGTGAATCGTTCTACTTTCGTACATAAAGATTCGCGTGAACAATACGAAATGCGGACACATAAACGTTTGATTGATATTGTTAATCCAAGCGCAAAAACAGTTGATGTGTTGATGAGTTTGAACTTGCCGTCTGGTGTTGATGTTGAAATAAAAATGTAAGTTTTTTAGATAGAAATTAGCTGTTTAGAAAATAGAAATTAGTAGCACTATAACTATTGTAGCTCAGATCTTTAGATCTGAGACGTCCTCAAACCTAAAGGTTTGAGCTACGTTTGCAAATTTTTTACCAATCTCTAATTTCCAAACAGCCAATTTCCAACCTAAAAATCTCATCGATTTTTGCTTACAAACTACCAGTGTTTATTTCTTGCAAGAGAGATAAAAAAATAATTAGTTAAATTGATCCACGAAGAAAGACCGCGCATAGCTGAAGTAATCCGTTACGAAACCACGAATCACAACGAACCAACGAATGAGGGGATACAGTATCCAGTATCATTCGTAGATTCGTAGAAATTCGCAGTTTCGTAACAAATAAAGAAACAACTGAGGAAACCTTCGCGCTGATTGAAATGACTATAAAGAAAGGAATTTTAAATATCACATAGTTTTAAAAAATGCCTCAAATTTAATCAAGAAAGAGGCTAGAAATCTTTTTTCGTTAATAAGTTTCGACCACTGATATTTTTCGTGGTAAAAGAGATTTAACTAACGAAGAAAGATTTCTGGTTTTTTCTTAGCTGAGTTTAAGAAAATTCAGAAATATAGAAATATGAAATTTATCATTGGTACAAAAATTGAGATGACACAAAGATTTGCCGCAGATGGCGTCGTGACTCCGGTCACGTTGCTTAAGGTTGGTCCATGCATTGTGACTCAAGTTAAAAATAAAGAAAAAGATGGATATGACGCGGTTCAAATTGGTTTTGGAAAAAAGAGAAAATTAACCAAGCCAATGACCGGACATTTGAAAGGTCTTGACAGTTTCCGTTATTTACGGGAGTTTGTTATTGAAGATGGAAATTTTTCACGCGGTGATAAAATTGATGTTTCTGCTTTTGAACCAGGAGATAAAGTTAAAGTTATTGGTTATTCAAAAGGACGCGGATTTCAAGGTGTTGTTAAACGTCATGGTTTTGAAGGAAGCCCGGCAAGTCACGGTCACAAAGACCAGTTGCGCATGCCTGGATCAATCGCTTCAAAGCGCCAAGGTCCAGTTGCACCGGGAAAGCGCATGGCCGGACGCATGGGAGTAGAACGTGTTTCAGTTAATAATCTTACTGTTGTTGATATTGATAAAGAAAAAAATATAATTGCAATTAAAGGCGCAGTTCCAGGATATCGTGGATCACTTATGATGATTCAATCAGTGTAAAAAGTTGTTAAATTCGAAGCACAAAATTCGAAATACGGAACAATATCAAAATTCAAATCACAAAAATCTAAAACCCGTTTTGAATATTTATATTTTGAACGTTGGATAAACCGCAGAGATCCTTCACTCTTGTAGGAATATGCGTTACAACAGTTCAGGACGACTCCTTCGGAGTCGGTTTCGAGTTTCGATATTCGGATTTCGAAATTATCTGTTTAGTATATAAATTATGAACGCCAAGGTATATAACATTGAAGGAAAAAATGTCGGAACAGTTGAATTACCAGCTCGTCTTTTTGGTGTTGAAGTAAAACCAGAGGTAGTTCACCAAGTTGTTGTTGGAAAACAGTCAAACAAGCGTCAGGTTCTCGCGCATACAAAAACTCGCGCTGATGTTTCCGGTGGTGGAAAAAAGCCTTGGAAGCAAAAAGGAACTGGACGTGCCCGACATGGTTCATCTCGTTCACCAATTTGGATTGGCGGTGGAGTTACTTTTGGTCCACGCAAAGATCGCAATTTTGGAGTAAAAATAAATAAGAAAATGGCGAGAAAAGCTTTGGCCATGGCTTTGTCGGATAAAGCTAATGAAGAAAAAATTGTTGTACTTGATGAATTTAAATTGGATTCAGGAAAAACAAAAGATTTGGTAAAAATGCTTGCTCTTTTGCCAGTGGGTAAAAATACTCTTTTGGTGTTACCGGTAAAAGATCCAAAAACAGTGCAAGCAAGTAAAAATGTTGATAAAATTCACACCGTAACAGCAAATGCCGTTGGTTTGTTAGATGTCTTGAAATATGACACCGTGCTTCTTTCGAAGTCTGCGATTGATGCTTTAGTTAAGGTGTTTGTAAAATAATCATTATGAGTTTCATAAATAAATTTAAATCAAAATTTGAGAATTTGGGGCAAAAGAAGTCACAGTCTGACGCAACACCAAGGGATGAAAAAGAAATGGTAGAGGAAAAGCCGGTAAAAGCAAAAGAAGCAGTTGTTGTCAAGACTAATAAAAAAGCAAAAGCCAATAAAGTTACCGGTGAGGCTTATCGTGTTTTAGTTCACCCGCACGTAAGTGAAAAAACTGCCATATTGGCTCATAGTGGAAAATATGTTTTCATTGTTTCTCCGGATGCAACTAAATTGGGAGTAAAAAGAGCAGTTCTGGCAACTTACGGAACAATGCCGGAACGAGTGCAAATTCAAAAGAGTCCGGGAAAAGCGGTGCGTTTTGGGAAAAGTTATGGAAGACGTAAGGATTTGAAGAAAGCGATTGTTACAATGCCCAAAGGCAAGACGCTTCCGATTTATGAATAGTTATAAGCCATAAGTCGTAAGCCATAAGCTATAAGAAAGAAAGTCTTAATTTTCTTCCTTACAGCTTACGGCTTATAGCTTAAAGCTTAAATAAATTATGCCGATAAAAAATTACAAACCAAATACTGCCGGACGTCGCATTTCAAGTGTTGATGATTTTTCTGATTTAACAAAAAGTAAACCAGAAAAGTCTTTAACATTACCGAAAAGACGTTCAGGTGGGCGTAATTCACAAGGAAAGATAACTGTTCGTCATCGTGGCGGCGGCGCAAAACGCCGAATTAGAATCGTTGATTTTAAACGTAATAAATTTGATGTTCCGGCAAAAGTAGTTGCAATTGAATATGATCCGGGTCGTAATGCCCGCATTGCTTTGCTTGAATATGCTGATGGTGAAAGATCTTATATTATTGCCCCTCACGAATTAAAAGTAGGAACAAGTATTATTTCTTCAATGACTCGCAAAGAATTAAGCGTTGGAAATCGTTACCCAATTTCAGAAATTCCAGTAGGAATGCAAATCCATGCTGTGGAGTTTGAACCAGGTCGCGGCGCGGCAATTGCCCGTGCTGGCGGAACTGGCGTGACTCTTCAAGCAGTAGAAGGACGCTTTGCGCATTTGAAGATGCCATCAGGAGAAATTCGCATGGTGCCGGCAACTTGTATGGCAACAATCGGACAAGTTTCCAACCCAGATGCTTGGATTGTCAGAATTGGAAAAGCTGGTCGAACCCGCCATCTTGGCATCAAACCATCAGTTCGCGGTAAGGCAATGAATCCAGTGGATCACCCGCACGGAGGTGGAGAAGGTAAGCACCCAATTGGTATGAAGTACCCGAAAACGCCTTGGGGCAAGCATGCTCTTGGCGTTAAGACTCGTCGTAAGCATTTAGCATCGGATAAATTTATTCTTAAACGTCGCGGTAAGAAGAATCGTTAGAAAGATCTATGTCTAGAAGTCTAAAAAAAGGACCATATGTGGACCAGCGTATACTAAAGAAGCTCTTGAATTTGAAACAAGGAGATCGAACAATAGTAAAAACATGGGACCGCGCGTCAACAATTACTCCAGAAATGGTTGGTTTTACTATTGGAGTTCATAATGGCAGAATTCACGTTCCAGTTGTTATTGTTGAAAATATGGTTGGACATCGTTTGGGAGAATTTTCTCCTACTCGCAAGTTCGTAAGACATGGCGGTAAGATGCAGAAGAGTATTGAACAAGCGGCGGTTGAAACACCGGCGGCTAAAGTAGTTAAAAAATAATATATGGAAATTAAAGCATTTGCGCGAAACGTACGAATGTCGCCCCGCAAGGTGCGATTAGTCACAAACCTGGTTAAAGGCATGCCGGTTGGTATTGCGATTGAACAATTACTGTTTCTTAAAAAAGATGCGGCTGTAGCGGTTCGTAAATTAATTGAATCAGCGATTGCCAACGCGGTGCATAATGCAAAATTAAATAAAGATGATTTGTTTATTAAAACTTTAACTTCCGACGGCGGACCAACATTAAAACGTTGGAGAGCGCGTGCTCGCGGATCAGCAGCAACAATTCGCAAACGAACAACGCACATTGCTATAGTTTTGAGTGATGGTGGAAAGTCGGAACAAGAGAAATTAGAAATTAGAAAAGAGAAAAGAGTGGAAAAGAAAGAAGATGAAGTAAAGAGTATAGAAAACAAGAAAGAATTTAAAAAAGAAACAAAAATAGTAAAAGCAAAAACAATACCAATAAAAGAGAAGAGTGTGTAATTAAGTAATTAGGTAATTGAGCAATTCTGAAGAAAAATTATTTAATTGCCTAATTACATTTGAATTTTTACAAGATACAAGTTAATTCCTAAATCCTCAGTCCTAAGTCCTAATTAATATGGGTCAAAAAGTACATCCAAAAGCATTTCGTTTGAATACTGTTCAGAAATGGAATGCCAAGTGGTTCTCACGCAAAAACGTTCCGCAATTATTGCAGGAAGATGTTAGTATTCGCGACTTTTTGATGAAGGAATTGCGTGAAGCTTCGGTTGACAAGATTGATATTGATCGCACTGGAAATGCTATTACTGTTATTGTGTATTCCGGAAAGCCAGGATTTATTATTGGTCGACAAGGAACTGGAGCAGAGGAATTAAAAAAGAAAATTATTAATAAGTGTTTTAAAAATAAAAAAGTTCAACTGCAGCTTAATATTGTTGAGATAGGGCAAGTTTCGCTTTCTGCCGGTATCGCGGCAGTCCAAGCAGCGCTTGAAATTGAAAAGCGCATGCCTTTTCGCCGCGTGCAAAAACAAGTAATTGAACGTGCACAAAAAGCCGGAGCCTTAGGTGTTAAAATTCGCTTGTCTGGACGTTTGGGTGGAGCGGAAATTGCTCGCGCTGAAGTTCTTTCCTGGGGTAATCTTCCTTTGCAGAATTTGCGCGCTGATATTGATTATGCCGAACGAACCGCTTACACTGTATATGGAACAATTGGAGTAAAAGTTTGGATTTATAAAGGTGAAGTGTTTGATAAAAAATAGGGAGTAGGGAGTAGAAAGTGGGGAGTAGCTAGTCGTTGCTACTGCCAACTACCTACTCCCCATACCTTATCCAAAAATATGTTAATGCCAAAAAAAGTAAAACATAGAAAAATGCACAAAGGCCGAAATCATGGCTGGGGTACTCATCCGGCTGGCCGTAAAATTACCATTGCTTTTGGTTCTTATGGATTAAAAGCAATTACTCCTTCTTGGATTACTTCAAGGCAGATTGAAGCTGCTCGTCGCGCAATCACAAGACATATGAAGCGTGGCGGTAAAACTTGGATTCGTATTTTTCCAGACCGTTCAGTAACTTCAAAAGGATCAGAAGTTCCAATGGGCAGCGGTAAGGGAGCAGTGGACCATTATGTTGCAATAGTTCGTCCAGGAATGATTATGTTTGAAGTTGATGGTATTTCACGTGAAATTGCGCACGAAGCCCTGCGTTTGGCTTCACACAAGCTTCCATTAAAAACACGAATTGTTGAAAAGTAATATGGCTAACATTAAATTTGCTAATATAAAAACAAAAGAAGCCTCAGATCTGAAGCAAGAGTTGGCAGAAACCCGTGAAGAATTGCGCGAGGTGCGTTTTAAAGTTAAACGCGGAGAAGAAAAAATGGTTCATCGGGTAAAAGAACTTAAGAAAAATATTGCTCGTCTCTTGACAGCATTGGGTCTCCGCGAGTAATGTAATTACTTATATGACTGACATTATCAAGAAAAAACAAAATCGAAAGTTTCAAGGTGTTGTGGTGAAAGATCGTATGAATAAAACGGTCTTGGTTCAAGTTGATCGAAAAGTTCGACATCCAGTATATGAAAAACAATATACAGTTTCAAAAAAATATAAAGTTCATGATGAAAAAGGAGAATTTCATGTTGGTGATGTAATTGAGTTTATCGAGTGCCGTCCAATTTCAAAAACTAAAAGATGGCGCGCATTGCGAAAGATATAAAAATAGCCATAAGCTATAAGCCATAAAGTTATAAGCCGTAAGCCATAAGGAAGAGAATTAAGATTTTCTTTCTTACAGCTTAAGACTTACAGCTAAAGAATATGATTCAATTAGGAACAAAATTAGTAGTAGCTGATAACACTGGTGCAAAGATGATTAAGTGTATTCGTGTACACGGTGGTTATCAAAAGCGATATGCGCGTGTTGGAGATGTAATTACTTGCGCTGTTAAAGAAGCTGCTCCACGAGGTACAGTCAAAAAGAGTGACGTTGTACATGCTGTTGTAATTAGAACCAGAAAAGAAACTCATCGAAAAGATGGTACTCATGTTCGTTTTGATGATAATGCGGTTGTGATTATTGTAGATAAGAAATCAAAAGAACCTCGAGGCACACGTATCTTCGGACCGGTTGCCCGTGAATTGAGAGCTAATGGATTTACTAAAATAATTTCTTTGGCACCAGAGGTGCTTTAAAGCCTTAAGCCATAAGCTATAAGCCATAAAAGCTTTAAGCCTTAAGCCATAAGAGAGAAAATCTTAATTCTCTTTCTTATAGCTTACGGCTTATAGCTTACAGCTTAAAACTATGAAACTAAAAGTAGGTGACAATGTAAAAGTTATTGCTGGACGTGATAAGGGTAAAACCGGAAAGATCACGCAGATTTTTAGCGCACTTGAACGTGTGGTTGTTGATGGGGTAAATAAGCGCACCCGCCATTTACGTCCGCAAAAGCGTGGTGAAAAAGGAGAACGAATTGAATTTTTTGCACCATTTACAATTTCCAATGTTATGTTGGTTTGCCCAAAGTGTGGCAAGCAAAGTCGAATTGAAAAGAAAATGGTTGAGTCACCAAGCGGAAAGACAAAAAAATTACGTGTTTGTAAAAAATGTAATGAAACTATTGAATAAGTATGGCAAGTAGCTTAAAGGAAAAATATATAAAAGTAGTTGCACCGAAATTGGCTGCAGATTTTGGTGTTAAGAATATTTTAGCGGTTCCACGACTTCAAAAAGTGGTTTTGAATGTCGGGATTCCGGCTTCCAATAAAGATCCAAAAATTCAGGAAACAGTGGCGAGTGTTTTGTCGCGTATCAGTGGTCAAAAACCAGTTCCAACTCTTGCCAAACAATCAATTTCAAACTTTAAGATTAGAAAAGGCATGGTGGTTGGTTATATGGTTACTTTGCGCGGAAGCAAGATGTATGATTTTGTAGATAAACTGATTAATGTAACCCTTCCTCGTGTTCGCGATTTTCGCGGTATTTCAGAATCAAATGTTGACAATAATGGTAATATTTCAATGGGTTTTCGGGAATATATTGCTTTTCCGGAAATTAAATCAGATGAGGTGGAAAGAGTGCATGGATTGCAGGTTACCATTACCACATCAATTAAAGATCATGATAAAGGATTAGCTTTGTTTCGAGAATTAGGACTTCCTTTTAGTAAAAAATAATTAAGAGCCTGTCTGAAAAAAGTAATGAAAGAAATTTTCCAGACAACCTCTAAGTTTTTATGGCCAGTGAAGCACACATCGCAAAATCAAAAAGAAAACCAAAGTTTAGCTCAAGAATCGTCCGACGTTGTTGGCGATGCGGGCGTAATCGCGGATATATCAGAGATTTTAAACTTTGTCGTATTTGTTTTCGTGAATTATCAAATCGCGGAGAAATTCCAGGTATTAAGAAGGCTAGTTAAAAGATGTAAGTTATAAATTATAAGCCATAAGCCATGAGTAAGTCTTAATTCTCTTCCTTACAGCTTACAGCTAAAGAATATGATGACCGATCCAATTTCAGACATGTTAACCAGAATTAGAAACGCACAAAAAGTGCGTAAGAGTGAGGTTCTTGTACCGCACTCAAATTTGATGTACACGCTTGCAAAAGTTTTGCAAACAGAAGGTTATGTAGCGCAGGTAAATAAAGTTACAAATAATTTTCCAATGATTAGTATTTTATTGAAATACGATAATAATAAAACTCCAGCTATTCAATATATAACTAGAGTTTCAAAACCAGGACGCCGTATTTATAAGAAGTCATATGAACTTCCGCGCGTTTTGTCAGATATGGGAATTGCCATTATCTCAACTTCACAAGGAATTATGAGCAATAAAGAAGCTCGTCGCCGTAAGTTGGGCGGGGAAGTTTTGTGTGAAATATATTAAAAAGTCATAAGCCGTAAAAGCCATAAGCCATAAGCCATAAACCATAAGAAAGAAAGTCTTGATTTTTTTCCTTACAGCTTACGGCTTAAGACTTAAGGCTATAAAATATGTCCCGAATAGGAAAAAAACCGATTAGTATTCCAAAAGATGTCACCATTACTATCACTGATGGATTGATTAAGGTTAAGGGTCCAAAAGGTGAGTTGAAAAAAGAAATTCATAAAGCTGTTAAGATTGAAGAAGGTGTTTCTGAATCCGGAGAAAGAGAAATAAAAATAACTGTAAAATCTCCAGAGGATAAAAACGAACGCGCTTTGTGGGGACTTTTTAGAGCTTTGGTGCAGAACATGGTAGTTGGTGTTGTGGAAGGTTATCAAAAACAATTGGAAATAAATGGGGTAGGATATCGAGTTTCAGCACAAGGTAAAAAATTGGTATTGGAAGTTGGATTTTCACATCCGGTTAATTTTGAATTACCGGAAGGAATTGAAGCCAAGGTGGAAAAAAACGTAATTACAATTTCCGGAGCCGGCAAGGATGAGGTTGGACAGGTTGCCGCCAATATTCGTAAAATTCGCAAACCAGAACCATACAAGGGCAAAGGAATTAAATATGTAGGTGAACAGATTCGTCGCAAGGCTGGCAAGGCAGCCAAGAGTGTGGCATAAATTTAAAATATATGAAATCAGCAAATGCGCAAAAAAAGAAAAATGATTTAAAAATAAGGCGGCACCGCCGAGTGCGCGCCAAGATTTTTGGCACAGCCAACTGTCCGCGTTTTTCAGTTTTTCGTTCAGCTAAGCATATTACCGCGCAGCTTATTGATGATGTAACCGGAAAAACTTTAGTTTCTGCTCAAGATGGTGAAGTTGAAAAGAAAAAAGATGGCGGAAAAGTTGCTGTGGCAAAGGCTTTGGGAGCTCTTGTTGCCGAACGTGCAAAAACTAAAAAAATTGTAAAAGTTGTATTTGATCGAAGCAGTTATAAATATCATGGACGCGTGCAAGCATTGGCTCTTGGCGCGCGTGAAGGCGGTTTAGAATTTTAATTACACATATGGAAGCAGAAAAAAAACAAGGACAAAAACATGGCCGTTCGGGCGGACGCGGTGGAGATAAGCCTTTTCGCAAGCGCGAACCAAAAGAGTTTGAAGAGCAAGTGCTTGAGATTGCTCGCGTAACTCGTGTTACTAAAGGTGGAAAGCGTATGCGTTTTCGAGCCGCGGTTGTTATTGGCGATAAAAAAGGACGCGTTGGTTTTTCGACTGCGAGTGGTGTTGATGTTCAGAAAGCAGTTTCTAAAGCGGTTAATCGGGCGAAGAAAACTGTTTTTCACGTCACTATGTATAAAAAAACAATTCCGCACGCCATACTTATGAAATATGTTGGCGCTAGAGTTTTGTTAAAGCCGGCACCAGAAGGTACTGGTATTAAAGCCGGTAGTGCGATGCGAGTTGTTTTGGAACTTTCCGGAATTTCCAATGTTGTTGGAAAACAACTTGGTTCAGCAAGCAAAATAAGCAATGCCTTGGCAACAATCGCCGCACTGAAGGCTTTACGCCGAAAAATAGAAAAAACAAAAGTTGTAAAAGAAGAAAAAGTGGAAAAGGTTGAAGAACAAAAGGAAGAGTCGCAACTAGCAAGTTAAATTTTAAATTTATTTCACCCTCCCCCAACCCCTCCCATCGAGGGAGGGGAGTTCGTCTCTACTCTTTTCTCTTTTCTTCACCCTATAACCTATAACCTAACACCTAAAACCTATATAATATGGCATTAACAATGCATACAATCAGCGGAGCAGAAGGTTCGCGAAAACGCCGCAAGCGTATTGGTCGCGGTAATGCTTCTGGTCATGGAACCTACTCAACTCGTGGTCAAAAAGGACAAGGATCACGATCTGGTGTGAGTGGATTAAAGCGCCTCGGAATGCGCCGTCTTTTGTTATCTATTCCAAAAAAGCGTGGATTTAAATCTTTGGCTCTGCCGTATCATGGAGTGAATGTTGGTACAATCAATGATAATGAGAAGATCAAAAACGGTGAACTTGTTAACTTAAAAAGATTGATCGCTCTTGGTATTGTTGATAGTTCAAATACCAAGATTAAGATTTTGGGTGATGGAAAGTTGACTAAAGCACTCAAATTTAAAGGTTTCCCGGTTACTGCTTCGGCACGCGTAAAAATTGAAGCGGCTAAAGGTTCTATTGAATAACTAGTTAAATGCAATCAGACTTATGTGGAATGCTTTAAAACAAATTTGGTACTCACATGATTTGCGAAAAAATATTTTATACGTTCTCGCAATGATTGTTGTATTTAGATTAGCTGCCCACATTCCATTGCCGGGTGTTGATCTAGCTGCTCTTCGAAACATTATTGGTGGAAACCAATTTTTCGGGCTTTTGAACGTATTTTCCGGTGGAACAATTGAAAATTTTTCAATTGTTGCTCTTGGTGTTGCGCCATACATCACCGCCTCAATTATTTTCCAATTACTTGGAATGACTATTCCAAAACTTGAAGCATTGATGAAAGAAGGTGAGGCTGGTCAGCGCATCATTAATCAATATACGCGCTTGCTTGCTGTGCCATTGGCCGCTTTGCAGGGTTATGGATTGATCGCGCTTCTTTCACGTAGCGGTGGAGCAACGCCATTTGCTTTTACAACTTTTACACTCGCGACCACAATCACTGCGCTTGCCGCTGGTACAATATTTTTAATGTGGATTGGTGAATTGATTTCTGAACGCAAGGTTGGAAATGGAATTTCAATATTGATTTTTGCTGGTATTGTTGCCGGCTTACCGCAATTTGTACGTCAAGTAGCGGCAACTTTTGATACGGCTCAAGCAGTTAATTTGGTAATTTTCGTTGCCATTGCTATTGTTACTGTGATTGGCGTGGTTTTGATTTCTGAAGGACAAAGAAATATTCCAGTTTCTTACGCTCGCCGCATGGTTGGCGCAAGAAATGTCGGAGCAGTTCAATCATACTTGCCACTTCGTGTAAACATGGCTGGAGTTATCCCAATTATTTTTGCGATTTCAATAATGTTATTTCCGCCAGTTGTTGGACAATTCTTTGTTGGAGCGCAAACTCCGTGGGTGGCTGATGCGGCACAGTGGCTTGTTTCAGTTTTTAATAATCAATTAGTTTACGGAATTTTATATTTTGTTTTAGTATTTGGTTTTACCTATTTTTACACGGCAGTTATTTTCCAACCGGATCAAATTGCGGAAAATATGCAAAAGCAAGGCGGTTTTGTGCCAGGAATTCG
>Ga0209211_10006834_pt1 | contig 16304 bp, 16 predicted proteins | sample RifGroA2_FD_183992 | JGI IMG/M metagenome (GOLD analysis project Ga0209211, IMG submission 183992) | Groundwater microbial communities from Rifle, Colorado, USA - Groundwater A2 (SPAdes) (version 2) | ecosystem: Environmental > Aquatic > Deep subsurface > Groundwater | place: Rifle, Colorado... | reverse complement strand
TAAAAAATTGGAGTTGGACTTCGTGGAGGGTTTTTTGTTTCTTTTTTGGTGGTGAAAAAAGAAAAATAAAAAAAATCTAAATTAAAATTACCAATGACTTTAATTTTTTAAAAAGGGTTTTTAAGGTTCGACTAAATACGCATTTGCGAACGTTTTTTCTTTTATTTGTTAGTCTAAATATTTGTGGATTTTGTGAGATAAGTTGAAGTGTTTTTTCAAATTTCCCAAAAAATTTTCTTAATCCATTTTCAGTCCAATTCGTTTCAAAGTAGTCAATAATACATGAAAGATTATTTTTAGCTTCATCTGACCAAATAATATTAAAGCCACTTTTCATAGTTTTTTCTAACTTTAGCGTGAGCAGTAACTTTCCTGTTTTCAATGTCAGCAAGTCCTTGGTCTATAGACATCTTTTCAGATTCCGAAATGGTGTTCCACCAGTCTGTGGATATTTTAGGATTTTTAATTAAAAATTTGATTTTTTTAATTATTGACTGGTCTTGTAGTTTGACAAGCCATTCAATAATGTTCAGTTTTTCAGTTTGGATATTTATACTATTCATAAAATTTAATTTTGTCAAAGATAAAATTTAAAATTCCAATGCTGCGTAATACCGATGCTGTATCTGTAATAGTCCAATAATTCCGATAGCTATCGGAATGTAGTTCGCACACTTTGTGGACAGCCCACCGCACCGCTTCGATTAAAAAAAGTGCAAATACTTACATTTTTGTCTTTTCTGGAGTTCTCACTAACAAAGAAAACAAAAAAAACAACTCTGCTTATGCTCGCTTTATACGAGTGCGTATCATCTGTTAGTGAAATTTCAAAAAACAAAGAAAAATATTTGAAGATTTTGAAATTGATATTAAGCAATTATTTGGTTATTAAATTTTAAACAGATTTTAGGGTGAATCCGATAAAAGGCGGGATAAATTATGTGAGATTATCCCTATTAGCGTTTGTTGGATGGCAGCCTAAACGATTATGTTCTTTTTTTTATTTTCATTTTATTTTATTACAGTTAATTATCAAGTTTTTCGTAAAACTTGTAATCAACTGCAAAATTATTTTTTTCTTTTTTTTGGTGTTTGCACAATGTTAATGTTTTAGCACCATTATTTAGGGTTTTTAAGGGCAAATAAATTATAAAATATTTTGCTCTTTTACTTTTTGTTTTTCGCACCAAAGTTAAGGTTTTTTGAACAATTGCAAAAACCGTTTGCTCTTAAAAACTATAAATCTCTCGGTGTTGCAATTTTAATATTATATTTTTCGTTTTTAATTAATCGTTTCAATTATCACATTTTCAATTATTTTGTTTTCAGCTTCGTGTAAATTAAAAACTGTATAATTTTGCAAATTCCATTTTTTAATAACTTTTTCAGTTAAAGCTTCTCTTACTACTATTAAAATATTATTTTTTTGGAATTTAATTAATTCTTCTAAACTTTTTGCCCATGCTTTATCTGAAAATTCTAAATTTCCAATTTCATCAATAATAACAATTTTGTTTTCTGTGTTGTTTTCAGGTTTTAAACTTTCAATTCTAAGTTCGAGAGCTTTGGGAAATATGCTGAAAATTCCAATTTTGTTATAATTACCGTTTATGTTTTTTCTTAAAAATATTTCAGATTTATTTGTATTAATATCGAATAAATCGTAACCAATTCTTTCGTTATTTTCGAAAATTTTTTGTGAATAGATTCCTCCGACTTTTATTTTTTTTTCTTTCAGATTTTCAATTAAATTTTTTATAAAAGTTGTTTTTCCTGAGTCTATTTTTCCTGTAATTATGAATATTTTTTGGACAAAATTTTGTTCGTTTTTAATTTGCGAAAACCGAAATTCTGAATATGCAATTAATTGAGAAACAACAGAAACAGGATTTTTGATAATTGTTTTAAAATCAGGAATATTGGCAATAACCATCGGTAAACTTTCTGCCGAAAGCTCCAATGCTATAGGCAGTTGTTTAAAATATGTTTTGTTAAAAAACTGCCTGATTTTTGGATTGTATAATTCAGTTCCTAATACCGAAAATCCTACTATTAATATAGTTGCTCTGAAATTCATTTCAATACCAATTAAAACCGCATCAAACATTGATTTTGACTGTATTTTTGTAAAAATAAAGGCAGTAAGCATTGTAATTGCAACAAAAAAAATCCAAAATTTTGGTTTAGATAATTGGCGTATAGCTCGCTTGTATTTTAAAATCCAAATAATTACAATTGCAAATATTGAAATACTCCAAATTCTCCAATCTATTATGCTTATTAAAATCAAAGAAATTATAATTAAAAAAATATCAATTGTTAGCCAAATTAATGAATATTTAAAATCGTTTTTTGAATTTGATTTATTCAAGAAATTCTGATAATTGTACTGTTGCTGTTTATATTCAATTGGTTGTGAAATTAGTTTTTTTCCTGTTTTAATACCGATTATTGCTGAAATTACACCAATAACAACATAAACAAAAAGTAAAATTAAAATCGGTATCCAAAGAGTATCAAATTGTAAGTTTAGTTGTTTTTCTGTGAATTTCATTATATTTTGGTATAGTTCAACAATATTGAAACCGTAAAAAATTAATAAATTAATAATTTTTTGTACAAAACTCCACGAAACAGCTAAAATTGAAGCAACTATATAACCCATATAATTTTTCCCTAAAATTCTGATTGAAATATCCAACAATAAACTTTCTGAAAAAATTGCAATCATTGGTCCAAAAATTACAGCACTTGGTGACATGGTTTTCATTAACGCACAAATTAAACCTGCTCGCCAAAATATTCCTTTATCTTTCCAAATGTAACTAACTGATATTAATATAATAACCCCGATAGAAGTTAAAATACTTCCTGAAAATGGAATTTTTAAATTGTGTAAAAAACTGCCAAGTACAATTTCGAAAGATGCCCAAACCGTTCCTATAATGGAAGCTTTAATCCAAATTTCATTTGATTGTGCTTTGTTATTCATTTATAATACAAATCTTTTCGGCACAATATTTAAATGTATGATAGCCCGCACCTGCTTCACTTACTACTTTTAACATTAATTCGGGATTGGTTGTTTTTATGGCACCAATTATTTTCACATTGTTTGCAAATAAAACTTCGGGTATAAAACTACTCGACGGACCTGTTACAATTACCATTGTTTCAGGTTTTATGACTTCTAATAAATTGTCCAAAGTGTTATTTACAATCGTAAGTCCCGTTATAATTACAATATCCGAAGTCGGTAAAACCTTAGCATAATCATGGGCAGGAACGAAAAATCGTTTATCATTTCCCATTAAAGCTTCTTCGTTGAACTCTAACACAAATAAGCGATTGGGTGTATTTGAAATTTTGTCGATGTACGATTGAAATGCTCCCACAATAGTAATTGTTTTATTTGAATTTAAATCAATTAGCTCAATGGGGTCAGTATTCCGTAACACTTTGTATTGATTAAGTTCTAATAATTTTGACGAAATAGCATTAATTACTGCAACTTTAAGACTTTGTATAATAGTGTTTTTGTTTGGAAATTCGATAAGTTCCAAAACCTTTTTGCCTGTAATATTTAAAGGGCTGAAATCGCCAAAATCACGGTTCGATTTTTTACAATGTACATCGGAGTCTTTTGGCATTGAAGTACTTGAAATGCCAACAGTTCCGTCTGAAAGTTTTATGGCTGTCATAAAAAGTCCTATTCTTACTTCCGAAATGCGTAAAGTTTCGATATAGTCGTTATGCTTGTTTTTCAATAAATTGATTGTTTCTTGTAAAATCATGATTTTATATTTTTAAAGGATTATTTTTTAAAATTGAAAATTAATGAAAAATAAAAATTGCGTCCTTCTTCCGAATAACCTTCTATTAACGAATAATTTTTATCTAAAATATTATTTATTCCTGTTTCTACTTTTAAATATTTTGCAATAATGTAAGAAATTTGTGAGTTAAAAACAACAAATTCAGGTGAAATAGTTCCGTAACTTGTGCTAAATCTATATGAATTATATTCGGTTGAAAATATAAATTCAAAATTTTTAAAAGGCAAATAATCTATGTATGCAAAAATTTTGTGGTTTGGAACATCTGTAAATTTTATATCAGGATTTGCAATATTATTTCGTTGAATAAAAGTATAGTTTGCATTTAACATTAAATTTATTAAAACTTTATAACTGATAGAAAAATCTGCACCGTAAAATTCAGCTTTCCCTATATTTTGCTGTTGCGAAATACTTGGTTGAACGTTATTTACCATTTGAATTGTATTATTTAATTGAGAATAAAAAATTGCAGGTTCTATCGAAAATTTATCAATCAATTTTATGTGCGATACAATTTCATAATTCATTGCAGTTTCTGCTTTTAAATCAGGATTTGGAATTGCTGTTCCCATTTTGTAAGAGTATCTGTCTTTCATTGTTGCAAATCGTGTTTTGTGAGCAGTTGTTATACTCAAATCAAAATCATCTGTAAATTTATAATAAACTGCAATTTGTGCATTTGTTGCAGAATTTTTATTTTTCCGCAAATCAGAAATTACTTTAGTTTGCGAATTGTAATCTTCTGCAATTAAGCTGTTTCGCACACTATAACTAATTCCGGGAATTAATTTTAATTTATTAATCATGGAATATTCATTTTCTATTCCAAGCGAATAAGTATTATCAGAAAAATGACGAACAGGTTCGCCTTCATTATTTTCTCGGTGTGTATCGCTTTTAAAATGTGCTGCAACTTTCAAAATATTTTTACTGATAATTTCAGTTCCGGCTTCAATATTTCCACCATACGAAAAATCGTTGTAATAACTTGTAAAAGAATAAGGTTTTGTTTGTGTAGAATACGTGTTGTTATCGTAACTATTTAGTTTATTGATAAATTTATCGTAAAACAAACGCGTTTTTAAATAGTTTTTTTCTGCAATTGTGGTTTTTGAAATAAAATATAAACTTTGCTTGTCCCAAACAGGCCACTGCCAATATCTGACTTTAATCGTTTTGTCTTCACCCAAATAAATCGGATTCCCTTTTTCGCCATGTTGATAAATGTAATTTATAGAATATTCGTTAGTTTTGTATGGTGTAAAACCAATTTTTATACTTGCTTTATTGTCATTTCTGTATGAATTATCACGTTCCCAATCAGTTTCATTTTTTGTAGTGTCAAAATCTTTTGAAAGTGTATAATATTGTCTGTCCAATTTTGAAAAATTCCCCTGAAAATAAAATTTCCCGATTTTACTTCCGATATTTGCACTTGTAATAAACCCATTACCGCTTAACACTCCTGCTTTCAAGTTTATTTCTATTTTTTTTGTTGGTTTTGAACTTATCAAATTTATTGAACCGCCGATAGTGTTTGCACCGTAAAGGATTGAAGAATAACCTTTTGAAATTTCAATTTTTGATAAATCGGAATTAGTAAAACGAGCCAAATCTACATAGCCGTCATAAGGAACGTAAACCGGAATTCCGTCCATATAAACAGGAACGCTACGAAGGTTAAAACCACGTATATAAACAGTGCTTTCGTTTCTTGCACCAACATTGCATAATGTTATTGAAGGTAAAATGTTAATTGAAGTTGCAACATCTATATTATTAAATTTTTGCATTTCGGATTGAGATACAATTTCTTTGTTGTTACTTGCAGAAACAACCACTTCACCAAGTTCGTAAATTTTTATTTTGTTGAAAATTGTATCGTGTAAATTTTGTGCTTTTAAATTGCATAAAAAAAGAATAGAAACAAATATAATTAAATAAAATATTTTCATAAAATATTATATTTTAGATTAATACCTTTATTCGTTATGCTTATAAATGAATAACGAAAGTTAAAAAAAAAGCACTTTTTGTGCTTAAATTTCGTTATGCCTTATAATGAATAACGATGCAAATAAACAAAAATTATGATTACAAAACAATAATCATCTAATTTTTTTTTAAAATTAAACGTTTAAATTTTTTGTTTGTTCATTAATAAAAATGTCAAAAGCAGTTTGTAGATTTTTATATGCAATAATAACATTTTCAGCAAATTCTGTTACTTCTGCAATTCCCCCGTCTTTTCCACCACGTTTGAGAATTACAAGCGGTTTTTCTGATAATTTATTCATTTTATAAATATTTTGCCACGCTTGGCGATACGACATTTTCATTTCTGATGCGGCTTTTCGCAAAGAACCAAATTCTTTAATTTTCTTAATTAAATCAATTTTACCTTGCCCAATGAATGAAAAATTATCTGAATTAATCCAAACTCTTCCATCAACAGAATATTTTGTATTTAATTTATGAGCAGTCATTTCTATATTTCATTATCGCTGGTTTTTAATATAACATAACGTTTACGTGATGAGTATTGGCGAACTTTGGAGCATCATTACAGGTTGGTGTTAATGTTCACGAAAAGGAGCCACTTTTATTCACTACAAGTACACCAGCAAAAATAAAAAAAATTATTCATTTTTAAATTTTTCATTCTTAAACTATTTTCCCAGTCATTTTTATTGTCGTTGTCTTTTATTAGCCTTGCTGCTAACGGCGGCCGCTTGACATTGTGCAAATTACGTCAAACTTTTCAATCCACCAAAACTTATTCATTTGTATAATGTTAAGCGGCTGTTAGCCACAGTTAATATTTTAAAAATCAAATTTAATTTCTTCTGTTTTAATTGTAGGTATATTAGTACAATTTCCATCAGAACCATTGGAACCTTTATTCTCATAGTAGGAGACTTTCTCCACTCTATCAAAAACTCTTGTGTCTTTATATCTTTTATTATTAAATATTACATCACCTCTTTCACCTCTTTCTCCCGGCATTCCGCCATGTCCACCTTTTCCTGCAAGTAATTCGAGACTAAATAGTGTTTTAAATATTTCAGATTCTTTAGAAAAAATAATCGAAATATTTCCACAGTCTCCGCCATTGCCACCGTTTCCGCCATTGCCACCATATCCACCTACTAAACCATTAATAATGGGAATAGTATTGCCATAAGAGTCCACAGTTGTATAATTGCATGGAGATGATGGACCTTTCCCTCCATTAGATCCACTACCTCCGTTTCCTCCATCTCCTCCATTTGACCGTATAATTATTTTACTATCTGTTGGATTTGCAAAAAAGAATTTAATTTGATTTGTTTTTTTTTTAGTAATTTTTATACAAATAATATCTTCATTTAGAATCTTATTTTTTTCGACTTTAACAACAACCTCAATAATATTTCCATCACTACCATTTAATCCATTTGAACCATTATTCCCTTTTTCAGCACATTCAGATTTAATATTTTCTCCTTTTACACCATTTAGTCCTTTTTCTCCGGAATAGTCAATATATAAATTCCCTTTATAATTTAAAGTTAGCATTGTGTCGCAAAAGACACTTCTATTTTCTTTAAGAAATATTTTAAAGGGGATATTGATAGAATCATAATAATTTGAACTTTGATTAATAACTAATTGTCCATTTTTATTTATAGATATAACCGACGAATCAATATCAAAACAAAGTTGATTTACTGTTCCTTTTGATACAATCTCCTTTTTTCCTTCAATTATTTTCACAGAAAAATTAATAGGTTGATTAGTTTTTAATGAATCTTGAAATAAAATGGAAATCTTTGAAGGTTTTGATTTGTTAATTCTCTTTTCAAGTTTTAATTCTTCTTTCGTCTGAGCATATGATATGCTTATCATTAATATAAACATTATAAAAATAAAGTGCTTTAGTCTCATATTTAAATAATTCTGACTAACGTTTTTATAATTACCAGTAAATTAATTAGTTGCAATTCCTAAATCTTCATTAGTTAATGCAAATTTATCGATTTGTTTTTTAATTCTTTTAACAATTCCGAGTTTTCTTTTTTTAGTATAAAAATAATAATTAATTTGATAGGTTGTATTTCGTTAGCTTATGAAGTCAATAGTTTTGGGTATAGGGGGGATTGTGGTTAACGGTTCAATGTTTGATTTGGCGGGCTTTTTCTTGCAGCCTATGTCAAACCGTTGAACATTTTATTAATTGTAGTTCGTGTCATTTTGCACCAGTCCGCCCGCTAAATTCTAACATAGTGTTATGGTGCGTTTTTATTTTGATTATGTCATTCGAATTTATTTTCGATTTTAAACATTCCATCACCTGCTTGATATGACAACAAAATCTTAGTCATATGTTCAACAGATATTGGTGGTCTATCAATAACGTATTGTTGCCCATTCTCTTCATACATTGCTGATAATCCGTCTTCTTTCAAATTTCCGCCAACCTCAATCCAATCACCATTACTTTTTTCAAGTGTTACTTGAAGAAATTCATTCCAGTTTAGTGAACTCATTGTCTTAATAATTTGGTCAATAGTAACACTGTCTGAAATAACTTTCTTGTCCGATCCGTAGTTTGATAATACAGTTAGTTTCATTTTTATTTGTTTTTTGATGGTGTCTGTTTGAGAAAATAAAATTTCTTTCGAACTATTTGTCCCAGTCGACTTGTTTATGTCAGAGCAGCTTGACAGTGTCAAAGAGATTGTCAATATGGCTAAATATTTTTTCATTTTAAAATGCACCATAACGTTTGAAACTACGAAAAGACGGGCTTTTACTTGCAGTCACTGTCAAACCGCTTAAATATTTGAAATTTGTTATTCGTGTCAAATTGCCCATAACAGCCTGCTAAATTCTAACATGGTGTTAGCAAATGTGTGTATTATGTATCCTACATTAATGCCTCGTATGGAATTTTTAGTTTCAAATGTAAGCGGCGAATCATTCCTAAAGTCAATTGCCTTTTTCTATTCAAAATCTCAGAAACTCTACTTCTATAACCAATTATTTCTGCTAATTCACCATTAGTCATTGACATCTGCTCCATTCTAAACTTTATTGCTTCAATTGGATCGGGTGAATGAATTGGGTAATATTCTTCCTCATATTTCTCAATTAAGATAGCCAAAATCTCAGCTTCGTCACCTTCTGGTGAATTAATTGGTGCATCAAAAAGCTTTTCCATAAGTTTTAATGCTTTTTGATAGTCTTCTTCTGTTTTAATAACTTTTATTTTCATATTGTCTCAGCTTTAATTTTATCATATTCCGTATGTGCCCCAATGAATCTTATAAAAACCCAACCTCTTTCATAATTTATCTTCACTATCAATCGATATTTATTCCCACAAATATTGAAAACAACTCTGTTGTCTCCAATTATACTAGCTTTTGGATATTCCTCTTTAATTTCTTTTGGATTTGTCCAATTAGCTTGATGAGTTTCTGAATACCAGGATGCCAATTGATCTTCAGTCTCTCTATGTTTTTCCCAATATTCTTTTAGGGTTTTCTTAGATAAAATTCTCATATCGATTCATTAACGATACAAATATACAAAATATTTACCAAATTGGTAATTATATACGAGTATTTTTTTTCACACATATTTGCTAACTAGTGGCTATGTGTATCTTATCCGACATTAACCGCTTATAAGCATTTATTTCCGTTTTAAATATTAATTTATTAACAAACAAATTTATAACATATTTTTAAATATGCAAAATACTTGTTAAATTTTATTTATTGTTAATTGAGCATTTGTAATTGTTTATTTTTTGAAAACGAATATTCAATATTTAACAAACAATTAACAATGAGTAAGTTGCGATTTTCTCTTTTTATTGTAAATTGTTATCTGATAGTTACCGGATTTAAAAACAAGAATAACGCAGAACATAGCGAAGCGTAACGTCACGAAGTTTCGGTTTAGAATTTTTAAAGTTTTGCAAAGCAAAACTAACAAAATTCATATCGGAATCACTGCCTGCTCCGATTAAGTAAAGAATATCTTATAATACCGAAAGCATATATTGTTGGACTAATTTATAACAAGTAATGGTATAAAATATAAAAAAGGAATGAGTAAATCGGACATTATGGACAAACACTATTTGATGAGGCATTGCTTTCGGAAACTAAACTGAATCCTGCTTTAGTCCAAGCCATTGTTCCGCCTTGTAAATTATACACTTTGTTAAACCCATTTTTTGAAAATTTTTTACATGCTGCACTACTTCTGGCACCCGAAAGACAATAAACATAAACAGGTTTAGTTTTTTGCATCAAATTTATTTTATTAATAAAATTTTTATCGTAATAATTTATTAATGTTGAATTTGCAATATGTCCTCTTGTATATTCGTCTGGAGTTCTGACATCTATAATTATTCCTTCGCCGGCATCTGCTAATTGTTTAAATATATTTGCATCAACCATTTCAACTGATTGGGTAGAAGCGTTATTTGTGAACATTATTATAATAATAAAAAATAAATTCCTTTTAAATTAAATTGCAAATTCATATACAAATGTAATAGTTAAAGGTTAATAGTAACTGATGTTACGTAAAAAGTTTCTCACAATGATTATTTCTCGCAAAAGCGCCATTACGCCAAGAAAAAATAATTTATTATTTTTTTTTGAACTTTGCGAACTTATATGTAAGTAATTTCAATTAATACACCAATTGCTTTTATATAGCATGACTAAAATAAGCACGCAATAAAAAATTATAAATGATTTTTTTAGCCACTTTTTAACTTTGTGAACTTGGCGACTTTGCGAGACAAATTTTTTATTTGCGTAACATGAGATAGTAAAACTAAAATATATTTTAGAACAATTCTAAAAGCAATTCTCAGTAAGGGGGACGCTTGCAATGGCGTGGTGTTGTATAATTTTAATTATCAAATTTCCATCTTATACAATTTCATAAGCTCAAGTGGTGAATTAATTCTATAAAGAAAATAAACAAACCCGTTTCGAACCTTAATATTTTCAATATATTTAAAGTTCGGGATTATATTTTCATTTATAATTTCTCCTGTTTCTAAAGAAATTTCACAAAGCTTTGAGATACCATTTATTTTAAATAATGAGTATGCTTTACCTGTAATTTCATCGGCAAATATTTCTTCTCTCCAACCTTTTAATTTATGAAAATCAATAGGAATTTGTTTTACTGGCACTCCGTTTTCTTCAAATAGTTCTATTTTTGAGTCAACAAAATTAAAAATAGCTATTTGTGTTTTAAGTTTTACCATAGGTGCAAAAATTGGAGCGAAAAAACACATTTCTTCAAACCGCAAATCGGCATCGGTTGGTAGCGAAACACCCATACTATAAAAGCGGTTACGGTCGGAAAGCATTCGTAAAGCACGTTTATCGGAAATTACTTTTACATCTTTTTTAGTTGAATCATTTGCATTAACCATAGAATATGACAAAACCTGATTATGCGACGACCATTGCTTTAAAAAATATTTATTGTTAATAACAGTAATACAAGGATTTAATATTTTGTAAAACGTGTCGGGCTCAAGCGGATATAAAAGCTTTATGGTTTGAGCTTCAATAAATATTTGATAAGCAAAATCTTTCGAAACCAAATGTATATTGCCAAGACAATCGCGATAAAAATTACCTTCTTTATATGATGGGGTTCTAAAAAGGGTATCACCATTATTGTTTATCATTATTAACCAAGGGTTTACAATATCTTTGTACGAATAAGCCAGCAATAAAATATTTTCGCCATAAAACTCGTAATCAACAACATCGAAAAACTTTTTTTCAACAAGATTTACAATTTTATGAGCCGAAACATTAACTTCGGGCAAACTGTCAACTTTCTTTTGCATTTGTATGTTTATTGAGGCACTGTTTTTACATTCAAAATTCACTTTTTTATAAACAACATGCGAAAATCCGAGATTTGTTGGCAATTTGTTAACTTTTATAAAAAAGAAACCATTATTATTAGTTGTAGTACCGTTTTTAGTATTTTTTTCGAGAATATTAACATTATATACAGGATTTCCTGTTTCTTTATCAATTACATGTCCTGATATCACATACCCGTTTTGTGCAAATAAAACATTACGCATTAAAATCAATACAAATAATAAATTGTAATATTTTAGTTTTTTAAACATTCTAAGCGGTTAATTTTGCCACAGATTACAAAGAGAAATTTGAAAGACCGAACAGGTTTTTGAAACCTGTTCGGTCTATACTAAATAGTAAATCTGTGGGGAATTCATTTTTTTTTATTTTTCAATTTGTATTAATTTTTCAGAAGCTCTTTTAGCATAAAACCCCTTTTTCAAAATTATTTTTTTCAAATATGTATTAGCTTCTGAATTTTTATTTAAGTTAATAAATGATAATACTTTATACCACTCAGCTTCCTGATAAAAAACAATTATTTTACTTTCAATAATTGCATCAAAATGTTCTATGGATTTTTGATATAAGCCAAGATTGTAATAACATAATCCACAATAAAAATGTGCATTTTGGTCGTTTGGAAACTGCTGAAGTATTATAATAAAATTTTGCAACGCATCTTTGTAATTACCTTCAGCTAACAACCTCATTGTTTTCGAAAGAAACTGGCTGTATGTTATATATTTATGCGATTCAAATGTGTTCTCTGTATTATTTGTTATTTTATTTTCATATTTTGCCGACAAACTTCCATTCAAAAATAAATTTGGTTTTATTTTATTCTGGTAAATTTTCGAATAATCTGCAACTTTAAACTCATGCATATAACTTGTTGGCATATCAATAAATTCGGTAATGTTTACATTATTTAATGAATCTGCAACATTTTCATTTTTTACAGATGAAATATGCAATTTGCTAATTTTTTCAAGAGGTTTTATTCTTTCATAATCTTTCATTGATTTTTGGTCTGCTTTAGCTTGTTTTATTGTTATTTGTTTTACTTCTGGTATTTCAAAAGCATTTTTAATTTCAAAATTTAAAATATTTATTTTGTGTGTATCAACTTCTGTTATAACATTACTAATATTGTTTTTGGTTGGAAAAATAAAATATACAATTGCAATTGAAACAATTATAATTACTGTTGTAAACACGTATATATTTTTAAATCCTGCATTAATTTTATTTGTTTTATTTTTTATTGACTTATCTATTTCGTTTAAATCTAATACAGAATTTGGAAATAAATCATATCCTTTAATTGCTTCGTTTGCAAACTCGTCTTTTTCAGAATTTGCAATAAACTTCGCCTTTTCTTGAGCTGACATTTTATTGCCATAGAACTTTATAAAATCCGGCTTTGAAAACAATGAGTCTTTATGTTTATTTTTATTTTTCATGGTTTTGAAGTTAAATAGTTTCTGATATTTCGTTTACCATTTTGAATATAGCTTTTAACCTGATTATTTGTATAATTCATTATTTCAGCTATTTCGGAGTATGATTTATTTTGCAGATAAAAAAGTTCGATACATGTTTTTTGCTCTTTATCAAGGTTATTTATTGCGGAATAAATTTCGTCAGTTTTATCATCTTCATAAAATTCATCTGTTTCAACAGGTAATATTTCATTGTTGATTTCATCTGAAAATATTTTCTCGCGAAGTATTTGCCTTTGTTTTGTACGTATTTGAACTAAACAATAATTTTTTGTAACAGTATGCAACCATGCTTTAAAATTTTCGATTTCACTTTTTTTGATTTCAACTATTATTTTTTCAAAAACAGAAAGCACAGCATCTTTTGCATTTTGTTGATTTTTTAAATAATTTAAGCAAACTCCATAAACTAGGTGGGAGTACTTCGAAAAGAGTTCTCCCAGATACTCAGTATTTTCTGAGCTTTTATATAGTTTCAGCAAATCAGAATCTGATAGGTTTTTAAATCGTATTTTCTTAAAGAAAATCATTTTTTATATTGTTAAATAAATCTGCGTTATTTGTGAACTTACCACATTCGCAAAGCTCAGTATAATCTGTGGCAAAATAAAGTCTAACATAGATTTTTGTATATTAATTTCATTCTCCTGTTGCTCCTTTTTCATCTTTCTTTTTACTTGCCAATATTCTTCGTTCTGCTCTTACATCAAAAAAACTCTTTGTTTCCAACACAATAATACCACCGGTTACATCGCCAAATTGTGCCGGAATTTCACCCGAATATACAACAATACTTCCAATTGCACAACCCGGAATTGTTGAACTAATGTTGGCTTGCTTTACTCCATCAATATAACAAGCAGAACTGCCATTCCGTGAGCCGCGAAAAACAATATCTTTGCCATCTTTACTAATTTGAACTTCGGAAGAAATTGCCCTAATAACCATTACCGGATTATTTGAACCTGCAATATTTTTAATTTCACCAGGCAAGATATTCGTTTTACCAATTTGACCAGGGTCAATTAACCTTGCATCATTTTTTTCGGCAGTAACAGTAACACCATCCATCATTATTCCATCTGTTAATTTTATGTCTTTTATAAAAGTTTTTTCGCCCGGAAAAACGCTTGCAGCAACAATTTTAGAATTATAACCAGTATATGAATAATTAACCTGATACGTTCCCGAAGGTAATGGTTTTAAAGTATAATTCCCATCAACATCAGTTATGGTACCAATTTTTCTTCCGTCATCATCAATATAAACATTACAGCCAATTAAAGGTTGTTTTGATGAGGCATCATAAACTTTTCCATTTAAGGAACCTGCATTTTGAGCTTTTAATATTATAAAAGGCACAAATGCTAAAACGATAATCATTTTAATTGTTTTCATTTTTTTAATTTTTTAGTTAATCTTTATAAACTTTATTATAATGAAACCGACAATTAAAAATTCCATAATTTTTGTATTTAATTTTTTTTATTAAGTTTGCCAAATATTTTGGCGATGGAGTTCGCCATAAACCGCATAAGCTAATGACTCCTACTAATTTAATTAATAGGACGTTATATTATGATTAGTATTTATTTTCTCGCAGCATTTTGGTTTCTTGCTGCTGTTGTATCAACAATCCTTGCAAATCGCTTAAAAATTTCAATGGCTTTAATGGAAATTGTAGTTGGCGCTGCAATTGGTTTTACTGCTTACAAGCTGGGCTATCTTGATAATCTTACATTAAATGCCGATTGGCTTAAATTCTGTACAGGTATCGGAGCTATTTTGCTTACATTTCTTGCGGGGGCTGAGTTAAATCCCGATACAATAAAAACTAAAATCAAAGAAGTATTGGTTATCGGATTGATTGGTTTTTTTGCGCCTTTTATCGGTTGTTCACTGATTGCATATTATATAATTGGTTGGAATTTTCAGGCAAGTTTATTGTGCGGTATAGCACTTTCTACTACATCAATGGCGGTTGTTTATGCTGTAATGCTTGAATATGGCTTCAATAAAACCGAATATGGTAAAGGTATTTTAGGTGCATGTTTTATTAATGATTTGGGAACGGTAATTGGGCTGGGGTTGATTTTTGCTCCTTTTACTTATAAGACATTGATATTTATTGCAGTAACAATACTTTTAATAATTATTCTACCTTATGTTACACGTTTTATAATAAAATATTTTGCTTATAAAACAGCAGCTATCAGAACAAAATGGATACTTTTCATATTATTATCATTGGGAGTACTTGCTATGTGGTCGGGCAGTGAACCTGTATTACCTGCTTACATTATTGGCATGGTGTTATCAAAAACAATTGAAAAAGATATTTTATTTGCCCGCAGAATAAGAACATTAACTATTGGGTTTTTTACTTCTTTGTATTTTTTACGTGCAGGAGCTTTAGTGTCAATACCTGCTTTACTTGCTGCACCTCTTATTTTTATTTTGCTTTTACTTGGAAAAGTTGCCTCAAAAATTTTTGGTTTATATCCGGCAATTCGCATTTTCAGGAAGCATAAAAAAGAAAGATGGAACTACAATTTCAAGAAATATACAAAAGAAAGATGGTATTACACTTTGCTTATGTCAACTGGATTAACATTTGGCACAATATCGGCATTATATGGGCTTACCAATAATATTATTACACAAGAGCAGTACTCATATTTGGTTGGAACTGTAATAGCGAGTGCAGTTATTCCAACAATTATTGCAAACAAATTCTTTTTACCAAAACATTTGTTAGAAGAACCAATATTAGATGATGAGTTTTCAGAATTAGATTCAATTGAAAAAAAATATTAAAATAAAATATTAAATTTGTAACTATTCAGTATGGGTAAAAATTGTCACGCAAAGTCGCAAAGTTCGCAATTTACCCCGTTAGATAATTGCTCTTTAATATAGTTCACTCTTTTTTTAACTATCTCACGGGGTGAACCCCGTTATATAATTCCTATAGAAATGTGGTATGAAAATAAAAATTGGTATCCAACGGGGTTAATATAGAAAATTATAATAAGTAAAAAGAAAAAATGACT
>Ga0209211_10006833_pt1 | contig 16304 bp, 18 predicted proteins | sample RifGroA2_FD_183992 | JGI IMG/M metagenome (GOLD analysis project Ga0209211, IMG submission 183992) | Groundwater microbial communities from Rifle, Colorado, USA - Groundwater A2 (SPAdes) (version 2) | ecosystem: Environmental > Aquatic > Deep subsurface > Groundwater | place: Rifle, Colorado... | reverse complement strand
ATTGCGGAGCGGTGTGGACCAAGATCACCACGCACGGGCCGGTGATGGGTAGCTACCGCTCGACCTGGGAGAACAGCGCGATCCGGCGCGCGGTGAGGGTGATGGAAGAGTTGCAGTCTTGGCGGGGCGGTTATTTGGCTCGCAATCGTCATCCCGATGTAGAGCTGGCGATGTCGATATCGGCGATCGAAGGGGGATGGCCGTGGCGGGTGTCGCGTTCCGCGGGGCACTGCTCGGTGTATGTCGATGTGCGCACGCTGCCGAGCCAGCCGTCAATGCGCGTCTCCAGCCCCTTGTGGGTGGCAAACGGGTACCAGACGGCATCGCGGCCGTCGATCAGGGCCGGCAATTGGGCATCAAGCTCGGCCACCGAATACGCCGCATCCAGCCCCAGCTGCTCAGGCGCTACCAACGGCCCGAGGCGGTAGCCGTCCCAGATTTCGCGCTCCATGTCCTTGGGTTGGCAAAACAGCGTGCTGCGGCCGTCGCCGGTCACCACCAGCCAGGCCTTGGGTTCGGTAAAACCGGTCAGGTAATAAAAATAGCTGTCGGCGCGGTACGGAAAGTCGCTGTCGCGGTTGCGCTGCTGCTCGGGTGCAGTGGGGATGATGGCCATGCCACCGGCGCCAATTTTTTGGGCCAGCTGGGCGCGGCGCTGGGCGTGTATCTTGGTGTTGATATGAGGGGTAGGCATGGTTTAGTTCCAGTCAGCAGGAAGGGTAGCCAAATCGTTCAACGGAATGGCTTCAATGGGGGCACTGATGGCGGCGCTTTTTGGCTGCAAGTGATAACGGCGCTGGCCGGGGTACACCACGTAGAGGGCATCGAGGTGCAGGTCCTGAATGGCGATCAGCATGGACGGCGTGATTTTTGGGGCATCTACACGCTTGAACTCCACCCCCACGCGTAGCCCCCGCTTGAACATCAATAAATCGAGTTCGGCACCTGAATGGGTGGCCCAGAAATAGGCTTCATCAGGTTGCGCGACATGCAGCACCTGCTCCAGGGCAAAGCCTTCCCAGCTGGCACCGCTCTTGGGGTGAAGCCAGAGCGCGTCATCATCTTCCACGCCCCACAAATAGTGCAACAAGCCGCTGTCGCGGATATAAATTTTGGGCGCCTTGACTTGGCGTTTGCCCAGATTTTCGTGCCACGGGGGCAGTTGGCGCACGACTTGCAGGCCGACCAAAAAGTCCAGGTATTTGCGCACTGTCGGCTCGCTCACGCCCAGGCTGCGTGCCGGCTCAGCCGCGTTCCAGGTCTGGCCATGGTAGTGCGCCAGCAGGCGCCAGAAGCGCTGCATGGTCAGCGCCGCTACGTTCAAACCCATTTGGGGCATGTCGCGCTCAATGACCAGTGACAGGTAGTCGCGCAACCAGCGCATGGCAGCTCGGGCAGAGGGCGCCAGCAGCGCCCGCGGGAATCCGCCGCGTAGCCAGAGTTGGTTCATGTGAACAGGGGACAAGCCTTTGGCATCGCTGCTGCTGTTGGTGTGTGTCCATTCCGAAAGTGCCACGCCACCCATATACAACAGGCCCAGACGACCCGCCAGTGACTCGCCAGACTGCTGCAGCAGCAGCGGTGATGCGCTGCCTAACAACAAAAACTGGCTGTTGCGGGCGTGCCGGTCGATCAGTGTGCGCAGTACCGGAAACAGTTCTGCCCGCCGCTGCACCTCATCTATCACGACGGTGCGTCCAGCGCTCAGGGCCGCATCCAGCGTCACCATGGGCTGGCTCAAATGTTCAAGTGACTGCGGGTCCTCCAGGTCAAAGTAAACGCAGTTATGACGCGAGGCGTACAGCTGTGCCAGTGTGGTCTTGCCAACTTGCCTGGCACCAAGCAGGGCCAGCGCCCGCGACTCGGTCAGCCGTTGTGTGAGCACTTCAAAAAGCAGGCTTCGGTCAATCATGACGAGATATTAACACCTTGAAAATCGAAATTGTTATTTTGGATTTTCAAGGTAAATGGCAGGTGCGATCAACGAGCGCATTGAGTTCGGCCAGCCGCTCTGGCGTGCCGACATCGGTCCAGGGGCCGGTGTACAGCTCGGCTGACACCAGGCCATGGTCCATGGCGCGGCGCAACAGGGGGGCCAGCGGGGCTTTGATGCCCTGTGGGTTGCCCGGCGTGATGTCGCACCACGGCGGCTCAAACAGGGCGCGGCGGTACAGGCCGATGGTGGAAAAGGTCAAGCGCGGGCGCGGGTCGTCCTTGGGCTGATTCAGCGCCAGTGCAGGGTCATCAGCCATCGCTTGCAGGCCAAAGTCGCCTGCCGGGTTGTGCACCGGGTTGGGCACCAGCCACAGGTGCGCTAGCTTGTCGCTGGCGGCAAAGCGCGCCAGCGCTGCCTGACTGAACTCAAAACCGGGCGTGAACACATCGGCTGCCAGCACCCAGAACACCTCGTCCAGCTGGGGCAGCGCGCGCGTAATGCCGCCGGCGGTTTCCAGCGCGCCAGCAAAGTCATGGCCTTCGTGCGAGTAGCGCAGGGCCAGACCGGGCGGATGGGCCGCCTGCACGATCTGCTCAGCCAGCCAGTCGGTATTGATCAGCACCTGCTCGCAGCCCCCGCGCTGCAGTGCCTCCAGCTGCCAGTGCATCAGCGGCTTGCCCTGCACTTTCAGCAAGGGCTTGGGGCAGCTGTCGGTGAGCGGGCGCATGCGCTCGCCGCGGCCAGCAGCCAGCAGCATGGCGCTGGCGGGTGTCAGGTGCGCCTGGGCCGACGGCATGGGCGGGTCACGGCAAGGTCAGTGGGCTGCTGGCGTCAGCGACTGCGCCTTGGCCTCGTTGTAGCCCTCCATCAGCTGGGCGTACACCGGGCCTGGCTGGCCGCTGCCAACTGCCTGGCCGTCGAGCAGGGTCACCGCCAGCACTTCCTTGGTGGCCGATGACAACAGCACTTCGTCGGCCTGTTGCACTTCTTCACGGCTGATGCGGCGCAACTCGAACGGGATGCCACGGGTATGGCAGATGTCTTCGATCAGGCCATAACGAATGCCTTCGAGCACCAGGCTGTCTTTGGGTGTGCCCAGCACCTTGCCGTCCTTGACCACCCACACGTTGCTGGCAGCGGCTTCGCTTAAAAAGCCATTGCGGAACATCACGGTTTCCAGGGCGCTGGCATCAAAGCTGATCTGGCGCGCAAACACGGCGCCCAGCAGGCTGGTGCTCTTGATGTGGGCCTTTTCCCAGCGGAAGTCGTCGGCCGTGACGCAGGCCACACCCTGGCTGCGCTGCGCCTCGGTGGGTAGTTTCATGGCGTTGGTCATGACAAACACGGTGGGTGTGATGGCGGTGGGCATGACGTGGTCGCGCAGGGCCACGCCGCGGGTGATCTGGATGTAGATCAACTGGTCCAGCGCATTGGCGCCAACGCCTTTGGCGGCGGCAAACGTCGCCATCAATTGCTGTGCAACGTCGGCCCATTGGGCATGCGTCAGCGGGTTGGTGATGCGTACTTCGGCCAGGCTGCGGTCAAGCCGTGCCATGTGTTCGGCAAAACGAAACAACTGGCCGCCATAGGCCGGCACCACTTCATAGACGCCGTCGCCAAAAATGAAGCCGCGGTCCATCACGCTGATTTTGGCATCGGGTAGCAGGGTGAACACACCGTTGAGGTAACAAGGCAGGGGAGGTAAGGTAGTCATGGGTGAATTATGCGCAAGTCCTATGATGTATATCGTGTTGGACGTGAAACAAGTGTTTTTATACTGGTTAACTCGCCGATCGGTTTGCAGCGCTGCCGATTTTGCCCTTACGCCCATCCCACCCTATGCCCACACCAGATTTTTCACCACGGAAGTGGCCCAAGAACTGGCCGATGTGCTGATTGCTTCAGCCCAACCCGGCATGCGCTACGCCTACTTTGACAGCCTGTCGGCCGACCTGGCGCGCATCGGGCGCGGGCTTGATGCCGCCATGCACCAGCGCTTTGAGGCGCTGGCAGCTTACGCCGACGGCACTGGCGCCCAGGCCATTTGTTCACCTGTTCGGCCTTTGGGCCGTGTATTGACGTGGTGGCCGCGCGGCGCCCCCACATGCGCGCTTATTTGTGCAGCGCTTCGTCAAGCACTTCTATCCAGTGCCGCACGGGTGTGTCGGTACCGCTTTGCAAGTGGGTGATGCAGCCAATGTTGGCCGACACGATTTGCTCTGGTTTGTCGGTGCCAAAGGTGGTGGCCAGATTGCCCAATTTGCGGTCGCGCAGCTGGTAGGAAATGGTGGGGTTGAGCACGCTGTAAGTGCCTGCCGAGCCGCAGCACAGGTGCGCTTCGCAGCCCGTGGTCTTGACGTTAAAGCCCAGCTCGCCCATGTATTTCTCTACGCCGCCGCGCAATTGCATGCCATGCTGCATCGAGCATGGTGGGTGAAAGGCGATGCGGCTGGCGCTGCCTGATACCTGGTTCTTGAGCTTGCCCGCCAGTTCGGGCAGCCATTCGCTGACATCTTTGGTGAGTTCACTCACGCGCTTCGCCTTGGCGGCGTAATGCAGGTCGTCATGCAGGATGTGGCCGTAGTCCTTGACGGTCACACCACAGCCTGACGCGTTGATCACAATGCCCTCCACACCGGCTTCAATGTGCGGCCACCAGGCGTCAATGTTGGCGCGCATCTGCGCCATGCCACCGTCCTGGTCGTTGAGGTGAAACTTGACGGCGCCGCAGCAACCCGCCTTGGGCGCCACCACGCACTGGATGCCGGCGGCATCAAACACCCGCGCCGTGGCACTGTTGATGTTGGGGCTCATGGCGGGTTGTACACAGCCTGCCAGTACCAGCACCTTGCGGTTGAGTACGCGGGTGGGTGTGTGGCCGGCCTTCTTTTTTTCTGGTACCTTGTTTTGCAAGGCTTTTGCCAGCAGCGGCCGCACCAGCTGGCCCATGGCCATGGCCGGGCCAAACAGCGGTGATGGCAAGCCTTCTTTCAAGGCCCAGCGCAGCGCGCGCTCGCCCGCCGGGCGCGGCACCTGGGCGTCCACCAGCTTGCGGCCAATGTCGAGCAAATGGCCGTATTGCACGCCGCTGGGGCAAGTGGTTTCGCAGTTGCGGCAGGTCAGGCAGCGGTCCAGGTGCTGCTGCGTTTTACGCGTCGGCACGGTGCCTTCAAGCACCTGTTTCATCAGGTAAATGCGACCGCGCGGGCTATCAAGCTCGTCGCCGAGCAGTTGGTAGGTGGGGCAGGTGGCGGTGCAAAAACCGCAGTGCACACACTTGCGCAAAATGGCCTCGGCCGCCAGGCCATCGGGTGTGCCCTGGTATTGGGCGCTGAGTTGAGTTTGCATCTGCTGTTGGCTTTTTAGATGTCGGCGTACAGACGACCCGGGTTAAAGATGCCTGCCGGGTCAAACTCGGCTTTCAGGCGGCGGTGGATTTGTTCGACGGCGGGACTCAACGGACTGAAGCAGTTTTTGGTGCCCGTGGTGGCGTCACTGGCAGCCATGAACACGCTGGCGGAGCCGCCCACCGCGCTGGCGGCCTGGCGCAGTTGTTCCCGTGCCGACTCAGGAGCCCGGAGCCAGCGCTGGCCGCCATGCCACTCGACCAGTTGGGGCCAGGGTAGGTCCAGCATCGGGGCAGTTTGCGGCAGGCTCAAGCGCCACAGGGCCAGTGATTCAACGGCCGGGGTGGCAAAGAACGGCAGTTTCAGGTCGCGGCATGCGCTCCAGTCGGACCCGGCCTGGGTGTTGTCCATACGGTTGCCGGGACCCTCGGTCAGCATCCTGGTGCAGGCTGACTCTACTGCGGCGATGGCGCCACGCAGGCGCACAAACAGCAGTTCGGGCGTGTTGGGGGCGGTGTCGTCGCGCACCCAGCAGCTGGCGTTGAGCGGCAGCGGTTGTGCACCCCAGCGGTGTAATTGCGCCAGCGCGCTGGCCTGGTCAAGTTCGAACACCAGCGTGGCCTCGGCCGGCGCCACGGGCAATACCTTGAGCGAGATGTCGGTGAGCAGCCCCAGCGTGCCCATGGCCCCCACCATCAGGCGCGAGACGTCGTAGCCGGCCACGTTTTTCATGACTTGGCCGCCAAAGATGAGCTGCTCGCCGCGCCCATTAATGAGCTGCACGCCCAGCACATAGTCACGCACGCCGCCTGCACTGGCACGGGCCGGGCCGCTCAAGCCCGCTGCCACCATGCCGCCGCAGGTGCCGTTGGCAGGGCCAAAGCGGGGTGGCTCAAACGCCAGGCACTGGCCTTTCTCAGTCAAGGCGGCTTCGAGTTCGGCCAGGGGGGTGCCGGCGCGCACCGTGACCACCAGTTCGCTGGGCTCGTAGCTGACGATGCCACGGTAGGCTGTGGTGTCGAGCAGTTCACCCTGCAGCGCTTCGCCATAGAAGTCTTTGCTGCCGCCACCGCGAATGCGCAATGGGGTGTGTTGCGCAGCAGCGGTGTTGATTTGGTCAGTGATGTGTTGCAGTTCGGTGTCCATGGGTGTCCACAGGTAAAACAGTGGCCCCGATGTTAGAGCACAAGCCCCGTCGTTCGGATTGAATTTTTCGAACACAAGAGGTTCGAAAATTGCGATGCTGGGTGCGTGTAGCCCGGATGCAGCGCAGCGCAATCCGGGAATTTGGCTGACAGCACCGTTCTGGTTAACTTAAATAGGCCAGCAGGATAGCGCGCCAGTGCCGCAGCACACGGGCAGATTTCCATAGCCACCAGAGTTTGCCGGCCCAAATCAGCGCCCGTTTGGGTTTGAGCACAAGCAACAGCGCCAGCGCACCGGCGGGCCACTGCGGATGCTGGTAAAGCCAGAGCATGCCCGCCGTGACTTGGTCAGCCCGGGCGGCCGGGCGCTGCAGGCTGTGCAAATTGCTGCGCAGTTGCATGCGCAACTCTGTGCTGCGTGTCAGCAGGCGCCGCTGGCGAAACTGAAGCTCATTGGGGTTCATGCGGGGCGGGTGACGTGAAGCTGGCGCGGTCACGCTCAAGCTCAGCCAGGCTGGTGCTGAACAGGTTGGACTCGGCCCCCAGCCGACGCTGTGCGACTTGCAGCAGAAACACGCCGCACGCCAGAAACAGCACGGCCAGAACACCGACGGCGGCCAGGCGGTAGCCGTCCCACAGCAGCAAAATGACAAAGCCGCAGAACAGCAGCGTCGCCACGGTCAGGCACATGAAGGCGATCGCACCCCAAAACAAGCCAGCGGCCAAACGCTGTTTTTCCATCCCAAGCTCGGTGCCCAGCAGGGCCAGTCGAACCCGAAAGAGTTCAATGACTGTGCCCAGGGACTGCTGCAACTGGCCAAACAGACCGGCGTTTTCGCCCGGCATGTGGTTTAGCGGCGGCTGATCAATAAGCCCACCACCAGGCCAATACCGGCCGCGATACCGATGGATTTCCAGGGGTTCTCGTGGACAAAAACGTCGGTGGCGTGGCCTGCGGCCTTGGCTTTTTCTACGGTGGCCTGTTGCATATGGAGCAACTCGACCTTGGCTTTGCTCATGCGATCACGCACACGCTCACGCAATTGGGCAGCGCCTTCACCGGCCTGGTTGGCGGTGAGTTTCAGCAGCTCTTCTGCGTCGGCAATGCCCTGGTGCAGGTCATCCATGAGTTTGTTTTTGGTGTGCTGAAGGGTGTCAGTCATGACGGTTCTCCTGAGAGGTAAAAACTGGAACTTTCAGTTTAGTCCTGTGCCAGGATGACGGGGGCGTTTGTGGTCTTTTTTTGCACCAAGTTTGACAAATCGCATTGATTTCAGTCCTGGAAAAAGTTGACTGGCAAGCCGGCCACCTCAACCCGCATCGACAGCACACTGCCGGACAGCGGAAACGCCGCCAATTCCGCAGCGTCGCGGTGATGCCGGGCGCTGGTGAGGTACAGGGTTTTGAGGTCTTCGCCGCCAAAACACGGCATCGTGGGGCACTGCAGTGGCACGGCAAATTCTGCCAGCAGACTGCCATCGGGCGCAAACTGGCACACCCGACGACCCTCGAACATGGCCACCCAGTAATTGCCCTGCACATCAACCGCGGCGCCGTCGGGGCGCCCCCGGTAGCCGCCGTTGTTGGCATCAAGCGTGCCAGGCAACCAACCTACGGGTTTGGCCTTGAAGTCGGCAAAGACACGTTGGGTGCTCAGGCTGTTGCTGGTCTGGTCATGGTTCCAGGCCCACACGGTATGGCTCGGCGTGTCGGCCCAGTACAGGGTGCCGCCGTCCGGGCTCCAGGCCAGACCGTTGGCGGTGGCGGCGGGCAGGTCGGTCGGGTTGATCATGCAACGCACCTGCGGTGTGCCGGTGTGCCCCGAGTTGCGGGCGTCAACACAAAACAGGGCCGCGTTGTGCAAGGCCCGGGTTTCGTCGATGGTGCCCACCCAGAAGCGGCCCAGCGCATCACACTTGCCGTCGTTGGCGCGTAGGTGGGTGGGGTCATAGTCGAGCGTGGCTAGCAGCTGTAGCGGCCCGCCCCAGGTGTTTGCCCGAAAGACACCGTGGCGCAGCGCCATCACCAGCCCGCCGCTGGCCGCCGGGGCAATACAACCGGGCTCGCTGGGCAGGTCCCAGGCTTCCACCGTGCCCATGTAGATGTTGGCCCGCAGGATCTGCTTGCCTGAAATGTCGACCCAGTAAAGCATTTGCTCATGCGGGTGCCAAAACGGCGATTCGCCCAGGGCGGCGATGTGCTGGGTGACGGTTTGCCAGGCCTCTGGCGCATTGGCGGGGTTTGGGATCATGGGGATTGCTCCTGGTGGGCGATTGGGCGGGGTGCCAAGCTGGCGTCGTTGCATCTTATTCGAAGGCCTGGGGCAATACGTGAGACGGGCATTGGTTTGAAGACAGTCCGATGATTTTCAGGTGTTTCTGGTCGCACTTGACGCGCCAGCCAGCCCCAGCCCTGCATTGCTGCAGGCGATAACGGGCAGGAATCAGCAGGGGTTGGCACGCTGTCGACAAAGCTGGCGGGGGTAGGGCTGCGTGGCGTGCTGGTAAAGTCGGATGACGGGTTCAAAATTAGGCTGTAGGGCATTGAAGTGGTATTGCATTGCGCGTGTGTTGGGTGATTTGCTGGCGGATTTGCGCTTGTATCGCGCTATGATCTGACGCCACAAACGGGGAAGAGCTTGTAATTCCCTGTCGTCGCCGTCTGGGCAGGCGGTTTAGTCCGACATCGTTTATCCGCCGCGGGAGGCGTTTATGGCTTCTTCAAGCATTGCAGCGCGGCGGAAAAGCGCTGATCGTTAGACGGCACCAAAGCCCGCGCGGACATCCCACGAAAGGCTCGAAATGGAACCCATCGAAACTCGCTCCGATTCAAGGTCCAAAATGCTCATTGCCACGGCGCCGGAAGTCTTCGCCGCGATGAGCGATCCTATTCGGGTTGCCAAGTGGTGGGGACCAGCTGGATTTACGAACACAATTCACCAGTTCGACTTCAGGACCGGTGGGAAGTGGCTACTAACAATGCATGGTCCGGATGGCAAGAATTACCCGAACGAGAGCCGTTTCACACGAGTGATTGCCAGTCAGGTCTTCGAGATCGAACATCTCAATGGGCACCACTTTTTATTGACCATAGAACTCGTGCCGAAGGATGGCGGCACAGAAGTAAAGTGGCGGCAGACTTTTGATACTGCAGAGCACTACGACAGCATAGCCGAATTTGTGGCCTTGGCTAATGAGCAAAATTTAGAGCGCCTTGTTGCTGAAGTTCAACACGGGAAAAGTGCCGCCCACCCTTCCCCCAAGGGGGTCGCCCAAGAGCCAGAACCCTTGGCCGCCCCTCATGTCATACCTTGGTCCTCGCAAGCCGGACAACCATGACGACTCGCAAGCTTTTCTGGGACGACCCCTACCTTACTCGGGTGGAGACAACGGTGTCTGCCGTCGCTGATGACGAGGTTTTGTTATGTTCGACCATTTTCTTTGCGCTATCGGGCGGGCAGGAACGCGACCACGGAACAATTGGCGGCTTCCACGTGCGCCAGGCAAGCAAGCGTGGAACTGATATCTGGTACGCATTGCCAGCTGGGCATTCGCTCAAGGTTGGACAACCGGTGGTGGTCGAGATTGACTGGCCGCGCCGCTACCAGCTCATGCGCTTGCACTTCGCCGCTGAACTGGTTTTGGAACTTGTTTATCGCAAACTGCCCGGGGCCAAAAAGACAGGTGCGCATATCTCCCAGGACAAAGCCCGCATTGATTTCGATTTGCCCGCAAGCATTGCAGAAATTTTGCCCGACATTGCCGATGCCGCCAACGCCATTGTTGCCGCCAACCTTGTTATCGTTACCGGGTTTGAAGACATCGTGGCGGAACGTCGTTACTGGATGATCAATGACTTTTCCCGTGTACCGTGCGGCGGAACGCATGTGAGCAGGACTGGAGAAGTTGGCTCAATTTCGCTCAAGAGAAAGAATCAGGGCAAGAACCAGGAGCGAATCGAGATTTATGTCGCATTACCGGAATCTCATCAGTCGCAGCCCAGCGATGCCAAGCCATCCTTCCAGCGGAGCGCCCTCGGCGTCCGCTGAATTTCAACGATAGGCGTCGCCAATGCCAAAATTTGTAGCCCTGTTGCGCGGCATCAATGTTGGCAAAGCCAAGCGAGTTGCCATGGCCGATCTGCGAGCCTTGCTGACTGAACTTGGGTACACAGACGTCGCGACGCTGCTCAATAGCGGCAACGCCGTATTCCGAGCAACCAAGGGAACGCAGGCCAAGCATGCGGCAAACATAGCCGCCGCCATATCGGAACAACTGAAGGTGGAAGTACCCGTCATCGTCAAGTCGGCGAAAGAGTTGTCGGCCATCGTTGGTGAGAACCAGTTGGCCGAGCAGGCAAACAACCATTCACATCTCTTGGTTGTCTTCGCTCAAGACAACGCCATGTTATCCGGGCTTGGTGCAGTCGAATCTTTGGTCGTGTTGCCCGAGCGTTTCTTGGTCGGCAAGAATGCCGCGTACTTGCACTGCGCAGCCGGCATCTTGGAAAGCAAAGCTGGACGAGTATTGCTCGGCAAAGCAGGGAGATCAGTGACAACCAGAAACTGGGCAACCATTCTTAAGTTGCAGGCGTTGGTAGCTGAAACCGACGCCTAACCCTCGCCTGTATTGGTTTGCCGGCGTTTCTTGAGCCAACAGCGTCGTCAAATAGGCGGGCAAAAAAAACCCACCGCAGCCGAAGCTGGGTGGGTTTCAAAACACAAGGAGATACTGATTTTCTGGCTGCCAGCCCTTGATGCTGGCAGCCCCCCTTCTGATTAACGGCTGTAGGCCGTCTCGCCGTGTGATGTGACATCCAGACCTTCGCGCTCATGCTCTTCAGACACACGCAGACCAATCGTCAGGTCAACAATCTTGAAGGCAATAAACGACACTACGCCAGACCAGATCACGGTGGTCAGCACCGCCTTGGTTTGAATCCAGACTTGCGAAGCAATGGAGAAGTTGTCGGCAGTCACCATGGAAGCGGTGACCCAGTCGGCCACATAGCCGGGGCCGCCCAGGGCCGGGCTGTTGAAGACACCGGTCAGGATGGCACCCAGGATGCCGCAAACACCGTGCACACCAAACACGTCGAGTGAGTCGTCAGCGCCCAGCAGTTTCTTCAGGCCATTCACGCCCCACAGACCGGCAAAGCCAGACAGGAAGCCGATGATCAGCGCACCACCGATGCCGACGTTGCCTGCAGCCGGGGTGATGGCCACCAAACCTGCCACACAACCCGAAGCCGCGCCCAGCATGGATGCCTTGCCACGCATCAGCGTTTCGCCAATACACCAGGCCAGCACCGCCGCCGCAGTGGCGCCAAAGGTGTTGATGAAGGCCAGCGCGGCAAAGCCGTTGGCTTCGAGCGCAGAACCGGCATTAAAGCCAAACCAGCCCACCCACAGCAGCGATGCGCCCACCATGGTCAGGGTCAGGTTGTGCGGGGCCATGGATTCCTTGCCGTAGCCAATACGCTTGCCCACCATGTAGGCGCCAATCAGACCCGCCACAGCAGCGTTGATGTGCACCACCGTGCCGCCAGCAAAGTCGAGCGCGCCAGACTGCCAGAGGTAACCGGCTTTGGCATTGAGACCGTCCACCAGGTCGGCGGCGGTGTAGGCGTCAGGGCCCATCCAGAACCACACCATGTGGGCAATCGGGGCGTAGCTGAAAGTGAACCACAGCGCCATGAACATCAGCACGGCTGAAAACTTCATGCGTTCGGCAAAGGCACCCACGATCAGCGCGCCGGTGATGCCGGCAAAGGTGGCCTGGAAAGCGGCAAACACGATTTCCGGGATGACCACACCCTTGCTGAAGGTGGCGCCATTGGCAAAGGTGCCCGCCGCGTTGTCCCAGACTCCGGCCATGAAGAGACGATCGAAGCCGCCAAAGAACGCGTTGCCCTCGGTAAACGCCAGGCTGTAGCCGTAGATGAACCATAGCACCACGATCAGCGAGAACGTGACCATGACCTGCATCAGCACCGACAGCATGTTCTTGGAGCGCACCAGGCCGCCATAGAACAGCGCCAGGCCTGGCACAGTCATCAAGATCACCAGCAGGGTGGAGACCATCATCCAGGCGGTGTCACCCTTGTTGGGGACAGGCGCCGGTGCTGCTTCGGCAACGGCCGGCGCGGCGGGCGCAGCCGCCGGTGCGGCAGCGGGGGCTTCAGCCGGTTTGGCTTCGGCCATGGCCGCCACGGGAGCAGCTTCGGAAGCGGCTGGCGCCGCAGGGGTTTGGGCCATGGCGGTGCTGCCAAGCAACAGGCTCAAACCCAGGGTGAGGGAGGCAAGTAGTTTTTTCATGTTGGTGATCTCAAGTCGGGTTGGTTAGAGCGCTTCTACCCCGGTTTCGCCGGTACGAATGCGGATGACCTGCTCGATGGGGCTGACGAAAATCTTGCCGTCGCCGATCTTGCCGGTGCGGGCCGCGCCTTCGATGGTTTCGATCACGCTCTCAACCAGCTCGTCAGCCACGGCGGCTTCTACTTTGACTTTGGGTAAAAAGTCGACCACATACTCGGCGCCACGGTAGAGTTCGGTGTGGCCCTTTTGACGACCGAAACCTTTGACTTCGGTTACGGTGATGCCCTGCACGCCGATGCCAGAGAGCGCTTCGCGCACCTCATCGAGCTTGAAGGGTTTGATGATGGCGGTAACAAGTTTCATGCAGACTCCTTGGATAGGTAAACGTCATTGATGTCCGATGATTGAAGCTTCATAAGCCCTCCAACGGTTGAATGGACAGGCATGATAAGCAGGGTTCATGCCAACCTTATTTCAGGCCCGCAGATCAGGCTCGTCGCCATGCAGGCGGTGCTTTGCGCTAAGATATCTGTATAAAAAGACAGTTTGCACCAAAAAAGTGCAAATTTGTCCGCCGTGCGCTAAGAAACGCACTTTTTGAAGCGAGATCATTCCATGAGTTTGTCTTTGGTGCAAAGCCGGGCCTTGCTGGGGCTGGAGGCCGCCGCAGTCACGGTCGAGGTGCATCTGGCCAATGGCTTGCCCAGTTTCACGTTGGTGGGCCTGGCGGACGTGGAGGTCAAGGAAGCGCGCGAGCGGGTGCGCTCGGCGCTGCAGAACTCGGGGCTCGAATTTCCCAACAACAAAAGAATCACTGTCAATCTGGCGCCTGCCGACCTGCCCAAGGACTCCGGGCGTTTTGACTTGCCCATTGCGCTGGGCATTCTGGCGGCCAGCGGCCAGATTGATGCCGGCAAGCTGGCGGGTTATGAATTTGCTGGCGAGCTGTCGCTGTCGGGTGAGCTGCGTGCCGTGCGTGGCGCGCTGGCGATGAGTCTGGCATTACACGCCAGCCATGTGGTGACACAACTGGTGTTGCCGCCCGGCAGTGCCGAAGAAGCAGCGCTGGTGCCTGGCGCGCAGGTGTACCGGGCGCAGCATTTGCTTGATGTGGTGCAGCATTTTCTGCCGCAGACGGCAGATGCGCCCGCGCCAGAACCTGCCAGCGGCTGGAGCCGGGTCAGCGCGGTGACACACATGCAGGAGGCGCATTACCCAGACATGGCCGATGTGAAGGGTCAACTGGCTGCCAAACGGGCGCTCGAGATCGCCGCCGCTGGTGGCCACAGCCTGTTGCTGATGGGGCCTCCGGGGTCGGGCAAGTCGATGCTGGCGCAGCGTTTTGCCGGTTTGCTGCCGCCCATGACCACCGACGAGGCCTTGCAAAGCGCTGCCATTGCCAGCCTGGGTGGGCGCTTTGTGCTGGCGCAATGGGCGCAGCGTCCCACCTGTCACCCGCATCACACCGCCAGCGCCGTGGCACTGGTGGGCGGAGGCTCACCGCCGCGCCCGGGTGAGATCTCGCTGGCGCACCATGGCGTGCTGTTTTTGGACGAATTTCCTGAATTTTCGCGTGCCGCGCTGGAGGCCCTGCGCGAGCCGCTGGAGACCGGGCGCATCACCATCTCGCGGGCGGCACGCCGTGCCGATTTTCCGGCGCAGTTCCAGTTGATTGCGGCCATGAACCCGTGCCCCTGCGGTTATTTGGGTTCGACGCACAAGACCTGTCGCTGCACACCCGATCAGGTGGCGCGTTACCAGGGCAAGCTCAGCGGCCCGCTGATTGACCGAATTGACTTGCATGTTGAAGTGCCCGCGGTGGCCAGCAGCGAGCTGCTGCAGGCGCCAGCCGGTGAGTCAAGCGCGGATATTCGTGCCCGTTGTAGCGCCGCGCGTGAGCGCTCGGTGTCGCGCCAGGGGGTGACCAATCAGGCTTTGCAGGGTCAGGCGCTGGAGCGTTATTTACTGCTGGACGAGGCGGCGGCCAAGTTTCTCAACGTGGCGGCCACCCGACTGGGCTGGTCGGCGCGTAGCACGCACCGGGCGCTCAAGGTGGCGCGCACCATTGCCGACCTGGCCGGCGCCCACAGCACCCAGGTTGGTCACGTCGCCGAAGCCATGCAATACCGGCGCGCCTTGCGCACGTCCTAGGCTGGCTCCAGGCATGTTATCCACGCGTTTTAATGCCTCTTTTGTACTGCGCCTGTCGCTGGCGCAGCTGATCAGTTGGGGCAGTGTTTTTTACCTGTTTTCCCTGCTGATCGAGCCACTGGAGCGCGACCTGGGCCTGAGCCGCGCCCAGGTGTCGCTGGCGTTCAGTCTGGGCTTGCTGGCCGAAGGGCTGATGGCCTATCCGGTGGGCCGCTGGATTGACCGCGGCCATGAGCGTACCGTGATGACGGTGGGCTCCCTGCTGGCCGGGCTTTGCCTGGCCTTGCATAGCCGGGTGACCAGCCTGGCCGGCTTGTATGCGGTCTGGCTGGGTTTGGGTGCAGCCATGGCGGCGGTGTTGTACTCACCGGCCTTTGCCTTGCTGACGCGACGTTTTCCGCACGATTTTCGCCGCGCCATCATCACGCTCACCTTTTTGGGTGGCCTGGCCAGTACGGTGTTTATTCCGTTCACGGCCTGGCTCATGCAGGTATTTGGCTGGCGTGATGCCGTGCTCGGGCTGGCCTTGTTGCATGTGTTGCTGTGTGCGCCGCTGCATTGGCTCGGCTTGCGCGGGGCGCCCGTGTCGGCAAGGTTTACGGCGCATCAGGCCGACGGCCCTGTGCCAGGTTTGCGGCCCCTGCTGCGCAGCGCGCCTTTCTTGCTGGTGGGCGTTTTCATGGTGGTGATGATGTCGGTCACGGTCGCCATTCCGGCCCACATGGTGAGCCTGTTGCGCGAAAACGGCTTGCCCGAGTTTTGGGTCATTGCGCTGCCCGCTGCTATTGGCCTGGCGCAGGTGCTTGGCCGTTTGCTGCTTTTTTTCTTTGAGCACCATGCCGACCTGCATCAGGTCAACCGGTTGGTGCCGCTGTTGATTCCGCTGGCGCTGCTGCTGCTGCTGCTGGCGCCATTTCTTGCGCCCTGGCAGGTGGTGGTGGTGGGCCTGTTTGCGCTGCTTTACGGGCTTGGTAATGGCATGCTCACCATTGTCAAGGGCACGGCGATTGCACAGTACGTGAGCCGTGACCATGTGGCCACACTCAACGGCGCTTTGGGTGTGCCGATGGCCTTGGCACGGGCGGCAGCCCCGCTGCTGTTGGGTCTGATGTGGTCACCCCAGGCAGGCTACAGCCACGGCTTGTGGCTGCTGTTGGGTTTGAGCGGGATGGGTGTGGGCGCCCTGATGCTGGCGCAGCGCCTGAGCTTGCGCTTGTCCAGTCCGGTGTCGCCAGGTCTCAGCGGCTAGCGCCGGGTACTGCGCCCCGCTCAGGGGGCCGCGCCACGGCCGGTTCTGACGTGAGCGGTTGAACGATCCGGGGTTGCTGGGTCCCGGCAGATGGGGCTGGCGCTGGCGGCAACGGGCTTTCGGCTGGAACAACTGGCGTGGGCCCACTGGCTGCCGGTTG
>Ga0209211_10006831_pt1 | contig 16307 bp, 16 predicted proteins | sample RifGroA2_FD_183992 | JGI IMG/M metagenome (GOLD analysis project Ga0209211, IMG submission 183992) | Groundwater microbial communities from Rifle, Colorado, USA - Groundwater A2 (SPAdes) (version 2) | ecosystem: Environmental > Aquatic > Deep subsurface > Groundwater | place: Rifle, Colorado... | reverse complement strand
TCGGCCCCGCCGCCGAGCACATCGGCCATCTGCTGGCCTGGGCGGCGCAACAGCGCATGACGGTCTCAAACATGTTGAACATGCCTTTCTACCATCCGGTCATCGAAGAAGGGCTGCGCACTGCCCTGCGCGACCTTAACCACAAACTGCAGATTGGTCCTCAAATGATTGAGCGTTGTATGGATTGCGGGCCTGGCGCCTAAGCTTGTCGCAAAGACAATTTCTGCTTCCTTACGTCGTATCCGATTATCCCGACATGGTGCGTTCAGGTCTATAGTTATTCAGTTAAGCACGCAACCCAAGGAGCGCGAAATGGAAAACAAAAACCCGAGTTCTGCTGGCAAATGCCCCGTCATGCACGGCGGCGCCACATCGGCCAGCGTGTCGAACAGTGACTGGTGGCCCATGGCGCTGAGCCTGGACATCCTGCACCAGCACGACAGCAAGACCAACCCCATGGATGCGGACTTCAACTACCGCGAAGAGGTCAAAAAGCTCGACGTCAACGCCCTGAAAAAAGACCTCCAAGCCCTGATGACCACCAGCCAGGACTGGTGGCCTGCAGACTGGGGTCACTACGGCGGCCTGATGATTCGTATGGCCTGGCACTCGGCTGGCACTTACCGCATTGCGGATGGCCGTGGTGGTGGCGGCAAGGGCAATCAGCGCTTTGCCCCGCTGAACTCCTGGCCCGACAACGTGAATCTGGACAAGGCCCGTCGCCTGCTGTGGCCGATCAAGAAGCAGTATGGCAACAAGCTCAGTTGGGCTGACCTGATCATCCTGGCGGGCACCATGGCCTACGAGTCAATGGGCCTGAAGACCTTTGGTTTCGCCTTTGGCCGGGAAGACATCTGGCACCCCGAAAAGGACATCTATTGGGGCGCAGAAAAGGAATGGCTGGCGCCCAGCAGCAGCGCCAACAGCCGCTACTCTGGCGAGCGCGATCTGGAAAACCCGCTGGCGGCCGTGATGATGGGCCTGATTTACGTCAACCCGGAAGGCGTGGACGGCAAGCCCGACCCGCTCAAGACCGCCCAGGACATTCGCGTGACCTTCGAGCGCATGGCCATGAACGACGAAGAAACCGTGGCCCTGACCGCGGGTGGCCACACCGTCGGCAAGACCCACGGCAATGGCAGCGCCGCCAAGCTGGGCCCGGCCCCAGAGGGCGCTGAGCTGGAAGAACAGGGCCTCGGCTGGATCAATCACAGCAGCCGTGGCGTGGGCCGCGACACCATGACCAGCGGCATCGAAGGCGCATGGACCACGCACCCGACCCAGTGGAATGTCGGCAAAGGCGGTTACTTCGACATGCTGCTCAACCACGATTGGGCGCTCAAAAAGAGCCCGGCCGGTGCCTGGCAGTATGAGCCTGTCAACATCAAGGACGAAGAAATGCCGGTGGACGTGGAAGACCCGTCCATTCACTGCAACCCGATCATGACCGATGCTGACATGGCCATGAAGATGGACCCCGCATACCGCAAGATCTCGGAACGCTTCCAACAGGACCCGGCCTATTTTTCTGACATGTTCGCGCGCGCCTGGTTCAAGCTGACGCACCGCGACATGGGGCCCAAAGCCCGCTACCTCGGCCCGGATGTGCCAACGGAAAACCTGATCTGGCAAGACCCGGTGCCCGTCGGTCGCACCGATTACGACGTGGCGGCCGCCCGGGCGACGATTGCTGCCAGCGGCCTGAGCACCAGCGACCTGGTGTCCACAGCCTGGGACAGCGCCCGCACCTTCCGCGGTTCGGACAAGCGCGGTGGCGCCAACGGCGCGCGCATCCGTCTGGCCCCGCAAAAGAACTGGCACGGCAATGAACCGGCCCGCCTGACCAAGGTACTGGCCGTGCTGGAAGGCATTGCGGCGCAGACCGGGGCCAGCGTGGCTGATGTCATCGTGCTGGCGGGCAACGTCGGCGTCGAGCAGGCGGCCAAGGCGGCAGGTTTCGAGGTGACCGTGCCCTTTGCGCCGGGCCGGGGTGATGCCACCCCGGACATGACCGATGCGGAGTCGTTTGAGGTGCTGGAGCCGCTGGCTGACGGTTACCGCAACTGGCTCAAGAAGGACTACGTCGTTAGCGCCGAGGAATTGCTGCTCGACCGGACCCAACTGCTGGGCCTGAGCGCACACGAGATGACAGCATTGGTCGGCGGCATGCGTGTGCTCGGCACCAACCACGGCGGCACCCGGCACGGTGTCTTGACCGAGCGCGTAGGCACCCTGAGCAACGACTTCTTCGTCAACCTGACCGACATGGCCTATACATGGCAACCGGCCGGGCGCAACCTGTACACCATTTGTGAGCGTAAGAACGGCGCGGTCAAATGGACTGCGACCCGCGTTGACCTGGTTTTCGGTTCGAATTCGGTGCTACGTGCCTACGCCGAGGTCTATGCCCAGGACGACAACCAGGCCAAGTTTGTGCAGGACTTCATCGCGGCCTGGGTCAAGGTCATGAACGCTGACCGCTTTGATCTGGCCTGAGCTTGTCAACGGCAGCAGTCCACTCCAGGCTGCTGCCGACTTCGCAAGGTCGCAACCGGGTGTTCAGGGTCAAAAACGGCTTAATCCATCCGGTTCAGGACAACTTTTCTCAGTGAGACATCAATTCGGTCATAACTGACGCAGCCGTCCTTGTGCACCGGTGAAAGCACCATTTCAAACATGGTGCGGCTGCCTTGCGGAATGTCTGCGACCGGCGAAGTCAGTTCGCGAAAGGACTGCTTGCCGTCACTGAAAAAATTAAAGTCAATGACAGTGCGACGACCCGGAATCTGGTTTGAGTCGTTGTTGGGGTTTGAGGTGCAACGGAACGTAAAACCGGGTTAGGCCGAATGTCATCCCACAGTCGCCCCTTGCCGACTGCGGATGTGCTGCTATTCTTCGTCAGATGGATCACGCAATGGCCGCAGTTCGCCCTCAATGGTTGCACCATATTTCGGCCACCCAGCGGGCCAATTTCGAAAACGATATCCGACGTATCCGGAAAAACCGACTGAAACCAATGCCAATAATTTGCATGTCGGTCATCGGCGACACGAGGAAACCGCACCCCGGATATATCCTTAAAACCGAATGATGCTGCAAAAATTCGAAAGCAAGACCCGGAGTGCCTGGATTGTGTTCGGCGACTAGAGTACTGCCATACAACCATTGCAAAAGGCTCGACTATGTCAAAACAGATAGAGAAACGCGCACACGCGGTGTTATCCGATCCTCGCTGGATCTCAGTCATGGCGCGTGACCCCAAGGCAGACGGGCAGTTCTATCATGCAGTCAAGACGACTGGGGTGTATTGTCGTCCGTCGTGCGGGTCCCGTACGCCTCGCCCCGAGAATGTCAGTTTTTTCCAGACAACGGTGGACGCTGAGAGAGCGGGTTTTCGTCCATGCAAGCGCTGCAAGCCAGACCAACGGTCAATCGGCGATCAACACGCCGAAATGGTGACAAGTCTTTGTCGACAAATCGAGTCTGCGGAGTTGCCACCGAACCTGGAGATGTTGGCGCAGTCCGCCCGGATGAGCACCTTCCATCTGCACCGGATTTTCAAGGCGGTCACGGGCGTGACCCCTAAAGCCTATGCGACTGCGCATCGCGCCAAAAAGGTTCGCGAAGAATTGATCCGAGGCGGAAGTGTCACCGAAGCGATCTACGAGGCTGGCTACAACTCCAATGGTCGTTTTTATGAGGAATCAAATCGACTGTTGGGGATGACGCCAACGAGTTTCCGGGCAGGCGGTGCCGATGCGGTCATCCGTTTCGCCGTGGGCGAATGCGCTCTGGGGGCAGTCCTGGTTGCCGCAAGCGAACGTGGTGTCTGCGCTATCTTCATGGGGGATGATCCCGACGCCCTTGCACGCGACCTGCAAGACCGTTTTCCGAGAGCCGATATCATTGGCAACGATAGCGAGTTCGAGCAACTGGTCGCCAAGGTGATCGGGTTTGTCGAAATGCCGAAATTAGGCCTCGACTTACCCCTCGATGTTCGGGGGACCGCCTTCCAGCAACGAGTCTGGCAGGCATTGCGCGAGATTCCCGCCGGATCAACCGTCAGTTACGCGGAAATCGCGCAACGTATTGGCGCTCCCAAAGCTGTTCGTGCAGTGGCTGGGGCCTGTGCGGCCAATGCGCTCGCAGTCGCCATTCCCTGTCATCGGGTAGTTCGCAGTGATGGAAGCTTGTCTGGTTATCGGTGGGGTGTGGAACGCAAACGGGTCTTGCTGGAACGGGAAGCAAAGGCATGAACACACCGGGAAAACAACTGAGTTTCGCCCTGACCACCAGCCGCGACGCGGCCAATCGTATTGCCTCGCTCGGTTCGCGTCGTCCGTAAAACCAGAGCTTCGTCATGCAACTTTCTTGTTCCATTTCGCTACCTGCAGCCTTTCGCACTGCTGACATCCTGGCCTTTCATCGGCGTGATCCACAAGAAATTTCAGAGCGAGTCGGCGATGCATCCCTGGATAAGGGGATGGTTTGGGGCTGTTCCCCAGCTTGCCTCTCCATCCGCTTCCAGCGACAGAGGGCCTCGGCTACATTGGTCATTGATAGCCATGTCGTCGAGGACCGTCAGGTCGATTTCGAACGCATGGTCCGGCGCATGCTCGGCCTGGCGCAGGAGATCGAGGTATTTGAAGAGCAGTATCGTGGTCATCCTCAGCTAGGCCCATTGATCGCCCGGCAGCCTGGCTTGCGGGTCCCGGCCGCAGCGACACCGTTCGAGGCCCTGACCTGGGCAGTTACCGGCCAGCAAATCAGCGTGAGCGCCGCCGTATCCCTGCGTCGAAAATTGATTGAAGCGACGAATATTCATCACTCAGGTGGCCTGCTTTGTTACCCAGAAGCCCACCAGATTCTCGGATTGACCGAAGAGACGTTGCGGCGGTGCGGATTCTCGACGACTAAAACCAAGACCTTACTGACGCTTTCCGCTCTTGTTGCTGACGACAAGCTTCCCTTGGATGCCTGGGCGGAAACGATTCCGGTCGATATCATTCAGAGCCAGCTTGAAGCGGTTCGCGGCATCGGACCGTGGACGGTCAATTACGCACTACTACGCGGCTTTGGTTGGCTGGATGGCTCGCTACATGGCGATGCTGCAGTACGACGAGGACTCCAAACGCTTCTCGAATCGCCAGAGAAAATCGGTGAAGAAAAAGCAAAAACGTGGCTTGCGCAGTTCTCTCCATGGCGGGCATTGATCGGCGCTCACCTATGGGCCACGCAGTCGCCGAAGGCTTATTGACACCCAATCACTACAGCCCCGCTGGCCGACTGATCAACTCCGACACCTGCCATTGAGTCTCTGACAGATCTACCGACCGCATTGGGTCGGGTCCGGAAGCTCACGAGTCGCAAGAACGATCACTGGCAATGGCAAGACGTGTACCAGATTGATGACAATGCCCTAACCCGGTTTTCCGTTCCATTGCGCCTCCAACCCCTTGTTCAGCGTTCCCGAAACAAAGGCGCAGCAGCTCTCGCCATTGACCGTGGAAATTTTCCGCTCAATCTGATAACTCACACTGACACCACCCCCTAATTCAAGCTGGTGTTTTTCCAGCTTGGGGGCCGGCGTCGCCACGGGGCGAGGCACGTCAACGGGTCAGCCGGCTCAGCCAGCAATCGTCATGACGCGCAAGGCGACGCAGCCCCATTCTTTAACCCAAGAGGAAAGCAAGGGTTTCATGGTCTTCCCGTTCAACGACTTGCCAGGGCCGCCGGGACTCACTTCACCAGCAGCACCGGCACCGTGGACAGCTTGACCACTTTGGTAGCGACCGAGCCCATGAGCAGACCAGCAACACTGCCCAAGCCACGGGCGCCCATGACAATCAGGCTGCAGGTTTTGTCAGTGGCAAATTCAACCAGGGTCGGCGCTGTCTCACCCATCATGATGTGGGACGAGTAGGCCAGCCCGGCTGCGTCGAGCTTTTGCCGGGCTTGCGCCAGCGCGGCGTCGCCGGCTTCGCGGTGGAAATCTGTAACGACTTTTTCGTCAATGAAGCGGGTGATGTCGCTTGACAGCGGTGCCTGCACATTGACCAGAAACAGTTGCGGCAGGATCACCCGGCTGGCGGCCTCGGTGATGACGTAGTCAACGACTTTGAGCGACGGCGCCGAGCCGTCGATGGCAATCAGCCAGGAAGTGTTCATTGCAGTGCTCCTCAGGGTTTTGGGTTGACGGACTTGGCAGACAATTCCAGTGCCTTGACGGGTTTACGCCGACTGCCCAGCCATTTGCCCACCAGCACCACCAGCAGCGCCCCGGTGATTGAGAAAACGTAATTGGCGTACGCCATGCTGGCCGCCACCGAGGGCGGCATGGCCGGATCGGTCAACAGCATGCCACCAGCGATCCAGCCCAGCAGCGCAGCACCCAACGTGATCACCACCGGGAAGCGGTCCATCAGGGTCAGCACCAGCTTGCTGCCCCAGACCACGATCGGGATGGACACCAGAATACCAAAGGTCACCAGCACCATGGAGCCGTGCGAGGCACCGGCCACGGCAATCACGTTGTCCAGACTCATCACGGCGTCGGCCACCACAATGGTCTTGATGGCGGCCATCAGTGTGGTGCCGCCGTCAATATGGCTGCCATGCGCGTCATCGTGCTCGGGCAGCAGCAGCTTGACACCGATCCACAGCAACAGCAACGCGCCAACGATCTTGAGGTACGGCAGGGCCAGCAGTTGCAGGGCAAAGAAGATCATCACCACACGCAGGCCGATGGCACCGACCACACCCCAAAAGATGCCCTTCTTGCGTTGTTCAAGCGGCAGCTTGCGGCAAGCCAGGGCAATCACCACGGCGTTGTCGCCACCGAGCATGATGTCGATGGCAATGATCTGGAGCACGGCGATCCAGAACAGGGAGGAACTGATGTCAGGCATGGGGAAAGGCGTTGATCAAAAAAGCTGATGGTACCCAACTTTCACAAGCACCCGGATTTTCCCCCTGCCTCCGTTGCAGCGATTTTTGTAATGCCCTGTAGCACAGCGCCGTCGGTGGTCTGGCACACAGACCGAGCGCCATGAGAATAGTACGCTACGCCAGCCCAAATACAGACACCATGCACAGCACATCTTCCCTGCCAATTCACAACGCCTTGAGCAACAGGCATGCCCACTGCGCACATCATGACTAACGCCCAATGGTTTTTATTGGTGGGCGCTCTGTTGCTGACCCGGGGCTTGACCAGCTCTTTGCTCAAAGACCTGCCCGTGACGCCGGCCATTGTCTATCTGGCTGCAGGTTTGCTGGTGGGCCCGACGGTGTTCAATTTCTTTCACTTCAATCCGCTCAAGGAGTCTGCACTGCTGGAGGTACTGACCGAAGTGGTGGTGCTGATCTCGCTGTTTTCGGCCGGTGTCAAGATGCCGGTGCCGGTCAGCCTGACGCGCTGGCGGGCACCGATTTTGCTGGCTTCGGTGTCCATGGTGGCAAGTGTCGGGCTGATCGCCGCCTTTGCCTACTACCTGCTGGATTTGCCATTGGGCGTTGGCATTTTGCTGGGGGCCATTTTGTCGCCCACCGACCCGGTGCTGGCCACCGATGTACAGACCCGCCATCCTGGCGACCGCGACCAACTGCGCTTTACCCTGACCTGCGAGGCCGGCATGAACGACGGCAGCGCTTTTCCGTTTGTGATGCTGGGCTTGGGCCTGCTCGGGCTGCACGATCTGGGTGAATCCGGCCTGCGCTGGATGCTGGTCGATGTGCTGTGGGCCACGGCAGCGGGCATCGGCCTTGGTGTTGCAGCCGGTGTGGCGCTGGCGCATGGGGGCCGCAAATTGCGTCGGCTGGCGCCAACACAATCACTCATGAACGACTTTCTCGGACTGGGGCTGATCGGCGTCGTCTATGGCCTGAGTGTGATGGTGGATGCCTGGGGTTTTCTGGCGGTATTTTTTGCCGCCGTGGCGCTACGACAAACCGAACTCAAACACCTTGGCACAGCGCAACATGGTCCGGTACCACCCGGTGATGACGCAGCAACAAAGTCGCTCGCCCACACTGAACCCTTGGATGCCGCAGCGACCATCAGCGGGCGATCACTGGTCTTCAAGGAACACCTGGAACGGCTCTCGGAATTGATGCTGGTGCTGCTGATTGGTGGCTCGCTGTTTGTCGACTCCTGGAGCTGGCGCGCCGTGGCGCTGGCGTTGTTTGTCTTTACCGTGGTGCGACCGGTCAGCGTCATGACAAGCTTGCTGGGCACCCGCACCATCTGGACCATGCGCGGCCTGGTGGCTTGGTTTGGCGTGCGCGGGATTGGCTCGCTTTACTATCTGATGTACGCCATCCAGCATGGCCTGACTGAAGATTTGGCACTGGAATTGATGCAATTGACGCTGGTGGTGGTCACGCTGTCCATTGTTGTGCACGGCACCAGCGTCAAGCCGCTGCTGGCCCGATTTTGGCGCTACCGCCAGCATGTGCCGCGGCGGCACCCTGGCGCACACCAGCCGCCACCCGATCAGTTGTGATTTTTGCTTCGTTGCGCCTTGAGTACCACGGGGGTATGGCGCAAACTGCGCAACGCACTGTCGAGTTGATGCACATCGCGCACGGCAATGATGAACCTCATGTCAATGGCGCCCTGCGGTGACTCGTCGGCCATACTAACCTGGGTAATGTCGACCTCGGCAGCGGCCAGGGCCGCCGCTACCTTGGCCAGCACACCCTTGTTGTTGTTGACCGTGACCACAATGCCGGTCTCGAAGGGGCGCACGGGTTCATCCGACCACTCCACGGCAATGAAGCGTTCACTGTCCTTGTTTTTGAGCTTGACGGCCACCGGGCAGTCACTATTGTGAATGGTCAGGCCTTCGCCCCGCCCCAGGTAGCCCACGATGGCATCGCCCGGAATGGGTCGGCAGCAAATGGCAAAGCGCACCGACGTGTTTTCGCTGCCGTCAATGGCCACGCTGCCCTGTGCCAGCGACTCACCTTCAGTAAAACGCTCGCGCGTGAGCAGCAGGGGATTGGGTTTTTCCCCCACGTCGGACAGCAATTTGGTCAGGCGCTTGGCCACAATGCTGGCAATGCGCCGACCCAGGCCAATTTCCACCAGCAGATCAGAACGGGTGCGATTGCCGCTAAAACGCAGCAACTTGTCCCACACATCCGCCATCGAACCCTGCTCATCCGGCAAGTGTTCAATGCCTTCAGAGCGCAGCGCTTGCACCAGCATTTTTTCACCCAGGTTCTGCGAGTCGTCCTGCGCCAGCGTGCGCAAATGCTGGCGGATTTTGGAGCGCGCGCGCGCCGTGCGCACAAAGCCCAGCCAGGCCGGGTTGGGGTAAGAGTCGGGGTCGGTGATGACCTTGATCACGTCCCCGTTATGTACCTCGGTACGCAGCGGTACCTGCTCATTATTGAGTTTTGCCGCCACCGCATGGTCACCCACGCTGCTGTGAATGGCATAGGCGAAATCGACCACCGTGGCGCCGCGCGGCATCGCCATGATGCGGCTTTTCGGGGTAAAGACATACACCGCATCGGGGAACAGGTCAACCTTGACATGCTCCCAGAATTCGGCAGCGTCGTGGGTTTCGTCGCCAATGTCCAGCAGCGACTGCAACCACTTGGACCCCAGACGGTCCGGGTTGGCATTCACGTCGTTGGGGCTTTCCTTGTACAGCCAATGGGCAGCCACACCGGTTTCGGCCACCAAATGCATGGCCTCGGTGCGCACCTGAAACTCGACATTGATGCCGGATGGCCCGACCAGTGTGGTGTGCAAGGACTGGTAGCCATTGATCTTGCTGATGGCAATGTGGTCCTTGAACTTGCCCGGTACCGGTTTGTAGAGCTGGTGCAGCAGCCCAAGCGCGGTGTAGCAGTCAATCAGGCCGGGCACGATGACCCGAAAGCCATAGATGTCGGTCACCTGGGCAAAGCTCAGGTTTTTGTCGGTCATCTTGTGATAGATCGAATACAGGGTTTTTTCGCGGCCGGCAATCCGCACCGTCATGCCATGGCGGGCAAACATGGCCTCCAGGTCGGCTTGCACTTTTTGAATCAAGTCACGGCGGCGCCCCCTGGCCTTGGTCACCGCCTTGCTCAAGACTGCGTAGCGCCAGGGCCGCAGGTAGCGAAACGCCAGGTCCTGCAGCTCCCGATAGGTCTGGTTGAGCCCCAGCCGGTGCGCAATGGGCGCATAGACGTCGAGTGTTTCCGAGGCAATACGTCCCCATTTGGCGCGCGGTGCGTCTGCCAGCGTGCGCATGTTGTGGGTGCGGTCTGCCAGCTTGATCAAAATCACACGCACGTCACGCGCCATGGCCAGCAGCATTTTGCGGAACGACTCGGCCTGATTTTCTTCGCGCGTGTTGAACTGCAGCTTTTCGAGCTTGGTCAGTCCATCCACCAATTCGGCCACAGGTGAGCCAAAACGTTCGATCAAATCGGGCTTGGTGACCGCGCAATCTTCCATCGCATCGTGCAACAAGGCGGCCATCAGCGCCTGGGCGTCAAGTTTCCATTCGGCACATTGGGCCGCCACGGCAATCGGATGGGTAATGTAGGGTTCACCGCTGTTGCGGAGCTGCCCCAGGTGGGCCTGGTCTGAAAAACGGTAAGCCATCCGGACGCTTTGCAGATCGGTGGCGCTGAGGTAGTCAAGTTTGCTGGTCAACCCGGCAAAACTGGCCGCCGTCGCATTCGATTCGGCAGCACTCAACACCTTGGGCGTGGGCACACCCAGGTGGCGATCTGACGGAGTCTTGTTGGTTGCGGCGCACATGCCATGAATATAGCGTGCCGAATGCGTATTTGGACACCCCACGCAAAAAAGCACCGCAAGCGGTGCTTTTTGATGCCGTGCCAGCCCGGCTTACAAAGGCACTTTTTTCAGCATTTCAATGCCAACCTTGCCGGCCGCAATTTCACGCAGGGCCGTCACGCCAGGCTTGTTCTTGCTTTCAACCTTGGCGGTGTGGCCATGGCTCAGCATGCGTGCACGGTAGGATGCCGCCAACACCAGCTGGAAGCGGTTAGGGATCTGCAATAGGCAGTCTTCAACAGTGATACGGGCCATGAATTCTCCAAAACCAGGTGGGGCGCACTAGGCAATATGCAGTGCTTTAAAGGTGTCTGCTCTGGCGCGGCGCTGCGCCAGATACTTGAGTCGCTGTGCATGCACAATGGATTTAAGGTCAAACACGGCGCGATCAAATAACTCGTTGATTATAACGAAGTCGAATTGCGCCACCTGCGCCATCTCGGCGGCGGCATTTTCGAGCCGGACGTCAATCACATCGGAGGCGTCTTCGCCGCGCCGCTCCAGGCGCGAGCGAAGTTCCTCCCAACTGGGCGGCAAAATGAAAATGGTGACAGCATTGGCGAAAATTTTCTTGATTTGCAGGGCACCCTGGTAGTCAATTTCAAGAATGACGTCCGAACCCTGCGCCATGCGCTCTTCGATGGCTTTTTTCGAGGTACCGTAGCGGTGGTTGTGCACATGCGCCCACTCGACGAAGGCATTGCCCTGCACCATGGCATCAAATTCGGGCTCGGAGACAAAAAAATACTCGCGGCCGTGCTTTTCCTGGCCGCGCGGTGCGCGCGTGGTATGCGACACCGAAGGCCGCACCAGTGCATCCAGTTCCAGCAATGCGTTCACCAGACTGGACTTGCCAGCGCCGCTCGGGGCAGCCACAACAAACAGATTTCCGGGGTAGTCGATCACGGCGAGACTCTTTTAAAAAGACGGCAAGGCACCTATTCTATGTTTTGCACCTGTTCGCGCATCTGCTCGATGAGCACCTTCATGTCGACCGAAATGTGTGTAAGTTCCAGCGCCGCCGACTTGGAGCCCAACGTGTTGGCTTCGCGGTGCAGCTCCTGAATCAAAAAGTCAAGCCGTTTGCCGACTTCGCCACCCTTGGCCAGCAGCCTGTCGAGCTCATCCAGGTGGGAACTCAGCCGGGTCAGTTCCTCGGCCACATCGATGCGAATGGCAAAGGCGGTGGCTTCGGCGAGCGCCCGATCCTGCGCGGCTTCGGGCAAGGCCCCGCCCTCGACCAGGCCCATGGCATCGCGCCAGCGATCCAGAAAACGCTGGCGTTGTTGCGCCACCAGTTGGGGTACCAGCGGCTCGGCCTGCGCTGCCAGACTGCGCAATTGCGCCATGCGGTCTTGCAGCATCAGAACCAGGCGGGCACCTTCGCGCTCGCGGGCGGCCAGCAGCGACGCCAGCACCTGCTCGGCCAGCACCAGCAGGTCGGCCTGCCAATCGTGCCCGCCCCCCGTGCTGCCCACTGTCAGGCGAATCACATCCGCCACACTCAAGGGGGTGGCCAGAGGCAACCAGGTCTTGACGTTGTCCTGGATCGTATTGAGACGTTGCAGCAGCCGCGCAGAAGGCTCGGCCACCAGGTTGGCGGCGTTGCTTTCCAGCGCGGCTCGCACCTCAACCTTGCCGCGCTTGAGGCAACGCACCAGCAACTCACGCAAGGCGGGCTCAAAGCTGCGCAACTCTTCCGACAACTTGAAGGTCAAATCGAGGTAACGGCTGTTGACCGAGCGGATTTCAAGCCCCAGACGCGCGGCTGACGATGCCGTGCTTTCGGCCGCGGGGGACGTTGTGGCAGCGCTACGCTGAGCGCTGGCATAACCGGTCATGCTATAAACTGACATATCAATCATCTGTGGTGTTGCGTGGCCTCAAGAATAACCCGGTTCCCGTTCTTACCCACGCTCACCCACTTTAAATAGTATGTCCAAATCCAAACCATCGCCGCTACCGCCAGGTACCTTGATAGGAGGTTATCGGGTGGTGCGGCGGCTGGCAGCTGGCGGCTTTGGCGTGGTTTATCTGGCAGACAGCAGTGACGCGCAACAAGTCGCCATCAAGGAATATTTGCCAGCCACACTGGTCACGCGCGAACCTGGCCTGCTGGTACCCCAGGTGCCGCCTGAAAAGCTGTCTTTGTACCGGCTGGGATTGAAAAGTTTCTTTGAAGAGGGACGTGCGCTGGCGCAAATTTCTCATCCATCTGTGGTGAGTGTGCTTAATTTCTTCCGTGAAAACGAAACCGTTTACATGGTGACCAACTATCTGGAAGGCGCCAGTTTGCAGGAGTTTATTGTGGTGGCCCGGGATTTGAAGCACAGCAAGGTGTTTCGCGAGTCCACCATCCGCTCGCTGTTTGACGAGATTTTGCGCGGCTTGCGCATTGTTCACCAGCACAAAATGCTGCACCTCGACATCAAGCCCGCCAATATTTTCATCACCGACGACAACAAGGCCGTGTTGATCGACTTTGGAGCGGCCCGTGAAGTCCTGAGTAAAGAGGGCAACTTTATTCGCCCGATGTACACCCCCGGCTTTGCCGCGCCCGAGATGTACCGCCGCGACACCCCCATGGGGCCCTGGACCGACATCTATGCCATTGGGGCCTGCATCTACGCTTGCATGCACGGCTTTCCCCCCAGCGAAGCGCCGCAACGCGCTGCCGACGACAAGGTGGTCCAGACCCTGAAACGCTTACGCGGGGTGTATTCAGACGACTTGGTGGAAATTGTGCAATGGTGCATGGCCCTGGATCCGATGGCGCGGCCGCAGTCTGTTTTTTCCCTGCAAAAGGAATTGAACCGCGCTGGCGTGCGTCGCTACACCCAACTGACGATGGGCGACAAAGTCAAGCTCCAGCTCGGGAGCATACTTGACAGCTCTAAAAAATCAGGGCCCAAGCAGTTTGAACCGAGTCATCAGGCGCCATGAAGTTTTCGGTATTCCAGGTGAGCCGTCAGGGTGGACGCAAGAGCAATGAAGACCGCATGGGCTACTGCTACACCCGTGATTGTGTTTTATTGATGCTGGCCGACGGCATGGGCGGGCACCCGGAAGGTGAAGTTGCCGCACGCCTGACCATGGAAACCGTGGCCAGTCTGTTTAATGAGCGAGCACAACCCAAACTGGCCGATGTGGCTGATTTTCTGTCAGATGCCATGATGGCTGCCCATCGCCAGATTCTGCAGTACGCATTTGGCAAGGCCATGAGCGACTCACCACGGACCACCCTGGTGGTCGCCGTGATCCAGTCAGGCCAGGTAAGCTGGAGCCACTGTGGCGACTCCCGGTTTTACCTAGTGCGCCAACAGCAACTGCTGACGCGCACCCAGGACCATTCGTTTTTGGCGCACAGCCACCGCCATCACCAGGCGCAGCACCCCGCCGGACTCAACCGCAATGTGCTGTTCACTTGTCTGGGCTCGCCCACCCGACCTGTTTTCAGTGTCAATAAACCCCTGCTCTTGCAGCAAGACGACAAGCTGATGCTGTGCTCGGATGGCCTGTGGGCGAGTCTGCCAGAACAAGACATTGTGGACGAATTGAGTCTGAAGCCGGTCGATCAAGCGGTGCCCGACCTGGTCAACAATGCCTTGCACCATGGCGGCGACCGGGGGGATAACGTCACCTGTCTCGCCCTCGCCTGGCACTCAGCCGGGCTGCTGGCGCCCACGAACACGCCAACCGCCAGCCAAAACACGCACGATGGCAACTTTGGCGCCACCCTGCCAGCACCCGAGTCGGCGTTCGCGCAAGAAGCACCGATCGAACTCGACGAACAAGGCATGGATCGCGCCGTTGCAGAAATCAACACCACCATCCGTCTGAGCGCCATAAAAAAAGCCTCCCCTTCACTTCAACCCAAACCCTGACATGACTGAATTTTCCAGAACCGGCGCGCGCGCTGCCAACGCCCTGCGCCCGGTTACCCTCACCCGCCACTACACCCGGCACGCCGAAGGCTCGGTACTGGTTGAGTTTGGCCACACCAAGGTGCTGTGCAATGCCTCGGTGCTCGACAAGGTACCACCGCACCAAAAGGGTAGCGGCCAAGGCTGGGTCACCGCCGAATACGGCATGCTGCCGCGCGCCACCCACAGCCGCAGCGACCGCGAGGCCGCACGCGGCAAACAGTCCGGGCGCACCCAGGAAATTCAGCGCCTGATCGGCCGCGCCCTGCGCTCGGTGTTTGACCTGACACTCTTGGGCGAGCGCACCCTGCACCTGGACTGCGACGTGATTCAGGCCGACGGGGGCACCCGCACCGCGGCCATCACCGGCGCCTTTGTGGCTGCGCAGGACGCGGTCAACGGCTTGCTGGCGCAAGGCAAGCTGACCCGCTCGCCCATTCGTGAAGCCGTGGCCGCCATCTCGGTGGGTATCGTCCAAGGCACGCCGCTGCTCGACCTGGAGTACACCGAAGACGCGGCCTGTGACACCGACATGAACGTGGTCATGACAGCCAGCGGCCACTATGTCGAAGTCCAGGGCACGGCCGAAGGCGCCGCCTTTAGCCGCGTTGAGATGGATGCGCTGCTGGCACTGGCCGACCAGGGCATTCGTGAACTGGTTGAACTCCAACAAGCCTCACTTGCCAATCAGTCAGCTTCATGAAAATTGTTCTGGCCTCCAACAACGCCGGCAAACTGGCCGAATTACACGCCATGTTTGCGCCGCTGGGCTTTGCGCTGGTGCCGCAAGGCCAGCTTGGCATTCCCGAGGCCGAAGAGCCGTTTCACACCTTCATTGAAAACGCGCTGGCCAAGGCGCGCCATGCCGCCCGGATCAGTGGCCTGCCCGCCGTGGCCGACGATGCCGGCCTGTGTGTGGACGCCTTTGGCGGCCTGCCGGGCGTACAAACCGCTTTTTATGCCACCCAATTCGGCTACCCCAAGAGCGACGACAACAATGTGCGCGCCCTGCTGGAGCAGATGGCAAGGATCGACAACCGGCGTGCGGCGATGGTCAGCACCCTGGTGGCGCTGCGCTCGGCCGATGACCCGGAGCCGCTGGTGGCGGTGGGCCGGGTCGTGGGTGAGATCGCCCGTGAGCCAATGGGGTCCAACGGTTTTGGTTTTGACCCGGTGATGTTCATCCCCGAATTTGGCAAAACCTTTGCACAGCTGCCAGTGGAAGTGAAAAACGCCAACAGCCACCGGGGACGGGCAGCGGCTGCCATGGTGGCGTTGATGCGTGAGCGCTGGGTGTGAGTTGGGTGGTCGTTGGTTGGCAAACGTGAAATCGGAAACTTGGGGACAAATTCAAAATCCGTTATTTAGTCAACCCGCGAGCCAGGCCCTGTGGGGGGCTTCCTCATACTGGGGTACCAGAAATCGTCAGCCCCCCACAGGGCCTACCTCGCTAGACACTTGTGCACATCAAATTGCCGCGCCTTTGGTGATTGGGACTCCGGTATTCAAATCAAGCGTCACGCGAGCCACCATGTCGGCGTGGCAGCCGGATGGGGTGATCGCCGATTTCTGGTACCCCA